>Ga0209579_10000700_pt1 | contig 31044 bp, 31 predicted proteins | sample Coa_R1_2_FD_187152 | JGI IMG/M metagenome (GOLD analysis project Ga0209579, IMG submission 187152) | Surface soil microbial communities from Centralia Pennsylvania, which are recovering from an underground coalmine fire - Coalmine... | ecosystem: Environmental > Terrestrial > Soil >... | reverse complement strand
GACACGTCTTCGACGTCAATGTCATGGGGACGTGGCTGTGCACGAAGGCCGTCGTGCCGGCCATGCGGCGGCGCGGCGGCGGCGCGATCGTCAACATCGCGTCCGCGACGGTGTTCAAGGGCACGCCCCGGCTGCTCCACTACGTTTCGAGCAAAGGCGCCGTCGTCGCCATGACCCGCTCGCTCGCGAACGAGCTTGGTCCTGACGGAATACGGGTGAACGCCATAGCCCCCGGGTTCACCGAGAGCGATGGCGTGATGCGCCGAGCCGAGTTCTACTCGGCGCAACGCCAACTTGCTGTCCGGACGCGCGCGCTGCAGCGAGCGGAGGTCCCGGAGGACCTCGCCGGCGCGGCCCGCTTCCTCTGTGGGCCGGGAGCGGGTTTCATCACCGGTCAGACGCTCGTCGTGGACGGCGGGAGCGCGTTCCACTAGCCGTCGAGCTGAGCTGGACCGTCTCGGTCGACGAACCCCGATGGTGCACCACAAGGTCTACGTCCACGTCGCGGAGCCTCTGCGAGGTCGGATGACAGGGAGGGTGTCTCGGCGAACTGCGCCGACGAGTGCACGGGCCGGCCGACCGGCGAGCGGACCTGCGCTACACCAACGCGAAATAGCCGGGCACGTCCTCGTGGGGGGTGTCGAGGTAGACCTTGGCTTCAGGAGATCCGCAGAATCGGCCGTGGCTCCATCGGATCTCGACGTGGCCTTCGACGCTAAGCGTCGCGGCGTCACTTCTTCTCGTGACCTTCGCGGACCAGGCGATACGCGGTTGCGCGCTCGTCTCGGGCACGATCTCGAAGTCCTTCAGCTCGAACGCGCGGCGCCAGTCCCACGGCGTCGCGACCCTGAGCCGTAACGAGCTCGAGCCCGAGCTCCCCAAGATGAAGTACGGCGCGGACTCGAGACGCAGCATGCGCCACAACAGGAGCTCGCGGTCCTGCAGCGTCGGCAGTGCGCGGTTCCACACGTCTGCGGATCGGCGGCTCACCTCCGCGGAGAACTCGACGTACGCAGCCTCGAGCGCCCCGGGCCACCGTCGCGCGCAGGCCTCCTTGATCCGTTCCCGGTCGCGTGCGGTGAGCTCGGAGGGATCCCGGGGCAGTGCGGCCGAGCTCTCGAGCGTCCGGCGCACCTCGTCGTAGAAGACGCGGTAGGCGTCCTCGGCGACCGACATGAACCAGTCGCTCGCGGACCGGCTCCCGCGCACGGCGAGCGCGCGCTCGAAGAGGTGAGCGGGTGAAGGGTTCGCAAGGATCTTCGACAGGTACTTGCAGCTCACGAGGTAGACGTGGTCGATGCGGAGATCCGCGGGCAAAGAGTCGTACCCGGGCGGCCGGTGCGGGCCCTTCCACTCCACGGTGAGCGGGAGCCGCCCGCGCAGTCCGTCGCGTGCCTGCAGGAAGGCACGCCCGTTCTCCCACGCGCTCGCCACCGCGTCGGCGTAGACCGGGTCGCCGAGCGCCGCGTGGAGGCGACGCCAGTGCGAGTCCTCGACGTTCGTGAGCTCGAGCGGAAGGCGCCAGGCCGCTTCGTCGAGCGTCGCGATGCCGAGCGTCCCGAGGCCGGTGACGATCTCGGTGACCTCGGTCCGGATGCCGGGCATCGCCTGCTCAGGGCAGCGGCGAACGGAGCGGCCGCCCGGGGACCCCGCCGGTCGTTGCGCCCGCGGCAGGCGTCACGGGGTGACGGGCATGGACGCCTCGGCTGTCGCGGCGCGCTTGCGGGTGATCTCGCAGTAGTCCGGGTCGATGTCGTAGCCGATCCACTTGCGGCCGCTCTGCACGGCCGCGACGGCGGTCGACCCGGACCCCATGAACGGGTCGAGCACCCACTCGTCGCGGTAGGTGTACAGCTGGATGAAGCGCCGCGGGAGCTCGACGGGGAAGGGCGCGGGGTGCTCCACCCGACTCGCCTTCTCGGGCGCGATGTCCCAGACCGAGAGCGTCGAAGTCAAGAAGTCGTCCGCGCTCACGTCGCTCTCCCCCTTTACGACGCGGTCGAAACGACCCTTGGAGAAGCACAGGCAGTACTCGTGGACGTCGCGCACGACCGGGTTCGCGGCCGAGCGCCAGCTCCCCCACGCGCAGTTGCCCCCCGCCCCCTTGGCCTTCCGCCAGATGACCTCGGCGCGCATGAAGAACCCGATGGCACGCATGCGCGCGGTGACCTCGTGGGAGAGCGGCACGTAGGGGCGCCGTCCCAGGTTGGCGACGTTCACGACCGCGCGCCCCCCGGGCTGGAGGACACGGTACGTCTCGGTGAACACGCGCTCTAAGAGCCCCAGGTACTCCTCGAAGGTCGTCTCGGTGTCGTAGTCCTTGCCGACGTGGTACGGCGGCGAGGTCACCATCAACGCGACGCTGTCGTCGGGCAGTTCGCTCATGTGCTCCGCGGTGTGGCAGAACACCTCGTTCGCCACCTCGGGAACCGAGATGTCCCGGTCGGTCGTCTCGGTCACCGATACGAGCGCCCGCCGGTAGTACGGGGTCGAATCGTGCCCCTCCCGGCTTCCGGCCCCGAAGCTTCTGGTCCTCGTCCTCACGTCGCCAGCCTCCTCGTGGCGACGATACCGGTCGGCTGTGACACGCCGGAGGGATGCTAGGGGTCGCCGGATCACCGGATCGTGGGAAGGCGAGGCTTCCCCGGACGCCGCGCAGCGTCAGGCCGCTGCGAGCTCCTTGGCCACCTCGGCCGCGGCCTCCCCGGCAGCCTCGACGACCAGGGAGAGCTCGTGCTCACCGTGCGCGAGACCCGGGAAGAGCACCTCGTAGGGCCCCGGCGCCAGGGCGACGCCTCGGCGCAGGAGGGCGTGGAAGAGTCGGGGGTAGACCCCCGCCGCGGCGATCGCGCTCGCCGCCGCGTAGTCGGTGGGCGGCTCGATCGGCGTGCCGGGCGGCCCGACGAAGAGCCCGGCGAGCGTGCCGACGACCGGCACCGACGCCGAGAGTCCGCCGGACTCGAGCGCGCCGGCGAGCTCGGTCCCGAAGCGGCTGACGTGGGCGGAGAGCCCGTCGTAGTCGGCGGGGACCAGGTGCTCGAGGACGGCGAGCCCCGCTGCCGTCGCGAGCGGGTTCCCCGAGAGGGTGCCGGCCTGGTAGACGGGGCCGCCGGGGGCGAGCGCCGCCATCACGTCGCGGCGCCCGCCGAACGCCCCGATCGGCAACCCGCCGCCGATCACCTTGCCGAAGCACCACAGGTCCGGGGTCACGCCGCTTCGCACGGTCGCACCGCCGGGGCCGATGCGGAAGCCGGTGATGACCTCGTCGAAGATCAACAGCGCGCCGGACCGGTCGCACGCGGCGCGGAGTCCCTCGAGGAATCCGGGTTCGGGGGGGACGAGATTCATGTTGGCGGCGACGGGCTCCACGATGACGCAGGCGACGTCGTCGGCGAGCTCGGGCACGACGTTGTAGGGCGCGACCACAGTGTCGGCGACGGCCGAGGGCGGCACGCCCGCGGAGCCCGGCAGGCCGAGGGTCGCGACGCCGCTCCCGCCGCCGGCGAGCAGCATGTCGGCGTGGCCGTGGTAGCACCCGGCGAACTTCACGACGCGGGTTCGACCCGTCGCGCCGCGCGCGAGGCGCAGCGCGCTCATCGCCGCCTCGGTCCCAGACGACACCAGGCGTACCTGCTCGCACCCGGGGACGCCCTCGGTGATCGCCTCGGCGAGGCGCACCTCACCGGGCGTCGGCATCCCGAAGGAGCTCCCCTCCGACACCGCGCGCCGCACGGCCTCGACGACGACGGGGTGCGCGTGCCCGAGCAGCACCGCGCCGTACGACTGGACGAGGTCGACGTACCGGTTCCCCTCGACGTCGGTGATCCATGCGCCCTCGCCACGCACGACGGTGAACGGCGTCCCGCCCACCGACGAGAAGGAGCGCACCGGCGAGTCGACGCCGCCCGGGATGACGCGCGCGGCGCGGGCGAACCAGTCCGCGTTCGACCCGGTGGCCTCCGTCAGCGACGGGCCCGGGTCACCCACCGATCGCCTCGGCCACCTCGGCCGCGAAGTAGGTGAGGACGAAGTCGGCGCCGGCACGCTTCACCGCGGTCAGTTGCTCGAGGGCGACGGCCGCCCCGTCGATCCATCCGTTGGCCGCGGCGGCCTTCACCATCGCGTACTCACCGCTCACGTGGTACGCGGCGACGGGAACGTCGACGGCGCGTCGCACGTCCGCCAGGACGTCGAGGTAGGTGACCGCGGGCTTGACCATCACCATGTCGGCGCCCTCGCCCACGTCGAGCGCGACCTCTGCGAGCGCCTCCCTGCGGTTGGCCGGGTCCTGCTGGTAGCCGCGGCGGTCGCCGCCGCCCGCGATGCGGACGTCGACGGCGTCGCGGAATGGACCGTAGAGCGCGGAGGCGTACTTCGCCGCGTAGGCGAGGATGGCGGCCTCGTCGTGACCGTGGGCGTCCAGCGCACGCCTGATCGCGCCGACCTGTCCGTCCATCATCCCGCTCGGCGCGACGACGTGCGCGCCGGCTTCGGCCTGGGCCACCGCGACCTTGCCGTACAGCTCGAGCGTGGCGTCGTTGTCGACGGCGCCGTCGGCACGCAGGACCCCGCAGTGTCCGTGGTCCGTGTACTCGTCGAGGCACAGGTCGGCCATCACGACGAGATCGTCGCCGAAGCTCGACCGCAGCGCGCCGAGCGCGCGCTGGACGATCCCGTCGGGGTCCCAGGCGGAGGACCCCTCGGCATCCTTGTCCAGCGGCACCCCGAAGAGGACGACGCCGGGCACCCCGAGGGCGACCAGCCGCTTCGCCTCGTCCACGAGGGAGGCGACCGTGTGCTGGAAGTGCCCCGGCACCGACGCGATCGCGACCGGCTCCTCGATCCCCTCGCGCACGAACAAGGGCGCGACGAGGTCGTCGACGGAGAGGCGCGCCTCGGCGACCAGGCGCCGCAACCCCGGCGTGCGGCGCAGACGGCGCATGCGTCGTGACGGGAACGCTGCAGCACCGGGCGTGGGCGTAGGCATGGACGACACCGCAGCCCAGCCTACGGCCGGAGGGATGAGGCCGGCGGCGCGTCCGGGGGATCGCCGCGGCGCGCGTCCGCGCGCGCGTCCGCTCGTCCGCCACGTGCAGCGACCCGTTCGGCGAGTGCCGCGACGACCGCCTCCGGATGGCCGACGGGGACTTCGACGCCCACGTCGAGTCCTGCGGCGCGCGCCGCGTCCGCGGTCACCGCCCCGATGCAGACGACCGTCGCCGGGACGGGGAGCGCTTCACCGTTGGCGGTGCGCATCGAGAGGTACGCGTCGACCGCCGACGGCGAGGAGAAGGTCACTGCTGAGGCGGCCGCGATCACCGGCAGCAGCGCATCCGGCGGCGCCGCGGCGGGGAGGGTCCGGTAGGCGGGGACCTCGTCGACGACCCAGCCCCTGGCGCGGAGCCCCTTCGGGAGTGTGGGACGCGCCTGGGCCGCACACGGGAAGAGGACGCGTTCGGCTGAGGCCGAATCCCTTCCCGCGTTGGCAGCGGCGTCGGGGAAGACCTCGACGAGGCCTTCGGCGCTCGGTCGGGGCGGAACGAGATCTGCCGGGACGCGGTGCGACGTCAGCGCCGCGGCGGTCGCCGCCCCGACGGCGGCCACCCGGATGTCCGCGAGCGACCGGACATCGGTCAGGCGGGCGAAGAACCGTTCGACCGCGTGCTGCGAGGTGAAGACCACCCAGCGGTACCGTCCGATGTTCGCCGCTGCTTCGAAGAGCGCGGCGCCCTCGTCGTCCGGATCGACGATCGCGATCGATGCGACGGGGAGGACCCTTGCGCCCGCGTCCCGGAGTGCATCTGCGAGGCGGTCGGGCTCGGACTGGCGAAGCGCGCCCGCTGTGTCACCGCTCGCGACGCCGAGGTCCGCGGCGTCCCGGCGACGGCGACCTCCGGGTAGCGGGCGACCTTGACGCGGCCGGGTGACCACCACCGTCGTACCCAGGAGGGGCAGCCGACCGGCGGACCCTTTGGCGGGCCCCCCGAGATCGAGCTCGGCGACCGCCCCGATGACCATGACCGCCGGCGAGCCGAGCTCGACCGCGTGCAGGTCGGCGAGCGTGGTCCTGATGGCACGCTGGCGGGGCGTCGTACCCCATTCGACGACCGCGACCGGCGTCGACGCCGGCCTCCCCGAGTCGAGGAGCCGACGGGCGATCTCCGCGCGCGTCGCCATCCCCATGAGGACGACCAGGGTGCCGCCCGCACGCCCGAGCGACTCCCAGTCGACGGCCCCCGCAGCGGTCGGGTCCCCGACGTGGCCGGTGACGACGGTCGCCGACGTCGAAAGCCCGCGGTGGGTCACCGGCACACCGGCGACCGCCGGAACCGCAAAGGCGGAGGTCACCCCCGGGACGACCTCCCAGTCGAGGCCCGCTTCGTCGAGTGCCTCCGCCTCTTCGCCGCCCCGGCCGAAGACGTACGGGTCGCCGCCTTTGAGACGGACGACGGTGTCCCGGTCTCGGCCGTGCTCGACGAGGAGCCGGTTGATGTGGCCCTGGCGCGCGGCACCTTCGGGCGTCCGGCCCGCGCCCGGCACCTTCCCGACGTCGACGAACGTCGCCCCCGGCGGCGCGAGAAGGAGCAGCGTCGGGTCGACGAGGCGGTCGTAGACGACGACGTCGGCGCGCGAGAGCAACTCGGCGCCGCGCAACGTGAGGAGGCCGGGATCCCCGGGTCCCGCGCCGACGAGGTAGACGGTCACCGCCCGGTCCCGGTCACCGCCCGGTCCCGGTCACTGTTCGGCCCGGTCACCGCTCGGTCCCCGTCAGGGCTGCGTCCCACTGCTCGATCGCGGAGGCTCCCCGGTCGACGAGCAGGTGCCGGGCGAGCCCGGCTCCGAGGGCGGCGGGTTCGACCCCCGAACGTTCGCCGCGGACGACGATCCTCCCGTCGCCCGAAGCGATCATGCCCTGGAGGCGGATCCCACCGTCGGGGCCGAGCGTCTCACCGCGCGCAGCGACGGGGAGCCGGCACCCGGCCCCCAACGCGGCGAGGAACGCCCGCTCGGCCAGGAGCACCCGGTGCTCCTCGGGATCGTCGAGGGCGCCGAGCGCGGCCAACGCCTCGGCGTCGTCCTCCCGGCACTCGAGCGCGAGCGCGCCCTGACCGACCTGCGGCAGGCACCACGAGCACGGGAGTCGTTCCGCGATCCGGTCCTGCCAGCCGAGGCGATCGAGCGCTGCGGCCGCGGCGACCACCCCGTCGGCGCTTCCGTCTCGTGCGTGGTCGAGGCGTCGCGCCATGTTGCCGCGCAAACTCGCGAAGACGAGGTCCGGGCGGAGGTTCGCGAGCTGCGCGCGCCGACGCGCCGAACCGGTCGCCACGACCGCGCCGGGGCGCAGGTCGAAGAGGGGGCGGCCGACGAGCGCGTCGCGGGGGTCGGCACGGCCGGGGACGGCCGCCAGCGTGAGGCCCTCGGCAGCGACCGGAGGCAGGTCCTTCGCCGAGTGGACGGCGACCTCTGCACGGCGCTCGAGCACCGCGGTCTGGACCTCTTTCACGAAGACGCCCTGTCCGCCGATACGGTCGAGGTCCGCGTCGTGCCGGAGATCGCCTTCGGTCCGGACGACCACGCGCTCGATCACGGGGCGCTCCTCGCCCTGGGAGGCGAAGTGAGCCTCGAGCGACGCCGCGACGATGCCCGCCTGGATCAGGGCGAGCGGCGAGCCGCGGGTGGCGAGCCGCAGGCGCGTGGGGCGCGTCAACGGCGACCGGGCGGCTCAGAGGTCGAAGAGCGCCCGCAGCGCCTCGACCAGCCGTTCGCCCCGTGACGTCCCCGACGTTTCCTTCAACACGACGGACGGCTCGTGGAGCACCTTCGCGAGGACGGCCCTGGTCACGGCGTCCACTTGCTCCGACGCACCCGGGCCGAGCTCCTCGAGCTGCTGACGGTGACGTTCCAACTCGGCGGTGCGAAGAGACTCGATGCGGCCGCGCAACGCGCCGATGACCGGTGCCGCCCCTCGTTCGCGGCTGGCTGCGCGGTAACGGACGAGTTCCTCCGAGACGACCCCCGCGGCCCGTTCGGCTTCGGCCCTCCGCTCGTCGACGGCACGTGTCACCGCGGACCGCAGGTCGTCCATGTCGAGCAGCGTCACGCCGGGGACTCCCGAGGCGGCCGGCTCGATGTTGCGCGGCATGCCGAGGTCGACGACGAGCACGCCGCGTTCGCGTCGTCCCGCATCGGCGAGCGCCTCGGCGGACACGACGTGACTCGAGGCCTCGAGCGCGGTGAACACCGCGTCCGCAGACGCGATCACGCGGTGAAGCTCGTCGATCCCGACACCGCTCGCGCCGAGACCGGCAGGCGTGGAGGCAGCAAGCTGCCGCGCGCGCTCGGGGTTCCGGTTGGCGACGAGCACCTGCGCGGGCCGGCGCGCCTCGGGGAGGTCGGCGAGTGCCCGCACGACGCCGCTCCCGATCTCGCCGGCGCCGACGACGGTCACCTGCGCGCCCGCGAGGCCGCCCGGGCGGTGCTGCTCGGCCAGCTCGATCGCCGCGTGCGAGAACGAGGTCGTCCCGCGCGCGATCGCGGTCTCCGACCGCACGCGCTTGCCGGTCCGGACGGCATGGCGGAAGAGCTCGGCGAGCACCGGGCCGCTCGCGCGTTCCTCGTGGGCAAGCTCCCAGGCGCGACGAACCTGGCCGAGCACCTCCCCCTCTCCGAGGACCGCCGACTCGAGGCCCGAAGCCACCGAGAACAGGTGCATGGCGACGTCGTCGTCGAAGCGGACCGTCGTGTGGTCCTCCACCTCCGCTTCCGACAGTGCGCCCGCCCGCACGAAGAGCTCACGGACCTGGTCCACCGCGTCGTGGAAGCGGTCGACGACCGCGTAGACCTCGGTCCTGAGGCACGTGGAGAGGACGACGGCTTCCTGGACGTTCTGCCACGAGCGAAGCATGCGCAGGGCCTTCGCGACCTCGGCGTCGCTCATCGTCACCCGCTCGAGGACGTCGAGTGGAGCCTGCTCGTGCTCGATGCCTACGACGACGACGGACAAGAGCGGGCAGCCCTCCTCGGCTGTGACTCAGACGACGGCCCCGGGAACCCCGGTCACCGCGACCAGGACCCGGACCCCGCGACCGCGGCGTGACACCTCCACGCTAGTGGCACGCGGGAACGCGGGGTCTGCGGGTGAACGCCAGGCTCATCCGCTGTCGGGCCCCGGCACGCCGACCGAGTGGAGCGGCGCGGCGGCGTGCGCCCTGTCGGCGGCGCGCCTCGCGTAGCTCCCGACCTCGGTGCCGTTGTCTCGGCGCGTCAGGTAGAAGCTCATCACCTGCAGCTCGATCGAGAGGTCGACGTAGCGCAGGATGACACCGGGCGGAACCGCGAGCACCCGGGGGGCGAAGTTCAGGATCGACGCGGCGCCGGCCTTCACGAGGATGTCCGTGACCGACTGCGCCTCCGAGGCGGGCGTCGCGATCACCCCGATCGCAGGTCGCGACGCGAGCCCCGAGGACGACTCCGCCGGCCGCGATCCGGCGGGCGTCGCCACGGGACTGCCGTTGGTCTGCGCCGCGAGCTCGTCGACGTGGCGGACGGTGAGCGGGCCGACCCTCGCACCCACGACCGACGGGGAGACGTCGTAGAGGCCGGCGACGCGGAACCCGTGGGAGGAAAAGCCGTCGGAATTCGCCAGAGCCCGCCCGAGGTTGCCGATCCCGACGATCACGACCGGCCAGTCCCGGTCCGATCCGAGGGCGCGGTCGAGCTGCGTCGCGAGAAACGCCGTGTCGTACCCCGTGCCCCGCGTCCCGAAGGAGCCGAACAGCGAGAAGTCCTTCCGGACCTTCGCCGCGTTCACGCGGGCGCGCTCGGCGAGCTCCTCGGACGAGACGGTCGTCGAGCCCGCTCTGAGCATCTCGGAGAGGATCCGTTGGTAGACGGGAAGCCGGGCGACGGTCGCCTCGGGGATGCGTCTCGACCGCAGCGCGGGGCTCCGGGGGGACCTCCGGGGGCGGGCCCGATTGCCGTTGCCTGCCACGCGGCGGAGGTTAGGGCACCTCCTGCGTTCCCACCAGATGGCCGGCAGACCGCCGCCGATCCGGGATCCGCACGGGCCTGCTCACCAGATCAGCTCGACCACGCCCCCTTCGACGGCGCCGGTCGCCTCGGCGGCGGAGCCCTGGCTCACTGCCAGGGCGAGACGGCCGTTCGCGTCAACGAGAAGCCCGAGCTCCCCCGCACGGAGGTCGCCGAACGCCCGGACCCGGCGGGCGCTCAGCTGCACGCTGCGGCCGCCGCCGGAACCCCGCCCGCCGCCTGCCCCGCCCATCCGCACCTCGACCACCGCCCCGCGCTCCGACGGCCCGTCGGCCGAACCCGCTGCGAGCTGGACGTTCCCGAACCGGTCGATCCAGGTGACCTCGGCTCGCAAGGAACGGCGATCCCCCACGCTCCCGGGCTCCAGCACCGGCTGGGGTAGCCGGACGAGCCCGGCGGGGTCGAGGAGCTCGCCGAGCCCGTCGGGCGCACGACCGAGGGCAAGGGTCGCCGCGGCCGGCGCGAAGACGTCCCGTCCGTCGAAGGTGTCCGGGACGCCGGCAGGTTTGGCGAGCGAGACGGCGCGGGCGATCCCGCCGAAAGCCTCCGCGGCGGGGACGACCAGGCCGTTGTCGGGCCCGACGAACCACCGCCCGTCCCTTCCCTCGACGGCCACGCCGCGCCGCTCGGTGCCCACGCCCGGGTCGACGACCGCCAGGACCGTCCCGGCGCCGAGGTGGGGGACGGCGCGGAGCAGCGTCTGCGCCCCTGCCCGGACGTCGAAGGGGGTGACGCCGTGGGTCAGGTCGACGACCGCCGCCGACGGCACCAGCTTCCGGATGACGGCGTGGACGACGCCGACGAATTCGTCTCGCAGGCCGTAGTCGGAGAGAAAGAAGACGGTGGGCGGCTCGCCCCCGTCGGGGGCCCGGGCGTTCAACCCGCCTTGGTGAAGCGCGCGGCCAGGTAGTTGTCCAGGTCCTCCGGACGGAGCCGGAACGAGCGGCCGATTCTCACGGCGGGGAGGTCGCCGGCGTTGATGAGGCGGTACACGGTCATCGTCGAGACGCGCAGCGCGGCAGCCACCTCCCCCACGGTCATGAAGCGGACCTGGGCGTTCTCGAGCGGCTGCGCCATCGTGGCCGACTCCTCCTCCGACCGTGACTGTACGCCGCCTGGAGCGGCGGCGAAAGTGGGACAGGGTGCGCCATATACCCACGACTGCCCCCGGAGAGACCCGATCTGTGGGACGGCGGCGACGACGGCGTGGTGACAGTCGGACCTGGTCAGGCCCGGCCGAGATTGCGCGACCGCTCGGCCGCGGCCAGCACGGCCTCGACGAAGGCGGAGCGGACGGCCCTCGCCTCGAGCGCGCGAAGCCCGGCCGCGGTCGTCCCCCCGGGTGAGGTGACCGCCGCACGGAGCTCTTCCGGGCGCGAGCCCGGTTCGGCCAGCAGCGCGGCCGAGCCGCGGAACGTCTCGACGGCGAGCGTGGTCGCAAGCTCCCTCGGCAGCCCCGCCGCGACCCCGCCCTCGACGAGGGCCTCGACCACGAGGAAGACGTAGGCCGGTCCCGACCCCGACAAGGCGGTCACCGCGTCCAGGTGGCGCTCCGGGACGCGCACGACCGTCCCGAGCGCGCCGAGCACCCGCTCGGCCCAGGCGAGGTCGCCGGACCGGGCGTGCGACCCGCCCGAGATCGCGCTCACCCCGGCCCCGACCACGGCCGGCAGGTTCGGCATCGCCCGGACGACGACAGCCTCGCCGGGAAGGCACGCCTCGAGGCGCGCCGTCGCGAGCCCGGCGACGACCGAGAGGACCCGCTCGACCCCCGCCGCCCCGAGCGCCCGGCATGCGCCTTCCGCGACGTCGGGCTTGACGGCGAGCACCGCGTCGAGGCTCTTCGGGGGCTGCGAAGCGGTGAGGGACTCCTCGACGGAGAGGCCGGGGTGTGCGGCCACGAGCGCCGCGCGGCGACCCTCGTCGGGCTCGACGACGAAGAGCTCCGGGACGGGCCATGCCCCACCGGTGAGGAGGCCGGTGACGAGGGCGCCGCCCATGCGCCCTCCGCCGACGACGAGGAGCGGGGACCCGGTCACGCGCTCAGGAGTCAGGACCGGCGCCGCGGGCGGCGTCGGTAGATGGCGGGATGGCCGAGCGTCATCGCCGTCGGATAGTGGTCGTCCACGTAGACGATCGAAGAGCCGGCGATCCGGTCGAGCTCGTCGTCGTCGACCAGCCCCGCCGGGACGCGACCCACGAGGTAGACCGCGTCCTCGGCCCCGAGGCAGAACGCCATGCCGTAGAGCTCGGTGTTGCGTCGCATCAGGTACTGCAACACCTCGAGGCGGTTCTCCTCGGGCGCGGGCATGAATTGCGCCTCGTGGTGGAGCGTACGCTGGCGGAGCGTCAGCCACACGGTGATGTAGTCCTTCTCGTCACCACGGAATCGGAGGTACCACCGGTGCGATGCGGTGCGGTCCGTCACGTCCTGGCGCTCGGCCGCGACGAGACCGAAGCTGCCCTCGGGCGACAGCTCGCGCTCCACCCACGCGTCGACGAGGCGGACGACGTCGGCGACCTGCTCGTCGCCGGTCAGCTCGACGAGCGGCACCGGCGCGACTCCCGGGGCTTCAGCACTCCACGAGGCGGCCGGTGAGCAGCTCGTCGTGGATCGCGCTGAGCCGCGTCGCCGCCTCCCGCCACGTGTAGCGCCGCGCGCGCAACACGGCGGCGGTGCCCAGGCGCTCGGCGAGCAGCGGGTCCTCGACGATCTTGCCCACGCAGCGCGCGACGGCCGAGGCGTCGCTCGGCTCGACGAGGAAGCCGGTGCGGCCGTCGTCGACGAGCGTCGTCAGCCCGCCGACCGCCGACGCGACGACGGGGGTGCCGCAGGCCGCGGACTCGAGCGCGACGAGCCCGAACGACTCCGAACGGCTCGGCACGAGGCAGACGTCGGCCGCGCGGTAGTACGACGAGAGCAGCTCGTGGGGCTGCGGCGCGACGAACGTGACGCGGCCGGCGACGCCCAGTTCGTCCGCGAGGTGCCACAACCTCGTCTGCTCCTCGCCGCCGTGCGGGCCGCTCGGACCACCGACGACGAGGAGGCGGAAGGGCGCGCCCGGCGCGGCGTCGCCCGCCGCACCGAGCTCGGCGAGGGCGCGCACCGCGACATCGATGCCCTTCAACGGCTGGATGCGCGCGACCGCGAGGAGCACGGTCCCGTCGGCGGGAAGCCCGAGCGCGCGCCGCGCCTGCGGCCGGTGGCCGGGGCCGAAGAAGGCATGGTCCACGCCCGGTGCGACGATCGAGATCCGCGAGCGGTCGGCGTCGTAGAGCTCCGCGATCTGCTCTGCCTCGACGCTGCACGACGCGAGCAGCGAGTCCGAGCAGGCGATGACCCGCGCCTCAGCCTCGGCGCGGCGGTGGGGCATGTCGGACTCGACTTCTTCGGGAACGAGCTCCGCCTTCACCCGGTCGAGCGTGTGGAAGGTCGAGACGAGCGGGAGGTCGAGCTCGTGCTTGATGGTGTGGCCGGCGATCCCCGACAGCCAGTAGTTGGCGTGGATCGCCTCGAACGGCCCCGACTCCTGGTCGACCAGCGGGAGTCCGCTGTCACCGGCCATGAGCTCGAGGACGCCGTCGGTGAACTCTCCGACGAGCGCCGGCAGCTGTTCCTTCAGCACGGCGGAGGGCGGTCCGGCGGGGACATGATGGACGCGGAAGCCCGGCTCGACGTCGACGCTCCGCGCGAGGTCTTCGCTGTCGCTCCTCGTGAAGACGTCGCAGGAGACCCCGGTGCGAGCGAGGGCCGTCGCGAGCTCGCGGACGTAGACGTTCATGCCTCCGGAGTCGCCGGTCCCGGGTTGCGCGAGCGGCGAGGTATGGAACGAGAGCACTGCGAGCCGACGCATGCGCGGACGAGCCTAGTGGTGCCCCTGGACGGCATCCCCGGGGACGACCGCGTGTGGGGCGGCCCCCTCGGCTCCGTCCGCTCCCTCCGATCCGGGCGTCCCGAGACGGAGGGCGCCGGCGCGCTCGTGCGGCCAGTAGCGGTAGACGACGACCCCTCGGAGGTCACGGACCGAGACGGGCCCGAAGGTTCTGCTGTCCGTGCTTTGGGACGCGTTGTCCCCGACGAGCATCACGGAGCCGTCGGCTCCGAGCGACGCCACGCGCTTCACGATGAGACGCCGAGGCACCCGGGGGTCCATCGCCGCGACGAGACGGCCCGGGCGAAGGACGCGTGCGGTGAGGCGCCGGGGCAGTCGCAGAGCGAGCAGTCGGTCGCCCGGCCGGAGCGCGGGCGCCATGCTCTCGCCGTCGACGGCGAGCCTCCGGAGCACGAGCGACGGAGCGAGCCCGAATGCCGCCGCGAGGGCGAGGCCGACGAAGACCGCGTCCATCCGGGATCGGGACCGCGGCGCGGGCCCGGTGCTCGGGGCGGCTCGTGCGGCGCGCTGGCGCTTGTGACCGCCGGAAGGACGCGTGGATAGTGTGGGCTGGACGTGCATTTCCGCACCGATGAGACCCATTGTGTAGGACCGATTCTGTACGACCGGCAATCCCCACCGACGACCTGAAGGAGCTCCCATGCGCATGATCGACCGAGTGCTGGCCACGCTCGACCGTCTGGTCCCCCCTGCGACGGCCCGCGCGCACTGTGACCTTCCGTGCGGGATCTACGACCCCGCTCAGGCTCGGATCGAGGCGGAGTCGGTGAGGGCCATCCAGGAGCGCTACCAGAAGGCCGACCAGGTGAAGTCGGCGGCCGAGACGGCGGACGACTACCGGTCCCGGTGTCTTTCGATCAAAGAGGCACGCGCCAACCTGGTGAAAGAGCACCTCTGGATCCTGTGGACCGACTACTTCAAGCCGGAGCACAAGGAGAAGTACCCGCAGCTGCACGACCTCTTCTGGAACGCGACGAAGGAGGCGGGGCTGTCGAAGAAGTCCCAGGATCCCGCGCAGGGCCAGAAGCTCCTCGACGCCATCGCCGAGATCACAAAGATCTTCTGGGAGACGAAGAAGGCCTGACGCCGGCGCGTCCGGCGTTCCGGCGCCGGCTTCGGCGCCCGGTGTCGGCCGAGTCGTGCAGCCGGGCGCCGCATCCCGCGTCGACCGCTCCGGGGGCGCACGGCAGGTGGGCGCCCACGAGCCGGGGGTTCCGGCGTGAACCCTGCCAGCGAAGCGGTCCCTCGCGCAGCCACGGCTGTTCCGCCTCGAGGATGGCCCGCTGGACCTCCGCGTTGAACCTCCACGCGGCGAGCAGCGCCCGGCCCGTAGCGCTCGCCGCAGTCCGGAGCCCGGCCGCCGTGATTGCGATGGGGCGAAGCGTTCCGGGTCGGGCGGTCCTGCGGGGGGTCCCGTCGGCCCCGTGGGTCGTTCCGCGGGTCGTTCCACGAAGGGCAGGCACGGTTGAGGAGCCGTCGGGGATATCGGGGCGGGAGACCAACCTACGACGGGAGGCTCGCTCGAGTTCCTCCGCTCTCCGCTGGTTTGCCATCCTGAGGATTTGGTCGGGCTGCATGAAACCAGTGTGAGCCTTGACCGCGGAGCCGAACAGTGGCAGCATTGCCTCTATGCAGAAGGATCCTGCCAACGCCCTCGTGGCCCGTCGGGCAACTCCGGCGGGGCCTCGTCACCGGGTCGCGATCCTGGTCCAAGACGGCCTCTCACCCTTCGAGTTCGGGGTCGCGTGCGAGGTCTTCGGCTACGACCGCTCGAACCTCGGGGTGACGTGGTACGAGGCGTCGATCGCAGCGCCCGACCCCGGACAGGTCCGGACGCAGCTCGGCTTCTCGATCGAGGCCCCTTGTGGTCTCGACGCCGTGGCGAGCGCCGACACGGTGATCGTCCCGCCGATCGCGCCCTTCCCCGACAACTGGGCCGAGCCCGACGACGACTGGCACCTCGACGAACGGGCGCTCGACGCGTTGCGGGCCGCCCACCGGAGGGGTGCGCGGATCGCCTCGCTCTGCACCGGAGCATTCGTCCTCGCGTACGCCGGCCTCCTCGACGGACGACGCGCGACCACCCACTGGTCGTCGGCCGAACGCCTGGCGTGCCGGTTCCCGACGGTGAGCGTCGACCCGAAGGTGCTCTACATCGACGACGGGGACATCCTCACCTCTGCGGGCTCGGCCGCTTCGATCGATCTGTGCCTGCACGTCGTCCGGAAGGACTTCGGTGCCGAGATCGCGAACGCGGTCGCCCGCGCGCTCGTGGTCCAGCCGCACCGCGACGGGGGCCAGTCGCAGTTCGTCGAGACGCCGCTTCCGGCGCACCCGGGCGACGACACGCTCGTCGGGACGCTCGACTGGGCGCAGGAGCACCTCGACGAGGGCCTGACCGTGGAGCTCCTCGCCGCGCGGGCCGCGATGAGCCCGCGGACCTTCGCTCGCCGGTTCCGCTCTGCGACCGGGACGACGCCCCACCGGTGGATCTCACGCCAGCGCGTGCGGCTCGCCCAGCGCCTCCTCGAGACGACGGACTTCACGGTCGATCACGTGGCCAGCCTGTGCGGGATGGGCACCGCTGCGAACCTCCGCATGCACTTCGACATGGAGGTCGGCGTGTCACCTGCCGCCTACCGACGGACGTTCGCCGCGCGCGTCGCCCAAGTCTGAGGCGTCCGAGCCGGCGCGGCGCTCGGGTCGGACTTCTTGAACCTGTCGATCATGGCCTCCGATGAGGAGGCTGTGCGGAATCCCGCTGGCGGTGCGGCTCAGTCGGCGACGACGTCAGCGTGGCCGGAGGTGTGGAGTGCGCACGTCGTTGCGAGCGGGTCCCTCGCCAGGTCGGCGTCTGGGATTCCGTCGCCGCACAGTTCACACCGGCCGTAGGTGCCGGCGTCGAGCGCCGCCAGAGCCCGGTCCACGTCGTCGAGCGTGCGCTCGGAGGATGCGAGCAACGAACGGTAGTCCCGTTCGCTTTCGTGAACGATCGGCTGATCCAGGTCTGGCGCCTGCACGCTCCGACCTTACCGGAGCGCGTGCATCGCCCAGGGGCATCTCAGAGGGTGGTTCTCTGCGGCTGCGTGGGCGACCGCGTTGCGGCCGAGCCGGGACCAGGGTCGGACTATCGCGTAGGGCGCTTTCCCACTGCGGGCTGAACGATGGTCGGTGCGTCTGCAGCACCGTCCCGGTCGCGGGTGACCGCGCGTTGCTTTCCCGTCGGCGCGACGGCGGCCTGCACTTTCGTCGGAGCCGGTGTCTCGAATGCTGGGCTCTCGTCCTCTTGGACGTCCTCAACGTGAGGCTTTTGGTGCTCCGTCGAGGTCGCGCTCGTGTGAATCCCGGGATCCCCGTCTGCCGCCGCCCCGTCCGTCACCGCTTCCGGTTCGAGCCGCCCTGCGTCGCGCCCCTCGCCGAGACCCTTGTCCCACGCCCCCACCTCGTCGTCCGCGTGGAGATCGGGTTCGGGCATCGCGACGACGTCCGCGATCTGCCGGTGAAGGACCGCGAGTTGCGCGAGCGCGTCGGCCCGCGCGGCGCGGAGGTCGGAGATGTTGTCCTCGACTGCTCGCTGACTCTCACGGGCACGGTGGACGATCCGCTCCGCTTCCGACCTCGCCTCCTCGAGTCGTCGTCCCGACTCCTCTTCGATCGCCGTCCTGCGTTCGTGCGCCTCGCGCTCGGCCTGGGCCTGCAGGTCGTGCGCCGCTTCGAGCGCGTTCTGCATGAGCTGGCCGATCCGGTCGCTGAACTCGCTCATCGACTGGGGAACGGGCAGCCCGGCGCGCTCCTCCAGCAACATGGCGGTGGCCCGCAGTTCGGCCATCTCCCGGGTGAGTTGGTCCCGCTCGCGCTCCGCGATGGCGGCGCGGTTCTCGGCGTCCGCGATCCGTTCGAGCGCGCGACCGAAATAGGCATCGACCTGTGCCCGGTCGTAGCCACGCACGACGACGGCGAAATCCGGACGTGCGGTCTCTTCAGGGAGCGGCATGGACATGTCACACTCCTTTCTGCCGTGATCATCTTCCCCCGAGTTGCCGTTCGCTACCGGAGGGACGCTCGAAACCAGAGTCCCTGCTCAGGAGGCCGCGCCGGCGCCGACCGTCACCATGGACTCGGAACGTGGACCGCAGAGGGCCGGTCGCGCAGGCGGTTATCTTGCTGTCGGGGCCGCTAGCTCATCGGGAAGAGCAGGGGACTTTTAATCCCAAGGTGCCGGGATCGAGACCCGGGCGGCCCACCACGAGTTTCGCGGGCACCCCCGCTCTCACGGGCCGACGTTCGCCACGTGCACGCGATCGTGCGTCGGCCGTTGCCACGGCTCGACCGGTTGGGTTGGATGCTCGCGACGTCGGCCCTGACGGGTCACCGCGGACTGCGCCACGTCGCGCCGATCCCAGTGCTCACCGCCGACACCGAGCCCCACCAGCCGTGGTGCTCGTCTGCTGCGGCATCCTGTCGCTCGTCGTCGCGGGGTGCAGCGGCCAGGGGCCGGCCCGATCCGGCGTGCCCCATGGCCGGTCGCGCGGGACGACGTCCACTCCGGTCTCCGGACCAGTCGCCTCGTCGACCACGGCCGTACCCGCCCCGACGACCACGACGCTCCCGAGCCTCGCAGCGCCGACGCCGCTCGCGCCGTTCCCGACAGCCACCTTCGTGGCGGGCGAGGGGAGTTGGGCGCCGTCAGGGCGTCCCGTCGAGGGCATCCCCGCCGTCTACGAGACGAAGCTCGTCCCGCCCGGTGGGACGCAGAGCGCTGGGATCGCGTGGATGGACACGCGCCTCCTTGCAGCCCGCCTCTACTCCGGTTCGGTCAGCCCTGGCGGCGGACCGTACCCGTACACGGCGCCGATCGAGCCCGCGCAGGCGAGCTCGCTCGTGGCTGCGTTCAACGGCGGCTTCAAGATGGCGGCGGCCGGCGGCGGCTACTACACGACAGGCAAGACGATCGTCCCCCTCGTCGTGGGCGCCGCGTCGCTCGTCATCGATGCCAACGGCTCGGTCACCGTCGGCAGCTGGGGCACGACAGTGACGATGAGCCCGGACGTGGTGAGCGTGCGCCAGAACCTCGTCCCGCTCGTGGCGGGAGGCCAGCCCACTCCGGCGGCCTCGACCCCGAATTGGCTTTCGTGGGGCGCGACGTGCGGCGTCAGCGCGTGCACATCGGCGACGCCGGGGGTGGAGAACCAGTGGCGCTCGGGCCTGGGCGAGACCGCCGACGGCGCGCTCGTCTACGTCACCGGACCCGGGCTCGCGCCGATCCAGCTCGCGGACCTCCTCGTCCGCGCGGGTGCGGTACGCGGGATGCAGCTCGACATCAACCCGTACTGGACGGTCTTCGTCACCTACGACCCGGCGACACCGAACGGCCCAGCCACGCCCACAAACGGCAGCAAGCTGGTGGCGACAACCGTCCAAGGGCCCGCCACGTTCTTTGATCCCTCCTGGGCACGCGACTTCATCACGATGTCGGCAAAGCGCTCCTGACCTGGGTGTTATACTCTCTTCCCTAGATATTCCCTAGTTTCTAGGAGGGGGAAGATGAGCCGTTCCAAGTGGGGAACCGGCACGATGACGCTGGCGGGCGTGGGGGAGCGCGGGCGGAAGCGCTGGCGGCTCAGGGTCCACCTCGGTGTGGACCCTGACACGGGCAAGCCCCGACAGGTGGAGCGGACCTTCTACGGGTCGGAAGCCCACGCGAGGAGGGCGCTGGCGGCGCTGCTCGAGGACGTCCGGGCCGGGAAGGTCGGCCCGGCGAAGGCACGTACCGGGGTGGCCGGGAGGACGGTCGGTGACCTGTTCGACGAGTGGCTCCCCCTGCTCGAGGCCCGCGACAGGTCTCCTAACACCATCCGGGGGTACGAGGCCAGGATCAGGCTGAGATTGCGCCCGCGGCTCGGGGACCTCAAGCTCGCCAAGCTCAATGCCCACGTCCTGGACCGCTATTTCCACCAGTTGGCGGACGAGGGGCTCAAGCCCTCGTCCATCCGGCTCGACGCCATCACGCTGTCGGCAGCGCTCAGTCAAGCTGTCCGATGGGACTGGCTGCCGGCGAACCCGCTCTCGAAGGTGACCCTCCCGAAGACCAACGGCCACGACGAGGACGACGACAACCTCCTGACGTTTCAGGAAGTAGGTGCGCTCTACGCCCAAGCCATGAAGGACGATACACCGGATCTCGCTATCGCGGTGGCGCTTGGTGCGGCCCTCGGCCTCCGCCGAGGCGAGCTGCTTGGTCTCCAGTGGGCCGACATCGACTGGACCCGTGGCTCGATAAAGGTCGCACGTCAGCGGACGCCGGGGCGGCGTGGTGAGGTCGTGAGACCACTCAAGTACGCGAAGCGCGACAGCCGCGGAAAGCCACTGCACCGGACGGAGTACCCCGGTTCCGAGGTCCTTGCGGTTCTGGCCGCGCACTACGACTCAAAGCGCATCCTGCTCGGCGAGAAGCCACCCGACGAGGCGTGGATCTTGTCCTACGACGGCCGAACGCCGATGACGGGCTCGATGCTAGCCAAGTCCTTCGATGCGGCCGCCAAGCGGGTTGGGATTCGAGCCACCCTCCACTCGCTCCGGAGGTTCGCCGAGTCCGAGATCCATGCCAGTGGGGTCGACCTCCCCACGGCTGCCGCGCTGCTGGGAAACTCGCCTGCCGTTGCAGCCCGCCACTACCTGCGCACGTCTCCAGAGCGCCTCGCTCTGGCGGGTGCTGCTCACGGGGCAACGGTCGCAGCCGCGCTCGTCCCAGGCGAAAGTGTCCGGACTCAGCCGCAGACGTAGCACGTCGGACGTACATGCACTGGGTCTCGGCTGCCGACATGCGGGCCGCTACGACCCTCGAGGAGGGGGTCCTGGTCCCTCGTGCCACCCAGGCGTGTTCGCGGGCTACGGGGGAGTTATGAGGGAAAGGTGCTGGTCAGGCAGCCGGGGATCTCGGTGTGGTGCTTTAGGGTCGGCGGTGCAATGATTTGACCGCTGAGCGCCAGGCAGCGACCAATCTGTCCGACGCCTCAGATTGACAGAGGAATAGCAAATCGGAAAGGCGGAGAAGAGTCATGCTACGTCTCTTGTTGCGCGCGGCGGCCCTGATCTCATTGGTTGCATCGGCGGCATTGATATTCGGCATCTCGACCAGCTCGGCCAGCGTGCCGAGCGGTCAAGTGATGTACGGCAGCGCGTCGTTCACACGGACCACAATGAAGTTCGTTGGTGGTGGTGGAACGATCGAGCCGGCGTATAACGACGGCAATGGCACGCTTGTGTACCTGTCGACGCCGAACCATGCCGCCGTCCACCCGCATGGGACAGCACCGCGCAACGTCGCCCCGCTCTACCTTGTCACCTATCCAGTCGGTTCGGGGATCGCTCCGACAACGCTCAATTGCGCGCACATGACGACGGGGGGATCTGTGGCGGACAATTGCCCCGACCATGGCTTTTTGGTTGCGGGTGCAGCCATGACAATTGAGCCCACAGTCTACGGAGCGGGCGTGCTAGGGCATGACCACCTCGTCGGCATCGCCTCAACCGGTGGCGACTTCAACATCGTGTGGGAGCCTGTGCTCGTCCTCTTCACCAGCGTGACAGCGGCGAAGCAGCACATCACGACCCTGAGCGCCCTTCAGTCCGCTGCGACATCCACACAGATCATCGAGATCCCTCTTCCGCAGCTGGATTTCCACTGCAGTTCGGTGTCGGCGGCGGCTTACGCCCGTGGAACTCCGGCTCCGGTTATCGGGACCACATAACAGGCACGCTCCGCGAAGGAGCGTCCGCACTTCAGGAAGCGACTCGACGGATTCCTGTTCGTCGACACCCCCCACATCGACGTTGTTCAGTAGCCCGGCCTGGCCCTGGCGGTCTCTCGCACGGCACCAGCCGCCCATAGCAGCCGGGATCGGGGTCAGACACGTAGCGCCAGCACCGGCCTGGCATGGCGAGGAACGAGTCGACCGACGCCTCCACGATCTCCGACACTCCGGTCTCCCGTGGTCCGCTACCGCAGGGGCAACGGTCGCTGAACTGATGCACCGGGCGGGGCACAAGGACTCGAGGACGGCGTTGCGCTACCAGCACGCGACCCGAGACCGCGACAAAGCACTCGCCGAAAGCGTTGGCAGACCTGGCCCGATAACGGCGAAGTTGGATCCACGACTGCATCCGGATGGCTCGTGGTGGTCGAAGCTCGACCGCGCACAGCATCATCTTGACGATCTCTACTCGGCCGTAGCCTTCTACACGGCTGGACGGCGACACAACGTCACCAAGGAGGAAGCGGGCGACGGTACGTGGCTGTATCGGGTCTGGTTCACTGGCGAGGTCGATCAAGACTGGGCATTGCTCGCTGGAGATGCTCTCTTCAACATGCGAGCCGCACTGGATCACATGGCCGTCGCCCTAAATCCGCCGTCGAAACAAGACGACCGTATCTATTTCCCCATCTACGAGAAAGATCCATGGCGAAAGGATGCTACGGGTGAGTACATCGAAGGACCGAGGAATCGAAGAGACTTCAAGGGTTGGACGAGCCACATGGCCGACGAAGCGGTGGCAATCATCAGGAACCGTCAGCCCTACGCGGAGGCTTTCCGGACGGGCGACCTCGTCACAGATCATCTTCTCTTCATACTCAAGTCCTTCAACAACGCTTGACAAGCATCGTCGAATGTTGGTACTCAAGAGTGGCTGCGACACGGCTCGGGCTCTGTTCATCGCGCCCAACGGTCGAAGGTGGGAGCAGCGCTGGGATTCTGGGACAAGCCACGCAGTGACGGACGGGGGGGTACTTCAGCGTCTCCCTATGGAGGTGGACGCTCACTTCATGGGATCCCTCACTGTTGGGTTTAGCAGAAAGGCGGGGGAGTTCTACCCGCTGAAGGCTCTTCCTCGGCTTGCCACCTACATTTCGGAAACGCTGTTGGAGCTTGAGCCGCACATCAAGGTAGAGCCCTGAGGCCCCCCGGCGACCGTTACTCTGCCGCGATCTCAGGAAGCGTCATGTGGGTGGTGGCTGAGCACCCCCCGGCCGTCATGGCGTCCACGTATCTCCGCACGACCGACGAACGCGGGGCGAAGGCGGGCGCCGTCCTGGATCTCTCGTCGCAGCCGCGCTCGCCCCGGGCGAACGGACTCCGGACTAGGGGGACCCCGGAGCACCAACATCGAACATATGTTCGTCACTACGATGGGCCGTGTTCGCCGAGAGCGCACAGGCCGCGGCCGACCGCGTCGCGGCATTCATCCTCGAAGGAGGAGCTTGATGGACATCAACGTTGAGCGCATGACGAAGACCGAACGGAGCGAGCTGGATCGGCTGGTCCGCCGGCGCTTCAAGGTGGCACGCGCCGGTGGCACGCGCCACGGTCGATGAGCGTGCCGCCAGCCTGTACGCGGACTTCGAGCATCAGCTTGCGCGGCAGTATGGGCCGAAGGACCTGGCGGTCGAAGAGATGGTCCGCGTGGCACGGGAGGCGTGCGAGGCGATCAATCGCCAGGTCGAGGAGACGCTTGCAGCTAAGGGAGTGCCCGCGGAGTTTGCCCCGTCCGCATGGGTGAGCTGGTCCCGACGAGGGGAGAACGTTGACCCGAAGCGCCGTGCTGAACTCCGCAAGGTAGCCGCCTCCCGCATTGAAGCGAACGCGAAGGCTGCGAAGCTGGAACTCGACCGCCAAGAAGTCAACCTGCTCCGCAAGCTAGCCGCCGGTGCCCTGGTCTCGGGTGAAGCCAGGACCTTTCCGTCCGAGATGCCGGCCGTCGACGCTCTCATGCCCCCCGTACGGCTGTCGGAACTCCAGAGGGGAGTCTCTGAGGATGGCGAATAGAGGCGCCTGGGTCGCTGACGTTCTACCTGCTCAGGTCCAGTATTAGGTGTTCTTGCCGTCCTGACCGTGACGGTGGGTGATGGACCGTGTCGCGCGGTGCGGTTGCAGAGATGGTTGCAAAGTCACTCCTCGGGAGGTTGCGACTCTGACTCCGCCACGTTGATCTCGCGGATAGACGCTTTGATGTCGGGCGCACGCTCCCGCAGTCGAGCGATGACCCGCTTCGCGGCCAGAACCGCGGCCTGCCCGATGAGCCCACCTGCCGCCAGTGTCCCCAGGTGGTAGGCGACCCGAACGACGTCTCCGCCCACTCCTGTTCGGCGCTCCATCGGTGGAGTCCACCTGACGTCCGTGAATCCCTCAGCCTCAAAGGACTTCGCGACCGTCGATGCCCGAGCTGGCGGGAGCTCGATTGTGACTATGAGCACGGTGGCCTCCCCCTGTCAGACCTGCCGTTCCTCGGCTTCGCGTCGCGCGTCGAACATATGTTCGCAACGGCTTCACCTGTGGCAATTTGCGCTGTCCAATCGGTGCTGGCACGGAACGTTTGGCTATCATCATGCATCTCGGCAGGGGGCGCTGATGATTCGACGAGTTGGAAGGCCGTGCTGGGAGGGAGTCGGCTTGAGGGCGAAGCGTCGACGATCGGTCGTCGGCAGCGTCGTCCTTTTGCTGACGATGGGTTTCTTTGTGGCCGCGTGCAGCAAGGCTCCCACTGCGTCGAGTTCGAGCACATCGAGCACATCGAGCACATCGAGCACATCGAGCACATCGAGCACATCGAGCACATCGTCCCGCTCGACATCGAGTTCGTCCACATCCAGCAGTACAACGTCGCCACCCTCGACGACGACGACCATGCCCGTAGCGCATATTGGAAACGTTGCGCTCGACGGCGACTTTGCGTTCATCGTCAAGAGCCTTCAGTGCGGGCTGACTCACCTTGGAAACACATTCCTCAGCGACACGGCGCCTGCCGGGTCGCAATGGTGTCTAGTAAGCATGAGGGTCACGGACGATAAGTCGGTGTCACAAACATTCTTCGCGTCTAACCAATATGCCTACGACCCCGCTGGCAAGCAGCTGTCGGCTACAACCGGAGCGCTGTTGTACCTAACACACGGAGCCACAGACTCGCTCGACACGATCAACCCAGGAGTCTCGGTTACAGTCCAAGTCCCATTCCAACTTTCAAGCAGTGATTCAATCGCGAAGTTTGTGCTGCACGACTCCGCGTATTCAGGTGGCGTGACCGTGGAGAACTCCGGGTAGAGGTCAAGCGCGACTGCCGTATTCTGAAGCAACATGGCACCCCGCCCTAGTTCCGGGATCACGGCTCTCACGGGAACGGGAATCGGCACCGAGCCAAAAGAGGCGCTGTAGTCCCCTGGAACCCCCCAAAACGCCGAAAAGGTCCCGGAGTACCGGACCCCCCAAAATCGGCCCTTTCGCGAGTCCGTGACCAGGGACGATGTTCGCGTAACTTTGACGGTCGAGGAGTGCCCTTACGCAGCTAACCGTCTCCGGTCCCGACTGCCGACGGATCCGAACGCGGTCCCGGCATCTGTCGCAGTAGAGGGCGGAGGCTCGATTGTGGGTGATGTCTGCCTGACAGTTGGTGCACACCCGGGCACCGTGCTCGTCAATGGTCTCAACCGTCGGGCTGGAGTAGGTGTACCAGCGCGGACCCCTCTTGGTCAGGTCCGAGACATTGACGAGCAGCTTGACCGCTTGGCGGAAGCGAGAGGGCGAGTAGGTGGACCCCCACCGGCACAGCTCGCTCATCTCGAACACCGCAGCTAGGTCACCCTCGCCGATTCCGGCAGCCGTCCAGTGCTCCGAGTCGCGGACGACGCCGGCCAGAAACGCCGCGTCTCCCTCTGGATCTGTCTCTTCCTCCTTCGGCCGCGCCTCCGTGATCCGCTGAAGAGCTCGGCGGTGCCGTTCCTGAAGAACGTCGTGCGCCTCGCTGAAAGGCTCGACGTCGCGCATGAGGCGCTTGTAGAGGCGATCGGATTCCCCGACCGTCGTGCATCCGTCGAAGTCGTGATCCGGCTTCCGCTGCTTCTCAAGGGAGAAAGCGTCAGCGAGCCATGACGCCGTGAGGCGATGGGACGACTTCGCGCCGGGATTCTCGGCGAGCCACGTGCGCCAGTCGGTGCGGGTGTCCACGTTGCTCCTTTCGGGGTCCCCATGGCTCCGTGGGACGGTTGTGGTGGGGTTTGGAAGGTGCCTCCTCGTGCGCGTGCGCGCGCGTACGGGAGGGGAGGGCGATCCGAGCAGGCGGTCCGACGGGTGGTGGTCGCCGCGTCGACTACCTGGAGAATCCTCTGTGGGGGGCGAAGGGCTGCTGTCGCGCGTAGCGGGATTTTGGCGGTCAAGCGCGGGTATCTGGCGCCGGCTTGGGAACTAACTCGCCCCTCAAAATCGACGAAATACCTTACTCTCGCTTGACTTTTGGTGAGTTTGGATTAGGATAGGAACCGCAAGTCAGGGTCCGATATCCAAGCAATCGAACCGTGACCAAGTAAAGAGAAAGCCCGGGCGGTGCCGCAAACACCCCCGGGCGTGGCCGGAACCTATAAGGGAGGTCCGACAATGGGACAGGTTACTCAGACCCTCGAGCGACGCACGTACGGAGAACGCCGCGGCTTGGCAACGAGCGGGCGGACGGCCGGTGGCGCGCAGTCGTCCGAGCACTCAGCAGAAGAGCGCCGCGAGAAGCTGACCGCAGCGCATGACCAGCTCGTCGCTGCGGTCGAAGCAATCGCCACCGGTGAGCAATGGCAGCAATACCTGGCCTTCGCGAGCCGTCTGCATCGCTACAGCGCTCGCAATGTCTTCCTGCTTCACTTCCAGGCTGCACAACGCGGTTGGTTGGACCTTGGGCCGGTTGCTGGCTTTCGGACGTGGTTGTCCCTTGGGCGTCACGTCAAAAGAGGCGAGAAAGGGCTAGCCATTCTTGCGCCATGCACCTATCGGGTCCACGACGACGAGACCAACGAGGACCGCTTCGTCCTGCGAGGTTTCCGCGTCGAGCACGTCTTCGCGGCTTGCCAGACCGATGGCGACGTAGAAGTCCCCGAGCCGGTGCGGCCCGCGTTGCTGACTGGTGACGGGCCCGATGGCGCATGGGACGCGGTGTCGAAGCAGATCGAAGCCCGCGGCCACGCGATCTCCCGGGCGCCGCTCTCGCCGGCGAACGGAATGACCGACATGCTGGGCAACGTGGTCACGGTCGCGGACCGGCTCGAGGGTGCGGCCGCGGTCAAAACGGCGGTGCACGAGCTGGCGCACGTGATCCTCCACGCAAGCGCGATCGATTACGCCACCAACCGGGACCGCTGCGAGGTGGAAGCCGAGAGCGTCGCCTACTTGGTATGCGAAGAGCTCGGGCTCGCGACGGACGACTACACGTTCCCGTACGTCGCCGGCTGGGCCGAGGGCAAGGCCGAGTTGGTCATGGAAACGGCGGAACGCGTTCTCCGTTGCGCCGAAGAGATCCTCAGAAAGTTTGACCACGACGACGAGGGCGCGCCGCATGATGACCTGCCCACTACTTCCTCCGTCTCATCGTGGAGTGTGCATCGAACCTCCACGGCAACCCGCAAACCGCATTCCTGCACAGCATCCTCCACCATTTCAGCTTCCGCGTGTTCAAAGGAGGTTTAGTGTGACTGCGCTTGTACCGCTCTCCGTCGCCTCGACGGAGCTGGAGAGAATGGCAACGGATTACATGAAGGCTGCCCGGGCACCGAACACGGTGCGCTCATATCGCCAAGGCTGGCAGACCTTCGAGCGGTGGTGCCGAGCGAGCGGGCGAAAGAGCCTGCCGGCGACTCCCGAGACGGTCCTGATGTTCGCCGTTGCGCTCGCCGACGCCGGCGCGAAGGCAGGGACCATCGACGTCAGGTTGCGAGCGATCGGAGCCGCGCACGAGACCGCGGGACTCGCGAACCCTTGCAAGGACGCGCTCGTGAAGATGGGGCGCTCGGGCATCCGTCGCAAGCTCGGAACCGCGCAGCGTCGCGCCCGCCCGCTCCTCGTCGAGGACGTCAGGGCGATCGTGGCAACGATGGGAGACGATCTCACCGGCCGACGAGACCGGGCCATGATCTTGCTCGGCTTCGCCGGTGCGCTGCGAAGGTCGGAGCTCGTCGCGTTGAATGTCGAGGACGTCGCCGAGGTGCCAGAGGGTTTGGCGATCACCATCCGGCGTTCGAAAACCGACCAGGAAGGCGCGGGACGGGTCCTCGCGATTCCCGAGGGCACTGGTGCGACCGATCCGGTCAAGGCGTGGCGGCGATGGCTCGAGGTGTCAGAGATCTGCGAAGGTCCGGCCTTCCGCCCGATCGACCGCTACGGTCACCTTGGCGACGCGGCTCTGACCACCGAGGGATTCACCAAGATTCTCAAGCGATACGCGGCGAAGATCGGGCTCGACCCTTCGGACATCTCGGGGCACTCCCTGCGGTCAGGGTTCGCCACGACGCTCGCGCGGGCGGGCGTTCCCTTCGAGAAGATCGCCGAAGGAACCAGGCACGCCAGTCTCGATATGGTGCGCGTCTACGTGCGGACAGGCAATCTCTTCCGCGACCCGCCCGCAGCGAAGCTCGGGCTGTAGGTCGACCCCCCCGCCGCCGAGGCGCCCTCGCGCGCACCGAGGAAACCGCGGAGTAGACGTCAGGCAGAAGTGTGCTCATGGGCGCGCAGGCGTGGGTGTCCACCGCTTTTACGGGGGAGAATGAGGCGGGTAGACGCGGGAAGACAGCCCCCGAAGGACCGATCTCGATTCCCAGGTTCGCCGAGGATCGTCTGGCTTGGCCTCCTGGCCCAGAGCACCACGTCGTGGAGCGGCACCGTACTCGCCGTCTTCCAGCCCGCTGAGGAAACCGCCCAGGGCGCCCAGGCCATGATCGACGACCGCCTCTTCGATCGATTCCCGAAGCCGGAGATCATCTTCGGTCAGCACGTCATGCCCCCACCGGCCTGCCAGATCGGGTATCGCACGGGTACTACCCAAGCGGCCGCCGACAGCCTTGAAATCCACCTGTTCGGGCGCGGCGCCCATGGGTCGATGCCCGAGTCGAGCGTCGACCCCGTGGTCATGGCAGCTGCCACGGTGATGCGACTGCAGACCATCGTGTCGCGGGAGACCGCAGCGTCGCAGGCTGCGGTGGTCACTGTCGGCGCGCTCCAAGCCGGTAATAAGGACAACGTCATTGCCGACTTGGCGATACTCAAGGTCGACGTTCGCACCTTCGACGAGGGGGTGCGTCGCCATACCCTCGACGCTATCGAGCGCATCGTCAATGCTGAGGCGCATGCGTCAGGAGCGCCGAAGGCCCCCGAGATCACCACCACCGAGCACTACCCGCTTACGGTGAACGACGCCGGCTGGGCCCGCCGGGTCGCGGGTGCCCTGCGCTCGCACTTCGGGGATGACCGCGTTACCGAGCTCGCCGCACCGGTGTCCGCCAGCGAGGACTTCGGCTCGTTCGGCACCGAGTGGGGTGTCCCGTCCGTCTTCTGGTACGTCGGCGGGACCGACCCCGACGCCTACCGCGCTGCCCAGCAAGCGGGCCGGGTGGCCGAGGACATCCCTACCAACCACAGTCCGGCGTTCGCCCCGGTCCTCCACCCGACCTTGGAGACCGGTGTGCAGACCATGATTTGCGTGGCGCTCGACGCGCTCCGGTCCTGAGGTTGGCGACGGGAGCTACCGCTGGCTGCTGAGGCCAAACGACTTGACGGGTCCGCATGCTGGACCATGCTGACGCTAAGGGCGCGAGGATCGGCCTTGGCCAAGGAGGCCGAGGGTGACGGACGCGACGTCAAACCGCCGAACCCGGGTGCCGGGTGACTTGTAGTGACCGAGGCCCCCACCATGCCTCCCGCGTTTCTGGGTCACAGCAACCCCATGAACGCCCTCGACCACAATCGCTACACCGACGCCTGGCGCGCGCTAGGTGAGAGCGTGGGGCGCCCGGCCGGGGTCCTGGGCATATCGGCGCACTGGTATACCAACGCTACGGCGGTGACTTCCATTGGCCCAGCCCCGGACCATCCACGACTTCTACGGGTTCCCCGAACAGCTGTTCGCGATCGACTATCCGGCACCGGGAGACCCTGCTCTTGCTCGCAAAGTCGTCGACCTGCTCGAGCCGACCTGGGTGGGCCAGGACGGCGACAGTTGGGGAATCGACCACGGCACCTGGTCGGTCCTGGTGCACGTCTTCCCCGATGCCGACACCCCGGTGGTGCAGCTGTCCATCAACGCCACGAAACCCTTCCGCCCAGGCTCCCTCCCTTCGAAGCGAGGACCTGACTGGACTTCTCGGGATCGCCCGTGACCGAGTGCTCTTCTCGGGAAGGACGCTCTTCGTCAATCACGAGGATGACCGCGTCGCGTTAGCGATGGTGCTCGCCCTTGCTCGAGCCGAGCTCTCACCCGCCGAGCGCGTTGGCTGGCTCAGCGACGTCGAAGACGCACGTTCCTTGGGAGATCCAGGACCGGTGCCTGCATGGGTCTCGAATACCCTTCACACGCTTCGGGCGCTCTACGCTCTCGTCGATCGAGGGGGACACTCGCCAGGTGAGCCATCCACTCCGATCTCCGTTCCAGATCGAATGCTGGTGACCCAAGGAATCGCAAATTCGCTGCGACAGGTGTTCCCCTACATCGGGTAACTCAGGATCGGCCCGACTGCGCGCCAACTACCGGTGCCCCGTAACGTCGGTACCTTGTATCTGGGAAGTGTCGCCTACCGCCGGGTTGACGCGCCACTTCGGATAGCCCACGCAAACGCCATGGGGCCAAGCGGGTCGAGATGGTCGCCTGTCCGTTCCCATCGCCGACCAGAGCGCGGTGACGAGCTCGGTGTGCATCATGAGGTAGGAGCCGTCGCCGACCATCACGAACACCTCACGTTCGGGAGCGGCCAGCTTCACCCCGAGGCCTCCGGCGACCTCGTAGCCCATGCAGGAGTAGCCGTACTCGACGTGGTACCCCTTCGGGTCCCGGGTCCGCCACCGCTTGTGCAGGTCGCCCGGAAGGCTCCCTGCGGCGCAGACCGCCACGTCGCGGTCGGCGGTGGCCGCTTCGACCGCGCCGATCACCTCGGCCTGCGAGGGTAGCACGGTAAGACCTTGACGTGTTGAGTCAGCTGCGACTGACTCGGGAGTGATGCTCCGGACCCCGGCACCGCGCTGGCGCAGTGCCGCGAGTTCGGAGGTATCGGTGAGACCCCACACATCGTCATTCACGTATTTTTCGA
>Ga0209579_10000697_pt1 | contig 31213 bp, 28 predicted proteins | sample Coa_R1_2_FD_187152 | JGI IMG/M metagenome (GOLD analysis project Ga0209579, IMG submission 187152) | Surface soil microbial communities from Centralia Pennsylvania, which are recovering from an underground coalmine fire - Coalmine... | ecosystem: Environmental > Terrestrial > Soil >... | reverse complement strand
TCGGTCGTTGCCCTTCCCCTTTTCCTTTTCCTTTTCCTTGGCGGGAGGTGGGGCGGGTTGGCGCGACTGAGGCTGCGGACGCTCGGCCTGCGGTTGCGGTGGCGGCCTGGGCGTTTCGCGGCGTGCTTCCGGCGCCGGTTGACGTTCGGGCGCGCGCTGCTGAGGCTGGGGTTGCGGCTGGGGCTGCGGCGGCCGCGCACGCGGTGGCTCGGGCTGCGGCCGAGGCGGTTGCGGCTGGGCTTGCGCAGGCCGAGGCGCTTGCCGCTCCTCGGGCTGCGGCCGAGGCGGCTGCGGCTGCGCCTGGGGCGGCCGAGGCGCTTCCCGCTCTCCTTGCTGCGGTCGAGGCGGCTGCGGCTGAGCCTGCGATGCAGGCGTGCCTGGTACCGACTGCGCAGGCGGCCGCTCGCGCCGCGTCTCGGGCGCAGTTTGCGGCTGCGGCGACCGGGGCGGTTGCGCTTGCGGCGCGGGCGGTGTTGGCTGCGGTGGCCGCGTGCGCTCGCGAAGCTCGGGCGTTGGCGCGGGACGCGCAGGCGTGGCGGGGGCAGCCGCCGCAGGGGGCTGCGCTGGACGTGGCGCACCCGGTGGGGTGTCGGCCGGACGCTCGCGCGCCTGTTGTCGTGCCGGCGGTGCGGTGCTCGGCGCCGGCTTGGGCTGCGTAACCACCTTTACCGGCGGGCGAACATTGGCGGATGCCGGCACCGCGCTTCGCAGCGCCTGCCGTTCGGGCGCGGTGAGCGGCCGTCCCGGATTGCGCTCGAGCGCCTGCACCTTCTGCGCGTCCGGAATGGGCGGAGGCGGCGGCGCCGCCTTCGCCACCACCGCGCGTTGCAGCGCTGCCGCGGGAGGCTTCGCTCGCGCGACCGGCGCGGCGCCGGCGAATGCCGGGCGAGCCGGGGCAACGGCCGCGACTGCGCGGGGCTGCGCCCGCGCCAACGCGGCGGCGGGTACCTGCAAGGCCACGCGCTGCACGTTCTGCGCCTGAGCGAACGCCGCCGGCGGCACCGCCGTCACCGCGTTCGGCGCGCGGCGGTTGCGGTAATCGATCTCTCCAATCCGCGTCGGGTTGTCGTAGATGTTCGTGACGTTCGTCACGTTGACTACCGTGTTCGTGACGTTCACCTGCCGGAAGTAATTGCGGCTCACGTGGTACGGCGGCACGTACACTTCGCGGGGCGCGAGCGGGAACCATCCGATCGCCGGACCCGACGCAAGCGTGAATGCCGTGCCCGCGCCACCGACGAACACCACGAGCGCCGGCGCATACACCGCGCGCACGCTCCGCGGACCGGGAACCCATCCCCAGCCGCGATCGAAATGTGCCCACCGTCCGTAGTGGAACGGCGCGAAGCCCCACGGCTCGTCGTCGACCCACGTCCATCCCCACGGATCGACCCACGCCCAGTGACCTTCGCGATACGGCGCCCAATCCGGACCGCTCACGCGCGGGAACCAGACGTCGCCATAACCGGATTCGGCACCCCAGGCGCCGTAGCGATCGAGATCCTCGTAGCCGACGACCGTCGGCGATACGTAACGAAGCGACGTCGAGCTCGTGTGGACGCGGTCGCGATCGGCGACGAAACCGTCGAACGGATCGGGGGGCGGCGGCGCGACGAACTCGCTGTCGCGAACGTCGGTGCCATAGAAGCGGTACGCCTGACCGTCGGTGATCACGTACGACGCCGTTTCACCGTACACGTCGCCTTCGCCGTTTCGTACGAAGACCGTCGTCGACTGGTCCTGACCGTCGACGACGAAGCGGTACTCGCCCGGCCGCGTCACCGAGAACGCGAGGTTCGGCGTGTCGATCTCGACGATGTTGCCTGCGGGCAGGCTGCGCACGCGGACTTCGAGCGTGCCTTCCTGCACCTGCATCTGCGCCGTGCGATCGTCGAGGTTCGATACGGTGAGGTTCGTCGCATCGCCGATCCACCACGTGCTGTCGTCGATCGCGAGCTCCGCGCGCGAATTGGCGTCCGCCCAGAGGCGATCTCCGGTGATGATCGGGCGATTCAAGCGCGCGTCGACCCATTCGTCGCTGCCTCCGGGCGAGAAGCTCACGCTCCCGCTCGCATATGAAAGGCGCGCGACGCGTGCCGGCGGGTCGGTATCGACGTCCTGCGCTCGCGCGTACGCAACGCACGCGAAGAGCATGGCGGCCAATGCAATGCGTGTTGCCGCCACGAAAGTGTTGGTTCTGGTCATCGCTTCGTCCCTGGCTGGCCCATGTGGGTGGAAGTCCTACGCGAGACCGCGGATATGCCGTCCCCTGCGGTCATAACTACACGCTGCCTCGCAAACGCGAGAGTCGTTAAGTGATTTCGCCTGACGAGGCAAGCATCGCACCAGCCAAAACGTTCGTACGCGGCGTATTGATGACATGACTTGCGTCGCCGATGGACGACAACACGTGCGGCGGCGCGCGCGCGGTATGATTGCGCGCCGGACCCCTGCGTTTGCGAAAGTCCTGTCGCGCCATGCAGGTCGAAGAAACGATCGCGCGATGCGCGACTTGCAAAGCTGTTACTTTTCGCAAAGAACCGCCCGGTCTTGCATGCGGTCGAAAACGCGTTCTTGGGACTGCGATGCTCGCGATCGCAACCCGTCAAGTGACAAGGAGCAACGAGATGAAACCCCTCTTCGCGCTTTCGGGAATTGCGCTTGCCCTTCTCGCGGGCGCGCCGCTCGCGCAACCATCGCCGCCGCCGTTGCCGCCGCTCACCCCCGAGCAATCGGCGACGGTCTCGCAGCGGATGGATCTTTATCGGCAGGAAACCGAGGGACGCGTGGCGCGCGGCGAAATCACCGCCGACGAGGCCGATCGGCTGATTCGCTGGCGCGAGTGGCAGATCGCGCGCCAGATCGCCGGCAGATCGAATCCGCCGCCCCCCGACGACAACGGCGTGCCACCCGACTATCGCGAAGCGCCGTCGCCAAGCGGCGTCCCGCCGGATTACCGCGGCGCGCCCCCTGCGGACTACGGGAGCGCACCTCCGCCCGACTACGTCGTCGTGCAGCCGCCCGCCTACTACGGGCCCTACTACGGCTATCCCTCGCCCTATTACTGGGGTCCTTATCCCTACCCTTATCGGTATTACTGGGGGCCCACGGTCTGCGCCGGCGGATTCGGTCACCATTTCGGCGGCCGGATCTGCTTCTGAATTTCGTTTCACGGCGCAGCAACGCGCGGAGGCACCGTATCGCGACACGTTGCGCCGTTTTCCTGGCATGCGTCGCGCTGCTCGGTTCCGGCGCTTGCGCGGCGTTCGGCTTCGATGAGGTCGCGCGTCGCGCACGCGACCTTGCCGCATCGGCGTACAAAAAGCCGGACGTTGACCTGCCCAAGGCGCTGCAGGAGCTCACGTACGACCAGTATCGCGACATTCGCTTCAGGCCCGATCGCGCGATGTGGCGCAAGCAGAAGCTGCCGTTCGAGCTCATGTTCTTCCACCAGGGGCTCTACTACAACTATCCGGTCAAGCTGCACGAGATCGCGCCCGATGGCGTGCACGACATCCCGTTCGATCCGAGCCTTTTCGACTACGGCAAGAACCACATCGACCCGAACACCCTGAAGGGCCTCGGCTTCGCCGGCTTTCGCGTGCACTACGCGATCAACTCGCCGAAGTACAAGGACGAGGTGCTCGTGTTCCTTGGCGCGAGCTATTTTCGCGCGCTCGGCAAGGGACAACGCTACGGGATTTCGGCGCGCGGATTGGCGATCGACACGGCGCTGATGTCGGGTGAAGAGTTCCCGCGCTTCACCGAATTCTGGATCGAGCGCCCGACGCCGCAGGCACGCGAACTGCATATCTACGCGCTGCTCGATTCTCCGCGCGCGACCGGCGGATACGGCTTCGTGCTGAAGCCGGGCGTCGACACGGTGCTCGACGTGCGCTGCGAACTCTATCTGCGACAGAACGTCTCGAAGCTCGGGATCGCGCCGCTCACGAGCATGTACTACTTCGGCGAAAATCACCGGCTCGGCATCGACGATTTCCGTCCCGAGGTGCACGACTCGGACGGCCTTTCGATCCAGTCCGGCACCGGCGAATGGATCTGGCGGCCGCTCGTGAATCCGAAGCGACTGCTCGTCACGTCGTTCGCCGTCAACAATCCGCAGGGCTTCGGCGTCCTGCAGCGCGACAAGAGCTTCTTCGATTACGAGGATCTGGAGGCGCGCTACGAGACGCGCCCGTCGGTGTGGATCGAGCCGAAGGGCCCGTGGGGCAACGGACGCATCGAGCTCGTGCAGATTCCGACACCCGACGAAACGAACGACAACATCGTCGCGTATTTCGTGCCCGACGTCTCGCCCGCGCCGCTTGCGCCGTACGACCTTCAGTACCGCATGCTGTGGCAGAAGGAAAACGAGACGCGGCCGTCGCTCGCGTATGTTTCGCAATCGCGCCGCGGCCACGGCTACCGTCGCAAGCCCGACGACAGCATCGCGTTCATGATCGACTTCGAAGGCGACGTCCTGCGCAAGCTTCCGCCCGACACGCCGGTGCAAGGCGTGGTCAGCACCGACTCGAATATCGAACTGCTCGAAGCCAACGCGTATCACAATGATGTGACGGGCGGCTGGCGGCTCGCGCTTCGCATCCGCCGCCAGGACGACAAGAAGCCCGGGGAGATGCGCGGGTTCCTGCGTAACGGCGGCATGACGCTTTCGGAGACATGGAGCTACATCCTGCCGATCAATTGAGCGCCGCGGAGCGGATGCGGCGCTACTTGGCGCGCCTGCCGCTCTCGCCGGGCCGACGTGCGGCGCTTCTCGCCGATGCGCTTTCCGGCGCGCGCGACACGGCCGAGGCGCTCGGCCGGCTGCATGCGTCGCTCGCGGCCTCCGCCGCGCATTCCGCGAACGCCGCGTACGCGACGATCGGTGCGCGCCTTCGTCTCGCGATCGGATTGAGCGGCGCGCGCGCCGACGCCATCCAGAACCGCGACGTGCACGGGCGTGAACGTATCGAGACGACACCGCGGCTTGCACGCAGTCCCATGGCGCCGCATGCATGGCCGGGGCGTCGCCCTCGCGCGCGCCACGACGATGCGCCGCTGCAGGAACGTCGGGTCGCCGCGCGCGATCCGGGAAGCCGCTGGCGCGTGCGCGCGGCGCACCGGCGCATCGTGCTCGTCGTGCTGATCGTCACGCAGACCCTCGTCGCGACCAATTACATGAGGCTCGTGCTGCCGTATCACGGACGCACGCTGCTCGAGATCGGGATGCTCGTCCTCTTCGGCGTCCTGTTCGCATGGATCTCGGCCGGCTTCTGGACGGCGCTCGCGGGCTTCTGGCTGCTCGCGCGCGGCGGCGATACCTACGCGATCTCGCGGCGAATGATCGGCGACGGGCCGGCCGCGATTCCCGCCGACACGCGCACCGCTGTCGTCATGCCGATCTGCAACGAGGACGTGCCGAGGCTATTCGCGGGCCTTCGCGCGACCTATGAATCGCTGCGCGACACCGGCGTGCTCGACCGCTTCGATTTCTTCGTGCTCTCGGACACGGGCAATCCCGACACGCGCGTCGCCGAGGTCGACGCGTGGTTCGCGCTTTGCACCGCGGTGGATGGCTTCGGCCGCATCTTCTATCGCTGGCGACAGCATCGGATCAAGCGCAAGAGCGGCAACATCGCCGACTTCTGCCGGCGCTGGGGACGCAAGTATCGCTACATGGTCGTGCTCGACGCCGACAGCGTGATGAGCGGCGAATGCCTGACCTCGCTTGTGCGCATCGCCGAAGCGAACCCGGACGCGGGCATCATCCAGACGGCACCGCGCGCCGCCGGACGCGACACGCTTTATGCGCGCGTGCAGCAATTCGCGACCGGCGTTTACGGCCCGCTTTTCACCGCCGGCCTGCATGCATGGCAGTTCGGCGAATCGCATTACTTCGGGCACAACGCGATCATTCGCGTCGCGCCGTTCATTCGCTACTGCGCGATCGGTCGGTTGCCCGGTCGCGGCGCGCTGTCGGGCGAGATCCTGTCGCACGATTTCGTCGAGGCCGCGCTGATGCGCCGCGCCGGTTGGGGCGTGTGGATCGCGTACGATCTGCCGGGCTCGTACGAGGAGATGCCGCCGAACCTGATCGACGAGCTCGCACGCGATCGTCGCTGGTGCCAGGGCAACCTGATGAACTTCCGCCTGTTCTGGATGAAGGGCCTGCATCCCGCGCATCGTGCGGTGTTCATGACCGGCGCGCTCGCGTATCTCTCCGCGCCGCTGTGGTTCCTGTTCCTCATCCTGTCGACGGCGCTGCTCGCCGTGCATACGCTGTCGGAGCCGCGCTATTTCGTGCATCCGTATCAGCTCTTCCCGATCTGGCCCGAATGGCGTCCCGAATGGGCGATCGGGTTGTTCTCGGCGACCGCGGTGCTGCTCTTCCTGCCGAAGCTTCTGGCAGGCCTTCGTGTCGCGATCACCGATCCGGCCGATCACGGCGGTCGCTGGCGTCTCGCCGCGAGCCTCCTCGGCGAGGTCGTGTACTCGGCGATGCTCGCGCCGATCCGGATGCTCTTTCACACACAGTTCGTCGTCACCGCGCTCGCGGGACGCACGGTGCGCTGGAAATCGCCGCCGCGCGGCGACAACGAGACCGATTGGAGAACGGCCATCGCGCGCCACGGTTGGCATACGCTCGTCGGCGTCGTGTGGGCCGCCATCGTCTGGTGGCTCAATCCGTCGTACCTCTGGTGGCTTTTACCGGTCATCGGCGCGCTGATTCTGTCGATCCCGCTGTCCGTGTTCACGAGTCGCACGTCGCTTGGTCGCAAGCTGCGGCGTCGCGGCTACCTGCTTATCCCGGAGGAATCCCGACCGCCCGAGGTGATCCGTGCGACGCGACGCCATTGGCGCAAGGCGGCGCTTCCCGCGGATCTCGCGACGGCGATCGTCGATCCCGTCGTCAACGCGCTCGTGTGCGCGCAGGCGGTGGCGCGTCCGGTGAGCGGCTGGCCGCGCGAAGCGATCGCCGATGTGCTGGTTGGCCGCGCGCTGCGGCAGGGACTCGACGCGCTTGGCACGCAGGATCGCAATCGCCTGCTCGCCGATCCTCCGGCGCTCTCGGCGTTGCACTTCGCGGTGTGGACTTCGCCTGCCGCACACGAAAGCTGGCGCGAAGCAATCGCAGCGGCTCCGTCGCGGGCGCGCACGCGCCATTGGCGCGCGGAAGCCGATAGCGCGCCGACGGTCGCCGGTGTACCGATTCACGCATCGCAAACCGCACATTAGCCGACGCCATGTCGACGATGCCGAGGGACACTGCCGCGACACGCACGAAGCGCGCACAGCGAACCGACGCGGTCGATCCGCTGCTCGATTCGATCTGGCCCTTTCTCGCGATCATCATCGTGCTGGTCGCGCTTGCCGTCACCGATTTCCTGCTCGTGGAGCCCGAGCGTTCGGCGCGGATCACGCTGCTCGTGCTGAGGCTCGCCGCGGGCGCGGCGCTCCTGATCCTCGCCGGCCTCACGCTTCGGCGGCTCTTCCAGCAACGCACGCAATTGCAACACGCGCTTCGCGCGAGCGAGGAGCGCCTTCGCGATTCGCTGTCCGACCTGTCGATGAGAAAGCAGGCCGAGGCGCTGCTCGAGGACGAGAAGGAGCGCGCGCAAGTCACGCTCGCGTCGATCGCCGATGCGGTCGTCACCGTCGATACGTCGGGGCGCATCGAGTTCCTGAATCCCGCGGCCGAGCGCGTCACCGGCTGGTCGCTCGAGGAGGCGCGCAAGCGTCCCGTCGTCGAAGTGTTCGCGGTGGTCGACGAGGCAACCGGCGCGCCGATTCCCGATCCGCTCGCGCGTGCGTTGACCGAAGGCGCCGTTGTCGAGGCCGAGCGCAACGTCGTACTGCTGTGCCGCGGCGCCGAATCGATCGCGATCGACTACAGCGTCGCCCCGATCCGCGATCGCGGCGGCAATATCGTCGGCGCGGTGCTCGTCATCCAGGACATGAGCCGGGAGCGGCAGTACGCGGCGCGCCTTTCCAATCTCGCGAGCCACGACGCGCTGACCGGGCTTCTGAATCGACGCGAGTTCGAGCAGCGGGTGCGCGCGATCGTCGAGGATCGCGAAGCGCATGAGGGGCAGCACGCGGTGCTCTATCTCGATCTCGACCAGTTCAAGGTCGTCAACGACACGAGCGGTCACGCCGCGGGCGACGAACTCCTGCGCCAGGTCGGTGCGCTATTGCGCCCGCGGTTACGCGAAGGCGACGTGCTCGCGCGTCTTGGCGGCGACGAATTCGGCGTGCTGTTGCCGCACTGCCCGCCCGCGCCGGCGCTGCGCATCGCCGAGGCGTTGCGCAAGGCGATCGTCGACTTCCGCTTCGCGTGGAAAAACCGCTCGTTCACGATCGGCGTCAGCATCGGGCTCGTGAATCTCGCCGACGGCCCGCATACGCTTGCCAGCATTCTGTCCGCCGCCGACGCCGCGTGCTATCTGGCGAAGGACAAGGGCCGCAATCGCGTGCAGGTCTATCGTCCCGAGGACAGCGAGGTGACGCTGCGGCGCGGCGAAATGGAATGGGTGCACCGCCTCCACCGGGCACTCGCCGAGGACCGGCTCTGCCTCTACTCGCAGCCGATGCAGGCGATGCACGCGCCCGCGTCGCAGACGCGCCACGAGGAGCTCCTCGTGCGGCTGATCGACGAGCAGAACGAGATGATCCTGCCGACGGCGTTCATTCCCGCTGCCGAGCGGTATCACCTGATGCCGTCGATCGATCGCTGGGTGATACGCACGGCGTTTCGCGCGCTCGCCGAGCGTCGCGCGACGGGGGTCGCGCTCGGCACGTACGCGATCAATCTGTCGGGCGCGTCGATCGGCGACGATCAGTTCCTCGATTACGTCCGCGAGAATTTCGCGCGCTTTCGCATTCCCCATGCGTCGATCTGCTTCGAGATCACCGAGACCACCGCGGTGACGAGCCTTTCCAAGGCCGCGGAGTTCATCGGCGCGCTGCGCGAGCCGGGTTGCCGCTTCGCGCTCGACGATTTCGGCGTTGGCGTGTCGTCGTTCACCTATCTCAAGCAACTGCCCGTCGACTATCTGAAGATCGACGGGAGCTTCGTGAAAAACATGCTCACCGATCCGGTCGATGCGGCGATGGTCGAGGCGATTCACCGGATCGCGCGCGTGATGGGCAAGCAAACGATCGCCGAGTCGGTGGAAACCGCGGCGGCGCTCGATGCATTGCGAAGCGTCGGCATCGACTATGCACAGGGCAACGCGATCGCGCCGCCGACGATGTTCGCGCCGCCGGGCGCGCGCATGCGCCACGTCGCGGAGCGAGGGCCACGCGAAGCGCCGCGACCGGCAGCCGTGCCGCAGCGCGCCGCGCTCGTGTCGCGGATGCGTCATGAGGGGACACGCAGATGAGCGGAAGGAACGCAATCGTGACCGGCGCGGGCAGCGGCATCGGACGCGCCGTTGCGCTCGCGCTCGCGAGCAATGGTTATCGCGTCGCGATCGCGGGACGTCGGCGCGACGCGCTCGACGAAACAGTGCGCGCCGCGGACGACCACACCGAAAGCGTGCTGCCGGTCGTCGCCGACATCTCGAAACCCGAATCGGTCGCGGAATTGTTCGCGACCGTCGCGTCGCGCTTCGGCCGGCTCGATCTGCTCTTCAATAACGCGGGGATCGGATCACCGGCGGTCGGCCTCGAAGATCTGCCGTTCGAGGCGCTGCGCGCAGTCATCGATACGAACCTGCTCGGCGCGTTTCTCTGCACGCAGCACGCGATTCGCATGATGAAAGCGCAGACGCCGCGCGGCGGCCGCATCATCAACAACGGCTCGATCTCGGCGCACGCGCCGCGTCCCGATTCGGCGCCGTACACGGCGACCAAGCACGCGATCACCGGCCTCACCAAATCGACGTCGCTCGACGGACGCAAATACGACATCGCGTGCGGGCAGATCGACATCGGCAACGCCGAAACCGATCTCGCGGCGCGCATGGCGAAGGGCGTTCCGCAGGCACATGGCGCGATCGCCGTCGAGCCGCTGATGGACGTCGCGCACGTCGCGAGCGCCGTGCTCTACATGGCGAGCCTGCCGCTGTCGGCCAACGTGCAGTTCATGACCGTGATGGCGACCAAGATGCCGTTCGTGGGACGCGGATAGCGGTCTACGTACATCCGCGCAGCAGAAAGATCACGATCAAGATCGGTACCGGCACGCCGATCAGCCAGGCGAGGACGTATCCCCAGCGCCCCTTCTGCGCACTGCGGAATGCTCGCAGCTTCGTGAGCGAAGGCGCGGCGCGCGGCGGGCGCTTCATTGCGCTTCGTGCGGAGGTTGCGGGCTCGACGGCCGCGCGCCCGCGACGTTGGATTCGATCACTTCCGGCGCGCGCACCGGATCGAAGTCGACCCACTTGCCGTCGCGCCACGCGCCGTCCGCGCGCTCGATCATTCGCGCGCCATGGTCGCGCAGAACGTCAACGGCGATCGAGCGATCCTCGGCCGAGTTGGCGCTCACGGCGACCATCACGCCTGCCGGCCTCGGCTGGGGGGCCGGCTGATCGTCGCCCATCTTGCGTACGGCGCCGGCGAGCGATCCTGCATAGGCGCCGGCAGCGGCGCCGCCGGCCACCGCAATCGGACCGAGGATCGGCGTCGCGGCGAGCCCCGCAGCAGCGCCAACGGCCGTGCCGATCGCGGCGCCCTTGACCGCGCCGGTATCGCCGCCCTTCGCTTTCGCGTCCGACGACTCGTCGCCTCCGATCGGAATCGCCTGATGCTGGCCGGGCGGGCGCAGCGAGAACTGGTCGAGATCGGCGGCCTGGAATCCCGCGTCGCGCAATTGACGCGCGGCGCCGGTGGCCGCCTGCTCGTCGTCGAAGACCGCTGCCACGATCTGCGTCATCGTCATCCCCTGCAAGGTCCCGATGCGAGGGACCGACGAGTTCAGGGTAGACGCGATCGACGCGGATGGAGGATCGGTACCGCGCGGAATAGCGTGTAAGGATGCGCCTACGATCGTCGGGTACGACCGGTTGCGGAGGTCACTGCCCGTGCTCGGGCGTGGGACTGCCGGGGCATTGGCTGACCTTGCCCCAATATCCGCTGCAATACCGAAAGCGTACGCGCTGTCCGCAAACGACGCGGGCAATGAAATCCTCTCGCGTGCAGCGCGAGAGCTCGTCGTCCATGCGCGCCCAACGGTCGCGGGGATGGGAGACCGCGGACTGCGTGGCGACATGGGTGGGCGCCGCCGGTGGCGCGCGTGGCACGGGCTCCGAGACGACGGTCGGCGGTTCCTCCCGTGGCTGCTCGGCCGCGGAAGCGTTCTTCGTCGCGGTTCGACGGGTGGGACGCGGCGTCGTGGGATTCGGCGGCAGCTGCTTGATCTCGACCGGGGCCACTGCCGCGGACGCCTCGGGAGCAGGCTGCGAGGCGCCGGTCGATGCGTCCGACGACGGATTCCCGGCCGTCGCCTGCGCGGGCGCCTCGGGTGGCGTCACAGCTTGCGTGGTTTGCTCCGGGGTCGATCCGGCCGCGCTTGCGGCGTCGGGGGTCGTCACGCTCGGCGACGCCGATGTCGCGGGAGCCGCATCCGCCGTCGAAGTGGATGGCTCGTGTCGCAGCCGGGTGCCGACGACCGCAGCCGACGCGAGCGCCACAACGACGCCTGCCACGACGAGCGCGCCCGCCAGTCCTCGGCGACTCGGCGCATCGTCGTAGGCGGGACGGGCAGCCGGCCCAGCATCGGCGCTGGCCGCGGCCGCCCCCCGACGCTTTGGGAATTTTGCAACCGCTGCTTTCCGCTGCGAATCCGGCGAGCGCGGGGCAGGATCGGCATGCGCCGCGTTCGCGGCTTCACGCGCACGACCCTTTGCCAGCGAGGCCGCCGCGACGGCTGCGATCGGCGTCGGAACGTTCTGTTCCGCGCCGCAGTGAATGCAATAGCGTGCGCCGGCGACGACCCGCTTTCCGCAAGCCGGGCAGGTGGTGCGCCGGTCTCCGCCGTTTACTTCGAAAGTCACCAGGTGTTCCGAAAAGGTGCCGCGAAACCGTCCATCGTGCCCGAAATCGCCGTGCGATTGAAGTGTGGAATTTTTACACGACGATCGGTTTTCAAAATCGAGCCTGGCCCCTTTAAATCCGAGGCGTCGGCGCCTTCGGCGGCGCGGCGCGTCAACCTTTATCCTCTATCCTTGCACTGTCTTGTGACTTCTGACTTCTGACTCCTGACTCCTGTGCCCGTCGACCTCGAAAAGATCGAGAAGCTGACCCGCGAACTGATCGCGGCGCTCGGCGAGGATCCCGACCGCGAAGGTCTCGTGAAAACGCCGGAGCGCGTGGCGAAAGCGCTCGCGTTCCTGACGTCCGGCTACCGCAAGGACCTGGCGTCGATCATCAATGGCGCGATCTTCACGCAGACGACGAACAGCATGGTGATCGTGAAGAACATCGAGGTGTACAGCCTTTGCGAGCATCACATGCTGCCGTTCTTCGGCCGCTGTCACATCGGCTACATCCCCACGGGCCGCGTGTTCGGTGTCTCGAAGCTCGCGCGCCTCGTCGACATGTATGCGCGCAGGCTTCAACTCCAGGAGCGGCTCACCGAGCAGATCTCGCAGGCGGTCCACGAGTCGATCGACGCGCGCGGCGTCGGCGTGATGATCGAGGCGCGCCATCTCTGCATGATGATGCGCGGCGTCGAGAAGCAGAACTCGGAGATGGTCACGTCGTCGGTGCTCGGCACGTTTCGCGAATCGCAGGCGACGCGCGAGGAATTCCTGGCGCTGATCGGCTCGCGCGGTTGATGCTCGCTCGTTCGCGGTCCGCGGCGCGGGCCCGTTTCGCGCCGAGCATGGCGATTAGCGAGTGACGGATGAGGCACCCCGCGCGCCCGTCAGGCGCGACCGCGCGCTTCTCGCGCATCCCCCGTTCATTCTCTTCTTCGTCGCGCGATGCCTCGCGATGCTCGCGCGCCAGATGGTCGCCGTCGCGGTCGGCTGGCAGATGTATGCGCTGACCGGAAGCGCGCTCGACCTCGGATTCGTCGGACTTGCGCAATTCGTTCCGTCGTTTCTGCTCGTGCTCGTCGCCGGTCACGTTGCCGACCGCTTCGATCGTCGCCGCGTCGTGCAGGCCTGCGTGATCGTCGAGGGCGCGGCTGCGCTCGGCCTTTGCATCGGCAGCGCGCTCGGACGCATCGAGCCTGCGATGATCTACGCGCTGGTCGTTGTCGTGGGCGCTTCGCGCGCGTTCGAGATGCCGACGATGCAAGCGCTTCTGCCGGCCGTCGTGCCCGAATCGATTCTCGCGCGCGCGATCGCGGCCAATGCATCGGCGGGCCAGACGGCGATCATCGTCGGCCCGGCGCTCGGTGGACTGCTCTACGTCGCAGGTGCGAGCGTCGCGTACGGTGCGAGCGCGACGCTCTTTCTCGTCACGGCGATCGTCCTGTACTTCGTGAAGTCGCGGCATGCGCCGCGACCTGCGCAGGCGCCTCGGCTGTCGTCTGTGCTCGACGGCATCCGCTTCATTCGAGGCCACAAAGCGGTGCTCGGCGCGATCTCGCTCGACATGTTCGCGGTGCTGCTGGGTGGCGCGACGGCGCTTCTTCCCATTTACGCGCGCGACATCCTGCACACGGGCCCCTGGGGCCTCGGCCTGCTGCGTTCCGCGACCGCGGTCGGCGCGCTTGGCATGGCGATCTGGCTTGCGCGCCATCCGCTGCGCGCGCACGCGGGCAAACGAATGTTCGAGGCAGTCGCGCTCTTCGGCGTCGCGACGATCGTGTTCGGCGTATCGCGCTCGTTTGCGCTGTCGCTCGTCGCGCTGATCGTGCTCGGCGCCGCGGACATGGTGAGCGTCGTCGTGAGGCAATCGCTCGTGCAACTGCAAACGCCCGATCACATGCGCGGACGCGTCTCCGCCGTCAACGCGCTTTTCATCGGCACGTCGAATCAGCTCGGCGAATTCGAGTCGGGATTGACCGCCTCATGGCTCGGCGTGGTGCCGTCGGTCGTCGCCGGCGGCATCGGCACGCTCGCCATCGTCTTTTTGTGGATCCGGTTCTTTCCCGCGCTTGCCGCAACGAATCGCCTCGATGCGCGCGCGATCGACGTCGAGCACGCTACGCAAACGAAGACCCCGCGCTGACTTTCCGCTATTCCGCCACTGCGGCGGGCCGCGTCGCGCCGCCGCGACCGGGCTTGAGCAGCATCACGAGCGGAATCATCGCGACGAAGCTCGCGACGATGATCCAGAACGCGCGCAGGAGCCCGAGCATCTCGGCCTGCAACGCGACCTGCTGCGCGATCACCGCGAGTCCCTGCGCGCTTTGCGCGGTGAGATGCAGCGAATCGAGATACTGCGAGACCTGATAACGATACGGACCGACGAAGGCGCGCAGCGCCTCCCAGCTCGCCTGCGTGCCGCGCGCAAGCGATACGCTGACGATGGAGATGCCGATCGACGAGCCGATCGAGCGGATCAGGCTGTAGACGCCCGCGGCTTCGGCCGAGAGCGTCTTTGGCAGCGTCGCGAACGCGATCGCCGAAAGCGGCACGAACACGAAGCCGATGCCGATGCCCTGCAGCACGAGCGGCACGATCAGCGAAGACGGCGTCGTGTCGAAGCCGACGTGCGTCATCATCCATCCGCCGAGCCCGCCGGCCGCGATGCCGAAGTAGATGAGCGGTTTCGCGCCGACCTTGCCGACGAGACGGCCGACGATCAGCATCGCGATCAGGCTGCCGAAGCCGCGCGGCATCATCGCGAGGCCCGTGTCGAACGTCGGGTACGCGAGAACGTTCTCGAACAACAGCGGCTGCAGCAGCAGGCCGCCAAAAAGCGACAGCCCCATCGCGCCGCCGACGACCGATGCGGCGGCGAAGTTTCGGTCCGCGAACATCGACAGCTTGAAGAGCGCCTCGCCTTTCGTCATCAGCGAATGCGTGACGAACAGCACGAGACCCGTCGCAAGGACGACCGCCGACCAGCGGATCGATGCCGACGAGAACCAGTCCTGCTGCTGCCCGCGATCGAGCAGGTATTGCAGCCCGCCGATGAACATCGCGAGGAAAGCCAGTCCCCACCAATCCATGCCGCGGGCCTTGCGCGGCGTATCGGGCACGTGTCGCGAGGCGAGAAGGAACGACACGATCCCGATCGGGACGTTGATGTAGAAGTTCCAGCGCCAGTCGATCGTTTCGGTGATCCATCCGCCAATCGTGGGGCCGAGGATCGGTGCGACCATCACGCCCATCCCCCAGATCGCGAGCGCCTTGCCGCGTTCGTGCATCGGGTAGTTGTCGACCATGATCGCCTGCGAAAGCGGCACGAGCGACGCGCCGAACATGCCCTGTAGCAGGCGAAAGAGGACGATCTCGGGGAGCGACGTCGCGATGCCGCACAGCGCCGATGCCACGACGAATCCCGCGATGCTGACGAGCAGGTAGCGGCGGCGTCCGAGTCGATCGGTGAGATAGCCGGTCATCGGCATCACGATCGACGCCGCAACGATGTAGCTCGTCAGCACCCAGCTTATCTGGTCGGTGGAGGCCGAAAGCTCGCCGGCCATGTGTGGCAGCGCGACGTTGACGATCGTCGTGTCGAGCACCTGGATGACGGTCGCCGCCATGACGGCAAGCGTCAGGAAGAAGCGCGAGCCACTGCGCAAATCAGTGGCGCCGGGCCGCCCCAAGCCACTGGCGCGCCCCTCGGGGGGCAGCGAGCGAAGCGAGCGTGGGGGTCGTTTCACTTCGCTCATCGCAAAATGACTACGACGCGATCCGGACGGTGACGGTCGCCGTCGCGCCGACGCGAAGCGGAAAGCGAGGATCGGGATCGTCGATGCTCACGCGCACGGGCACGCGTTGCGCGACCTTGACCCAGTTGCCGTTCGCGTTTTGCGGCGGCAAGAGCGAGAACGCCGCGCCCGTCCCGCCGGCAAGACTCTCGACCTTGCCGTGGAACACGTGGTGCGGGTACATGTCGACGACGATCGTTGCGGAACGACCGGGCACGACGCCCGCAAGCTCGGTTTCCTTGAAATTCGCATCGACCCAGAAGCTGTGCGCGACGACGATCGCGAACAGCGGATTGCCGGGCGTCACGACGGTGCCGGCGGTCAGGTCGAAATGCGTGACGAAGCCATCGTCGGACGCGCGGACGATCGTGTGATCGAGATCGAGCTTCGCTTTCGTGAGCTGGGCTTGCGCGACACGCACCGCGGCCGTCGTGCCGTTGACGATGGTGAGCGCGGTGCGCGCCTTCTCCGCGCGCGCGTTCGCGGCGTCGAGCGCCGCCTGCGCGGTTTTCACGCGTGCACGCGCGTCGTCTTCCGCCTGCTTCGACACGAAGTTCTCCTTGACGAGTTGCGTCGTGCGCCGAAGGTTGGCGTCGGCGTTGGCGAGATTCGCCTTCTGCTGCGCGACATCGGCGTCGGCCGCGAGCACGTCCGACTGGTCCTGCCGGTTGCCCTGCTCGGCCTCGCGAAGCTTGCCCTCGGCTTCGGCGAGCGCCGCCTCGAACGGCCGCCGATCGATCTCGAACAGAATGTCGCCCTTGTGCACGAGCTCGTTGTCGTGAATCGGTACGGACACGACCTGGCCCATCACCAGCGACGAGACCTGGACGATGCGCGCATTCACGTACGCATCGTCGGTGCGCTGGCGCAGCGTGGTCTCGTGCCAGTACCCGGCGCCGGCGATGATCGCGATCACCGCGCCGACGGCGATCAGAATCGTGCGAAGCGAGGGTCGGAACGTGAGCTTCGTCATGGCCGCAGCGCATCCATGCACGTTTTCGCCTTGCCGAGCAGCGTGCAGAGGGTGTCGATTTCGTTGCGCGTGAGCCCGCGCATCACCTCGCGGCGCAGCCGACCGGCTTCGGCCTCGATCGTGGTCAGCAGCCGATGCGATCGCGGCGTGAGCGCGACGGCGTTTCGCCGCCGATCGCCTTGCACCGCGCTACGTGCGACGAGGCCATCGCGCTCCATCCGGTCGACGAGCGCGACCGTGGCAGGCGCACCAATGTCGAGCAGGTCGCCGAGCTCGCGCTGCATCAGCGTTGCGCCGGAGCGCGACAGCCACAAAAGCGCCTGCCATTGCACGCGGGTCAATCCAAGGGGGCGAAGCCGCCGGTCCAGCTCCTCGCGCCAGGCCTTGGCGAGGCCGCCAATGAGGAGGCCGAGCGCCTCGAGCCGATCCGCCGGCGCCGGACGACGCGAACCGGCGCCATGGGCGGGGTGCGTCGCATCAATTTGCATGCGAGTTATTCGCATGCGAATGATTATGAGGCGAATGACGCAGTTTTTCAAGCATCGAGGGTCGTTCGAAGCGCGTGAGACAATCGAACGCCACGCAAACGAACGCGAAGATCAGCAATGTCGAGCACCCGCGGCCGGCGATCCGGCGCCTCCAGCACCCGGCGCGCGCCATCGCCGAAATCAGCGCCGCGTGCGTCAGCCGCACAGAAGAACGCGCGTACAAAGCCAGCCTACGTCGTTCGCCACTCGCCGATCCACGGACGCGGCGTGTTCGCGACGCGCACGATTCGAAAGGGCGCGGACATCGTCGAGTACCGCGGGCGGCGCATCGACGCGAACGAGGCCGATTACCTGCCGGACAGCGATCCCGAAAATCCGTTTCACACGTTCCTCTTCGAGCTGAACGACGGTCGAGTCATCGACGCCGGCGTGCGCGGCAATGCGGCGCGGTGGATCAACCATGGCTGCGACCCGAACTGCGTCCCTTACGAAGACGACGAAGGGCGCGTGTTCATCGAGGCGAAACGGACGATCCGCGCCGGCGAGGAGCTCTCGTACGACTACAAGCTCAACGTGCCGGGGCGGCGAAGCGCGAAGATGCTCGCCAATTACGCGTGCCGCTGCGGCGCACGGCGCTGCCGCGGGTCGATGGTCGATCCGCGCAGGAAGAAGCCCAGGTAGGGCCCAGACAGTTTAGGGTCAGAGACGAAACTCGTGTGACAGCCACGCCAATCGCACATCGCGCACGAGTTTCTTCTCTGACCCTAAACTGTCACGCAAGGCCCGCGAGGCCCACCGCCGCGCCGACGAGCAACACCCACAGCGGATTGACGCGTGTCCATGCGAGCGCCGCGGCTGCCGCGATCGTCAGCACGAGCGCGCCGGACGAGCGATCCGCGCCGCGCGCAAGCGTATAGCCGCTCGCGAGAATCAACCCGATCGCCAGCGGCCCGAGCGCGCGTTGAACGACTGCGCGAACCTCCGACGTTCGCAATCGATCGACCCACTGCCACGCGGCGTAGCACGCGACCGACGACGGTCCGCACGAAGCAATCGTCGCGACGAGCGCGCCGGGAATGCCGGCGACCTTCCAGCCGATCAACGCCACGACCATCGCATTCGGGCCCGGAGCGAGTTGCGCGACGGCAAAGAGCTCCGCGAACTCGCCGCTCGTCATCCATCCTTCGACGTCGACGACGACGCGATGGATCTCGGGCAGGATCGCGTTGATGCCGCCGATCGCGACGAGCGAAAGCGCCGCGAAGCGCGTCGCGATCTCGGTCAGCACGTGCGGTGAACCGGTCATCTCCATTTTCGCGCGTGCCATTCGGCCGCGATGCCGATCGCGATCAGCACGGCGATCATCGGAAGCAGCGGCCATTGCAGGATGCCGACGGCGACGAACGCCGCGCCGCCGACGACCAGGCCGCGAACGGGCGGCCGCGCCTCGCGCATGAGCCGTACGCCGGTGCCGAAGATCAATCCCGCGGCGGAAGCCGATGCGCCCGCGATCGCGTTTCGCACCAGCGGATCGCTCGCCACCGACGCGTAGAGAATCGCGATCGCGAGCATGAGGCAAACAGGGACGAACAGGATGCCGGCGAGCGCGATCAGCGAGCCGATGGGTCCATGCGTGCGCGCACCGATGATCACCGACAGGTTGACGACGTTCGGCCCCGGAAGGACCTGGCAAAGGCCGATCAATTCGGCGAAATCGCGGCCCGACAGCCACCGCCGCTCGTCGACGATAACGCGGCGCGCCCATGGCAGCACGCCGCCGAAGCCCAGCACGCCCATCTTGAGGAAGCAGCCGAAAAGCGTTCCGCGGCTGATGTACGGAAGCGGCGATGGCGCTGCTGTGGCCGGCGTTGATGTGGGCATGTCGGACAAGCGCGCATTCTAGAGTGCCGCGCGGCGAGATTTGCGCGCGAGCATGCGTCGCGCATTGCGCGCATCGCCGAAACGCCGTCACAATCGCGCCGTTTCGTCGATCGGGGAACAGGCATTCATGAGCCGCAAGCGCAACGTTCAGCCGACGGGCACGACCGTGATGCTCGAATACGACTCGAAGGTGCTCGCCGAAAATCCGCTCGGCGACCCGCACCTGCGAAAGCTTGCCGTTTGGCTGCCACCCGGCTATGACAGCGGCGCCGTTCGTGGCCGAACGAGCGGACGCGGCCGGCGCTTTCCGGTGCTTTACGACTTCGTCGGTTTCACCGGGTCGGGGCTTGCGCACGTCAACTGGCGCCCGTTCGACGAGAACGTGCCGGAGCGCGTTGCGCGCCTTTTGTCCGAGCGACGAATGGGACCCGCGATCGTCGTGTTTCCCGACTGCTTCACGTCGATGGGCGGCAACCAGTACGTCAACTCGTCGGCGATCGGGCGCTACGCCGACTACCTGACGCGCGAGCTGATCCCGCTCGTCGATCGCGAGTTCCACACGCTCGCCTCGCGCGAGCATCGCGGCTGCTTCGGCAAATCGTCGGGCGGTTACGGCGCGATCTTCCATGCGATGCGCTATGCGCAATACTGGGGCGCGATTGCCGACCATTCGGGCGACGCGCTCTTCGATTTCTGCTATTTCACCGACTGGCCGAGGACGCTGAACGAGCTCGATCGTTATCGCAAGCGCCCGCGCGCCGCGGGCCGCATCGATGTCGTGCGCGACGAGCGCAACGCGGCCGGTGGCATCGACGACGGGCGCGTACGACGATTCCTGGACCACGTCTTCGCGAAGGACAAGCTGTCCGACGCCGAAGTGCATGCGCTGATGAACCTCGCGATGGCGGCGACCTACGATCCCGATCCAAGCGTGCCGCTCGGCTTTCGCCTGCCGTTCAATCTCGAGACGGGCGAACTGATCGCCGCGCGCTGGCGCCGCTGGCTTCGCAACGACCCGGTGAATCTCGTCGGGCAGTCGAAGCGGAACCTGAAATCGATGCGCGGCATCTACATCGACTGCGGCTGGCGCGACCAGTATCATCTCCATTACGGCGCGCGCCTTTTGTCGAAGCGCCTGACGCAACACGGCATCGCGCACGTGTACGAGGAATTCGACGACAATCACTCGTCGATCGATTACCGGATGGACGTGAGTCTTCCGTACCTCTATCGCGCGTTGAAGCCATGAAGGGAGGAGCTGATGCGCTGGGGCGATTTCCGGCGTAGCGACAACGTCGAGGACCGAACCGAGGGCGCGCCCGAAGGCAGCGGCGGCGGCGGCTTTCCGCTCGGCGGCATGCACATCGGCGGCGGCGCGCTGATCATCATCGTGCTGCTCGGCTGGTTCTTCGGCATCAACCCGCTCGACATGCTGAGCCTGCTGTCGGGCGGCGGTGGCGCCGTGCAGCAGGCGCCTTCGGCGCCTGCGCCAGGCTACGGTCCGCAGACGGGTACGAAGTCCGCCGACGTCAACAAGGACTTCTCGCGCGCGGTCCTCGGCGATACCGAGGACGTCTGGGGCGCGATCTTCAAGCAGATGGGCCGGCGTTACGACCCGCCGACGCTCGTGCTCTATCGCGGCTCGACCAGATCGGCGTGCGGGCGCGCGAACGCGGCGGTCGGTCCGTTTTACTGCCCGGGCGATCGGGACTTGTATCTCGACACGTCGTTCTTCAACGAGCTCGCGACGCGCTTCGGCGCGCCCGGCGAATTCGCGCAGGCGTACGTGATCGCGCACGAAGTCGGCCACCACGTGCAGAACCTCCTCGGTACGATGGACAAGGTGCAGGCGCAGATGCAACGCGCCGACGAGCGGACGGCCGATGCGCTGTCAGTGCGCCTCGAGTTGCAAGCCGATTGCTACGCCGGCGTATGGGGGTTCTACGCGCAGAAGCGCAACATCATCGACACGAGCGACGTCGAAGCCGGCCTGCGCGCCGCGGCCGCTGTCGGTGACGACAGCATCCAGAAGCACACGCAGGGCTACGTCGTTCCCGATTCGTTCACGCACGGCTCGGCCGATCAACGCACGCGCTGGTTCCGCACCGGCCTCGCCTCCGGCGACTTGCGCGAGTGCGACACCTTCGACAGCCACATTCGCTGAACGGTTGTGGGCTACCGCCCCGTTTGCGCAAATGCGACAGAGCTGTCAGGTTTCGACCGTTCGCGGACTTGCGCTTGCCGGCGCCGGTGCCCCCGCCTATGATGGCCCTCGAAAGGAGGGGGTGCCATGAAGAGCCTGATAGCGCTTTCCCTGATCGCGGTCGCAGGCGCCCTCGCGGGTTGCGCGCCTGCGCCGCTTACGAAGGCGGATGTCGACGGGAGAATCGTCTGCAACACCGACGAGATGGCGAGGGTCGAGCGTGCGGCAAGACGCGAGAACAGGGAAGTGCACTGGGTGAATTGCCCGCTCGCCACGCTTCGCGTCGTTTCGTAGCAAGGTCGGCAGCAAAAGAGTCGCGGTCGCCGGGCGTGCGCTCGCGCGCGCCCGCGGCGCGCGATGACTGAAACGGCCTGTCCCGGCTGCAGCCGGCCGATGCGTTCGGTTGTGCTTCTGCGTGAGGCGCTCCCCCCGACCAGCGTCGATCTTTGCGACGATTGCCAGGCGATCTGGTTCGACGCGAACGAAAGCTGGACGCTCACCCCCGGTGCGGTGATCGCGCTCTTCCGCGAAATCACACAGTCGAAACCCGGCACGCGCGCGCCGTACCCGGCGATCCTGCCGTGCCCGCGCTGCACGACGCCGCTCGCGCTCACGCACGACATTCAGCACACGACGCGCTTCACGTACTACCGCTGCCGGTACGGGCACGGCCGCTTCACGCCGTACGTGCAGTTCCTGCGCGAGAAGAACTTCGTTCGTCCGCTCGATCCCGGCGAGCTGTCGCGCCTTCGCGCGAGCGTCACCACCGTGCGCTGCGTGAGCTGTGGCGCGCCGGTGCCCGTCGACAAATCGGTCGTCTGTCCCTACTGCGGCGCGCCGGTGATGCTGCTCGACCCGGACGCGGTCACCCGCGCGATCGACACGTTGAACGCCGCCGAGGCGAAGCGCACCACACCGCAGCCCGCCAGTGGCGATGCGTTGATCGCCATCGCGAACGTCGAGCGCGAGCTGGCAAAAAGCCGGCGTGACTACGAGAGCGACAGCGGCGTCGATCTCGTCATGGCGGGGCTATCGGGATTGCGATCGCTTTTCCACTGACGCGCCCGCCATTGCCGCGTGCCCGCGACGCGGCGTCGGCGCCCAGACGCAAGGTAGAATGCGCACAGTCAGTTCGTGGAGGTCCCATGAGACATCCCGTCTTCAAAGTGTCCAGCGCGCTCGTCGTCGCCGCGTTTTCGATCGCCGCCTTCGCCCAGACGAACGCACCGGCTGCGAATGCGCCGGCAAGCAATGCGCCGGCGTCGACGAGCACCGAAGCGACGCCGCCGGTCCCGAAACCCGACTGCGGCAAGACGAGCGAGTATCCGGGCGACCTTGGCAACGACAGGCAGGCGGACAGAAAGATCAAGGAGTGGCAAAAGGAGTACATCTCGCACCTCGAATGCCTCAAGAAATTCGTCGAGGAGCAACAGGCGCTGGCCGTCGCGCATCAAAAGGCGCGCGACCAGGCCGCGAACGAATACAACGACGAGGTCAAGGCGTACAACGACCAGGTCCAGAAGGCGAAGGGCGGCTGACCCGTCGCCGTCGCGCCGTAATGCCACGCGCGCACGTGCCGGGCGCAAGGCCACTGCGATGGGGCGTTCGGAGCGCGATCGCGAAGGCGTGACCGGGCGGAGCGACGCTCGCGCATCACCCGACGTTCTGGCCGGCGTCCTGGTCGAGGGATTCGACCGCCACTACGCGCTTTTCCGCGATTGCGCGCGCGCCGCGAAGCGCTATTTCGAGGCGGCCAACTGGCTCGCGATCAGCCACGTCGCGCGCGATCGCATCGACTTCTACGAGCGGCGCGTCACGGAAACCGTCGAGCGGATCGAGCGCGAATGCGGCGTCACCGATGCCGAGGCGTTCTGGGCGGAGGTCAAGAAGCGCTTCATCGCGCATCTCGCCGAGCATCGCCAGCCCGAATGCGCGGAGACGTTCTTCAACACCGTGTCGACGCGGCTTTTGCATCGCACGTATTTCCACAACCGTTGCCTGTTCGTGCGCCCGGCGGCGTCGACCGAATATCTGGACGACGGCGCGCCTTCGTATCGCTGCTACTACCCGAGAAGGCTCGGGCTTCGCGCGACGCTGATCGACGTCGTCCTCGATTTCGATCTGGGCCTGCGCTTCGCCGATTTTCGCGGCGATCTGGTGCACGTGCTCGCCGCGATGCGAAGACGCCTGCCGCGGCCGTTCGTCGTCAACGCGAACTGCCAGATACAGATGCTCGCGAGTCTCCTCTATCGCAACCAGACCGCGTATGCGGTCGGTCGCGTCGTCAACGGCGACAGGACGTATCCGTTCGTCGCGGCGATCAAGCGACGCAACGACGAGCGCCTCTACGTCGACGCGCTTCTGACCGATCCACTCGAGCTCGCGCTTTTGTTTTCGGCGAACCGGGCGTATTTCCTCGCCGACATGGAAGTGCCGTCGGCGTACGTCGACTTCCTGCGCGCGGTCGTGCCGGACAAGACCGCGTCCGAGCTCTACACGATGCTCGGCTTGCAGAAACATGGCAAGACGCTCTTCTACCGCGACTTCCTGCATCATCTGCGGCATTCGACCGATCGGCTGGTCGTCGCGCCCGGCATTCCCGGCCTCGTGATGACGGTGTTCACGCTGCCGTCGTATCCGTACGTGTTCAAGGTGATCCGTGATCGCATCGCGCCGTCCAAGGACACGGACGCTTTGCGCGTCAAGCAGAAATACACGCTCGTCAAGCACCACGATCGCGCGGGTCGAATGACCGACACGCTCGAATATTCGGACGTCGCCATACCGCGCGAGCGCTTCACCGACGGGCTGATGGCCGAGCTCACCGCGTCGATCGCCTCGAAGCTCGAGCACGACGGCGATCACGTCATCATCCGGCATGTCTACATCGAGCGGCGGCTGACGCCGCTCAACCTGTTTCTGGCCAACGCCGACGAAGGCGAGAAAATGCGTGTCGTCCGCGATTACGGCAATGCGATACGCGAGCTTGCGGCGATCAACATCTTTCCAGGCGACCTGCTGTTCAAGAATTTCGGCGTGACGCGCTACGGCCGCGTCGTCTTCTACGATTACGACGAGATCGAATACGTCACCGACTGCCGCTTTCGCGCGATCCCGGAGCGCCCGCCCGACGTCGACGAATTGTCCGGAGAGGTATGGCACGCAGTTGGCGCGCACGATATCTTTCCCGAGGAATTCGCGACGTTCCTTCTGACCGATCCGATCGTGCGGCAGGCGTTCGTCGCGTTCCATCGTGACCTGCTCGACCCGCACTGGTGGCAGGCGATGCAGGAAGCGAATCGCGCCGGCCGGCAGATCGAAGTGCTGTCCTATCCGAACGCCGTGCGCTTCAGAAGCGCCACAGCGACGCCGCCCTCGCGCGCGCTCCTCGCGCCATGAAAGTGATCCCCCCGCCGATGCTATGCTCGCGCGTCCTGTCGAAGGAGGACCCGATGCGACGATCGCTCGCCACCCTTGCATTGACCGCCGTCGTTTGCGCCGGATGCGAGACGGGTCCGACCAAGGAGCAGATCGAGGCGGCGAAGAATTCCATCGACTGCGAGCGTCCCGGTGAGCACCTCGTCATCCAGTTCGGCAACAACGAGGCGCGGATCATCGTCCCCGGCACGGAGACGGTGGTGCTCTACCAGGTGCCCAGCACGTCCGGCGCACGCTTCATGAATGGATCGATGGAGCTCCGCGGCCGCGGGAAGGAGGTCGAGCTCGTTCGCGACCAGGCCGCGACACATTTCACGTGCAAGCCGCTGGAGATTCCGAAGAAGAAATAGCGAAAATCGGTGCCAGAGATGTATTTCCCGAACGAGCGCGTCGATTCGCAACGGCGGTGCCGGGAAATACATCTCTGGCACCGATTTTCGCGTTCAATGGCTCCCCGCCCGCAATGCCGGATCGACGTCGATGTACTGCCACCACTGCGAGCGGATAGGATGCGGCACGTACGCGCTGATCCACGGATGCCGCAGGCTGTCCTCGAGCAGGTGATACGTCATTCGCCACGGCGCGTATGCGACGGCGAGCTTCGTCATCCGATCGAAGAGCTTCGTTCGCGCCGGTGAATCGGGCAGCGTGCGCGCCTCTTCGTAGAGCTTGTTGAATTCCGGCAGGTTGAAGCGCGCGCTGTTCTCCGGGCCCGACGGACCGTAGAGAAGCTGCATGAAGTTCTCCGCATCCGGATAGTCCGCGTTCCAGCCGTCGCTTCGCATCGGAATCTTGCCGAGCCGCGCCATCTTGCGTAACTCGGGGACACGATCCTTCCTGACGACGATCCGGATGCCGATCGCGTCCATGTTCTTCTTCCAAAGTTCGTCACCCTCGCGCGCCGCCGAGTTGGGCGTCGACCAGCGAACGATCGTCAGCGGCTTGCCGTCGGGCGTTTCGCGATAGCCGTCGCCATCGCGGTCCTTGTAGCCGAAGTAGTCGAGCAGCGCCCGCGAGAGCACCGGATCGTAGATCTGCGCGTCGGTGCGAAGCTTCGGATCGTAGCCCGCGATGTCGGGTGGAATGGGGCCGTTCGCGGGAATGGCGCGGCCTTTGAGCAGCACGCGGATCGCTTCCTCGTTGTTGTAGCCCATCGCGATCGCGCGGCGCAGCGCAATCTTCTCGAGCGAATAGCCGCCGACGACGGGATCCTCCATGTTGAAGTAGACCCACCAGGTGTTGGGCCGAAGGAGCGCGTCGTGCACGATGCCGCGCGCAGCAAGCGACGCGCGCAAATTGCCCTTGTCGTCGAGCGCCTGCGTGATGAAGTCGACCGGCACAATGTCCAGAAAATCGATCTCGCGATTCATGAACGCGAGCCAGCGTGCCTGTCCCTCCTCGATAATGCTGATCTCGACGCGCGACGCCTGCGGCAGCCGCTTGCCGCGAAGCTCGGCCGCCACCTTTTTCGACGATTCCGGAATCGGTCCCGCCGGCTCGTAGTACGTCTCGCGAAACGTCGGGTTCGCGACGAGCACGATGCGCGTGCTGCGCCTGTATTCGCCGAGCATGTAAGGCCCGGTGCCGACCGGATGCGCGCCGATGTCGTTCCCGTAAGCGTCGACCACCTCGCGCGCCTGCGCCGCGATGTTCGGCACGGCGAGCACGTACACGAAGCGTAGATCGGGTTCGACGAGCCGGATCCGAAGCATGTAGCGATCGACGACTTCGAGACCCGGAATCTTTGCGTCGTAGTCGAAGTGCCCGGTCTTTTCCGCCTTCGCGCGCGCCTCGTCGCCGCCGACGATCTTGCCTTGCAGCATCCAAAGCCACGGCGACTTGACTGCGGGATCGAGGACGCGCTCGATGCCGTACGCGAAATCGGCGGCCGTCAATTCGCGCGGCTTGCCCTTGAACGCTGGATCCGGCGTGAAATGGATGCCCTTCCTGATACGGCAGATATACGTGCGCCCGTTGTCCTGGACTTCAGGCATCGACGCGAGCGCACGCGGCACGAGCACGACGGGCCGTGCAAGGTAGTCGTAGTCGAGCATCGTGTCGAAGACGTTCGCGATGATGCCGTCCGAGGCAGCATCGGATGCGAATGCCGGATCGAAGCTCGTCTCGGCGATTGAGAACGCGACGCGAAGCGTCTTGCCGGGTTCGGCGCCGTGCGAAGTCTGCGCGAACGCGATGCCGAGCGCGAGCGCGCAAAGAGCGAGAATCCTGGCGACGGCCATGCGCAACGCTTGAAAACGCGGACCGGCGGATCGTAGCATTGGCTCATCGTTGCCGAAGGAGCCACGCGATGGAGATGAAACGGATGAGCGGCGGGAACCTGCGGGCCGCCGGCTACGACGAGCGCATGCGCAAGCTCGTCGTCGAATTGACGTCGGGCACGCTCGAGTACACGGGCGTTCCGAGCGAAGTGTGGCGGCGTTTCTCCACGGCGTCGTCGCCGTGGTCGTACTACCGGGACAATATCGACGAGGAATACCCGGCGCGGCGCACGCGATAACCGTGGATCAGCGGCATGCGCGCAAGATCGCCGCCGCGCGTACGAGCGCGGCGGCGACGATCGCGATGCGGTGGTGTTACTGGATCGTGAGCTTGCGTCCCGCGACGGCGGGCTTCTTGACGAGCTTGAGCGTCAAGAGCCCGTTGTCGTATTTCGCCTCGCTCGTCGATTCGTCGAGCTCGACCGGCAGCGTGAAGCTGCGATAGACGTTGCCGTAGTAACGCTCGGTGCGAATCGTCCGCGCTGCATCGCCGAGCTCGGCGCCGCGCTTCACTTCCGCGGCGATGGTGACCTGGTTGCCTTCGATGGCGACGTGGATGTCGTCCTTGGTAACGCCCGGCAATTCGGATTGCACGATGTAGCCGTTATCGGTTTCCGCGACGTCGAGCAGGATGCTTCGCGGCGTGCCGCGCTCGCCGCGATCGGTGCGGAAGAAATTGCGGAAAAGCGCGTCCACCGCCGCGTCGGCGAATGGGTCGTAGATCTGCAAGCTGGCCATGGTGTTCGTTCCTTTCGTCTGTTGATGGAGGTCGGCGCCGCCCGCCGACGTCGCCGGCAGGCCCGCCTTCACACGGGCCAATCTAGGGTTGGCCGAGCGCCGATTCAAGGGCTTCCCGGGGCCCGCGTGCGTGCCGGTCGCATCTGTTCGATAATGGCCCGATGGACCGGCCGTCCGAACTCTCGAAGGCCCAGCGCAAGGCGCTCGAAGCCGCGCTTCGCAGCCGGCAACAGGCGCTGCGCGCCGACGTCGCAGCCAAGCTTCGCAATCAGGACGATCCGCGGCTCGTGGGCTTACGCAACCGGATGGAGGACACCGACGATTGGGCGATGGCCGACGCGATGGCGGCGCAGGACATCACGCTCGTGTCGCGCGACCTGACCGAGCTCGCGAGCGTCGAGGAAGCGCTATCAAGGCTCGCCGACGGCACCTACGGCGAATGCGTCGACTGCGAAAGCCCCATTCCGTTTCCGCGGCTGGCGGCGTATCCGACGGCGCGCCGATGCGTCGGCTGCCAGGAAACGCTCGAACGTCGCGAGCGCAGCCGCAAGTAGTCAACGACCCGATTCAGCCACGAGCGCGAAGGGCCGCCCCGAGCGCGAGTTGCTCCCCCCGCGGGGGCAGCGAGCGAAGTGAGCGTGGGGGATCATGACAGCGCTTCCTCGCGCGCGCCTGCCGCGGCGGTGCGCCGCGTCGCACGCGCCTTGGGCGCCGGGGCGAATCGCGCAAGCCAGGCGAAGAACTCGCGATACCAGAGCCGCGAGTTCTGCGGTTTCAGGATCCAGTGGTTCTCGTCGGGAAAATAGAGCAGCCGCGCCGGCACGCCCTTCGCCTTCAGCGAATTGAAGTATTGCAGCGCCTGCGTCGCGGGCACGCGATAGTCGAGCTCGCCGTGCACGACGAGCGTCGGCGTATTCGCGGTCTTCACGAAGTGATGCGGCGATTGCGCGAGCACGCGCGCCTCGTCGTCCCAATGAAACGCGCCGAGCTCCTTCGCGAAGAAGCGGTAGCCATCGGTCGCCATCATGCTTACCCAGTCGTAGCAGCCCGCGTGGCAAACGAATGCGCGATACCGATCGACATGGCCGTTCATGTACGCGACCATGAATCCGCCGTAGCTGCCGCCGGTCGCGATGAGCCGTTCCCGATCGATATAGCCTTGCGCGACCAGGAAATCCGTCGCGGCTTCGACGTCGGCCAATTCCTTCTCGCCGTAGCGACCGGTGATCGTCTCGAGAAATGCCTGGCCGAAGCCGGACGAGCCGTGGTAGTTGACCGAGACGACGACGTAGCCCTGCCCTGCGAATACCTGTGTGTTCCAGCGGAAGTGCCAGCCGTCGTGATGCGCCGCATGCGGGCCGCCGTGGATCGTGTGCATCAGCGGCCACTTCCGCCTCGGGTCGAAATTGGGCGGATAGGTGACGAACACCTGCACGCGCTCGCCATCCCAGCCGGCGACCTCGAATTCGCGTACGTCGCCGAGTGCATGCCGTGCGAGCAGCGCGCGGTTGTGCGATTCGAGCGCGCGCTCGCGGCTGCCATCGGATGCCGATGCGAAGAGCGCCGGCGGATGACGGGCGGTGTCGCGAACGTACGCGAGCACCTTGCCGTCGCGCGATTGCGCGTAGCTGCCGATGACGCCGCCGCTCACGATCTCCGACGCCTTCGTGTCGGCCAGCGGAAAGCGCCACAGACCGACGCGCCCACGATCCTCGACCAGCGCGAGCAGCGCCGACGAATCGGCGGTCCACGACAGATGCGTCGTCGCCCGATCGAACGACGCCGCGATGCGCCTGCTCTCGCCGCGTTTGCGCGTCAGCACGCGAAGATGCCCTTGATCGTTGTAGGCGCGCGCCGTGTCGTACGCGTGATAAGCAATGGAGCGGCCGTCGGGCGAATAGCACGGATGCTCGTCGGACAACCCGCTTCCCGACGTCAGGTTTTTCGTGCGGCGTGTCGTGAGATCGACGACGACGATGTCGCAGCGATTCATCATTCCCGGTTCGGGCGCCGGATCGATCGTCAGCGCGAGCTCGCGTCCGTCGGGCGAAATGTCGTACAGCTCGTGCGTGGGGTCCCACGGCTGCAGCGCGAGCCCGGTCCCCGCGAGCAGGTCTTCGCAGCGGCCCGTCGCGACATCGCACGCGAACACGTGCGGCTCGCGTCCGTCGGTGAGCCAGCGGTCCCAGTAGCGGTATTCGCCGCGCTCGGTCGTGTGCGCCTTGACCTTCGCGTCCTTCTTCTCGCGATAGCGCGCGGCTTGCGCGGCTTCGCTTGCGAGATCGGGCCATACCCACGAGACGAACGCGATGCGCTTGCCGTTGGGAAACCATTTGAGCGCGCTCGCGCCGGTCGCGATCTTCGTCAAGCGTGATGCCTCGCCGCCGTCCGATTCGATCAGGTAGATCTGCGCTTCGGAATCGTCGCCACGCTTCGCGGTGAACGCTATGCGCGTCCCGTCAGGCGAGAAGCGCGGATCGCTATCCTTGTCGCCCGCGGTGAGTCTGCGCGGCCGTTTGACGACGCCTTCGCGCGCTCCGAAGCCCGTCGGATAAAGCCACAATTCCGTGGTTCCGCTATTCTTGTCCATCGCGTACGACGCGACGGGCGCGCACGCGAGTCGACCGTCGGGCGAAAGCGACGGCTCGCCGATGCGTTTCACGCGCCAAAGCGCTTCCACGTAGAACGGTGGCTTTTCCGTGCTCGATGTTGCGCGACGAGCCTGCATCGGACGCGTCCTTCCGGGGTAGAATGAAGCGGCGATTGTAGTGGCAACGTGCACGACGCGTCCTTTTCCTCCAGAAAGAAGCTCCCATCGGGATTTCCAAACGTCACGCCGGTGCGCGCGAGCGCACGATGCCGGCGGGATGGGTGACCGCGTGACTTCATGAACTACCGTCGACTGGGCCGCTCGGGCCTCCAGGTGAGCGAACTGTCGTTCGGCTCGTGGGTGACTTACGGAAACCAGCTCGACGAGGGGCTTGCGCGCGAGTGCATGGCCGCCGCGTACGACGCCGGCGTCAACTTCTTCGACAACGCCGAGGTGTACGCGAAGGGACGCGCCGAAACGATCATGGGCGACGCTTTTCGCAAGCTTGGATGGCGGCGTTCGTCCTACATCGTGTCGACGAAGTTCTTCTGGGGTCTCTACGACGGCCCGAACGAGAAGAACACGCTGAACCGCAAGTACCTGATGCAGGCGATCGACGGGTCGCTATCGAGGTTTCGTCTCGACTACGTCGACATCGTGTTCTGTCATCGTCCCGATCCGGATACGCCGATCGACGAAACGGTTTGGGCGATGCACGACATGATCGCGTCGGGCAAGGCCAACTACTGGGGCACGTCGGAGTGGAGCGCGGCCGAAATTGCGATGGCCCACGGCATCGCGCAACGCCATCACCTGCACGCGCCGATCACCGAGCAGCCGCAATA
>Ga0209579_10000691_pt1 | contig 31385 bp, 28 predicted proteins | sample Coa_R1_2_FD_187152 | JGI IMG/M metagenome (GOLD analysis project Ga0209579, IMG submission 187152) | Surface soil microbial communities from Centralia Pennsylvania, which are recovering from an underground coalmine fire - Coalmine... | ecosystem: Environmental > Terrestrial > Soil >... | reverse complement strand
CGATCGCAAGCACGCGGCGGTCCTGATCGGTGACGACGAGACCGGTGTCGGGAGCGGGGTAGTAGTCGTCGAGCAGCTCGAACAGGAACCCGAACCCGCAGTGCCGGCAGGCGGGGGCCTGCTCGGAGAACCCTTCGCGTGCGTCGACGTCGACCGACCGCTCCTTGCACTGCGGGCAGATGTAGTACGGCACGCGGCCAATGTAGCGGCCTGCGACGGCGTGTCGAGCCGCCCGCCCCGGTAACCGCGGCTGACCCCGCCGGACCTTCAGAACCAGCGCTTCCAGCGGAAGAACGCGAGCTGCGCGATCGTCGTCCCGACGATCAGCCCCCACGACCACCAGTAGCCGAACGACCACCCGAGCTCCGGGATGTGGCGGAAGTTCTGCCCGTAGAGGCCGACGATGAAGGTCGGCAGCAGGAGCAGCGAGGCGATCACCGTGAGGCGCTTCATCACCTCGTTCTGGTCGTTCGAGATCTTGCCCTGCAGATAGTCGCGCACCCCGGCGAGAGAGTCGCGCGAGGCGTCGAGCCCCTCCGACGCGCGCAGCAGCTTGTCGTACGCAGAGCCGAATGCGATCTCGATCTCGTGCGGGAACAGCTCGTCACCAGCGAGCTCCACGCGGTTGTCGACGATCTGCCGCACCGCGTCCCGGGTCGGCGTGAGCGTCCGGCGAATGCCGAGCACGTCGTGGCGCAGGTCGCGCAGTCGCCTGCCGACCTCCTGCGGAGAATGGTCCGTGACCATGTCCTCGAGCTCGTCGATCTCGTCGTCCAGGTCGTCGAGCAGGTCGAGATAGCGCTCCGCGATCTCGTCGACGAGGTGGTAGACGTACATGCCGACCTCCTCGTGATCGCGGCAGGCTTCCTTTGCGGGCTTCGGATCGAAGGGGTGCTCGCCGGGCGGCGTCTTCGAGATCGAGACGAGCTCGTCGGACGTCGCGATCCAGTCGATCTCCTGGTAGAAGACGCGATCCTCGGCCGGGACGGCGACCGGCAGGAGCATGATCCCGAGCACGTAGTCGCCGTGTGACTCGATGCGCGGCCGAGGCTCGTCGCTGTGCACGTGCGGCGCGAGCAGCGCCTTCAGCGCCGTCGGATGGATCGGCGGCAGGTGAGCGCGGAGCTCCTCTTCGCTGGGATCGACCAGGTCGATCCACTGTGGCCGCGCGTCACCCACGGCCGCAGGGTTCGCGGCGCGGTGTCTAGCCCCTGCCGGCCGTCAGTGCCGTGCCCGGATGGCCCTCGAGCGACGCGAGGTATCGCTCGGCGTCGAGGGCTGCCATACAGCCGGATCCGGCCGCGGTGACCGCCTGCCGGTAGACGTGATCCTGCACGTCGCCGGCCGCGAAGACGCCTGGAATGTTCGTCTCGGTGCTGTGCGGCCGCGCGACGAGGTAGCCGTTCTCGTCTTGGTCGAGCTGGTCGCGGAAGAGCGCCGTGTTCGGGTCGTGGCCGATCGCGACGAAGAGGCCGTCCGCAGGCACATCCCACGTCTCGCCGGTCTCCGTGCTGCGGAGCCGCAGGCCTTCGAGCTTCTGGTCGCCGAGGACCTCCTCGACGACAGCGCTCAGGACGTAGTCGAGCTTCTCGTTGTTCGACGCTCGGTCGACCATGATCTTCGACGCGCGGAACTCGTCGCGCCGGTGCACGAGGTGAACCCGGTCCGCGAACTTCGTGAGGAAGAGCGCCTCTTCGAATGCCGAGTCGCCGCCGCCCACCACGTAGACCTCTTTGTCGCGGAAGAACGCTGCGTCACAGGTGGCGCACGCAGAGACACCGCGGCCCTTCAGCCGGTCCTCCGAGTCCAGACCGAGCCAGCGGGCACTCGCGCCGGTCGCCACGATCACAGCGCGCGCGGTGTACTCGTCGTCGCCGACCCAGACGCGCAGAGGCCGCTCGGAGAAGTCGACCTTCGTGACGTCGTCGGTCAGGAACTCGGCGCCGAAGCGCTCCGCCTGGCGCCGGAAGTCGGCCATCATCTCGGGCCCCATGACGCCGTCGGCATAGCCCGGGTAGTTCTCGACGTCGCTCGTGATCATGAGCTGGCCGCCCCACGCGAAGCCCTCGATCACCAGCGGCTCCAGGTCGGCGCGCGCGGCGTAGAGGGCCGCCGTGTACCCCGCCGGACCGCCGCCGACGATGATCAGCTCGCGGACGTTCGTATCGCTCAAAATGCTCCTCTCCAGGAAATTCCGTTCGCTGTATTAAACGCTTGAGGGCGGTCGGACGTTCCCGTGAGTCAGATCCGGCGAAATGGTTATCACTCCCCGCATGGCGGTGACGGTGACCGGCGACCTGCTTCGCGAGCTTGCCGGATTCCGCTCCTCGAGCGGGTGCGCGGTCAGCGTCTACCTCGACCTCGACCCCTCGGCGACGCCGACGATCTCGGATGTCGAGGCCAAGTACCGCGCGGGGCTGGTGGAGGCCGAGAAGTCTGGAGAAGCAGCCGCCGTCGACCGAGATTGCCGGCTCGCCGTGCGGCGCGACGTCGAGCGGATTCGTGCCTGGTGGCACGACGAGTTCGACCGCGACGGGGCACACGGCCTTGCACTGTTCGCGTCGTCGGCCGACGACCTGTTCCTGGCCCTCGCTTTTCCGGAGCGGGTCCCGGACGCCGTGCGCGTCGGCGACGAGCTGTACGTCTCGCCGCTCGCCGACCGGTTCGGCCACGAGGGAGCTTTCGTTGCGGTCGTCTCGCGCGAGCGGGGAGCCCTCTATCGACTTCGCAACGGGCGTCTCGAGGAACTCGTCGACGAGTCCCAGGCTCAGCGCGGCCGGCACGACGAGGGCGGCTGGTCGCAGGCGAACTACCAGCGTCACATCGAGCACCACGTCCATCTGCATCTGAAGACGGTCGGCGGCGCGATCGACCGCCGCGTGGGCCGCGATGTCGAGATGGTCATCGTCATCCCCGAGGAGATGCGCGGCGAATTCGCCGCCACGCTGACCCCGGAGGCCCGGGAGTCCGTGATCGCGTGGATGTCCGCCGAGGCGCACGCAGGGCCCAACGAGCTCCTGCGCCTCGTGCGTCCCGCCCTCGACCGGGCGGACGCGCGCCGGCGCGAGAGGAAGCTCACCCGGTTCCGGCAGGAGCTCGGCCGCGGGGGGCGTGCCGCCGGCGGCTGGCAGGAGACCCTCGACGCGGCTGCCGATGGGCGGGTCGACGTGCTCCTCGTCGAGGAACGCGCCGACCGGCCCGTCTGGCAGTGCCCGCGCTGCGAGCGGGCTTACGTCGACGCGGGAAGGTGCCCGGTCGACGACGGCGAGCTCGCGGAGCGGCCGGACGGCGCCGACATCGCGGTACACCAGGCGCTCGCGGGCGGCGGGTCGGTTCTCCGCCTGGCTCCGGGCGCGCTGCCCGGCGCGGGCGGCATCGGCGCGTTGCTCCGGTTCTAGGCCTCTCAGGCCGCGGTCGTCGCTTCGGTCGCGAGCTTGGCCTTCAGCGTGCGGATGCGCTCGGCAACGGTGTCGAGCTCACTGCGTTGCAGCTCACCCGAGTCGAGCAGCTCGAACGTCTTCTGGCCCAGCTCGCCGTAGGCGGCGTTGAGGTCGCGCTTCGTCTGGACCTCTTCGACGCCTTCCTTCGCCTTCGTCGCAGCCTGCTCCGCAGCCGCCTTTGCCTTGTCGAGCAGCCCCATGGTTCCTCTCCTTCCGACGGGTCGCGTCGAAATCTACGCCGCGTCGGCGTCCGCCGGAGGCAGTGCGACCAGCTCGGGCGCGCTCACCGACGTCGGCTTCCGCTCGATCTGCTTCACGTCGGGGGGAGGATCGTTCGTCACGCCGCGCTCCGGGAACTTGCGCGCCGTCACGAGCAGGCGGCTCTCGAACGAGCTGACCGCCTGGTTGAACGCCCCGACCGCCGTGTCGAGGCTGCGGCCGGCCTTCGCGAAGTGGCCCGCGAACACGCCGAGCCGCTCGTACAGCTCGCGGCCGAGCTCGGCGATCTGGCGGGCGTTCTCGGCGACGCGCTCCTGCTGCCAGCCGTGCGCCACCGTGCGGAGAAGTGCGATCAGGGTTGCCGGCGACGCGACGACGACGCCGTTCTCGGCGCCGGCCTCGAGGAGCGAGCCGTCCTGGTCGAGCGCGGCGCGGTAGAGGCCTTCGTCGACGAACATGACGACGAACTCGGGCGAGTCGAACTGCCGCCAGTACCGCTTCTGCCCGAGCTTGGAGATGTGGTCGCGCATCTGGGATGCGTGACGGGCGAGATGCGACCGCTTGCGGTCCGGGTCGTCCTCGTTGACGGCGTCGAGGTACGCCTCGATGGGCACCTTCGCGTCGACGACGATGGTCTTGCCGCCGGGGAGTCGAACGACGAGATCCGGTCGGAGCAGCCGCCCCTCGTCGTCGCGTGCGCTGTCCTGCGTCCTGAAGTCGCAGTACTCGAGCATGCCGGCCAGCTCGACGACGCGCCGCAGCTGCATCTCACCCCAGCTGCCGCGCACGTGCGGCGCCCGGAGCGCGGTGACGAGGTTCCCGGTCTCCGTGCGCAGCCGCTCCTGGCCCTCGACCACGTCGCGCAGCTGCCGGCTGACCGCGGACACCTCGCGCAGCCTCCGCTCTTCGAGCTCCTTGGCCTGGCTCTCGAATTTCTCGAGCGTGTCCTTGATGGGCCGCAGCTTCGCGTCGGCGAGGTCGAGGAGCGAGCGCTGGCTCGTCGTGAGCGCCTCTCCGGTGAACGCCTTGATGCGCTCCTCGGTGCGTTCGAGCAGCTCGAGGCGGTCGGCGGCCGAGCCCCGCTCGCGCATGAGCTCGTTGCGCGCCCAGAGCCACACCGCGGCGGCGCCGAGGAGCAGGCCGACTATCAGGGCCAGAACGGTCATCGAGCCGACGCACGGTAAAGGGCGCGTCGGACGGACGGGTCGACCCGAAAAAAATCAGCCCCGGCGAGTCCGAAGACCTACCGGAGCTGAATGCCGGATCCAGCGACTCCGAAGAGCTACCGGATCCGACGAGGGCACGCTAGCCGGGCTCGCGCGGCGTCGTCAAGCGGGCGTGCGGCGGAAATCCGCAATATGCGAACTTTTCACCCGAGGCGCGAGAGGCGCCCACCGGAACGTCCGTTCGCCCGCGTAGGCTGCGTCGACGATGGTGGACGTCTTCGGCCCCGGAGGCGCGCTCGCGCGCGCGCTGCCCGGCTACGAGCCCCGCGCCGAGCAGTCGGCGCTCGCCGAGGCGGTCGAGTACGCTCTCACCACGGGCGAGCACCTGGTCGCCGAGGCCGGGACCGGCGTCGGAAAGAGTCTCGCCTACCTCGTCCCGGCGCTGCGTTCCAGGCAGCGGGTCGTCGTCGCGACCGCGACGAAGGCGTTGCAGTCGCAGCTGCTCGAGAAGGACGTGCCCGTTGCCGTTGCGGCGGTCGGCCGGCCGGCCGTCGTCGAAGTCCTGAAGGGACGCCAGAACTACCTCTGCCGTCGCCAGCTCCAGGGCTTCCAGCCCTTCCTGCTCCCCGACGGGCGCGACGCGGGCGCCTGGGAAGCGATGCAACCGTGGCTCGAGTCGACGGAGACCGGCGATCGAGCCGAGCTCGCGCTCGAGCCCTCCGACGCGCTGTGGGCCGAGCTCGCCGTCGGCCCGGACAGGTGCTCCGGCCGGCGCTGCCCCTTCCATACGGCCTGCTTCGCCGAGGCGGCGCGGGCCCGCGCCGCCGACGCCGACCTCGTGATCGTCAACCACGCCCTGTACTTCGCGCACCTCGCCTCGGGCGGCGGCGTGCTGCCGGAGCACGACGCGGTCGTGTTCGACGAGGCGCACAGGCTGGAGGAGTCGGCGGCGGCGTGGCTCGGGGGCCGCGTCTCGCGCGTGGCCCTGCGCCGGCTCGCGCTGGACGTGGAGCGGGCGTGCCGCGAGGCGCAGAAGCCGGCGCCGGCGAGGGCGCTCGACCGCGTCGAACGCTGCGGCGAGCGGCTGCTCCGCGCCGTCGCGCCGCCCACCGGCCGCAGACGGCTGCGGCAGGTCCCCGTGGAGACGGCACTTCTGCTGGTCGATGCGCTGGGCGACCTCGCGAACGGACTCCAAGGGGAGGGGGAGGAGCTCGACGCGCTGTCGCGGCGTGCGCTGGCCGCCGCGGCGCAGGTCGAAGCCTGCCTCGAGCCCGACGAGCAGGAACGGGTCGTCTGGTCGGAGACCGACGCCGTCGCCTGGGCGCCGGTCGACGTCTCGGCGGAGCTTCGCGAACGGCTCTGGCAGGACGGGCCGACCGCGATTCTCGTATCCGCGACGATGACGACCGGCGAGGACGCGACGTTCGTTCGTTCGCGGCTCGGGATCGAGCGTGCACGCGAGGTTGTCGTCGGCTCCCCGTACGACTTTCGCGAACAGGCACTGCTGTACGTTCCGGCGGGCATGCCCGATCCGCGCAGCGATGCGTTCGTGGCGCGCGCCGCCGAAGAGATCGTCAGGCTGCTGGCGCTGTCGGAAGGACGTGCGCTCGTGCTCACGTCGAGCTACCGCGCGCTCGGCGAGTACCGGGACCGGGTGCGTGGACGTGTGCCGTACGAGGTGCTCGTCCAGGGCGACGCGCCGCGTGAACGGCTGCTCGAACGTTTTCGGGAGGAGGTCGAATCGGTGCTGCTCGCGACGGCGACGTTCTGGCAAGGCGTCGACATCCCGGGCGAATCGCTGTCGCTCCTCGTGATCGACAAGCTTCCGTTCGCGGCGCCGGGCGATCCGCTGCACGAAGCGCGGTGCGAAGCCGTCGACCGGGCGGGAGGCGACTGGTTCCGCGACTACGCGCTTCCCACCGCGGTCCTGCAGCTACGACAGGGCTTCGGCCGCCTGATCCGCGCGCACGGCGACCGCGGCGTCGTCGCGATCCTCGACCCGCGGCTCCGTACCCGCGCGTACGGCCGCACCTTCCTCTCGGCGCTCCCGCACTGCCCCGCGGTCGACGAGTCCGCTGCAGTTGCAGCGTTTTTCCGCGAGTTGCTCGCGGCATGCGCTTGAATGGTGGCGTGGCCAAGAAGAAGCCTCGCACGCCGACGCCGCCCGTTCGGGTCCAGGCGCCCAGGCAGCGAACCGGGCAGCGGAAGGACGACGTCGGTCGCCGGCACCGCGCGGCGCTCTACGCCGTCGCGGGCGCTGGGGCCGTCGTCCTGGTCGCCGTCGTCGTCGCGGTCGCCGCGTTCGGCAAGGCCGGCAGCGGGACGAGCGCCGCGAAAGTCGCCTCGCTGATGACGGCCGCCGGCTGCAACTTCAGGACGGTCGACGCCTCCCTGCCGAACGGTCAGACGATGCACACGACGAGCCTGACGAAGAAGATGCCGTGGAACACGAACCCGCCGTCGAACGGACAGCACTACTACTACTGGGCCGTCTGGGGCTTCTACACGCAGCCCGTGAACCCGCGCATGGTCGTACACAACGAAGAGCACGGGGGGGTGGTTCTCTGGTGGGGACCGCAGGTGCCGGCCTCGACCGTCGACCAGTTGCACGCGTTCTACGACGAGCAACCGACCGGGTCCTTCGGGACGCCGTACGCGCCGCTCGGCAGCAAGATCGCCATCACCGCCTGGACCGGCGACACGAGCCACTACCAGGTGGACGGCTACTACGGACAGGGCCACATCGCAACCTGCTCGAGCTACACGCCGGCGACGAAGTCGGCCTTCGAGGCGTTCCGCAAGCTCTACCGCGGGCATGGGCCGGAAGGGATTCCGCTCTGCGCGGACGAGCCCGGCGACAGCCCCAACAAGTCGAATTGCTGACGCTCTTAGCCTGACCCCGCCGGGGTGGCGGAATCGGTAGACGCAGCCGGCTTAAAACCGGCGGCCCTCGCGGGCGTGGGGGTTCGAGTCCCTCCCCCGGCACTCACACTTCGGGACAGGCGCCGGTCGGTCGCCTCGGTGAGGTTCCTCAGGCGCAGGGCCAACTCGTCCGTCAGGTCGCCCGCGCGGTAGCGCCACCGCCAGTTCCCTTCCCGCGTGCCGGGAAGGTTCATCCGCGCCTCGCTGCCCAGGCCCAGCACGTCCTGCAGCGGCGCGATCGCGAGCGTCGCCCGCGACCCCCACGCGAGCTCGAGCAGCGACCACACGGGATCTCCGGGGTCGAGCCCTGTAGCCGCGCGCGTGCGCGGCGGGAGCGAGAGCCACCATCCGAGTGTCGTGTCGTTGTCGTGAGTTCCCGTGTAGACGACCGCCTGCTCTTCGTGGTTCTCGAGCCGATGCGGGCTCCGCGGGTCGGCGCCGAACGCGAACTGCAAGACCGCCATGCCGGGATAGCCGAGACGGCGCCGCAGCCGCCGCACCGGCTCGGTGATCACTCCGAGGTCCTCTGCGACGACGGGCAACGGCCCGAGCTCGAGCCCGACCGCGTCGAAGAGAGCCGCGCCCGGCCCGCGGCGCCAGACGCCGTTCACCGCCGTCTGTTCCGCTTCCGGCACGGCCCAGTAGGCGACGAACCCGCGGAAGTGGTCGACGCGCGTCAGGTCGACGAGCTCGAGCGCGCGCCGGAAACGCTCGATCCACCAGCGGTATCCGTCCTTGCGCATCGCGCTCCAGTCGTACAACGGGTTGCCCCAGAGCTGACCGGTCTTCGAGAACGCATCGGGCGGAACACCGGCCACGGCGCCGGTCTGGAACAGCCCGGGATGAGCGCGATGGTCGGCGCCGCCGTTCGCGACGTAGATCGGCATGTCGCCGAAGACCCGGATGCCGCGTGCGGCGGCGTAGTCGCGCAGCGACCTCCACTCACGTTCGAAGCGGACCTGATCCCCGACATCGCCTCCGAACGTTCTCCAGTCGTCGACCCAGTACGTCTGACGGTCGCGAAAGGCGGAGACCTCGGCGTCGGAGACCGGCGCGTCGGGCCTCGCGAGCAGCGCCGGCGAGCCGGCGAACACCGACGCCGCCGCGTACGGCGAGCCGCCGGAGTCGGGCGGGCCGAGAGGCAAGACTTGCCACCAGCTCTGCCCGGCGGCGGCGAGCCAGTCGACGAAGCGGTAGGCGTGCTCGTCCAGTACTCCGTTCGGCAGCGAGGTCGGATGAAGGAGGATGCCCGAAGAACGCGCCGGCCGCATGCGTTTAGACCGTCCCCACGACTGAGAATCTGACACGGTGCCTCCGCCCAACACGACAGATCCGCCGCCCCGGATCCAGATCCAGCACATCGAGCCGCTCGTCGACTGCGGCAGCCATCCGGTCAAGCGGATCGTCGGCGATGCGGTCGACGTGTTCGCGACGATCTTCAAGGACGGGCACGACGTGCTCGGCGCCGCCGTTCGTGTGCGTGCACCGGGAGAGCGCAAGTGGCGTGAGGTACCGCTCGTCCATCTCGGCAACGATCGCTGGCAGGGCTCGTTCGCCCCGGACCGGTGCGGGATCTGGCAGTTTGCGATCGCGGCCTGGACCGACCGGATCGCGACGTGGCAGGACGAGGTCCGCAGGAAGATCGACGGAGGCCAGACGGATCTTTCCGGCGAGCTCGCGGAGGGGGCGTTGCTGATCGGCGGGTCCGCTCTCACCGTCGACGACGGGCTCGCCGCTCCGGCGGGCGACCGCCACGGCGAGACGACATCCGCGACGCTCGAGGTCGACGTCGATCGCGAGCTCGCGCGCTTCGGCGCGTGGTACGAGCTGTTCCCGAGGTCCTGGGGTGGCTTTCGCGGCGTCGCGGAGTCGCTGCCGAGGCTGGCCGAGCTCGGCTTCGACGTCGTCTACCTCCCGCCGGTCCATCCGATCGGGCACACGAACCGAAAGGGCCGCAACAACGCGCCGGTGGCCGAGCCGGGCGACGTCGGGTCGCCGTGGGCGATCGGGTCCGAGGAGGGTGGGCACGACGCCCTCGAGCCCGCGCTCGGGACGTGGGCGGACTTCGACGCGATGGTCGCCGCCGCCGCGGACGCGGGCCTCGAGATCGCGCTCGACTTCGCGATCCAGTGCTCGCCCGATCATCCGTGGCTCAAGGAGCATCCGGAGTGGTTCAACCGGCGTCCCGACGGCACGCTGAAGTACGCCGAGAACCCGCCGAAGCGCTACCAGGACATCTACAACGTCAACTTCGAGTCCGAGGACTGGCGCGGGCTCTGGCAGGCGCTGCTCGACGTCGTGCTCACGTGGGTCGATCACGGCATCCGCGTCTTCCGCGTCGACAACCCGCACACCAAGCCGGTCGCCTTCTGGGAGTGGCTGATCCGAGAGGTCCGCCGCGGGCACCCGGAGGTCGTCTTTCTCGCCGAGGCATTCACGAGGCCGTCGATGATGACCACGCTGGCGAAGATCGGCTTCGCGCAGAGCTACACCTACTTCACCTGGAAGAACACCAAGGGTGAGCTCGCCGAGTACATGGCAGAGCTCGTCGCGTGGTCGCCGTTCCTGCGCCCGAACGCCTTCGTCAACACGCCGGACATCCTCCACGAGTACCTCCAGCTCGGCGGGCCTCCGGCGTTCGAGGCGCGGCTGGTGCTCGCAGCGACGCTTGCGCCGTCGTACGGGATCTACTCCGGCTTCGAATCGTTCGAGAACGTTCCGGTGCGCTCGGGCTCGGAGGAGTACCTGGACTCGGAGAAGTACGAAGTCAAGCAGCGCACGCTCGACGGTCCGCTGCTTCCGCTCGTGCAGCGCTTGAACGAGATCAGGCGCGCGGAGCCCGCGCTGCAGGTCGTCGAGAACATCAGGTGGCTCGAGACCGAGAACGAGCGGCTGGTCGCCTACGTCAAGGACGACGTCGTCTGCGTCGTGAACCTCGACCCGTTCGGCGAGCAGGAGGGAGTGTGCGTGGTGCCGGTCGCGCTCGGGTGGCCGCCGGCTTTCGACGCCCACGAGCTCATCAGTGGAGACGTGTTCATCTGGCGCGCGGGACGGAACTACGTCCGCCTTGCGCCGGGCAAGAGCCACATCCTGAAGGTGCGCGCGTGACCGACTCCACCGGCCACTGGTTCGAGCGCAACCCGCTGTGGTTCAAGACGGCGGTCTTCTACGAGATCCACCTGCGCGGGTTCTACGACGGGAACGACGACGGGTCGGGCGACTTCCGCGGGCTTGCCGAGAAGCTCGACTACCTGCAGGAGATCGGCATCGACTGCATCTGGCTGCTGCCGTTCTACCCGAGCCCGCTCCGCGACGGCGGCTACGACATCGCCGACTTCTACGCGATCCATCCGGACTACGGCACCGTCGACGACTTCCGTTACTTCGTCGATCAGGCGCACCAGCGAGGCCTACGCGTGATCGCCGACCTGGTGATGAACCACACGTCGAGCGAGCACCCCTGGTTCCAGGAGAGTCGCACCGACCCGACGGGGCCGTACGGCGACTGGTACGTCTGGGGCGACGACGACACGCGGTGGAGCGAGGCCAGGATCATCTTCCTTGACACCGAGCCGTCGAACTGGACGTGGGACCCGGTGCGCGGCCAGTACTACTGGCACCGTTTCTTCAGTCATCAGCCGGATCTGAACTACGACAACCCGGACGTCCAGGAGCAGATGCTCAATGTGCTCCGATTCTGGCTCGACCTCGGGCTCGACGGCTTCCGGCTCGACGCCGTGCCGTACCTCTACGAGCGCGACGGCACGAACGGCGAGAACCTGAAGGAGACGCACGACTTCCTCAAAAAGGTGCGCGCGGAGGTCGACGCGGGGTACACCGACCGCGTGCTCCTCGCCGAGGCGAATCAGTGGCCCGACGACGTCGTCGCGTACTTCGGCGACGGGGACGAATGCCAGATGGCGTTCCAGTTCCCGGTCATGCCGCGCATGTTCATGTCCGTCCGCCGGGAAGACGCGCTGCCGATGGTCGAGATTCTCGAACACACACCCGCGATCCCGGACAACTGCCAGTGGGGGCTCTTCCTGCGCAACCACGACGAGTTGACCCTCGAGATGGTCACCGACGAGGAACGGGACTACATGTACGAGGAGTACGCGAAGGATCCGCGGATGAAGCTGAACCTCGGCATTCGCCGGCGGCTCGCACCGCTCCTCGACAACGGGCGGCCGGAGATCGAGCTGATGCACGCCATTCTGTTCTCACTGCCCGGCTCGCCGGTTCTCTATTACGGCGACGAGATCGGGATGGGCGACAACATCTATCTCGGCGACCGCGACGGCGTCCGCACGCCGATGCAGTGGACGGGCGACCGGAACGGCGGCTTCTCCCGCGCCGACTTCGCGCAGCTCTACCTGCCGCCCCAGATGGACCCGGTCTACGGCTTCCAGTCGGTCAACGTCGAGGCGCAGCTGCGGCAGCCGAACTCGTTGCTGCGCTGGCTGCGGCGACTCATCGCGCTGCGGAAGCAGCACCCCGTCTTCGGCCTCGGCACATACGAGGCGCTGCGCCCGGACAACCCGCGCATCTTCGCCCACGTCCGCCGCTACGAGGACGACACCGTCCTCTGCGTGCACAACACGGCGCGCTCGGCCCAGGCGGTCGAGCTCGATCTCTCGCGGTGGGAGGGAATGATCCCGGAGGAGATGTTCGGCAGGACGCGCTTCCCGCGGATCGGAGAGCTTCCGTATCTCCTCACTCTCGGGCCGCGGGGGTTCTTCTGGTTCCAGCTGCGGAAAGACGAGGGCTAGAGCAATGAGTGAGCAGGCGCTGATCGACTTCATCACCGCGCAGCGGTGGTTCGGCTCGAAGACGCGGGATGTCATTCATGCGACCGTCCTCGACCGGGCCGCGCTGCGCGAGAGCCCACGGCTCGAGCTGCAGATCGTCGAGATCGTGTTCGACACCGGCACGCACGAGACGTACCAGCTGCTCACCGACGACGAGCTCGACGCCCTCGTCGACGCGAGGCATGCCCGCGAGCTCGTTCACATGCTGCGTGCCGGCGGCAAGCTGCCCGCGGGTGAAGGGGTCGTGGAGTTCGGAGTCGTCGAGGGTTTCGCGAGTCTCGGGCAGGAGCTCCGCGAGGCTCGTCCGATCACGGCGGAGCAGTCGAACACGTCGGTCGTCTTCGACGACGAGCTGATACTGAAGGTGTTCCGCAGGCTGGAAGCCGGCATCAACCCGGAGCTCGAGGTGCTGCGGTTCCTGACCGAGCGCGGCTTCGAGAACATCGCGCAGCTCGCCGGCTGGTATGCGTACAGCGGCCGGCCGATGGACGCGACGCTCGGCATCCTCCAGCGGTTCGTCGCCGGCGGCGTGGACGGCTGGGAGCTCGCGCTCGACACGTTGGACCGCGAGCCCGAGGGATTCCTCGCACGCCTGCGCCGGCTCGGCGAGGTGACGGGCCGGATGCACACCGTGCTCGGTTCCGATCCGACCGACCCGAGCTTCGGCCCGGAGGAGACGTCGTCGGAGTCGCTCGGTCTTCTGACGGCGAGCGTGGACGACGAGATCGAGGCGATCTTCCTCGAGCTGCCGGAGGACAACGAAGACGTCGAGGCGATCCGCGGCCGCGGGGAGGAGGTCCGGGAGCGTCTTCGCCTGCTCACGCACATCGGTGGTGTCGGTCGCGTCATTCGCCACCACGGCGATTTCCATCTCGGCCAGACCTTGTGGGCCGAGCGCGACGCCGACTGGGTCATCCTCGACTTCGAGGGCGAGCCTGCGCGGTCGCTTCCCGAGCGCCGCCGCAAGCGCAGCCCGCTGCGCGACGTCGCCGGAATGATGCGCTCCTTCGCGTACGTCGCCTCGGCGGCTCCGCTGCTGCGCGGCGTCGAGCCGCCGGTCGACTGGGAACGCCGCGCACGATCCGAGTTCCTCGACGGGTACAGGTCGACCGTCGATGCGACGCTGGTTCCGTCCGGGTCGTCCCTGGACAAGCTCCTTGCAGTGTTCGAGCTCGAGAAGGCCGTCTACGAGTTGCGCTACGAGTTGAACAACCGGCCCGACTGGGTGCGCATCCCGGTCACCGGGATCGCGCGCATGCTCGAGCAGGAGGTGCCGGTGTGACGCGTCCGAAGGCAACCTCAGGCACCTGGACATGAGCACACAGCAGAAAGCATCTGCGTTCGGCGAGCTCGACATCTGGCTTGCCCGCGCGGGCCGCCACGAGCAGCTCTACGAGAAGCTCGGCGCGCATCCGGTCGAGGACGGCGTCCGCTTCGCCGTCTGGGCGCCGAACGCGCGCTACGTGTCCGTGGTCGGCGACTTCAACGACTGGGACCCCGCCGCGTCGGTCCTCGCTCCGGTCGACTCGACGGGGATCTGGGAGGGCATCGTCGACGAAGCGCGCGTCGGTCATTGCTACAAGTACCACCTCGACGGGCACGAGAAGGCGGATCCGCTCGCGTTCCGCGCGGAGGTGCCGCCGAAGACGGCGTCGGTGGTCTTCGAGTCGGAGTACGAGTGGGGCGACGAGGAGTGGCTCGTTCAGCGTCGCGCGCAGGAGCCGCTCGAACGGCCGCTGTCGATCTACGAGGTGCACGCGCCCTCGTGGCGCAAGGGCCTCGACTGGCGCCGGCTCGCCGACCAGCTTGCGCCGTACGTCACCGACCTCGGCTTCACGCACGTCGAGTTGCTGCCGGTGATGCATCACCCGTTCCTCGGCTCGTGGGGCTATCAGGTGACCGGGTACTACGCGCCGCTCTCGACGCTCGGCTCGCCGGACGACTTCCGCTACTTCGTCGATCACCTGCACCAGGCCGGAATCGGCGTGATCCTCGACTGGGTGCCCGCGCACTTCCCGCGCGACGAGTGGGCGCTCGCACGGTTCGACGGGACGGCGCTGTACGAGCACGACGACCCGCGCCGCGGCGCGCATCCCGACTGGGGCACGCTCGTGTTCAACCTCGGGCGCACCGAAGTGCAGAACTTCCTGCTCGCGAACGCGCTCTTCTGGCTGCGGGAATACCACGCGGACGGGCTCCGCGTCGACGCCGTCGCCTCGATGCTCTACCTCGACTACTCGCGCAAGGAAGGCGAGTGGGTCCCGAACCGCTTCGGCGGCCGCGAGGACCTCGAAGCAGTCGCGTTCCTGAAAGAGTTCAACGAGCTCGTCCACGCGCGCGAGCCGGGCGTGATCTCTGCCGCCGAGGAGTCGACGGCGTGGCCCGCCGTGTCGCGGCCGATCTATGTCGGCGGTCTCGGTTTCGGGTTCAAGTGGAACATGGGGTGGATGCACGACACGCTCAGCTACTTCGAGCACGAGCCGATCCACCGCCGCTTCCACCACCACGAGCTGACGTTCTCGCTCGTCTACGCGTGGAACGAGAACTTCATCCTGCCGCTGTCGCACGACGAGGTCGTGCACGGGAAGCGCTCTCTGCTCGGGAAGATGCCCGGCGATCGCTGGCAGCAGCTCGCGAATCTCCGCTCGCTGCTCGCCTACATGTGGGCGCACCCCGGCAAGAACCTGCTCTTCATGGGCGGCGAGCTCGCAAATCCGTGGGAGTGGTCTTCGGAGGACGAGCTCCCGTGGTGGCTGCTCGAGCACGGCGAGCACGGCGGCGTCCGCGACCTCGTCCGCGACCTGAACCGGGTCTACCGCGACGAGCCGGCGTTGTGGGAGATCGACTTCTCGCACGAGGGTTTCCGCTGGCTCGAGCCGAACGACGCGATGAGCAACGCCCTCGCCTTCATGCGGCTGCCGCAGGACGGGACGAGACCGATCGTCTGCGTCGCGAACCTGTCCCCGGTCCCGCGGGAGGGCTATCGGCTCGGCGTTCCCCTCGCCGGCGGCTGGAGCGAGCTTCTGAACACCGATTCGGCGTTCTACGGCGGGTCCGGGCTGGGAAACCTGGGCGCGGTGGCGGCGGAGAAGCGTCCCTGGCACGACCAGCCGTTCTCAGTCGAGCTGACGCTGCCTCCTCTCGCAGTCCTCTGGTTGCGTCCGAACTAGTGCCAGTGCCCCATCCAGTAACAGTCAGTGTGTCCCCGACGGCTGCAAAGCGTCGCGCTGCGGCGTCCTCGGTCGCTCCGGTAGCCACGCGAGACCGCCGCTGGATGGGACACTCTTGACCCGGACCGTCTGGCCCGGGGAGCCGTTCCCGCTCGGCCCGCGCTGGGACGGCGAGGGCACGAACTTCTCCCTCTTCTCGGAGAACGCGACCGGCGTCGAGTTGTGCCTCTTCGACGAGGAAGGACACGAGGAGCGGATCCGGCTGCGGGAGCGCACCGCATTCAACTGGCACTGCTACTTGCCCGGAGTCGGCCCCGGGCAACGCTACGGCTACCGCGTGACCGGGCCGTACGAGCCCGCCACCGGACGACGGTTCAACCCAGCGAAGCTCCTGATCGACCCCTACGCAAAGGCCATCGAAGGCGCGGTCGCATGGTCGGCCGCGAACGTTCTCCCATACGTACCGAGCGGCGGGTCGGAGGACGACCTGACGATCGACCAGTCGGACTCTGCGCCGGCGATCCCGAAGAGCGTCGTCGTCGACCCCTCCTTCGACTGGCAGGACGACGACTGGGTCAGGCCGCACACGCCGTGGCACGAGACGGTGATCTACGAGCTGCATGTGAAGGGCTTCACGAAGCGACTCGAAGGCGTGCGCGAGGATCTTCGCGGCACCTACGGCGGGCTTGCGAGCCCGGCGGCGATCGACTACCTGCAGTCGCTCGGCGTGACCGCCGTCGAGCTTCTCCCGGTGCACCACATCGTCGACGAAGGGTTCTTGCGCGAACGGGGGCTGACCAACTACTGGGGCTATTCGACGATCGGGTACCTCGCACCCCACGCGCAGTACTCGGCGACCGGCGACCAGGTGCGGGAGTTCAAGGGCATGGTGAAGGCTCTCCACCGCGCCGGCATCGAGGTGATCCTCGACGTCGTCTACAACCACACCGCCGAGGGCAACCATCTCGGGCCGATGCTCAGCTTCCGCGGTGTCGACAACCAGAGCTACTACCGGCTCGTCCCCGACAACCCGCGCTACTACATGGACTACACGGGCACCGGCAACACGCTGAACCCGGTACACCCGAGCGTGCTCCGGCTGATCATGGACTCGCTTCGCTACTTCGTGATCGACTGCCGTGTCGACGGATTCCGATTCGATCTCGCGTCCGCGCTCGCGCGCGAGTTCTACGACGTCGACCGCCTGTCGGCCTTCTTCGACATCATCCACCAGGATCCGATCCTGTCCCAGGTGAAGCTGATCGCCGAGCCGTGGGACGTCGGCCCGGGTGGGTACCAGGTCGGGAACTTCCCCGTGCTGTGGTCGGAATGGAACGGCATCTACCGCGACACGATGCGCGACTTCTGGCGCGGGAGCGCGTCGGTGTCCGACTTCGCTTCGCGCTTCGGCGGCTCGGCGGACCTGTACGAGCGGGACGGGCGCCGGCCGTTCGCATCGATCAACTTCGTCACGGCTCACGACGGCTTCACGCTCCGCGACCTCGTCTCGTACGACCACAAGCACAACGAGGCGAACGGCGAGGGCAATCGCGACGGCACGGACGACAACCGAGCGTGGAACTGCGGCGTCGAAGGGCCGTCGGACGATCCCGCAATCAACGAGCTGCGCGCCCGCCAGCAGCGGAATTTCATCGCGACGCTGCTGCTGTCGCAGGGCGTTCCGATGATCCTCGGCGGCGACGAGATCGGTCGGACCCAGGGAGGCAACAACAACGCGTGGTGCCAGGACAACGAGATCTCCTGGGTCGACTGGCAGCGCGCGGACCGGGACCTGCTCGCGTTCACCCGCCGCTTGATCGAGTTGCGGCGGGCGCATCCGGTTCTCCGCCGGCGGCGGTTCTTCCAGGGACGCGGCGAGCGTCTGCCGGACGTGTGGTGGATGCGGCCCGACGGCCGGCGCATGACGCGGCGCGACTGGGAGAACGCCGAGGCGCGTGCAATCGGCGTGTTCCTGAACGGCGACGAGCTTCACGCCGAGTCACACGGCGGCGAAGAGGTGCGCGACGATTCCTTCCTGGTGCTCTTCAACGCGCACTTCGAGGACATCGTGTTCCGGCTGCCGGCGCGGCGGTTCGGCACCCGGTGGGAGCTCGAGCTCTCGACCGGGGCTGTCGAGGCGGAGCGACTCGCCCCAGGTGCCGACGTGACCGTCGAGGCGCGCTCGCTCGCGGTGCTGCGACGGGTGTAGTGGCGGCAGACCTCTCCGACGCACGAGCGCTCGCCGGGCGCGTCGCGCGCGAGTGGGGGATCGACCTCGGGCCGCCCTTCGAGCAGTCCCGGTACTCGTACGTCGCAGCTGCGGGCGAGAACGCTGTCCTCAAGGTCCCCGCTGCGGACGACGACGAGTCGCTGCACGAGGCGGAGGCGCTCGCGCTGTGGCACGGAGACGGCGCGGTCCGACTGCATCGGCGGTCGGGCCGGGCGTTGCTGCTCGAGCGCGCGCGTCCCGGTACGGACATCTCCGACGTGCCTGACGAGGAAGCGATGGCGATCGCGGTCGAGCTCGGCCGACGGCTGTGGCGGCGCGCGGGCGCGCCGTTCCGTCCGGTGCTCGAATACGTGAGAACCTGGCTGGCCGACGAGGAGCGCGACCCCGATCCGGGCGCGCGCATCCTCTTGCCGCTCGCGCGCGAGCTGCTCGGTGCGCTCCCGTCCGACGAGCCGTGGCTCGTGCACGGCGACTTCCACCACCACAACGTGCTGCGCCACGGCGACGGATACGTGGCGATCGATCCGAAGCCCTATCTCGCCGACCGCGAGTACGACGTCTACCCGTGGCTGTGCAACCCGCTCTCCTACAACCTCGCCGACCGCGAACGCACCGAGCGCCGGATCACGGCGTTCGTCGCCGCCGGGCTCGACGACTTCAGGATCCGCGCCTGGGCGGTCGTACGAGGCACCTATCTCGTCGGCGACGCCGACGGGGCCGCAGTTCTCCGTTCGCTCCTGGAGTGACTAGAGGAGCATCCGGACCCACGCGGGCTTGCACTCGCAGTGGAGATGCGGCGTGCCACATGCGCGGCACCTCCACTGCGTGAGCAGGACCCACCGCAGGTGTGCGGCCGCCACGGCGATGCCGAGGCAAAAGGCGGGGAGGAGCTCTGGGTGGCGCACGGGAGAAAGGATCGGCACGATAGCCGCGAACCGCATGGGCCGTCCGGCTCATTTGCGGAGACTTCCGGACCCGCCCTGTACCCTCCCCGCCGTGGCCAGCACGGCCCACACCGCTTCGGCGCTCGAGTGGGACACACCTCTCTTTGCGCAGGCCCGGGCGCAGCTCGAGCACGCCCTCGAGCTGGCCGCCGTTCCCGACTTCGTCGCGACGAGGCTCCGCACCCCCGAGCGGGCGCTGATCCTCTCGCTGCCGGTCCGGATGGACGACGGCAGCTACCGCTCGTTCCCGGCCTACCGTGTACAGCACTCCTCTGTGCTCGGCCCGACCAAGGGAGGCGTCCGGTACGACGAGGGCGTCGATCTCGGCGAGTGCGCGGCACTCGCGATGTGGATGACGTGGAAGTGCGCGCTCCTGCGCCTGCCCTACGGCGGCGCAAAGGGCGGCGTCCGCTGCGACCCGCGCTCCCTCTCGCAGGGAGAGCTCGTCCGGGTGACGCGTCGCTTCACCGCCGAGCTCGCCCCCTTCATCGGTCCGCAGCTCGACATCCCGGCGCCCGACATGGCGACCAACGAGCAGACCATGGCCTGGATGATGGACACGTACTCCATGCAGAAGGGGTACGCCGTCCCGGAGATCGTCACGGGCAAGCCGATCTCGATCGGCGGGTCGGTCTTCCGCCACGAGGCGACGGGCGCCGGGGTCGTGATCGTCATCGACCGGGCATGCCGCCGGCTCGGCTGGGACCTCGAGGGATTGAGCTGCGTCGTCCAGGGCTTCGGCAACGTGGGCGGCATTGCCGCGACCGAGCTGCACGAGAAGGGTGCGCGCGTCGTCGCGGTGTCGGACATCTCGGGCGGCGTGTACCGCGAGGCCGGGCTCGACGTCCCGACGCTGCACGGTCACGTCGCCGAGCACGGATCGCTCGAGGGTTATGACAAGGGCGTCGAGCGCATCACGAACGCCGAGCTGCTCGAGCTGCCGTGCGACATCCTCGTCCTCGCCGCCCGGGAGGACCAGGTCACGGCACGGAATGCCGCCGACGTCCACTGCCGGCTCCTGGTGGAAGGCGCAAACGGCCCGACCTCGTTCGAGGCCGACGCGATCCTGGCCGACCGCGGTATCCCGGTCCTGCCCGACGTGCTCACGAACGCAGGCGGTGTCACGGTGTCGTATTTCGAATGGGTCCAGGACCTCGGCCGTCTGTTCTGGGACCGCGACGAGATCCGGCGGCGGCTCACCGACAAGATGGGCGATGCGTTCGACCGTGTCTGGGACGTCGCCGAGGAGCGCGGTATCGCGCTGCGAGACGCGGCGCTCGTCGCCGCGATCAACGAGGTGTCCGCCGCGCTGGAGGCCCGCGGCATCTACCCGTGATGTCCGAGCAGCTGGTCCGCGACGCGATGGTCCCCGAGCCGCTGACCCTCGAATCGTCGGCGAGCGCGCGCGAGGCGGGCGAAGCGCTGTTGCGGCCCGAGGTTCGCGCGGTCCTCGTGTGCGAGGACGGCCGCCTCGCGGGCGTGATCACGCGCAAGACGCTCGTCAGCGAGGTGGTCGCCGCGGGGCGCGACCCCGAGAAGACGACGCTCGGGGAGATCATGGAACCGCCGAACGCCACTATCGATTCGCACATGAGCCTTGACGCGGCGTTTGCGTTCCTCGAAGAGCAAGACCTCGAGCGGGTCCCCGTCGTCGAGGACGGGAAGCTCGTCGGCGTGCTGTCGCGGTCGGCCGTCCAGCGGCGGCTCGCCGAGGACGACCCGCCGCCCGAGGCTGTGGCGTCCGAGTACTAGGCAGCGACCAGCTGCGGCGACAGCTCGCCTGCGAGCGCCGCGATCGCGTCACGCAGCCCTTCGCGAACGTCGTCGTCCAGCAGACGACCGTCCGCGTCGAACTTCTCTGCGGCATGGCCGACGGCGAGCTCGACCTCGGCGACCCGGGCGCCCATCGCACCCAGGATCTTGCGCAGCTCCGCCTGCGACCAGACTGCTCCGAAGGCTCCGGTGCTCGTGCCGATCACCGCGACCGGCTTGTTCCGGAAGGCGTTCGTGGCGAGTGGCCGCGACGCCCAGTCGAGCGCGTTCTTGAGCGCTCCCGGCACCGACGAGTTGTACTCCGGCGTCGCGATCAGAACGGCGTCCGCCGCACGCACCGCTGCGCGAAACGCTTCGACCGTCGTCGGGCCTGGAACGACATCGTCGTCCCCGTCGTACGGCGGGATCTGCCTCAGGCCATTCCAGATCTCCAGCTTTACGCCCGCCGGCGCCTCCTCCGCCGCCGCGCGGAGGAGGGCCGAATTGTGCGAGCCGTCTCGCAGCGAGCCGCTGATCGCGAGAACGTTCATCCCTACTTCTGCACCAACGTGAGGTCGGCCTTCAAGGTGACCTCGTTCGAGAGCGCCGGCTCGCCGTTCGGGAGCGGCATGTTCCACCTCATGTCGTACGCGGTCCGGTCGACCGTGCCCTCGAGGGCCAGGCCGACGCGAGTCGCGCCGAAGTGGTCGACCGCCGGCCCGGTGATCGTGCCGCGAAGGACGACCGGGTTGGCGATGCCCTTCATCGTAAGCTCGCCGTCGATCTCGACCTCGTCGCCCTCGCGCCGAATCGTCCTCGACGAGAAGCTCACCTCGGGGTGTCGCTCGACGTCGAAGAACTCGGGCGACTGCAGATGCGCCTTGAGCGCCTCGTCCTTCACGGCCAAGCTCGCGATGCGGGCCGAGCCTGAAAGGACGCCGTCCGTGAGTGCGGCTTCGAAATCGGTGACCGCGCCACCGAACGTCGCCACCGCATAGGGCACTTCGAACGAGAGCCCGGAATGGACGGTGTCGGCCTGCCAGTTGCCCGTGGGGACTGCCTGGGTGGTCTGCTCCAGCGTCGTCATTGTCTCTGCCTCCTCCATGATCCTTGATTCCGCAAGTACCATACCGAAGAACAGTTGCGCGCGCAACTTTATTCCGGCAGAGGCATCAGCAGCAGGCATGGGCGCCGGGCGGGGCGTCGCCCTCGACCGGGGCGGGGAGCGCCGCGGCCTCGAGGGCTGCTCCGTCCAGCAGGTCGCGCAGGCTGTAGCGGAGCACGTCCAGCCCGTAGCGGCGCAGCACGGTGCGGACGATCAGTGCCCCGGCGACGATGACGGGAGCGCGGTCGGGATCGAGCCGCGGCACGAGCCTGCGCTGGGACAGCGGCAGCCTCGAGAGGTTTTCGACCTGGCGTGCGACCTCGGCCGGGGTCAGGCCGTCCGTCTCCGCGAGCGCCGCGAGCTGGGCGACGGTGCCGGCGACGCCGATCGCATCGCGGACCTCGAGGGTAGGCAGGAGCGAGTTGACGTGCGCGGCGGCAGCCGCGAGCTCCGCCGGGGTCGGAGGGTCCGCGTGCAAGAACTGCTCCGTGAGTCGCACCGACCCGATATCGAGGCTCGTCGTGAAGTCTCCTGTGGTCAGCTCGGTCGAACCGCCGCCGACGTCGAGCACGAGCGTGCGGTCGTCGACGGCCCCGACCCCCCGGCGGGTGAGCGCGGCCTCCTCGTCGCCGGAAAGCAGGCGCGTCACGAATCCGTACGACCACTCGACCTCACCGAGGAACGCTTCGCCGTTCTCCGCGTCGCGCACCGCGCTCGTCGCGACGGCGAGTGTGCGTTCCGCGCCGAGCTGTTCGAGCTCGCGGCGAAAGTCGGTGAGGACGTTGCGAACACGGGCGATGGGGAGCGGCAGCAGGCGACGGCGCGCATCGACGCCCTCGCCGAGTCGCGTGACGACGCTGCGCCGCACGAGCACGTCGACGCGGCCGTCGGCGACGTCGGCGACCAGCAGCCGTGTCGAGTTGGTGCCGAGATCGACGGCTGCGACCCGAATCACTTGCGCGGGACGAGCCCGCGCACGCGGCGCACGTGCTCGCGCGCCTCGCCTGCGGCTTCCCGTAGCACCGCGAGCGTTTCGAGCGACTGCTCGAGTCGCGCGACCGAGTCGGCCAGGTGCGCGCTCCGCTCTGTCGCCGTTACGGCCTTCTTCTCCGTCGCAGCCGCCCTCGCCTGCAGTTCGGCCAGCTGCCGGTTCGCGCCGCGAAGGAGCGATCGGAACGAGCGCCATGCACCGATTGCGCGCGCGACGACCAGTGCGGTGGCGCCGACGACCGCGACAACGGCGACGGCAAGGGCGATCCAGACGGCGGTCAGCACGGGTCGCCATCGTAACGGCCGGTCCTACAATGGCCGGCGTGTCGAGGCGTTCCGGGGTCGGCCAGATCGCGCTCGTGCTCTCCGCGGTCGCGGGATACGAGCTGGCGCGCCGCCTGATCGCGCCCGACCGGAGCCTCGCGGTCGCACACGCGCGAGACGTGCTTCGCTGGGAGCGCGCGCTCCACTTGGCATGGGAAGGACCGCTGCAGCAGGCGTTTCTGCACGTGCCGCTCGCCGTCGATTTCCTGGGACTCGTGTATCTGTCCTCGCAGTTCGTGGTCACGGGCGTCTTCTTCGCGTGGCTCTACAGCCGCTCCCCGGAGGCGTACTGGCGCTTCCGCGACGGTTTCGTCGTCGCCACCGCCTTCGGGCTCGCGGTGCAATGGCGATACCCGGTCGCGCCGCCGCGGCTCGCGAGGATCGGTGTCGAAGACACGCTCGCGCGGCTGCTCCACGTCGACCTCGCGTCGCGGCTGACGGATCCGGTCGCCGCCGTCCCGTCGCTCCACGCGGGCTGGGCGCTCGGCGTCGGGCTCGGGATGGCGCTCTACGCGCGTGGGCGTGTGTGCCGCGCCGCCGGCGTGCTCTACCCGGTGTTCGTCATCCTCGCGACGGTCGTCACCGGCAACCACTTCCTGTTCGACGCAGGTGCGGGCGTTGCCGCTGTGCTGCTCGGCCTGGCGCTCGCGGAGATGCTTCGCCCTTCGCACGGTGCTAAACTTGTGGCCGCGACGCGGGGTGGAGCAGTCAGGTAGCTCGCCGGGCTCATAACCCGGAGGTCGCAGGTTCAAATCCTGCCCCCGCTACTCGTAAGGCCCGCTCAGGCGGGCCTTTTGTTTTCTATTCAGACGATTTGGCCGAAACTTTGCACCGCTTTTTGCACTCCTTGCGAGCGCAAATGGTTCACCTTGGACCATTGCCGAGTCTTGTTGACGAACGGTGCGACAAGTTGGGTGTCGTTGGTTCGAGTCCAGTACCGCTTACGCGGGCTTGGCTTCAAGCGGCGCTGCTTGGGGCGCTACGTCTCGCCCGCGCGAGAGAGGAGAACCTGCCTGGCAGTAGCAGCAGAACTGCAACCCGTACCGATCCCGGCGTCCATGCGGGCTCGAGAGCACGGGGTAAGCCCGACCTAAAGGAGATCCAACGGTGACCACCGTTCTCGATCGTCTGCCGCTCTCGGTGGTTCGGAGCGTCCGAGCTGCAGCCCAGCCGTCCTGTGACGTCTGTGGCTACTCGCGCCACGATGGCATCCTGCTCGTCTCCGACGTCGCCGGCTTGATCCCGCCGGCTACGGGCTTCCGCTCACCTGCGGCTCGACGCAACGGCCTCGAGCGTGTCCGTGGCGCTTGGATCACCAGGCTCTGTGACGGCTGCGCCACCAGGCTCCGGGTGCGTGACAACGACGGCGCCCGTGACGAGGATGATGTGCAGCCTCGCTGGCTTCGTAGAGGTCGCCGTGCGTGATTCATCGTCTAACGGCCCGCGTGGCGTGAGCGTGGCCCCTGTGGCCGCACAGGCGATCCTGGGCGTCACCTCCGCGTGACAGCCCGAACACCATCTCGGAGGGCCTTTCAGTAATCGAGCGTCGAGCACCATCTGACGCGCGCATCGGCAGCCGCGAGCGAGAGTCCCCAGCAGCTCGGCGCCGCCAGCTTGAGCCGCGTCACGCGCTTCGGCTTACGGCAATCCGGCCATCGAGCGGACGGCCCGCGATTGGCAGCCGGCGCTTGCCACCCCTCCGACGACGGTTCCATCGCGAGTTGAAGTTCGCGCGGTTCCCCGCAAGCGATACCTCAACAACTTTCCCGCCATCTAGCGTCGCTTCTGCGCTAACCGCCGCCCATGCTCTCGACCCGCAAGCCTTTCGCCTCGATCTCGCGCGTCAGCGTGTCGGCCGGCCGTTCTCCGATCACATAGCTCGCGCAGATCCTGCCGTTCTGGGAATCGGTGACACAGATGCGACCCGCTTGTGCGGCTGGCGCGAGGTCTTGAGTTCGCCAACGGATCGCCACCACATCCCTCGGCCGCGGAAGAGTGACGGTCTTGGTCTTGACCCGCGGCGACGGCGTCACGAGCGGGAGCACTGGGCGGAGGCTCACCGATTGCACGCGTTGGCCGCGATGGAAGTGGTCGTACGCGAACGCGACCAGACCTACAGCAACGAACGTTGCGAGCGTCCATTCACCAACCCGTTGCCGCCGTCTGCTAACGCCGCGTCTGACACCTTCGGTGGTTGGCGGCAGGGCACGACCACCACTCCTGCTACCGAAGAGCGCGGCCCGCTCATCGTCGGTGAACTTCGCCCAATCCCGGTCGCGCCAGCCCATGACCCACCATCCTTCTAGGTCACGGAGTCGTGTTCGTCAACCAAGAGAGAAAAGATTAGGCTCGAATGTAGACAGACACGAGCCGCCGTATTACGCTCGCCTTAGTGGGGGGTAGCATCACAGGGATCACAGCAGATAGCCGAGCGCGAACTTGACCTCGTCGGCCATCCGCTCCGGCGAGCGCCGCACGATCGAAAACCAACTTCGTCTCGATTGCCTCGATACCGTCGACGCCTTCGGCAGCGGTCACGATGTCGCGCTCCGTCATCGGCCCGGTCGGACGTCCCATGGGCGCCAACGAACCGACGACGCGCAGGTCGTCCTGTGACGTCGACGGCGCGGACGGTGGGGCGGCGCCTGGTGATGATCAGGAGGCCCCAGCCGGGACTTCCACGGCGATGACTTTGAAGCGCAGCTTGCCGCGCGGCGCGTCTACCTCGGCGACCTGGCCGCGGCGAAGTCCGTGGATCGCCTTTCCGAGCGGCGAGACGACCGAGATGCGTCCTCCCGAGGGGTCAGCCTCGAGTGGTCCGACGAGCTCGAGCTCGAGCCGCTCCCCGGAATCGATCTCGCGGAGCCGGACGCGCTCGCCGATGTCGATCCGGCCATTGCCGAGCTCGGGTTGGACGACCCGCGCCGAGCGCAGTCGCTCCTCGAGTAGCGCGATCCGCCGCTCGAGCAGCGCCTGGTCCTCGCGCACGCCGAGATAGTCGGCGTTCTCGTCGCGGTTGGCTTCGCTGCCGGCGGCTTGGCGAAGACGCTCCGCGATCGCGCGGCGTCCCTCGGTCGTCAGGCGCTCCAGCTCCTCGTTCAACCTGTGCAGGCCCTCGGGCGTGATCACTGCATCGTGCATGTCGCTCCCCACTTCCCTTGCGTATCGACGAATCGTCGAGGCAGCGTCGCCGAGCCCGGCTGGCTTTGCGATCGAGTCAAGACCCCATTTCGCGTCCGGCGGACGCAATGCGCATGGATGACGGCGCGGGACTGGATTGAAGCCGCGCACCGATAGCCTGCTCGCCCTCGCGCGCCTCGCGTTAGACAGAGACGACCGCAGTGCTGGTGCTGATCCCACCGCCGCAAGCCACTCCGCGCAGCACTCTGCGGCCCGAGCGGCGCGGAGCCGGCCCCGAACGGGATCGTGGGTTGCCGCGGCGAAACTGGCCCGCCTGCCCCATTGCTTGCGAGAGCGGTAACACGACCTTGCTAGCGGCGCCAAAGTGCCGCCGTTCGTCCACTAACAGCGAAACGAGCGTCGACCAGACGCGCCGAAAGCTCATGCCGCCGCCGCTGGTGGTCGGCTGCGCCGATTCCAGACGTCCACCGTCGTCGCTGCTGCCAGCACGGCGGCTGCTGCTACCAGCGCGGCGCCGGCACGAGCGGCTGCGCTGCTACCGGCGTAGACGCCGATCGCGGTTGTCTCGACACCGACGGCGAAGAGCGCGGCTTCGAGTTGGGCGAGTCTGCGCGGGTAGAGGGCGTCTTGCTTGGGCCGCGGGCCTGGCGGCCACCAGACCCAGATCGAGAGCGAGAGCAGTTTCGGCAGGTGGCCGAGCGTGACGCCCGCCGCCCAGCCGAGCAATAGAAGCAGCACGTAGGCGGCGAGGCCGCGCTGCTGCGGTTCGGCACCGGTGATGAGTGCGAGCCCGAGCGCAGCGGCTTGGGCGAGGAAGCACGCGCCTGTGATGAGGTGAAGGAGTGGCCCCTCGGGCTCGATGCGTCGGGTGCGGCCGACGCGGAGTATGAGGGCGGCAACGCGGCCGAGTGCGAGCAGCACGAGCGCCGCACCCGCGCAGGCGAGCAAGGTTGTGTCGGCGGCGATGGCGGCGAGGAGCAGCCAGAGGCCGAGTGTGAGCAGCAGTTCTTCGTGCGGATGCTTGCGCGGTCGTGCTGCGGGTGCGAGCGCGAGCATCGGGCCGAGGGTGCGGCCGACCGCGAGGATCAGCAGCGCGAGCCAGCCGAGCGCGGCAAGGTGAATGTGGACGAGTAGCCAGCGCTCGTGGCTGACGCCGAGCATCGGCTGGTCACCGTGGTCGAAGACGACGGCACCGAGGATGAGAGCGGCGAGGCCGTGGAAGAGGCTGAGCGTGACGCCCGTGCGGCTGGCGACGAGCATTCGGCCGCTTGGCGCTCGGGCGACAAGGCCGCCGAGCTCCCACAGGACGAGCCCGAGTCCGCTCGCGAGCAGCGTGGCGCCTGGCCACAGTACAGCCGGAACGTCGTAGGCGACGCCTGGGGCGACGAGCCAGGCGCCGAGCACGAGCAGCGGCAGCGCCGTCCAGAGCCGTCGTTCGCTGCGGAGCGGGTTGCGGAGCATCACGGGGAGCAGGTGGAAGGTGCCGCCGCTGACTGCGAGTGGGAGGAAGCCGAGCGCGAGCAGATGCACGGCCAGTACCGGCGTGGCTGCGCCAATGTCTCCGGCGGCGAGTCGCGGCGCTGCGACGACGAGCGTCACCGCCGCAGCCAGCCAAGCGAGGAGGGAGACGCCGAAGTAAGCGGCGAGCAGCGGCAACGCGACCGGGCCGCCGACGGCACGCGCGTTTTGGAGTGTGAGCCCGCGCCGCAACGGCTGCAGCGGTAACTCAGTCATGCGTGCCCCTCGGGGGCGAGGCGCCGGTACGGCTGGGCTGGGGATAGCGGCAGCCATGGAGTCCGTAGGGGCGGCCGAGGTACTGAAGCGGTTAGCTCCGGGCGTGCGCGAGCCGGCTGACCGTTGACTCCCCTCCTTACCGTCGAGCAACGAGACGGGAACTGAGGGCACGGGCGCGAAGCCGCTGGCCCGAAAGCCGCACAAGACGAAATAGCCGAGGGTCGAGTTACCCCCAGTAGACGTGCGTGGCCGCGGTGGTGTTCCCTCTGTGTTTCCTTGCTAGTGCGCGTGAAGTTCATGCATGACAGCGTGGCCACGGCCGTGCGCGATCAACCAGCGGTTGACCGGAACGGTGAGGACAAAGGCAATCACGAGGCTAAAGGCGAGGCTCCACCAAAAGAGTCCGGCGGCTAGGCCGGCGGCCAGTGCGCCTGGAACGATCAGGATGAATCCGTTGTCGACGATCTCCATCGTCGTGATCGAAACGGTGTCGCTGGCGAAGGCGACGCCGACGGCACGCCGGAACGGGATGCCGGCGCGGAGCACGGGCCGGATGGTCAGCGTGTAGCCGAAGAGGAACGCGAGCGCGACTGAGACGGCGATCGAGGCGGCATTCCCGAGCCCCAACGCCGTCGAGAGCACCATGCCGAGCACTTCACCGATCGCGCAGCCCGTCAGGCAGTGCGCCGTTGCCTGAACTGCGCTCCGCCAAAGCGAGGTCGGCTGGCTGGGGCTGTGATCGTGCTCCACGCTGAGTCTCCTTCCGCTGCTGAAGGTCCTCTCCAACCAACGTAGAGGCCGCGTCAAGCGGCGCGCCCCGAGTCGACCCAGATCGAGGAGGTTGGTGGAGGCGATGCCCTGGCTCAGGATCGGATCGGCGTCGAGCTGCGCGGCCCGATCAACCGCAGCGAGTTCGGGCTCGCGCCGACGAGATCCGGGTCTCGGCTGACACCTCGGCCCTGTGCGCCCATAAGAGAGGGGTTGACGCGACGGGTGGCGCGCGGAGCCGAGGGCGGCTAATTGCTTCTCATCGCCGGGCATGCTGGTGGGGGCGAGATTCCGCTCAAGCGGGGCCGGTGTCGCAGCCCTCGCGAACAGAGACCGTCGTCGCAAACGACACCAGCGATCGACGTAGCTCCCAGCTAGGCTCAAGCCGGCGAGGTGTGATGGAGAAGATCGTGGTTGGGGTCGATGGCTCGGAGGGAGCGGAGGCGGCGCTCGAATTCGCCGCCCACGAGGCGGCGCTCCGCGCGGCAGGCTTGCGGATCGTGTCGGCTTGGGAGATTCCGGCTGGGGCCTACGGCGGCGGGTTCGCGCCACCGCTCGACGCCGAAACGCTGGACGCCTTTCGCATCCGCGCAGAACAAGTCGCAGACGAGGCGCACGCGACCATTAAGAAACTGCAGCCCTCGCTCGAAGCAGAAACGTTCACGGTTCAAGGGCAACCAGCCGAGGTGCTGCTCGATCAGGCTGCCGACGCAACGATGATCGTCGTCGGCAATCGAGGACTTGGCGGTTTTAAGAGGCTGCTGCTTGGATCGGTCAGCCAGCAGGTCGTCCACCACGCCGCCTGTCCAGTCGTGGTCGTGCACCATTCGTCCACGACCACCTGACCAGCCAACCCACGGTTAACGGGGCGCTGGAAAGGAGCCTGCCAGCGGGCTGCTGATACTGCTGCGCTGTGGGCCGACGCGGCCGGAGATCCGCCTGCGCAGGTTCCGCGATGGCCGGAACGTGATGAATCAGGATCGGGCGAAGGACCAGCTTGGTATCGAGCTGGCCTTTTCTGCGCTAGCAGAGGGAGGCCTAGATCCGCTGCCGCCAGCGGGTGAACACATCCTCGAGTTCCGGTCCTTTGCCGTTCGGGACGAGGACGAAGAGCACGTCACCGGGGTGAATCGTTGTGCTGCCCCGCGGCGGAAGTGCCTGATCGCCGCGGACGAGGACGGCGACGAGCGCCTCGCGCGGTAAGCCGAGCTCACGAACTGCCGAGCCGGCGATCGCGTGGTCGGCCGCGACCGCGAACTCCATCACGTTCAACGAGTGCCAGTCTCGTGTGACCTCGATCGGCGCCTCGGTTCGTGCGAAGGACACCAGCAGGCCGAGTTTGTCGGCGACCCACTCGAGCGTCGTGCCCTGCAGCACGGCGGACACGAGCACGACGAAGAAGACGGCGTTGAAGATCGTTTCGGCGCCGCGCAGGTGCGACGACAGCACGAACGTTCCGAGCACGATCGGGACGGCACCTCGCAGGCCGGCCCAGCCGAGCAGCAACCGTTCGCGCCGGTCGAAGCTCCGCAGGCCGACGGTGGAGGCCCAGACGGCGATGGGACGCGCGACGAGGATCAACACGGCGGTCAAACCGAGGCCGGCGAGCGCGACGTGCGGCAGCCGCGAGGGAAAGACGAGCAGCCCCAGCACGATGAACAACGCAACCTGTGCGACGTAGGCCAGGCCGACGTGGAACGCAACGAGCTGTCCGCGATAGCGAGACGGAGTCGAACCGACGGCAAGCCCGACCAGATAGACCGCGAGGAAGCCGCTGCCGTGGGCGGCGTCGGCTGCGCCGTATGCGACGGCGGCAGCTGCGACCGAGGCGACCGGCGCGAACGCTTCGATCGACGGGGGGATCCGTGCGAACACCCACATCGCCGCCGCGCCCAAGGCGACCCCGATCACCAAGCCGAGGCCGAGTTGCCGAACGAGCAGCAGCGACAGGTCGCCGAAGCCATACTGGCGGTGCGCGGCCCAGGCGATCAATCCGAGTGTGAGCGCGATCGCAACCGGATCGTTCGCCCCAGACTCGGCCTCCAACGTGCGAGCCAGGCGACGTCGCAAGCGGGTATGGCGGAGCGTGGCGAAGACCGCTGCGGCATCGGTCGACGCGACAACGGCGCCGAGCAGGAGTGACTCCGTCCAGGAGAGATCGAAGAGGCCGTAGGCAGCCGCCCCCGTGATCCCGGCCGTCACCACGACTCCAAGCGTCGAAAGCAGAACCGCAGGAGTCGCCACCTCGCGCAGACGCCTCCACGAGGTCGAAAGGCCGCCCTCATAGAGGATCGCTGCCAGCGATACGACGCCTACCTCGCGTGCGAGGTTGGCATCGTCGAAGGAGATTCCACCCGGCCCATCAGAGCCGAGCACCATCCCGAGACCAAGGAAGGCGACGAGCGCCGGCAGGCCTGACTTGGCGGCGCCGAAGGCCACGGCGACGCTGGCGGCCAACACGCCCCCCACCGCCAACATCGCCAGCCCGATGTTCACACCACCTGCCTTGGCATCTCCCTAGATCTTTACGGCAGCGCGCGAGACCGGCTGTCCGCACGGCCGGCTCGATCGAACGGTCGATGTGAGGAGCGCCGCCGGCCGGTACCAGCCGCCCCGACGCGCCTCCGCCGACGTGAAGGCATGGTCGTTGCTAAGGCATTGTCGCCGGCGAG
>Ga0209579_10000690_pt1 | contig 31434 bp, 30 predicted proteins | sample Coa_R1_2_FD_187152 | JGI IMG/M metagenome (GOLD analysis project Ga0209579, IMG submission 187152) | Surface soil microbial communities from Centralia Pennsylvania, which are recovering from an underground coalmine fire - Coalmine... | ecosystem: Environmental > Terrestrial > Soil >... | reverse complement strand
GGCGGATTCAAGGGGTCGCTGCAATGAGCTCGGCGAGCTTCTCTGATGGTTTCATAAACCCGAGCGTGGCGCGGGGCCGATCGTTGAGGCTTCGGGCGATGCGGTTGAGATCGCGGGCGGTGAGTACGGAGAGATCAGTCCCCTTCGGCATGTATTGGCGCAGCAGACCGTTCGTGTTCTCATTGGAGCCTCGCTGCCACGGGCTATGAGGGTCGCAGAAGTAGATCTGGATGCCGGTGTCGACCGTGAAGTCGAGGTGTCGATGCATCTCCTTGCCCTGGTCCCAGGTGATGGTGCGAAACAGGTCTTTGGGGAGCTTGCGGACAGCCCGGCGCATGGCTTCGTCGACCTGCACGGGCAGACGACCGTTTGGAAGGTGCAGGAGCATCACGTAGCGGGTGGAGCGTTCGACGAGCGTTCCCACCGAAGAAGCAGCGTTCTTGCCGATGATGAGATCGCCCTCCCAGTGTCCGGGGACGGCACGGTCCTCGACCTCGGCTGGCCGGTCACTGATCATGACCATGCCGGGGATCCGACCCCTCGTCTCGACGCGGCTCTGGGGACGTCGCTGGGTCCTCCCGGTGCGCAGGCACCTCGCGAGTTCTCGGCGCAATTCGCCCCTGCTCTGGACGAAGAGGGTCTTGTAGATGGTCTCGTGGCTCACCCACATCATCGGATCGTCGGGATGCTCGAGGCGCAACCGCTTGGAGATCTCGACGGGCGACCACCAGGCTTGGAGCCAGTTCGTCACCTTGGCCGCGAGCTTTGGATGGGCGAGCTTGCGCGGTTTCGGCCGCATTGAGCACTGGTGTGCTCGTTCGTGCGCCATCCAGGCCCGGTAGTCGCCTCGGCCGCCGTTGGCCGCCACCTCTCGCGAGATGGTCGACACCGACCGCCCGAGTTCGGCGGCGATCGCGGTCAGGGTGAGTCCACCACGTAACGCCAGACTGATCTCTTCACGGTCGGCGAGCGTCAGCCGACCAGGGGCCGGATCCCAACGGTCTTGGCGGACCGGGCGGATCGGTGCCTTGTAGAGCACCTTCCACGCGGCCTGCATCGAGCAGTCGAGCTGTGCACCGATCTCCTTCAATCCGAGGCCCTTCGCCCGCAGGCGCAGGATCAGGGCTCGCTGTTCAGCAGTCAGATGTCGTTTCCCACTCCACAACCTCCTCGGTCCACCAGAGCCTCTTCGGCTCACCGAGGAATTGCGTGGACCCCTTGAATCCGCCCGTAGAGACCAGCCAGACGGTGGTCGGCCTTGCCGCCGTTCTCTCGACGGTGTCCAACCCGTGTCATCGGCACCGCATGGACCAACTGGACAGTACCGATGACCAGGTAAAACGATGAGTGAGTGGAGGTGGCGGGAATCGAACCCGCGTCCTCCGGCTTCTCATTGGGCCTTCTCCGAGCGCAGCCGGCAGGGGATTGTCGGGGGCACCGCTGCTGCCGGCGGCGACGGCGCCCCGTATCCGACGGAGAGTCCTCTCAGGCCGGTCGGAACGGCCTAGGAGCAAGCCCTGCTTGATGACGCCCGTGAACCAACCCGCAGGACTGAGGCTGGACGGACGACGCTACCGATTAAGCAGCGTACGCGAGCTGAGGCTCGGCGTTTGTTTTGTGTTCCGGCTCTTTTACGTGGCTCCGGAGACCACGGCTCGCTTCTCCCAACTCGACGACCGGAGTCGAAACCGTTCACCCCCTTGGATGATCTCCAGCCCGGCCTTCCGGCCGGCCCGTACACTTTACCGGTCTGGCTCGCCGCCGGCTCCGGCGACCGCCATTGGGACGGACCCGGCACGGCCCTCAGCCGATCGCTCCCCAGCGCTGGGCGTTCCGGACGGCTCGCGCGGCTTCGCGCTCGGCTTCACGAGAAAGGATCGCTTGGCGCTTGTCGTGCAGCCTGCGGCCGCGTACGAGGGCGAGCTGGACCTTGGCCTTGCCGTCGCGGAAGTACAGGGAGAGCGGGACCATCGTGAGCGACTGTTGCTGGCTCCGGCCCATGAGCTCGTCGATCTGCTTGCGGTGGACGAGGAGCTTGCGCTTCCGGTCGGGGTTGTGGGCTCCCCAGCCGGACGCGAACTGCCACTGCGGGATATGGACGCCGAAGAGCCAGAGCTCGCCGTCCTCCACGCGGGCGTATGCGTCGGCGAGCTGCGCCTTGCCGTCGCGGAGCGACTTCACCTCACTGCCTCGCAGCACGATCCCGGTCTCGAACGTCTCGAGGATGTCGTAGTCGTGACGGGCGCGACGGTTGGTGGCGACGGTCCTGTCGCCAGAGCGCCCTTCGCGCTCTGCGGCACGCTTGGCCGCCATCTTCTTCGCTCGCGCCATGAGGCAACGAGGCTACGGCGTGTCCGCCGGACTCGCGCCAGCTCTCCGGCCCGGGTCGCGGCCCGCGCGGGCTCCTCGTCGGATCGTCCGACGCCGAGATAGACGCCGGTCCGGCTGCGACGAGCCGACCAACCCTGCCGTCCGCGCGGATGGCCGTGCGGCACCGTCCCCGCTCGACGGGCATCCGCGTCCTCCGAAAATCACCTCGCTACGATCACGCGCCGATGCTCCGGTTGCCCCGGGACCTGTACTTCGAGATGGTTGCCCACTGCATCGCCGGCCTCCCAGACGAGGCGTGCGGCCTCCTCGGCGGGGACCCCCGCTCCGGAGCGGTCGAGCGGTGCTACCCCGCCAAGAACGCGGCTGCGTCCGCCCGGGTGTACACCGTCGACTCCCTCGACCTCCTGCGCGCCGACCGTGACGCCGAACGGAGCGGCTTGCAGCTCATCGGGGTCTTCCACTCCCACACCCACACCGACGCGTACCCCTCGCCGACGGACGTCGAGCAGGCGCCGGACCCCGCGTGGCACTACGTGGTCATCTCGCTGCGCGACACCTACCCGATGGTCCGCAGCTACCGGATCGTGGACGCCGGCGTGAAGGAGGAGTCCGTCGTGCTCCTCAGCCACTCGGTCGCCGCCGCCGCCGTCTGAACCTGGCAACCGACCGCCGGCGCCTTCCTGGGACTGACGGTCGCCCCGCGTCACTCCCGACGGGCACCCGTTAGAATCCAGACCCGTGAGGTCAACTATTTCGTCCGCAAGCTCGGCCAGGGAGCGCCCGGCCGGGCCGGGAGGTGCCCTGGCCGTGCCCGTCGCCGTCGATGTCCGTCTGCCGACCCTCCTGCGTGCGCAGGCAGGCGGCCAGTCCACGGTGTCCGTGAAGGGCGCCACGATCGGCGACGTGCTCCAGGGTCTGGTCGCGGAGTTCCCCACGATGGCGACCCAGATCCTCAACGAGGACGGCAGCCTCCACCGCTTCGTCAACGTCTACGTGAACGACGACGACGTCCGGTACCTGTCTTCCCTCGAGACGCCGGTCAGCGAGGGAGACGAGGTCTCGCTCCTCCCGGCCGTCGCGGGCGGCTGAGGGCTCCGCTCCCCACCGCCGAGGGCTGCCGAGCGGAGCCGATGGCCTTCCACCGCAGCATCCTCGACCTCGTCGGCTCGACGCCCCTCGTCGAGGTGTCCGAGTTGAGCCCGAGTCCTGAGGCCCGGATCCTCGTCAAGCTCGAAGGCCAGAACCCGAGCGGCTCGGTGAAGGACCGGATCGCCCTGGCGATGGTGGAGGACGCCGAGAAACGTGGGGTGCTGCGGCCGGGGGAGCCCGGTCAGGTGCTTCTGGAACCGACCTCGGGCAACACCGGCATCGCGCTCGCCATGGTGTGCCGCGTGAAGGGCTACGGGCTGAAGGTCGTCATGCCGACGAGCGTCTCGCCGGAGCGGCGACGCCTGCTCGAGGTCTTCGGCGCAGAGATCATCGACTCGCCTGGTGACAAGGGCTCGAACGGCGCAGTGCGGGCCGCCCAGGGGCTCGCCGCCCAACACCCCGAGTGGGTCTTCCTCTACCAGTACGGGAACCCGGCCAACCCACTGGTGCATTACGAGACGACCGGGCCCGAGATCTGGGCGGACTGCCCGGAGGTCACGCACCTGGTCGCGGGCCTCGGCACGTCCGGGACGCTGCTCGGGGCCGGTCGCTATCTGAAGGAGCGCAATCCGCATCTGCGGCTCTGGGCCGTCGAGCCGCCGGCGGGAGAGACGGTCGACGGTCTCCGTAATCTCGACGACGGCTTCGTCCCCCCCATCTTCGAGGACCTCGGTGGCGCCGCGCTGCTCGACCGCAAGACCATCGTGCGGCCGAAGGAGTCGATCGAGTGGGTCCGCCGGCTGGCCTCGGCCGGGATCTTCGCCGGCGTCTCGAGCGGGGCGGCGATGGCGGGTGCCGCGCGTTGTGCGTCCTCGCTCGCAGACGGCGAGCAGGCCGTGATCGTGGTCGTCTCTGCCGACGGCGGGTGGAAGTACCTGTCGTCGGGAGCCTGGACGGGCGAGCTCGACGACGTCGTCCGGCGCAGCGAGGCGGTTCTCTACTTCTGAGCGAGTCCGAAGAACGCCCCGGCCGGCTCACTGTCCTCGGCTGCGACGGGAGCTACCCCGGCCCGGGCGGCGCGGCCAGCGGGTACCTTGTCGAGGGCGCGGGCGTCTCGTTGTGGCTGGACGCCGGGCCTGGGACGTTCGCCTCGCTCCAACTCGTCACCGATCCCTCGCGCCTCGACGCGGTGATCCTCTCGCACGAACACCCCGACCACTGGAGCGACGTCGAGTCGTTCGCCGTGTGGCTCCGTGAGGCCGCGCGCCGCGACCCGCAGGTCGCGCGGCGGTCACCGCTCCCCGTCTACGCACCGCCGGGATTGCGCGCGCGTTCCTATTTCGGTGACGACCCGCTGCTCGCGTGGCGCGAGGTCGAGCCGGCGCAGCGCATCGTGGTCCGGCCCATGGAACGCGCACCGCAGAGCCAGACCGCGAACGCCGCGGAGAGCACGAACACCAAGGACCGCGGCGCGAGGCCGGGCGAGGTGCTCGTGTGCTCGTTCTGCGCGACCGACCACGGGCCGCCGACGCTCGCTGTCCGCTTCGACGTCCATCGCGGCGGCTGGGCCGGATCCGAGCCCGAGCTGCCCGACCGGTCGCTCGCGTACAGCGCGGACACCGGCCCCGGATGGTCGGTAGAGGAGCTCGGACAGCGAATCGGCACCTTTCTCTGCGAGGCGACGTACGGTTCGGCCGAAGAGGGGAGCGCGCGGCATCTGAGCGGGCGGCAGGCGGGCGCGATGGCCGAGGCCGCGGACGTCGGAGTGCTCGTGCTCACGCACCGCCGGCCGTCCGTTCGAGCGGAGGACGTCCGGGAGGAGGCTGCCGCAGCCTTCGGGCGCGATGTCGCACAGGCCGCCCCGAAGACGGCGTTCGAATGGTGATGGTGGATCGCAAGAGCGACGGTGACGTCGCGTCTCGTCGTGTCACCAATGGGCGGTACCAGGCGACGCACTACTGTGCCGCCATGACGTCGAGCGGCCCTGATCCCCGTGTCTTGAGGAGTGACGGGAGGGCGCTCGACGAGCTACGGACCGTGACGTTCCAGCGCGACTTCACCGTCTTCGCGCCGGGGTCGGTGCTGGTCTCGATGGGCCGCACGAAGGTGCTCTGCACCGCGTCGGTCGAAGAGCGGGTTCCTCCGTGGATGCGCGGAAGTGGCAAGGGCTGGGTCACCGCGGAGTACTCGATGCTGCCCGGCTCGACCTCCGAACGCGCGACCCGCGAAGCCGCCAAGGGTCGGCTCTCGGGACGCACGCAGGAGATCCAGCGCCTCATCGGGCGATCGTTGCGCGCGGTCTGCGATCTCGTCGCGCTCGGCGAGATCCAAGTCACCGTCGACTGCGACGCCCTGCAAGCCGACGGGGGCACGCGCACCGCGTCCATCTGCGGGGCGTATCTCGCGCTGCACGACGCCTTCTCGCGACTCCTCCAGGCCGGGCGGCTCTCGAGCCACCCGTTGACCGACGCGGTGGCCGCGGTGTCCGTCGGGATCGTCGACGGGGTGCCGATGCTCGACCTGCCCTACGAAGAGGACTCTCGGGCCGAAGTGGACATGAACGTCGTCATGACCGGGTCGGAACGGTTCGTGGAAGTCCAAGGCACGGCCGAGGGCCTCCCGTTCAGCCGCGGTGAGCTCGACGAGTTGCTCCTCCTCGCCCAAGGCGGGATCTCGCGGCTCCTCGCGATGCAGGACGCGCTGTTGGCAGAAGCGCCTCCTCCGCGGTGACCCGGAGCGGCCCGCTCGAGCTGGTCGCAGCCACGGCGAATCCCGACAAGCTCGCAGAGATCGAGGACATCCTCGCATCGGCCGGCATCCGTCTCCTGCCCCGGCCTGCTTCGGCGCCGGACGTCGAGGAGACGGGCGGGACCCTGCTCGAGAACGCTCGACTGAAGGCGCGGTCGGTCGCGAAAGTCGCCGCCATGCCGGCCGTCGCCGACGACACGGGCCTCGAACTCGACGTGCTCGGTGGTGCGCCCGGCGTCCGCTCCGCGCGCTTCGCGGGAGAGCACGCCACGTACGCCGACAACGTGACCAAGCTGCTCTCCGAGCTCGATGCGCTCCCCGGCGGTGGTGGAGCCCGGCGTGCGCGGTTTCGGACGGTGGCGATCGCCTGGTTCCCCGGCCAGTCGGGAGGCGAAGACGTCTGGTGTGAGGGGACGGTCGACGGGACGATCGTGCGCGAACCAAAGGGGGACGGCGGGTTCGGCTACGACCCGGTGTTCGTCCCCGACGAGGGTGACGGCCGCACGTTCGCCCAGATGACGGCCGCCGAGAAGCACGCGCTCTCCCACCGCGGGCGCGCCTTTCGCGCGCTCGCCGATGCGTTGCGTGAGCGAAGAACCATCCAGTGACGAGATGAGCGACCGCCCGGGGCGTGCACGGAGCCGCGGGCTCCCTCACCCCGGATGCCTCGCGAAAACCCAGGTGAAACCCCTTGGCGGATGCCCGCTCGAGGAGGAGAATGGGGGGCGAGAGGCCAACGTCCGAGCGACGGGCCCGAACCAGGGAAGGGAGCTTGCGATGATCTCGACGAGCTCGACCGAGGAGGGCGGTCCGCCGGGTTGAGGGCACGCCGCCTGCTGTGGCGGCGCCTTCCAGCCGGGCTCGACTTTCGTGCGGCGTTCCTTATGGGCCGCGGAGGTCCGGTCACTGACCGGCGAACAGACAGCGACTCCTCACTACTGTGTCGTCGGCAACGAATCGGGACCCGGTGACGTGTTCACAGCAAGGCAGATGCGACTGAGCCGGCCTTCGGGCCGGCTCGTTGCGCGAAGCAGACCGGTCCGGTGCGGTTCTCCTACAGCGGCACGTGCCCGGCGGGCTGCACGCAGCGTGCAGCCACGATCACTGCGACGGAACCTGCGGTGTCGTTCCACGCGCGATGGGGCCCCACGGTCTCGGCAAGGGTCACGACCTCCACCGGGCCGCGCCGTCCGGCCCACCACGACGAGAGGCCCACGTCGGCCTCTCCGACGACACACAGGGCCGGTGGCCGTCCGCCGCACGCGGCGAGCACGCCTCCGACGACCTTGCCCCCGAAAGAGGTCGCGTCGAGACGCCCCTCGCCGGTGACCACCAGATCGGCAGCCTCAAGTCGGTGCTCCAGGCCGACGAGGTCTGCGACGAGTGTGAAGCCGGGGACGAGTGCTGCGGCCAGCGGGGCCAGTCCGCCCGCGAGCCCGCCTCCGGCGCCGCCCCCATCGAGCTCCGTGACGTCGACGCCGTCGTGCGCGTCGATGCGGGCGGCGACCGCCTCGAGACGTCGCGACAGCACGTCCACCTGCGCGGGCGTGGCCCCCTTCTGGGGCGCGAAGACCCTTGCGGCGTCCAAAAAACGCGTCGCGACGTCGTACGCGACGACGAGTCGCGTGTCACCGACCCCTCCGGCAGCGTCGAGGACGGTGCGCGCCCCGGTTCCGCCATCGGTCGTCGCGGTGCCGCCGACAGCGACGACGACCTGGCGGGCACCGTCCTCGACCGCAGCGAGCACGAGCTGTCCGACTCCGGCGGACGCGGCGAAGAGGGGCTCGTCGTCGCGGGGGTCCGCGAGGAGGGCCCGGCCGGCCGCGGCTGCGGCCTCGAGGAAGGCGGTCGGCTCGCCCCGCACGAGCGGCGGTGGCAGCGCGAGCCCTGAAGTGTCGCGGAGGACGAGCCACCCGGCGTCGACGGGCTGTCCGAGCGGCCCGGAGACCCTCGTCCTGTGCAGCTCTCCGTCGTGGGCGCGCTGGATCGCCTCGAGCGTTCCCTCGCCACCGTCGGCAAGGGGGACCTCGTCTGCGCTCCACCCGCAGCTGCGAGCCGCCGCGGCCCCCGCTGCCGCGACGGCGACGGCGGAGGCGGTCCCGCGAAACTTGTCGGGCGCGACGACGGCGTGGGACATGCGCGGGACTCGCCTCCTCGAACGCGTCGACCGGACGGCGCCCGGAGCGCGTCCGGGCGTGCGGACGAGAGGACTCGAACCTCCACCCCCGAAGGGACCGGGACCTAAACCCGGCGCGTCTACCGGTTCCGCCACGTCCGCAGGGTGACTCCGGGCGCCGACGGCGCCAGGTAGCCTCGCGACATGCACGCTACTCCCCTTGGCGGCCCTTTCGGCGCGGCGCCCCAGGACCAGTCGGTGGCCCTGGACGTGTACCAGCGCCTCTTGAAGGAGCGGATCATCTTCATCGGGTCCGCGATCGACCAGAACACGGCCAACACGGTCTGCGCCCAGCTCATCCTCCTCGAAGCCGAGGACCAGGAGCGGGACATCTCCCTCTACATCAACTCACCTGGCGGCTCGGTCACCGACGGCCTGGCGATCTACGACACGATGCAGTACGTCGGGCCCGACGTGAGCACCATCTGCGTCGGGCTCGCGGCGTCGATGGGTCAGTTCCTCCTGTGCGCCGGTGCCCCTGGGAAGCGCTTCGCCCTGCCGCACTCCCGGATCCTCATGCATCAGCCTTCCGGGGCGATGCAGGGCCAGGCCGCCGACATCGCGATCCAGGCCGAGCAGATCGTCTACTTGAAGCGGATGATGGCCGAGCGGATCGCGTATCACACCGGCCAGCCGGTGGAGCGCATCGAGGCCGACTCGGACCGCGACCGCTGGTTCACCGCCGAAGAGGCGCGGGAGTACGGGTTCATCGACTACGTGATCGACCGGTCCGCGGCCCAGGTGGGCGGGAGCTGACGGACAGGCGCCGATCGTGGCACTCGAAGCGCCGGCCGACGGGCCGGACGCGGGTGGAAGCCAGATGACCTCGGTCGTCTCAGAGACGCGGCCGTTGGAGCCGCGCTCGAAGACCACGCGCGTCGTCTCGGCCGACACGAGCGTCAGACGGCGCCTCGTCGAGATCTGGCGCGCCCGCGAGCTTCTGGTCTACCTCGTGAAGACCGAGATCAAGGTCAAGTACAAGAACTCGTTCCTGGGCCTGCTGTGGTCGATGCTGTCGCCTGCGTTGACGCTCGTCGTCTTCACGGTCGTCTTCAGCTTCTTCCTGCGAAACGGCATCCCGAACTTCGTCATCTTCCTGTTCTCCGGCCTTCTCCTGTGGAACTTCTTCCAGAACGGGGTGCTCACGGCCACCGGCGTGATCGTGAACAACGCCGGACTGGTGAAGAAGGTCTCGTTCCCGAGGGAGATCCTGGCGCTTGCGGCCGTGGGTTCGGCGGGCGTCTTCTTCTTCTTCCAGACGTGTGTGATGGTCGTCTTCATGCTGGCGCTCCGGAGCGCTCCTGCGTGGGATCTCCTCTGGCTCGTGCTCGTGGCGCTCCTTCCGACCCTGGTGCTCGCCTGCGCGCTCGGGCTCTTCCTCGCCGCGGTCAACGTGTACCTGCGCGACGTCCAGCACCTCGTGACAGTGCTCGTCGCGGCGGCGTGGTTCTGGGCCTGCCCGATCGTCTACTCGTACCAGGCCACGGTCGCCACACATCTCAAGACCCATCACGTGACCTGGCTGTACTTCCTCAACCCCATGACCCCGCTCGTGATGACGTTCCAGCGCGTCCTCTACGGGCGGATCGCCGCGGTGAACACGGTCACGCACGTCCCGTTCCAGATCATGCCGTCGTGGCCCGCGACCACGTACCTGTGGGGAGACGCCATCGTCCTGGGTGCCGCATCACTGCTCTTCTACGTGGCGATGGTCGTGTTCGGGCGGTTGGCGGGCAACTTCGCCGAGGAGCTCTGATCGGTGCCCGACACCGCGGTCTCGATCCAGGGTGTCTCGAAACGCTTCCGCCTCTACCACGAGAAGTACACCTCGCTAAAGGAGCGGGTGATCCACGCGGGCCGGGTCCCGCACGAGGACCTCTGGGCGCTACGCGACGTCGCCTTCGACGTCGGCGAAGGCGAGACGGTGGGCATCCTCGGCCGGAACGGCTCTGGGAAGTCGACCCTGCTCAAGTGCGTCTGCGGGGTGCTCCAGCCGACCTCCGGGCAGGTGGTGGTGAAAGGCACCCTCTCGGGGCTGCTCGAGCTCGGCGCCGGCTTCCAGCAAGAACTGAGCGGCAGGGAGAACATCTACCTGAACGGCTCGATGCTCGGCCTGACCAAGCGCGAAGTCGACCGGCTCTTCGACGAGATCGTCGACTTCTCCGAGCTCGGCCAGTTCATCGACAACCAGGTGAAGTTCTACTCGTCGGGGATGTACGTCCGGCTGGGCTTCGCCGTCGCCGTGACCGTCAACCCTGACGTCCTCGTGATCGACGAGGTGCTCGCCGTCGGCGACGAGCGCTTCAGCCGCAAGTGCCTCGAGCGCATCAAGCAGTTCCAGCACGACGGCAAGACGATTCTCTTCGTGTCCCACTCGGTCGACCTCGTGCGCTCGATCTGTGACCGCGCCGTGGTGCTCTCCGACGGGGTGATGATCGGGGAGGGGACGCCCGGGGAGGCGGTGCGCATCTTCCGGGAGCGGTTGCTCGAAGCCGGCGACCACCTGGCCCTGAGGGAGGTACCGCCGGTACCCGAGAACGGGGTGGGTGGCGCGGTCCTCTTCGAGGGCGCCTCTGACACGCTCGCCGACGACGTCCGCCCGATCCGCCTTCGCGAAGTGGTGGCGGTCCGCCCGCACGCCGGGGAGCGTCAGTACATCCTGCCGGGCGACCAGCTGACGGTGCGGGTGGCCTTCGAAGCGTCGAGGCCGGTCGGCGGCGCGGTCTTCCTGCTCGAGATCCGCGCCTCCGATGCCAGCCTCCTCTACCGCACGGACAGCGACATCCTCGGGGTCGACGGCGAGATCGCGGCCGGACGTGGCGCGGTCGACTTCGTCCTCGATTCGGTGCCCTTCTCCGACGGTGCCTACGACGTGTGCGTCGGCGTCCAGACGCCTCGCGGCCTCTCCGACTGGCAGGAGCCGGCGTGCCGGTTCGAGGTCATGAACCCGGGACGCTCGAGCGGGATCGTGGCGATCCCGGCCCGCGCCGCGATGGTTCCTCCCGAGGACGCCGACGCGCAGGTCTTCGACGTCACGGGCGCCTCTGCGCCCGCACGCCCGACGTGAGCGAACCGCCGGCCCCAGAGGCTGCCGAGCAGGGGCCCGGGACCGACGAGTACCTCGAGCGGGTCCTCGCGGAGATCGACGACGAGGTCCGGCGCAACCGCCACCGCGTCCCCGTCTCAGAAGAGCGAGAGCTCGACGCGATGTTCCTCAGGCACGCGCCGATGGGCAGCCGATTCGGGGACATCGAGGCCGCGCTCCGCCTCGTGGACACGAGCGCGTTCATCGACCCGGTGGTCCCCGTGGGCTCGCAGCTGCCGGTCGGCACCGCCATCAAGAAGGGCCTGCGGACCCTCACGATGTGGTACGTCGGGTACGTCGCCCACCAGGCGAGCCAGTTCAACTCGGCCGTCTCGCGGGTGCTCCACCTGGTCGACAACCGCCTCGAGCAGATCCAGCGGACACTGCCGCCCAAGTTCGAGGTGCCGGTCGTCGACCCCGGCGAGCCCGGCGCGTGGTGGGAGCCGACGGTGCTCGGGGCCTTCGGAGCCGTCCGGGGCCGGGTCCTCCATGCGGCGTGCGCCGACGGCTGGCTCGTCCGCGCCCTCGGGGCGAGGGGGGTCGATGCCTACGGGATCGACCCGCGGGCGGGCGTGACCGCGGCGGCGGAGCTCGACGGGACGGACCTGCGCGAGGAGCCGCTCCTCGATCACCTCCGCGCGGTCGGGTCGGGGTCGCTCGCGGGCGTGGTGCTCACGGGCGTCACCGAGGGACTGGGTGTCTCCGAGCGAGACGAGCTCCTGCGGCTCCTCACCCAACGCCTCCGGAGCGGCACGGCAGGGACCGGCTCGGTCGTCGTCATCCATTCGCTGACTCCCGCGGCCTGGTTCGCCGAGGACGCCCCGGTCGAGGCGGACCTCGCGCCGGGCAGGCCGGTGCGCGCGGCGACGTGGGCGAAGCTCTTCGAAGGCTGGGACGTGCACGTGCACCCCGGAGCGTCCGGTCGGGACTACCTCGTCGTCGCGACGAGGTGACGCGTCGTCGCCCGCGAGGCTAGGAGCGTGCGCGTCGGGTTCGTGACCCCGCGTTACGGGCCCCACGTCATCGGGGGCGCCGAGAGCGCGGCGCGCCAGTTCGCCGAGCACCTCGTGCGCAAGGTCGGCTGGGAGGTCGAAGCGTTCACCACGTGCGCGCTCGACCATCTCACGTGGGCGAACGAGCTCCCCGAGGGTGACGGGGAGCTCAACGGCGTGAGCGTCCACCGCTTCCGCTCGGTGTCGGGCCGTGACCGGAAGTTCTTCGATCTCGACGGCAGGCTCCGCGTCGCGCCGCAGCACGCGTCCATGCAGCAGTCCGAGGAGTGGGTCGATCTGAACGGCCCCGTCGTCCCCGCGCTCGTCGACGCGGTCCGGGCGAGCGGCGTCGACGTCGCCGTCTTCTACCCCTACCTCTACTACCCCACCGTGCGCGCCATCCGGAAGGTCCCGATGCCGGCGGTTCTCCACCCGGCCGCCCACGACGAGCCGGCGCTGTACCTCCCCGTGTTTCGCCGGACGTTCTCGGGAGCCGACGCGCTCTGCTACCACACGACGTCAGAGCGCGAACTCGTGCAGCGCCTCCATCACGTCGCGCACCTGCCCCAGCTCGTACCCGGTCTCGGCGTCGGAGAGAACGCCTCGTCCGGCCGCCCCGGTGGCGAGATCCTCGGGATCGCGGACCGGCCGTACGTCGTGAGCGTGGGACGGGTCGACGACCACAAGGGCTCGACGATGCTGGCCGCCTACTTCCGGGCGTACAAGAAGCGGAACCCGGGGCCGCTCGCACTGGTCTTCGTCGGCCCCGTGGCCGCCCGCATCCCGCAGGATCCCGACGTCGTGCTCACGGGCCCAGTGAGCGAGCCCGACAAGTGGGACATCGTTCGTGACGCCCTCGTCTCGGTCTCGCCCTCGGCCCTCGAGTCCTTCTCGCTCGTGGTCATGGAGGCCTGGTCCCAGTCGGTGCCCGTCGTCGTCAACGCGTCGTGCCCGCCGACCCGTGAGCACTGCGAACGGTCCGGAGGGGGCCTCTGGTTCGGTTCCTACCGGGAGTTCGAAGCGGTCCTCGACCGACTCGCTCACGACGACGAGCTTCGGCGGCGGCTCGCCGAGCGCGGGAAGCGGTATGTGGAGCGTCACTACCGATGGCCCGACGTCATCGGGCGCTATGCCCGCTTCCTCCTCGACGTGGCAAAGCGCGGCCGGCACCGAAGTTGAGGTGACGCGACTCCGTGCCGCTTACGCCGTGACGGCCCGACGGACGGCTTCGACGAAGCGCTTCGTCGAGCGGTCGAGGGAGAATTCGGCGACGCGCTGACGAGCGGCTCCGGCGAGACGACGACGCAGCTCGGCATCGCGGACCACGCGCGCGACGGCGGTCGCGAAGCGAAGAGGCTCCTTCGACGGGAGGATGACGCCCGCACCTTCGACGGTCTCGGGCACCGCGGCCACCCCGTAGGCGACGACCGGGACGCCGTGCCCCATCGCCTCGATGAGGGGGGCGCCGAATCCCTCGTGGTCCGAGGCGCTCACGTAGACGTCCGCGGCGCGCCAGTACGCCTCGAGGATCTCGGGCGTCACCGACCCGGTGACGTCCACCGCGTCCTCGAGCCCGAGGTCGTCGACGAACCCGACGAGGGCCGGCTCGTAGTGCGTCCCGAGTGGCGAGCCGACGATGTGCAGTCGGGCCTCGGCGTCGTAGACCTGTCGATAGGCGGCGAGCATCTTCACGAGGTCGTGAGGCGCCTTGTGCGGCGAGACCTTCCCGACGTACAAAAGATCGGCACCGCCGGCCGACTTCTCGTCCATGAGCCGCCCGAGCACCGCCGCGTCCGGTTCGACGCTTGAGGACGTCATGTCGATGAGCAGCGGGACGACCGCGGTGTGGCGGTAGCCGGCCGCGCGAAGCTCCTGTTCGTTGAAGTGCGAGACGGCGATCGCAAGCCGGCATTGCGGCGCGAGGCGCTCGAGCTGCCGTCTCCCGAGCGCGGTCTCCTCGGCGACCTCCGGCTCCCAGGCGGCCAAGAGGGGGGCGGGCGTGATGTTGTGGTAGTTCACGAGCTTGGGCTCGGTCCGGGCGCTGAGTTCGTCGAAGACCGGGCTCCCGATCGAGGCCTGGTACAGCAGCGCGCGCCGGCCGTCGAAACGACCGAGCGCCGAGACGGGCCGGCCCGCCGTCGTCATGTCCGGCGTGCAGGTGCCGTAGAAGATGTCCGACTCGAATCCGGCGGCGCGGAGCGCGCGTTGTGCGTTGCGCGTGTGAACGCCGATCGCGTCACGGCTCGCGAGCGACGGGAGCACCTGGTCGACCCGCACGGGCCGGGATTGTAGGCAGGAGCGCCGCTCGAGGTTCCGACGGGTGGGAAGTGCTCCGACGGGGGAGCAGCCCTCGTGGCGCAGGTCGCCGCGCACGTGGGGCCGACCTAACCTGACGGGGTGCCACCTGCGGCCTTCGGGATCGTGCTCACCGGAGGGTCCTCGACGCGCCTGGGCCGCGACAAAGCGTCGCTCGAGGTCGGCGGAAAGGGCCTGGCTCAGCGGATCGGGGAGCTCCTCGCCGGGGCGACGACGGTGGCCGTCGAGGTCGGTCCAGGGAAGACGGGGCTCCGGGCGGTCTCCGAGAGCGCTCCCGGAAGCGGCCCGCTCGCCGGGGTCGTCGCGGGGTGGGAGGAGCTCGTCCGGGCGACCGGAGAGAAGCGCCCGTGCGTGGTCCTCGCGTGCGACCTCCCCGAGCTTTCGAGCCGGCTCGTCGCGTGGCTCGCCGGCCACCCCGCGCCGTCGAGCGTCGTGCCGCTGCTCGACGGGCGGCCCCAACCGCTGTGCGCGCGCTGGGGCGTCGCCGATCTCGAACGTGCGGCGGCTCTGCTCGCTGCGGGGGAACGATCGCTGCGGCCGGTGTTCGGGCCCGATGCCGTCTTCGTCGACGAGGACGAGTGGACCGCGGTCGCGCCGAAAGGTTCGCTCGAAGACGTGGACACCCCGCTCGACCTCGCCCGGCGCGGGCTCGCCCCGCCTCCGAGCGGGGACGACTGGGTCGCCCTCAGCCGGACCCCCCTCTCTCCGGATGTCGCGACCGGGTGGGCGATCCTTCCGCGCTGCGGCGCGCTGGTCTCGTTCCTGGGCACCGCGCGTGACCATGCAGACGGTCGCGCGGGGGTCGAGGAGCTGGTCTACGAGGCCTACGAGGCCCCGGCCCTCGCGCGCATGCGCGCGATCGTCGACGCCGCGCGGCGACGTTGGCCGGCCCTCGGACGGGTGGCCGTGCTCCACCGGCTCGGGTCGCTCGGCGTGGGCGACGTCGCCGTGCTCGTGGTCGTCTCGTCGGGCCACCGGCACGAGGCGTTCGAGGCGGGCGCGTACGTCATCGACACCGTCAAAGAGACGGTTCCCATCTGGAAGCACGAGCGCTGGGCGGACGGGGAAGGGTGGGGGACGGGCGCCCTCCCGGTCCGGGATCTGTGACCGCCGCCGGGCCGACCTGGTGAGCGAGTGGGACAGGGACGAGCCATGATCCCGCTCGAGGAGGCCAAGGCGACCGTCCGTGCGGGATGCTCCCGTCTCCCTCCCCGCGAGGTGCCGCTCGACGGGGCGCTCGGTTGCGTGCTGGCCGCACCGGCGTTCGCCGTCGTGGACGTGCCCCCCTTTGCCAACTCCGCGATGGACGGCTACGCCGTGCGCGCCGCGGACGTGCGCGCCGCCCCCGTCACCCTCGACGTCGTCGGACGTGTGCTCGCCGGCTCGTCGCTCGAAGGCGCCGTCGGTGAGGGACAGGCCGCGCGCATCATGACCGGGGCACCGATACCGCCCGGTGCCGACGCGGTGTGCATGGTCGAGCTCACGCACGACGCGTTCGTCGCGGGAGACGGAAGCGGCAAAGCGTCCAGCGGGACCGGGCAGCGTCCGGACGGAGGGGCAGCCGTCGTGATCGAGGCGGCGGTCGAGGAGGGCGAGAACGTGCGTGAGGCCGGCGCGGACGTCCGCGCAGGGGAGGTGGTGCTCGACGCGGGCGCGACGGTCGGCCCGACCCAGCTCGCCGCGCTGATCAGCGCGGGCTGCGCGCGGGTGACGGTGTACCCGCGCCCGCGCGTCGGCGTCATCTCCACGGGCGACGAGCTCGTCGACGCGTCGGTCCCGCTCGGTGCCGCGCAGATCTACGACTCGAACCGTCCGATGCTCCTCGCGCTCGTCGGGGAGGCAGGGTGCGTGCCGGTCGATCTCGGCCGGTCGGCCGACGACGAGGCCGAGCTCGCCGCGCGCATCGTCGGGTCCCTCGCCCGGGTCGACGCCATGGTCTTGTCCGGCGGCGTGAGCGTCGGCGACGTGGACGTCGTCCGGGCGGTCCTCGACGAGCTCGGCGGGACGAGGACCCGCTGGATGCAGATCGCGATCCGGCCCGCCAAGCCGTTCTCGTTCACCGTCCTCGAGGGACCGGTGGGGGAGATCCCGGTCTTCGGGCTCCCGGGCAACCCCGTGTCCTCGGCCGTCGGCTTCGAGATGCTCGTGCGACCCGCCGTGCGGGCGATCGCGGGCGCGACGTCGACGGAGCGTCCGCGTCTGCGCGCGAGAGCGGCCGGGCCCCTCCGCAGGCGGCCGGACGGGAAGCTCCACCTCTTGCGCGTGCGCCTCGAGCCCGAAGAAGCGCCGGTCGGCGCCGCCGGCGGCGGCGCATTGCCCGACGGGGCGGCGCCGGGCTGGCGGGCGTCGCCGTGCCCGGGTCAGGGGTCCCACCAGATCCGATCGATGGCCCTCGCCGACGGACTCGCGCTCCTACCCGACGGTGAGGGCGTGGAGGCCGGCTCGCTCGTGGACGTGATCGTCACGAACGGCGCACTCGGCGCGGTTCCGGGCGTCTCGGGGTAGGGCGGACCAAGGGGATGGCGACGCTGCTCCTCTTCGGGCCGGCCCGCACCGCGGCGGGGACCCGCCGGGAAGCGATCGACGCGGGAACGGTCGGCGAGCTCGTCGCGGCCGCCTGCGGACGGTTCGGGCCGGAGTTCGCGGGCGTGGTCGAGGCCTCCGCCTTGTGGGTGAACGGCGAACCCGCCGACGGGTCGACGGTGGTCGGCCCCGGCGACGAGGTGGCCGTTGTGCCACCCGTCTCAGGTGGTGCTGACGCGGCGCCCGGCTTACGCTCGGTCCAGTGATACGGAGGTTGCCCGCCAGCGGGGAGCGAGCCGAAGCCGCGTCCCGGGCCTCCGAGCCCTGTGGCTGGCGAGCCGAAAGGAGCACGCGATGAAGGTCGCCGTCACGGTCAACGGTCATCCCGAGTCCCACGACGTGGAGACACGCACGCTCCTCGTGTACTACCTCCGTGAGGCGTGCGGGCTGACGGGGACGAACGTCGGGTGCGACACGACGTCGTGCGGCGCGTGCACCGTGCTCATGAACGGTGAGTCGGTGAAGTCGTGCACCATTCTCGCGGCGCAGGCGGACGGCGAGGAGATCACGACGATCGAGGGCCTGGCCGCCCGTGACGGGACCCTCCATCCGATCCAGCAGGCGTTCCACGAGCACCACGCCCTGCAGTGCGGGTTCTGCACTCCGGGGATGGTGATGGCGGTCGTGTCCTTCTTGAACGAGCACCCGGCTCCGACCGAGGCCGACGTGCGCGAAGGCCTCGAAGGGAACCTGTGCCGCTGCACGGGTTACCACAACATCGTCGAGGCCGTTCTGGCCGCGGCACGCAGCGGGGAGCTGGTCTCGTGACGGCAACCGTCGACGACCCAAGTGCGGAAGCGCCGACGGGTGTCCTCGGGACGAGGATGCTGCGCCGAGAGGACGCGGCGCTCCTGTCGGGCGAAGCCCGCTACGTGCACGACCTGGTCGTTCCCGGAGCCCTCCACGCCTCGCTCGTGCGCAGCCCGCATGCGCACGCACGGATCGTGTCGGTGGACCTTTCTGCGGCCCGCGCGATGCCCGGAGTGGTCGCGGCATTCAGTGGAGCTGACCTTGCAAAGGAGTGGGCCGCTCCGCTGCCGTGCGCATGGCCGGTCACGGCCGACATGCAATCGCCGGCGCACTTCCCCCTCGCCAAGGACGAGGCGTGCTACGTCGGCGACGCCGTCGTGGTCGTCGTCGCGGCCTCGCAGGCGGAGGCGCAGGACGCTGCAGCCGCGGTCGACGTCGAGTACGAGGAGCTGCCCGCCACCGTGGACCTCGAGGACGCGTCGGCCGACCGGGTCCTGGCGCACACCGCAAGCACCACGAACCGCGCGTACACCTGGGAGCTGAACCCCGATCCCGCGGCCGTCGAGCGGGCGTTCGCCTCATCCTCCGTCGTCGTCTCAGAACGCTTCGTGCAACAGCGGCTCGTTCCCGCGGCGATCGAGCCGCGAGGCGTCTGCGTCGTCCCGCAGCCCTTCGGGGGCGAATACACCGTGTACTCGGCGACCCAGGTTCCCCACATCCTGCGCACGATGCTCGGCATGACCGTCGGGGTGCCTGAAGGCCGCATCAGGGTGGTTGCTCCGGCGGTGGGGGGAGGCTTCGGTTCCAAGCTGAACGTGTACGCCGAAGAGCTCCTCTGTCTGGCCCTGGCCCGGCGCCTCCGCCGTCCGGTTCGCTGGACCGAGGAGCGCTCGGAAGCCTCGCAGGCGACGATCCAAGGCAGAGGGCAACTGCAGGAGATCGAGCTCGCTGCGGACGCCGAGGGGAGGGTTCAGGCTGTCCGCGCGCGCATCCTCGCCGACATGGGCGCGTACCTGCAGCTGGTGACGCCGGGTATTCCCCTTCTCGGCGCCTTCCTGTATCACGGTGTCTACGACGTGAAGGCGTACGCCTTCACGTGCGTCGGCGTCTTCACCAACAGGACGCCGACTGACGCGTATCGCGGCGCAGGACGCCCCGAGGCGACGTACGCGATCGAGCGGGCGATGGACTCGCTCGCCCGCAGACTCGGCATCGATCCGACGGAGCTGCGTCGGCGGAACTTCATCGGAAGAGATCGGTTCCCCTACACCTCCCCGGCCGGCCTCCTCTTCGACAGTGGCGACTACGAAACGGCGCTCGATGGCGCGCTCGAACTCGTCGGGTACGAGGAGCTGCGGGCCGAGCAAGCTCGCAGGCGCGACGGAGGCGCAGCCAAGCTGCTGGGCGTCGGCCTTTCGTCCTACGTCGAGATGTGCGGGCTCGCCCCCTCGCGGGTGCTGGCGTCGCTCAATTACGTGGCCGGTGGGTGGGAAGCGGCGACGGTGCGCATGCTGCCCACCGGCAAGGTGCAGGTCGTCACTGGCACCTCACCGCATGGTCAGGGACACGTGACGTCGTGGTCGATGATCGTGGCTGACAGGCTCGGCGTCTCGCCGGAAGACGTCGACGTCCTCCACTCGGACACTGCGATCTCGCCACTCGGCCTCGACACCTATGGTTCGCGGTCGGTCGCCGTCGGGGGCACCGCCGTCGCGCTCGCCGCCGACAGGGTGCTGGACAAGGCCCGCCTCCTCGCCGCGCACAAGCTCGAGGTCGCACCCGAAGATCTGGAGTTCGAGCGCGGCGAGCTGACCGTCCGCGGGACCCCGTCGCGTGCGATCGGCATCGGCACGCTCGCCTTCGAGGCGTTCACCGCGCACGACCTGCCGGAGGGCATGGAGCCCAATTTGGAGGCCACCGCGACGTTCGACCCGGTCAACTTCACCTTCCCCTTCGGGACGCACGTGGCCGTCGTCGAGGTGGACACGGAGACCGGACGCGTGGATCTCGTCCGCTACGTCGCGGTCGACGACTGTGGGAACCAGGTCAACCCCCTGATCGTCGATGGGCAGGTTCACGGCGGTATTGCGCAGGGCGTGGCGCAGGCGCTCTTCGAGGAGGCCGCGTACGACCAAGACGGCAACCTCCTCACGACCACGTTGGCGGATTACCTCGTCCCTGCGGCCTCCGAGCTGCCGAGCTTCACGCTCGGTCGGACGGTCACGCCGAGCCCCTCCAACATTCTCGGCGTGAAGGGCATCGGGGAAGCAGGCACGATCGCCTCGACGCCGGCTGTCGTGAACGCGGTTGTCGACGCCCTGAGCCACCTGGGTGTGACCGAGCTCGAAATGCCGGTGACGCCAGAGCGGGTCTGGCGCGCATTGGGAGCCGCACGATCCCTCACCACAGGAGGACTCGCATGATCCCTGCCAAGTTCGAGTACCGCCGGGCGGGCTCCGTCGACGAGGCCCTCGGCTGGCTCGCCACGGACCCCGACGACACGAAACTGCTCGCGGGCGGCCACTCGCTCCTGCCACTCATGAAGCTGCGGCTCGCGACCCCGGCGGTCCTCGTCGACATCGGCCGGATCGCCGGCCTCTCTTACGTACGAGACGACGGCGATCACGTGGCGATCGGTGCGCTGACGCGCCATCGCGACCTCGAGACGTCGGAGGTGGCCCGTTCGGAGGTGCCCCTGCTCGCGCACGTGGCGGGCCAGGTCGGGGACCCCCAGGTTCGCCACCGCGGGACGATCGGCGGATCCCTCGCGCACGGCGACCCGGCCTCCGACCTCCCCGCTGCGGTGCTGGCGCTCGGGGGGACCCTGGTCGCCCAGGGCCCCGCCGGAACGCGGGAGATCCAGGCCGACGACTTCTTCGAGAGCTTTCTCGAGACCGCGCTCGCGCCCGACGAGATGCTGACCGAGATCCGGGTCCGCAAGGCCCCGAGCGGCTGGGCGTTCCAGAAGTTCAACCGCAGGGCCCAGGACTGGGCGATCGTCGGCGTCGCCGCGGTTGTCGACGGCAGCTCGCGCGTGGCCCTCGTGAACATGGGCGCGACGACGCTTCGGGCCAGGGCGACCGAAGAGGCGCTCGCAGCCGGGGCGAGCGTGACCGACGCCGCGGCGCGCGCGGCCGAGGGCCTCGACCCGCCGACGGACCTGAACGCGAGCGCCGAGTACCGCCGTCATCTCGCGACGGTGCTCGTTCGCCGCGCGCTCGAGGAGGCGACCGCCGCGCGTGGCTGAGGCCGGGGTGACGCCGGGCACGCCCGTGCCCGGGCCCGACGCCGTTCGCGACGCCCTGCGCACCCACGGGTACCTCGCTGACGAGGGCCTTGCGACGGTCGTGTTCCTGGCGCTCGAGCTCAGGCGACCGCTGCTCCTCGAGGGGGAGGCCGGTGTCGGCAAGACGGAAGTCGCGAAGGTGCTCTCCCGCTGGACCGGCGGAGAGCTCCTGCGCGTCCAGTGCTACGAGGGGATCGACGTCTCCCAGGCGGTCTACGAGTGGGACTACACGCGCCAGCTCCTGCACCTTCGGGCGGCGGAAGCCCGGGCGGCGGGCACGGGGGGCGACGTCCCGGCGGCGGTCGAAGACGACCTGTACTCCGAGCGGTTTCTCGTTCGGCGCCCGCTCCTTGCGGCGATCGCCGCGCCCGCCGAACGCCCGCCGCCGGTCCTGCTCATCGACGAGATCGACCGCGCAGACGACGAGTTCGAAGCCTTCCTGTTGGAGGTCCTCTCCGACTACTCGGTCACCGTGCCCGAGCTCGGGACGTTCAGCGCGCGCGTGCCACCGATCGTGGTCATCACGTCGAACCGCACCCGCGACCTGCACGACGCGCTGAAGCGACGGTGCCTCTACCACTGGCTCGACCACCCCGACTTCGAGCGCGAGGTCGCGATCGTGCGCCTGCGCGCCCCCTCGGTGGGCGAGACCCTCGCTCGCCAGGTCGCGGCCGCCGTCGAGCGCATCCGATCGATGGGCCTGTACAAGCCGCCCGGCGTGGCCGAGACGATCGACTGGGCGGAGTCCGTCGCGACGCTCGGGCGTAGCGCACTCGACGAGACGACGGTGGCGTTGACGCTCGGCGCGGCGGTGAAGTACCGGGAAGACGCAGACCGTATCCGGGACGCCGGTATCGGCGAGCTCACCCAGGAAGCGGTCGGACGCGCGGGTTGAGCGCGCCGATCGAAGGGGCGGCGCGGGGAGCGCGGGGACCGCACGACGAGGAGGGTCGCACGGGGGCATCGGCACCCGAGCGCTTGGCGGTGGCCTTCGCCTTCGCTTTGCGCGCGAGGGGAATCGCCGTCGCGGCGGGCGCCCCGCTTCGCTACGCCGAGGCCCTCGCCGCCGTCGGCCTGGAACGCGAGGGCCCGGTCTACTGGGCCGGACGGGCGACGCTGCTCCAGGACCCCGACGACATCGACGGGTACGACGACGTGTTCCACGCCTTCTGGCGCCTGGGTGGCAGCCGGGTGCTCCGCCCGTTCGAAGTCCCCCGGCGAATCGAGGTCGCCACGGACGACGGGTTGGAGGAGGACGGTGTGCCCGCCGAGGAGGACTCGGCTGGCGACGCGCGCGTCCTCGAGCTTCGCTACAGCCCGACCGAGATCCTGCGCGAGAAGGACTTCGCCGAGTGCACCCCCGCCGAGCTCGCAGAGGCACAACGACTGATGTCGCGGATCCGGTTGCGCGGACCGAGAAGACCGACGAGGCGCCGCCGGCCGGCCCGGCGTCGCGGAGACTGGCCCGACCTGCGTCGCACGGTGCGCCACGCCCTTCGGGCGGGTGGAGAGCCGGTGCGGCGGAGCTGGCTCGAAGAGGCCGACCGCCCGCGTCGGATCGTGTTCCTCTGCGACGTGAGCGGGTCGATGGCCCCCTACAGCCGGGCGCTCCTGCGTTTCGTCCACGTCGCGGTGGCTGCCCGGCGGTCCGTCGAGGTCTTCACCATCGGGACGCGTCTCACCCGGGTCACGCGTGCGCTCGTCGCGCACGATCCGGATGCGGCGCTCGGGCGGGTCGCGAAGCTGGTCCCGGACTGGTCGGGTGGGACCCGCCTCGGTGAGGCCCTGCGCGAGTTCAACGACCTCTGGGGTGTGCGCGGCCTCGCTCGTGGCGCGATCGTCGTGATCTTCTCCGACGGGTGGGACCGGGGTGATCCCGCGGTGCTCGCCCGCGAGATGGCCAGGCTCTCCCTCGTGGCCCACGAGGTGGTCTGGGTGAACCCGCTCAAGGCCACGCCGGGATACGCACCGCTCGTGCGGGGAATGGCCGCGGCACTCCCCTACGTTGACCAATTCATGGAAGGACACTCGCTCGCATCGCTCGAGTCGCTCGCCGGCGTCATCACCGGCCGCGGGGCGCCGGGGGCGGTGGCCGACGGGCGGCGTGGAAGGATCGAGGTCGGATGATGCAGACGACGCGGGCGACGGCCCGTATGACGCGAGGCCGCAGGTCATGAAGGAGGTCATGGACGACATCGAGCGCTGGCGGGGCGCCGGGCTTCGGGTCGCGGTCGCACGGGTCGTCGGTGTCGAGGGCTCGGGCCCGCGCGATCCCGGAGCGACCATGGCGGTGAGCGAGGCCGGAGAGGTGGCCGGATCGGTCTCAGGTGGCTGCGTCGAAGGTGCGGTGGTGACCGAGGCGCTCGACGCGATGGAGCGGGGCGGAGCGCGACTTCGCACCTACGGCTATTCGGACGACGAGGCGTTCGCGGTGGGCCTCACGTGTGGCGGCACCGTCCACGTGCTGGTCGACCCCGAGCTGCCTTCCGTCTACGAGGAGCTCCGCGGCGCGCTCGCAAGAGAACACCCGGTCGCCCTCGCCACGGTCACGGAGGCCGAGGCCGGAGCGGGAGGGCTGCGGCTCGGTTCGAGCATGCTCGTCCACGAGGACGGCCGGGCGAGCGGAACGCTCGGGAATGACGCGCTCGATGCCGTCGTCCTACGCGACGCGCTGGGCGCGCTCGCGAGCGGGCTCTCCGCCACCCGCCACTACGGCAGCAGGGGGGAGGCGCGTCAGCGCGACGTCTCGGTTTTCGTAGAAGTGTTCGCTCCACCCCCACGGATGGTGATCTTCGGTGCGGTCGACTTCACCGCCGCGCTCGCCAAGGTGGCGAAGATCCTCGGCTATCGCGTCGAGGTCTGCGACGCGCGACCCGTCTTCGCCACCCCAGCGCGTTTTCCGATGGCGGACGAGGTCATCGCCGATCGGCCCGAGCGATATCTGGCAAAGGCCGGCGCCACCCTCGGGCCCCGCGATGCGATCTGCGTCCTCACGCACGACCCGAAGTTCGACGTGCCGGCGATCCTGGCTGCGCTCGAAACGAAGGTGGGATACCTGGGAGCGATGGGCTCGCGCCGGACCCACGAGGACCGCGTGACGCGCCTCGGTCAAGCTGGACTCGACGACGCGCAACTCGAGCGCGTCATGGCGCCGATCGGGCTCGACATCGGCGCACGCACCCCCGAGGAAACCGCCGTCGCGATCTGCGCGGAGATCATCGCACTCCGGACCGGGCGAGCCGCTCCATCGTTGCGCGATCGCTCCGGGCCGATCCACGCCGCCCGCCCCGAGCCGCCAAGCGCGGACGACCCGCCCGGCGACCACTGAACGGTGCCGGTGGTTGGAGGGCCGACCGAGCGTTCGGGCGCGCCGACAGATGGCGGGTCACGTGACGCAGCCCGAGAGCGCGTCGCCGCGGTTCTCCTCGCCGCGGGGGAGGGCACCCGGTTCCACGGCGGCCCGAAGCTGCTGTGGCCCTTCCTCGGCCGCCCGCTGGTCGCGTGGGCGCTCGACGCGGCGGTCGAGGCGGGGCTCGACGCCGTCGTCCTCGTGACCGGTGCCGTCGACCTCGACCGCGTCACCACGCGCGGGGGAGCAGGGGCGGCGGTCGTCCACAACCCCCGTTGGGCGGCCGGCCAGGCGTCTTCGCTTGCATGCGGCATCGCGTGGTGTGCCGATCGGGGTTTCGCCGCGGCGGTCGTGGGCCTCGGGGACCAGCCGCTCGTCCCGGCCTCGGCCTGGCGCGCCGTCGGCCGACCAGGAGGGCAGGAGAGCCGGCCCGTCGTCACCGCCTCGTACGGTGGTCGGAGACGCCCGCCCGTTCGGCTCCATCGCTCGGTCTGGTCGCTCCTCTCCACCGACGGGGACGAGGGCGCGCGGGAACTCATGCGCCGACGGCCCGACCTCGTGCGCGAAGTAGCGTGCGAAGGCAGCCCTGCCGACGTGGACACGCTGGAGGACCTTCGTCGGCTCGAGGCGGCCGCCGGTCGGAACGCCGCGGCGAGGGACCTGGAGAGGAGGTGAGCCGATGGAGTTGACGAACGAATTCACGGTCGATGTCCCGGTCGAGGAGGCGTGGAGAGTCCTCACCGATCTCGAGCGCATCGCGCCGTGCATGCCGGGTGCCGCGCTCGAGGAAGTGGAAGGCGACGAGTACCGCGGCGTGGTCAAGGTGAAGGTCGGTCCCGTCACCGCCCAGTACCGTGGAAAAGCGTCGTTCGTAGAACGCGACCCCACGGGACACAAGGCGGTGCTCAAGGCCGAGGGCCGGGAGACGCGCGGTCAGGGCAACGCGAGCGCAACGATCACGGCCATGCTCGAGCCATCCGGAACCGCGACGCGCGTGTCCGTGGTGACCGAGCTCTCGATCACGGGCCGGGTCGCCCAGATGGGACGAGGGGTGCTTGCCGACGTGAGCACCAAGCTGCTGGGCCAGTTCGTCCAGTCGCTCGAGTCGACCGTGCTCGCAGGATCGTCTCCGGGTGCCGGGCCGACCGGTGCCGTGTCCGAGGAGCAGCCTGCCCCAGATGCCGCGCCCGGAGCGCCCCGCCGCAAGCGCGTGGCGAAGCGTGTGGCCGCGGCTCCCCGTGAGCAGGGGGCGACCGCACCGGTGGAATCCGGGGCCGCGACCCCCCCCACGGAGCCGGGTGCGGCCGCCCCTTCGCTCGCGCCCGAGCCGCGCGCCGTCTCCACAGAGCCCGCGGTCGGGACCGTTTCTCAGCGCGCCGCAGAGGGGAACGGCTCCGAACCCGACACGCCCGAGGGCGGCGTGCGGCGGATCGCGCCCGGAAGGGAGGTGGCGCCGGTCGACCTGCTGGATCTCGCGGGCCCGTCGGTCGCGGTCCGTGTCGTCGCGCCGGTCGCTGTCATTGTCCTGCTCCTCGCGCTCTTGCGGAGGCGCCGGCGCCGGCGCCGTTCGGGCTGAGCAGATTCTCGGCCCCCGGGCACGGCTGGTGGCGCGCGGCGGCGGACTGCGCCGCGAAACGTGTGGGACTCAGCCGCCGATCATCGACATCGAGCGCCTGGGGCGGAGGAACCCGGGTTCGTTGATGCCATGGCCGGGGAGCTTCCCCCAGACCGCCCGCCGCAACAGCATGGCGACATCCCCGTCGGTCCCGCCGGCGCGCAGCAGATCGCGGACAGGGTGTTCGGCGTCGGAGAAGAGGCAGTTGCGGATCCCTCCGTCCGCCGTCAGTCGGAGCCGGTTGCAGGTACCGCAGAACGGCTCGGTCACGCTCGAGATGAGACCGATCTCTCCCTTGCCGTCGGCGAAGCGGTAACGGGTCGCAGGCGCCGGGCTCCCGGCTTCTTGGACCGCGACGAGCGGCCAACGGCCGTGCACGGTCTCGTAGACCTCGTGGCCCGGGACGAGCTGGGAACGGTCCCATGCGCCCTCGGCGTCGAGGGGCATGTACTCGATGAAGCGGACCACCCGCCCGGTGTCTCGTGCGAACGCGGCGAAGTCCAGGATCTCGTCGTCGTTCCGCCCCCGAAGGAGCACCACGTTGACCTTGAGCGGACGGAGTCCCGCGGCCTCGGCCGCGTCCATCGCCGCGAGCACGTCGGCCAGTGTCCCCCGACGACGGACCGCGCCGAAGCGCTCTTTGCGCAACGAGTCGCAGCTCACGTTCACGCGCCGCAAGCCGCCCGCTGCGAGCGCCTCGGCGATGGGTGGGAGCAGGATGCCGTTCGTCGTCAGCGAGACGTCGGAGAAACCGACGGCCGCGACGCGCCGGACGAGGTCGCAGATGCCGCGACGGACAAGTGGCTCACCGCCCGTGATCCGCACCGCCGTGACGCCGACGTCGCGCGCCACCGTGGCGACGCGCACGATCTCCTCGAAGGAAAGAACCTCCGAGCGGGGAAGGAAGGTCATCCCTTCGAGGGGCATGCAGTAGACGCAGCGAAGGTTGCAGCGGTCGGTCACCGAGAGTCGGAGGTCGTCGTGGACACGGCCGTAACGATCGACGAGCGGACCCGAGAGCGGCATGCCGTCGGTGTCGACCGGACCCGACCGGCGTCGGGGCGCGCCGAGGCGCACGGGGGACGAGCCGAGCCGGGTCGTGCTCACGGTGACCGGGTGCCCCGCCGGGTGCCTGTTACCTGTGCCGCCACCGGGCCAGCCTAACGACGTCGCCCGGGTGCGCCGTTGACGACCGGCGCTCGGGCGGCGGACCGTCAGTGAGGCCGGCCGCCGGAGAGCAGTTCGAGGGCGTGCGGCAGGACGTCGGCGACCGCCTCGAGCGACTCGACGGCGCCGCTGGTCGATCCGGGAACGTTCAGGACGAGCGTGGCCCCGAGCGTCCCTGCCACCGCCCGGGAGAGCCGGCCGAGCGGATTGACCGCCCGCATCGCCTCGGCGATCCCGGGCGCCTCGCGGTCGAGCACGGCCAGGGTGCCTTCGGGAGTGAGGTCCTTCGGCGCGAAGCCCGTCCCGCCGGTCGTCACGATGAGGCCCCCGAAGTTCTCGGACATCTCACGGAGCGCGGCGGCCACGCTCTCGACGCCGTCAGGCACGCAACGACGCTCCACCACCTCGAACCCGCGGGCGGCGAGCGCCTCGGCCAGCGCCGCCCCCGAACGGTCCTCCCGGGTCCCGGCATGCACCGACTCCGACACCGTCAGCACTTTGGCGTGGTTCACCACGGTCGCAGGTTATCGACCCAGCCTGCGTGAGGACCGGACGCTCTCTCGCGGCTTGCAGTCGGAGCACAGGCCGCAGTTGCGCAACGAACGGGGGCACTCCGCCGTAAATGCGACGAGCGGGGTGGTAGCGTCCCAGCGTGTCCAGGGGGCCAGAACGCTTGCCGGTCGCCCTTGCAGTCCAACGCCGCGCAACCCCCGCCGCGCCCGTGGACGGGGCGCTTCCCGCGACCATCCCGCGCCACCCGTCACGCGGCGAGCCGGGCACGAGGCCGTGACCTCGGCGACGCGAGCCGCCCGGGCAGGGGCGCGCACCCCCTTGCCGTGGCTGGGCGCCTTGCTCCTGCTCTATCTCGGCGTCCCGGTCGTCGCGTTCCTGGTGCGGCTCGCGGCCACCCACGACCGCGGTTTTCACGACGCGGGCCTGTTCCCCGCGCTCGGGACGTCCGCGCTCGCTGCCACGATCGCGACGGCGCTCATCGCGGTCCTCGGCGTGCCCCTGGCGTACGTCCTGGCGCGCTCGCGGGGCCGGCTCGCGACGGCCTGCGGCATCGCGGTGCAGCTCCCGCTCGCCCTGCCACCGGTGATGGGCGGAATCCTCCTCGTGTACCTCGTGGGGCCGTACACGGCGCTCGGGCGCCTCTTCGGGGGCGCGCTGACCGACTCGTTTACCGGGATCGTGTTGGCGCAGACCTTCGTCGCGGCGCCGTTCCTCGTCGTGACCGCACGGGCCGCCTTCGGAGCCGTCGATCCCGCGTTGGAAGACGTCGCCGCCACGCTCGGGCACGGAGGAGTCGCCCGGTTCCTCCGTGTCGCCGTGCCCGTCGCAGCCCCGGGCATCCGAGCCGGAATGGTGCTGGCGTGGCTCCGCGCGTTCGGAGAGTACGGCGCGACGGTGATCCTCGCGTACCATCCGACGTCGCTCCCGGTGTACACGTTCACGCAGTTCAGCTCGACCGGTCTGCCCGGCACGATGGCCCCCACGGCGCTTGCGCTCGCCGTCGCCGCCGGGTGCGTCGCGCTTGGGCGGGTTCTCCTCGTGCCGGTGCTTCGTGCGCGCCGGCACCGGCGTCGAGGGGTCCGATCCCGCTCGGCGCTGGAGGTTCGGCGGCGGCTCGGTCCCCGAGCCGAGACGAACGTCGCGCCGTCGGCGCGACCCGCGTCGGCCGGGCCCGTGCAGGCGGTGTCCTTTGCTCTCGACTTGAGCCTGGGACGTCGTGACATCGGTCGGGCGCAGTCGCTCAGCGCCGTCGACGGACGGGAGCGCCGGTCCGGCTTCCGCCTCTCGGTTTCGCACCGGGGCGAGACGGCGCGTCTCGCCGTTCTCGGGCCGTCTGGGTCCGGCAAGTCGACGCTCCTCCGATGTCTCGCTGGCCTGCTCGGACCCGAAGCGGGACACGTGCAATTCGGGGAGCGAGCCGTGGCCTCCGTGCCGTCCGGACGCAGACGTGTGGGTTACGTCGCGCAGGGCTTCGGGCTCTTCCCCCACCTGCGAGTGCGCGATCAGCTCCTCTTCGGACGCGACGCCGACCCCGCAGTGGCCGATCACTGGCTGCACCGCATGCACCTGGGCGGCCTGGAGGACCGGTTCCCGAGCGAGCTGTCGGGTGGTCAGCGTCAACGGGTCGCGCTGGCGCAGGCGCTTGCACGAGCGCCTGACGTCCTTCTGTTGGACGAGCCCTTCGCCGCGTTGGACACTCCGGTGCGCCGTGATCTCCAGCGCGACCTCCGGCGGCTCCAGCGCGAAACGGGTGTGTCGACGGTCGTCGTCACGCACGATCCCGAGGAAGCAGCGCTGCTCGCCGACGAGGTGCTCGTCATCGACGACGGTCGCGCCCTCCAGCAGGGTCGCGTCCGGGCGGTCTTCGCCGCCCCCCGGTCGTGGGAGGTGGCGCGGCTCGTCGGTGTGCCCAACGCCCACCGTGCGAGCGTTCTCGGTCCCGGTGTCGTCGCCGTGGGACCTACTCGCCTGCCGGCCAACACCGGAGAGCTCTCTCGGGGCACTCCGGTCGTCTGGTCGGTGCGCCCAGAAGAAGTCCTCGTGAGCCCGACCACGCGTCAGAGCGGGGAATCCTGGACGCCACCCGGGCTCGTCGGCCAGGTCGAGGACGTCGCTGACCTCGGCGTCGCGCTTCTGGTGAGCGTCCGGCTCGGACCGGACGTCGTCGTCGAGGCGCGCCGGCGCGGGGATGAACCCGTCGACCTCGTCCCCGGTCAGTGGTGCGTGGCGAACATCATCGACGCCTCGGTGTGGCCGTCGGAAGCCACAACGGCTCCATCCACGGCGGACGTCGCCGAGCGGCCGGACACCGACGGGCCCGTTGCGCGCGACGCGGTGACCGACGAACCGCGGTTCAGTTCTGTGGTGGGACCTCGACGCTGACGTTCGTCGCCTTCACCACCGCGTTCGCCAACATCCCGGGTTCGAGCCCGAGCTCGTCCACGGCGTCGCGCGTGACGAGCGAGACCAAGCGGTAGGGGCCGGCCTGCAGTTCGACGACGGCGGCGACGCCGTCTTTGACGACCCGAGTCACGATCCCGGCGATGTGGTTGCGAGCAGACTGCCCCACGCTGCCGGTCTGACCCTGTTCGCCTGCGAGGTCGGTCGCCAGCCGCGCGAGATCGACACCGTCGACGGTACGGTGTCCGGCCGCGTCCGTCGAGGTTCGTACCTTCCCCGCGTCCGCCCAGCGGCGCATCGTGTCGGGGCTCACGCCCATGAGTTTCGCCGCACGGCTGATGCGGTACGCCGGCACCGCCCGTACCGTAGCTGCCGGCAGGTCAAGCCGGCGATGTGCCGAGGCCGAGGGAATATCCCTCGAGGAAGACGAGTGCCTCCTGTTGGCGCGGGTGTCGGTTCGCGACCGCGTGGAACGCAGGCGAATGGTCCGCGTGCAGCAGATGGGCGAGCTCATGGACGATCGTCGCGTCGAGGACCCACTCGGGCACGGCCCGCAACCGGTGGGAGAGCCGGATGTCCTGCGACTGGCTCGAGCACGACGCCCACCGCTTGCCCTGGTTGGTCACCCACCGAATCGATGCAGGCCTGACACCGTCGACGTAACGGTCCGCCAGGACGGCGGCCCGTTCCGCGAGCGCGTCATCCGAGGCGACCGCGCCCGGTCGTTTGGCGAGCACGCGCCCGACGAGCCACTCGATGAGCTCGGGACGGTCTGCACGCCGTACGTGTGCGGGGAGCACGACGACGATGCGGCTGCCCTCCCAGTACGCGGCCGCGGTCTTGCGCCGGCGGGAGCTCGTGCGGACGACGACTTCTGGATGCGATCTGTCGGAACCCGGCCCTTCGTCTCCCCGGCCGTCGGAGTGGGACGCGGGGCGGGCGTGGTGCTCGGGGGACTGGCGTCCGCTTCGGGACCCGCGTGTCGCCCCATGGGCGGGCGGTGCCGGTGCGGAAGGCGGTGCAGCCTCCGGCGG
>Ga0209579_10000689_pt1 | contig 31438 bp, 26 predicted proteins | sample Coa_R1_2_FD_187152 | JGI IMG/M metagenome (GOLD analysis project Ga0209579, IMG submission 187152) | Surface soil microbial communities from Centralia Pennsylvania, which are recovering from an underground coalmine fire - Coalmine... | ecosystem: Environmental > Terrestrial > Soil >... | reverse complement strand
CGCCCGCACCGGCAATTACGCCATCCTCCCGCCGCTTCCTTACACGCCAGGCACCGACGGCGCCGGCGTAATCGAATCCATCGGCGACGGCATCACCAAAGTCAAACCCGGCGACCGCGTCTATCTCGCCAAAAACGTCACCGGCTCTTATGCTGAATATGCCCTCGCCCTCGAATCGCAGGTCCACCGGCTGCCCGCCAACATCTCTTTCTCCCAAGGGGCCGGTGTCTTCATCCCCTATGGCACCGCCTACCACGCTTTGCACCACCAGGCCCACGCCAAAGGCGGCGACACCGTCTTAATCCACGGAGCCAGCGGCGGCGTGGGCACCGCCGCCATCCAGTTCGCGCGCGCCATAGGCTGCACCATTTTTGGCACCGCGGGCACACCCAAAGGCCTGGACCTTATCCGCCGCGAAGGCGCACACCGCGCTTTCGATCACTCCAAGCCCGACTACAAAGACGAAATCATGAAAGCCACTGGCGGCAAAGGCGTGGACATCATTCTCGAAATGCTGGCCAATGTGAACCTCGGCGCCGACCTCAAACTTCTCGCACAATACGGCCGTGCCATCGTCATTGGCAGCCGTGGCGATGTCACTATTACCCCGCGCGACCTCATGGCCCGCCGCTCTTCCGTGCGCGGTTTCACTCTCTGGGCCATCACTGAAGCGGAAGCCACTGACATCCATGCCGGCATCATCGCCGGCCTCGAAAACGGCACCCTTCGCCCCGTAGTCGGCGCCGAACTCCCCCTCAAAGATGCCCCGCAATCCCACATCGACGTCATGAAGCCTTCAGGCGCCCACGGCAAAATCGTCCTGGTCCCCTAACTCACTAAGAAATCGCCTCCATTTTCCATTTCCGGCACCATCCTCGTCACCGACCACGACCTCACCATCGACGCCAACCTCGGCTTCCTCGAACGCCTCATCCCCGCCGCCCGAGCCCAACAAGCCGTCTCCTCCCGCGTGAAAGCCCTCCTCAAGTAACCGCACCCGCCCGCCTAACCGGATCGTCAGGGCGCAACTTCAGTCGTCCCGCATCTTAGGTCCCGTCAGAGCACGACTTCAGTCGCCAAATGTGCAAATTTTTGCACTTCCACCCACACGGCCCCGCCACGAAACCTTTCAGATCAGACACGGTCTCACCAAGCTCCGCCGGTTCCGCTGAGCCCCGCAGAATCAATACTTACAAAAAGCGGCCTGACTAACTCTTTTAGAATGAATACTTACGCAAAACACCGGGGAGGGGGGCCAGCTACGAGATCTCAGTCACCAGTCGCGACTCACACCAATCACGAGTTTTTCTTCTCCGCGAGGAACGCTCCGAGCGCTTCCTGCCACGGGCGGAGGTGAATCCCATAGGCATGCAAGCTGGCGGGCGACAGCACCGAGTAGTTCGGCCGGCGAGCGGGCCGCGCGGACTGATCGGTAGTGATGGGGTGAACCGGAATTGCGCCGCGGCCGCTTTGCGCAAGGATCTCGCGCGCGAAGTCGTACCACGAGCACACGCCTTCGTTGCTGACGTGCACGATCCTGCGTGCGTTCTTCTCGATCAGGCCGCGAATGGCAGCCGCCAAGTCTCGCGTATAGGTCGGGGAGCCGATCTGGTCGTTCACCACGGAGAGCTCAGGCCGGGTCTCGGCCGCTTTCAGGATCTTTTCCGGGAACGACGGGCCGTGCACACCGAACAGCCAGGACGTGCGGGCAATGCACCAAGCGGAGTGGTTCTTCCGGAGCGCTTCCTCGCCCGCGGCCTTGGATGCCCCATATATATTGATAGGAGAAAGCCGGTCGGTGGTTTCGTAAGGGCGGGTTCCCTTGCCGTCAAACACATAGTCGGTGCTGACCAGGAAAACCCGGGCGCCGATTCGTTCCGCCGAGCGAGCGACGTTCTCGACGCCGGTCGCGTTCACGGCAAAGGCCAGGTCGCGGTTCTTCTCGCAGCCGTCCACATCCGTGTAAGCCGCGGAGACGACAATCCAGTCGGGATGGGTCTTCTGCACCAGGCCGTCAACCTGGAAGGGGTCGCGCACGTCCGCATCGGCCGACGCCGCCGGGAATAGCTCGGCCTTCGGACCGCCGTTTTCAGACTTGCGCCATTCATCGAGGAGGTCGGTGCCCAGCATGCCCGTGGCACCCAGAATGAGGACGCGCATGGGTTACTTGTGCTGAGTCTCCCAGTCGTAGGCGATGTCGGGATGATCGTAAGGCAGGCGAAGCTCGTCGGCCGGGTTGTAATGGCGGTCGGTGAAGTACACCAGCTGGATGGGGTCGACGCCCAGCGCTTTGTACCCATGGGCCACGCCCGGAGGAATCAGAATCTCCCAGGGCTGGAAGCGCCCTGAAAAAATCGTATTGATCGCGCCGAACGTCCTCGAGTGCACGCGCAAGTCATAAAGGAACACCTGGATCATGCCGGACACCGGGGCCCACAAATCAGTTTGTTCGGCGTGGTAATGAATGGCCTTGATCGTGCCGGGATAGGTGAGGGTGAGCGAAACCTGAATCTGCCGGGCGCCCTCCGGAACCATCTCTGAAGCTAGGCCCTTACCAAGCCGGGCCAGTTCGGTGAAATAGCCGCGGTCGTCGGGAAAAACAGCGAGTGGCGCAATCTGCACACCGTCAATGAGGTCGGCCGAGTTCGCGCGAGCAATGATCTTGCCCAGCGTTTTGGTGTTGCGCCGCAAAATCGCCATCTCGATGTTGTTGCGCGTTCCGAGCGGAACGATTTGCGCTTCGTGCGTGGCTGCTTCGGCCGCCATGAGATGCCTCTCCTGTCTATTCAATGCCGCAAACGTTTCGGTGTAAAGAGGGTTCTGAAGTTCAAGTTCCCGCGAGTTCGCTTAAAGCCTTGCGGGCGGAATCCGCGGCGGGGCTGTCCGGTTTGGCCTTGATGGCAGCTTCAAAGGCGCTCTTGGCCTTGGCGTTGTCGTTCAGTTTTTCGTAAGCCATGCCGAGATGATACTGGAAGGTGGGGTTCGCCGGCATTTTCTTGGCGGCTTCCTCGAGCAAGGGAACCGCGCTGGAGTAGGCGCCGGTATGGTAGTAGGCCCAGGCGAGGGTGTCGGCCGAACTGGCAGATTCCGGGGTGTTGATCAAGCCTTTGCGTCCGGTTTGCGCGAAGCTGAGGGCCAGGTTGGGGTCGCCGCCGTGTTCCAGGAGCAGGTAGGCAAGATTGTTGGCGGCGACGGCGTTGTCGGATTGAACGTTGAGGGCTTTCTGATAAGTCGCTTGGGCTTGCTGCCAGTCGCCCTTTTTTTCATAGAGAGAGCCGACGGCGACCAGCAACTGGGAATTGTTGGGAGTCAGTGCCACGGCGCGCTGGTAACTGGCGATGGCGGCGTCAGTTTCGCCCTGTTTGGCCTGAACGGCGGCCAGAGTGGCAAGGGGAGCGATGTTGGAAGGCTGAAGCTCGGAGGAGCGGGCCAGGGATTTTTCGGCATCGGCGAATTGCGAGTTCTGCAGCTGGGCCTGGCCGAGGAGAAAAACGAAACCGGCATTGTCTGGCGATTTTTGCACCAGCTGTTGCATGCGAGCGATGGCGGCCCCGACCTGGCCGCGCTGGAAGTCCAACTGCGCAAATGCTTCGAGAGCCGGCAAGGAATCGGGAGCGCGCTGGAGGGCCTGTTCGAAAAACTTTTGCGCCTCGGGATAGCGCTTCTGGCGGGTGCGCAGCAGGCCGAATTCGATATAGCCGGTGGGATTTTGCGGAGCGGCAGCGATGACGCGATTCAGATCGGCTTCGGCGCCGGCGACGTCGCCCTGGTTGGCGCGCGCCGAGGCGTGGAAACTATAGCCTTCAGCCGCGGTGGGAGCGATTTTTTCGAGTTGCGTGGCGAGCGACTCAAGTTCCTGCCAGTCGTGGCGTTGCGTGGCGACTGCGGCAAGAGCGCGTAAAGCCTCGGGATAGGCGGGCTGATACTTGAGGGCCTGGCGCCACTCGCTCTCGGCCTGATTGGAGTCGCCCCTAAGCTGATAGGCAAAACCGAGCTGCAGATGGGCGGCGGCATTTTCCGGAGCACCCTTGACGGCGGACTGCAGAGTGGCAACAGCATCATCGGCTTTTTTCTGCTGAATCTGGATCTGTCCGCGGACGATGAGGGCGTCCACATCGCCGGGAGAAGCTTTCAATATCTTGTCGTTGACCTGGCCAGCTTCCTCGACACGGTGAGAGAGAATGAGCAGCTGGGCATAGGTTTTCAAGACACCGAGATCGTGAGGGTGGGCGGAAGCAAGAGAACCAAATTCAGCGATGGCCTTTGCGGAGTCGTTGCGAGCGATATAGAAATCACCAAGCATGCGATAGCCGGCAGAGACATCGGGCATTTGGGACTTGGCATCGCTGAGGACCTTTTCGGTCTGCTCGAGCTGGCCCTGAGCAAAATAAAGCATGGCGAGCGACTTGCGAGGCGCTGGATTTTTAGGTTCGAGCTGAATGGCGGATTCAAACTGCTTGCGGGCGTCGTCCCAGCGTTTCTGAGATTTATACAAAGCACCGAGCATCATCACCGGAACAGTCGAGGAAGGCTCGATGGAGTGAGCTTTCTGGAGACTGGCCTCGGCTTCCTGCAGTTTTCCCCATTTCTGCTGAAGGCCAGCCAGATTGATGTAAACGGTGGAGCGATCGGGAGAAAGAGCGGCCGCTTGCTGAGCGACGGCCAGAGAATCCTTCTGATTGCCGAGGGCGGTTTCCACGTCGGAGAGCAGCATTTTGGCGTCAACGTTATCGGGATTTTTGTCGAGCACGAGGAGCGCGCGATCTTTGGCATCCTGGACCTTGCCAGCGCCAAGAAGAATTTTTCCGATATCAATTTGCGCAGGCCAGTTTTGCGGGTCGAGATCCACGGTGCGGTAGAGTTCCTGATAAGCGGCATTCCAATTGCCGAGATGCATGCTGCACTGAGCGCTCTTGTAATGGGCTTCGACGTAGCGGGGGTCTAACTGGAGTGCGCGAGCGTACAAGATTTGAGCTTCGGCATACTTGCCATCTTTGAAGTAGGTGTCGCCCTGGGTGACGAATTTCTGTTTGCGGACATTGGGATCGCGAAAGCCGCAGCCCGCACCACAGAGAGACAGCGCCAGGAGAAAGGCGCCCAGATGCAATGGGGAAAAACGCCAGAAACGAAGCGACGGATGGTCGCGATGGGACCGAGACATGGACATGGGCCTCGAGAAAAAGAGCAAGCGAATTTTGTTCACAGGAAAGTATAGACACAATTCGACGAGACTCGCCACGGGGCAGTTGAGGAGGCGAGATGATTCCGTCAACCTAAGCACAAGGGAGGTAAGTATCCTGAATACAGTAAATTACGGGTAGCGGAAAGGCGTTCGAGAGGTAGAAAAACCTGGATTGCGCCGCAGGTAGCGAGACCGGAGGTGGGAGAGGAGAAAATGAGGGACAACGTGGATATAAGTTTTCCACTATGTTGCTAGAATGGCAGGGTAGGAGCAGAGGCGGAAGGTCGGCGATTTCGCGGCAATGCGAGCATCTTATTGAAAATAAGGCATTTAGATGCCGTATCGGATGAAAGGTGCGGGCAAAGGCTGGCAGCGGGCGTGCAGAGTAGCACTAAGTCCAGGTCTGCGCGAAGAGCGTAGAGGCTTGCAGAGGGTGGTGGATTCAAGATGATTCGAAACGGCGAAATTACAATGTCGGAGGCCAAGCGGATCCTGAGGAAGTACTGGTGGATCCTGCCCTTGACGCTGGTAAGCGGGGGAGCGCTGGGTCTGGGAGTGACATTTTTCCTGCCGAAGAAATTCACGTCGCAGTCGCGGATCCAGATTCACGAGCAGAGCGTTTCCCAGGACCTGGTAAAGCCGATTTTGACGGAACAGACCAGCCAGCGGTTAGCGTCCATGCAGGAACAGATTCTGAGCCGCACGCAACTGCAAGGAATCGTGGAGAAATTCGGGCTGTACCCATCGGAACGCGGAAAAGTGCACATGGAAGACCTGGTGCTGGAACTGCGAAAGGCGATTGAGGTGACGCCGCCCGATACGACGTTGACGGCGCAGCAGCAAAACCACCAACTACCGGGCTTCTACATCAACGTAACGTTTGACAATCCGGAAGTGGCGCAGAGAATCTGCAGCGAAGTGACCACCAAGTTTCTGGAACAGAACGCAAAGTATATGAACGACACTTCGGTAAAGGCCGTGGAGTTCCTGTCGCAGCAAGCAGAGGAAGCGAAGGCGAAGCTGGACGAACAGGACCAGAAGCTGGCGGAGTTCAAGAAGAAGTACATGGGATCGCTGCCGGACCAGGAAAACGGCAACATGACGCTGATGACCACCATGAATTCTCAACTGGAGGCGAACACGCAGGCCATCAGCCGGGCGCGAGAAGAGCGAGCGATGAACGAATCGCTTCTGGATGCGCAGCTGGCGAACTGGAAAGTAGTGAGGAGCGGCGAAGCGGCTCCGGAAACGCTGGACCAGCAGCTAACGATGCTGCAGGAGCAACTGAGCGCGCTGCAATCGAAGTACACGCCGGAACACCCGGACGTGATCAAGACCAAAAACCAGATCGAGCAACTGAAGAAGCGGATGGGGGAAGCACCAACGCCGAAACCGGCAGGAAGCACGCGAGCGGGAGAGATCGAGCCGCCGGTGATCCAGCAATTGCGGGCCAAGATGAAACAGGATGATCTGAATATCGCAGACTTGACCAAGCGAGGCAACCAGATTCAAGGGCAGATCGGCGTGCTGCAGGGCCGGCTGCAACTGAGCCCGGCGGTGGAACAGCAATACAAGGAATTGATGAGAAGCTACTCAAGCGCGAGCGATTTCTATAACGACCTGCTAAAGAGACGGGACCAGGCGGCGGTCGCGCGAGATTTATCGAAAGAGCAGGAAGGTGAGCAGTTCAGCATGGAAGACCCACCGAGCCTGCCGATGACGCCGTCGTTCCCCAAGAAGATCGTATTCGCGGGAGTGGGACTGGGCGGAGGCTTGGCGATGGGAGTGGCCCTGCTCTACCTGCTGGCGGCGGTGGATTCCTCGATGCACACGGAACGAGATGTGGAATTGTGCCTGAAGGTGCCGGTGCTGACGCTGGTGCCGACGATCGACCCGGCGGCCATGGCACGAAACAGCAACAACGGGAAAAGCAGAGAATTGGATTTGGCGAGTCCCAGGATATAAAGACAAAGACCGAGAAAAGAACAGGATACCGAGAGATCCATGAGTCGAATTCATGAAGCACTGAAGAAAGCAGCGCAAGAGCGGACGGCGCAACTTGCGGCGGGCGGCGAGACGAGTTTCGTCGAACTGGCGGAAGGGCCGCGGACGGTGCCGCCGGCACGGGAGATGGAAGAAGGGGCGATGCCGACGCTGCCCCCAATGGCGCAGAGCGGCGCAGCCGCACTGAAGAGTTCGACCGCGCTGACGTACCTGCGTTACGAAGAGCTGATCAAGCAATGCGCGACGCCGAAGTGGCGGATTGACCCGAGGCTCAGCGTATTCGAAGGAGGCGACGAAGCACAGGTGGGTGCGGAGCGGTTTCGAACGCTGCGGTCGCGGCTGTATCAGATCGCCGGGACACGGCCGCTGAGACGGGTGGTGGTGACGAGCAGCGTGCCAGCGGAAGGAAAAACATTTGTGGCATCGAATCTGGCGCAGTCCATCGTGAGACAGCCGGATCGCAAGGTATTGCTGATCGACGCGGATTTGCGGGCCTCGCGCTTGCACCAGGTGTTGGGAGCACCGCGAACGCCAGGACTGTCCGAGTACCTGCTGGGCGAAGCGAATGAGTTTCAGGTGGTGCAGAAGGGCACGGAAGCCAACCTGTGCCTGATAGCAGGCGGGCGAGAAGTAACGAACCCGAGCGAACTGCTGATGAATGATCGTCTGGGCCGGCTGCTGGAGCTAATGACGCCGTTGTTTGACTGGATCATTCTGGACACGCCGCCGTCGTTGCCGGTACATGACGCCAGCATGATGGCTGACTTGTGCGACGGAGTCTTGTTTGTGGTGCGAGCCGGGGCCACGGATCATGAGATGGCGGCGAAAGCAGCGTCGGAATTCCAAGAAGGAAGCCTGCTGGGAGTAGTGTTGAACCGGGTAGAAAGCGGAGCGGGCTACGGCGGATATTATTACGGGTATCCGGCGGGAGAAGGCGACAAGGCATAGCAAGGTCGAAATTCGACCATTCGGCAGCCGAGATTTCGCTGCGGCTCGCGATTTCTAAAATCCAAAAAATAACTCAGGTTTTTCCGGACTGCTAGAGCGGCGCTCAAATCCGTAAAAGGAAAGAGCCTGGCGCGATTGTGCAGTTTGAAGATTGTCTGCGCTACGGGCTGGTTGCGTCGGCGGCAGCGGGCGGGCGCGGCTCAGAACGTTCGAGAAGCCAGAGGACGGGCGCCAGAATCAGCAAGCCCAACAGGAAGAAGACTACACCACCCTCGTGGTGCAACCTGCCGTATAGAAAACCAGGATCAACGTAGGTGGCGAGCAACGTCAACGTGACGATGCGGATGCCGTTTTTCAAAATCATGACAAACAGGCCAGCAACGACGAGGAGCACTTGTTTCCAAAAGGTGCGCAAGTAGAAGTGTGCGACGAGGATGGCGAGGATCAGCAAGGCGATGCTGGAGCGGATGCCGCTGCATTCGCGAGCTACTTCGATATTGACGCGGGCGAAATGGAAGACGAAGCCATCGCGAAGGACCGGGACCCCGCTCCAATCAAAGAGGACGGCGGCGATCTCCGCAGAGCCGCGCTGCAGGTAGTAGATCGAACGATCGAGAAGGAAGTCAGGGAAAGGAATGGTGAAGAGGAGAAAAGTGAGCGGGAAGGAGGAAAGACGCAGGGCCGAGCGGCCGAAGAGAAAGGCGAAAGCGGCTACCCACAGGAGCAGGAGGGCAAAGACGTAGAGAGAGAGCTGGTTGAGAGCGCTCCAGTGAGATCCGGAGAAGAACGCCACGGCGGCGGCCAGCGCGCCGGCGAAGAATAGCGCGACGCCAGTAGGGACGTCGGAGTCGAGAGTGGCAAAGATGCGGCGGCGCTCAAGATAGAGCAGCCACAGACAGATGGCGGGGATGAGGATGGAGTGGGAGGCGTTGTCGTTGGAAAAAGAGTAGCGGACGAAGCGAGAGACCGGGCCGAGCAAGAGGAGACAAGTAGCAAGAAGCCATGCGATGCCGAGCCAGGAGCGGCGGGCAAGATTGCCCAGAGGCGGTGCGGATGCGGCGGCGGCGAGTTGGGATTCGGGAACGGACATTTTTTCTGTTCAAAAGAGCTAACCGCTAAAAGTCTCCGCGCGCTGGACGTAGTGGCGTTCGTAATAGTTGCGGTATTCTCCAGAGCGGGCGTGCTGCAACCAGGAAGCGTTGGAGCGATACCAATCAATGGTGCGGCGGATGCCGTCTTCAAAGGAGACCAGGGGCTTCCAGCCGAGTTCACGCTGAATCCTGGAACTATCGAGAGCGTAACGGCGGTCGTGGCCAGGGCGGTCTTTGACGTATTGCATGAGGGATTCAGGCTTGCCGAGAAGTTTGAGAATGGTGCGGACGATGTGGAGATTGGGTTGAGGAGTGCCGGCCGAAACGTTATAGATTTCGCCGGTTTTTCCCTTTTCGACGGCGAGGGCAATAGCGCGGCAGTAGTCTTCGACGAAAAGCCAGTCGCGCTCCTGCAGGCCATCGCCATAGATGGGGAGAGCTTTGTCCTCCTGAGCGTTGGCGATCATGAGCGGGATCAGCTTTTCCGGGAATTGGAAGGGGCCGTAGTTATTGGTGCAGCGGAGAATGATGGCGGCGACGCCGTAGGTATTGGCGTAGGCGGCGACGAAATGGTCGGCGGCGGCCTTGCTGGCGGCGTATGGGCTGCGCGGGTCGAGCAAGGTTCCTTCGGTAAAGCTGGCGCCGGCGGGCGCACTGCCATAAACCTCATCGGTGCTGATGTGGATGAAGCGCGGGAGCCTGGTTTTGCGGGCGGCTTCGAGCAGGCACATGACGCCGCCGACGTTGGTGCGAAGGAAGGGAGAAGCGTCTTCAATGCTGCGGTCCACGTGAGTTTCGGCGGCGAAGTTGACCAGGGCGTCGAAGCCGAGAGCGAAGAGTTCAGCGACGGCGGCGGAGTCCGTGATATCGCCACGGATGAAACGATAACGCGGATCGGAGGCGAGATCGCTGAGGCTTTCGGGATTGCCGGCATAAGTCAGCTTGTCGAAGTTGACGATGTGAACGTCCGGACGCGTGGTGAGCATGTGACGAACAAAGTTTGAGCCGATAAAGCCTGCGCCGCCGGTGACGAGAAGTTTCAAGAAGAGCTCCTTTCGAGTGCGGTTGCTGCGCGGGGCTGGCTAATCATGATTGCGGGAATGGCGGGGAGGCGCGCCGCGGCCGGGAATTTTGTTGGCGCCGGTTTTGGCGACGAGGTTGGTGGCGTGAAGAAGGGATTCAAAGGTTCCGGCGTCGGTCCACCAGCCGTCGAGGATGCTGTGGGTGAGGGTGCCTTCTTTAAGGTACATGTTGTTGACGTCGGTGATTTCGAGTTCGTTGCGCCAGCTAGGCTTGGTTTTGCCGATTTTCTCAAAAACGGTGGCATCGTAGAAATAGAGACCGGTAACGGCATAGTTGGACTTGGGGGACTTGGGCTTTTCTTCGATGCCGAGAATGCGGCCGTTGGAAATCTCCGGGCAGCCAAAGCGATCGGGGTCGGACACTTCTTTTAGGATGATGTGGGCGCCGGAGGATTGTTTTTCGAAGGCTTCCTTGGAGGCGATGATGTTGTTTTCGATGACGTTGTCGCCGAGGATGACGCAGATCTTTTCGCCTTCGACGAACGGCTCGGCGAGACGAAGCGCGTCGGCAATGCCGCCTTCGCCTTCCTGATAGGTGTAGTGAATACGGTGGAGGTCGAAATCCCGCCCGTTGGAAAGCAGCCGGAGGAAGTCGCCGGAATTCTGGCCGCCGGTGACGATGATGATGTCCTTGATGCCAGCGTCCACGAGAGTCTGGATGGGGTAGAAGACCATGGGGCGGTCATAAACCGGCAGGAGATGCTTATTGGTGACACGAGTCAGGGGGTAGAGACGCGACCCTTTACCGCCAGCCAGAACGACACCCTTCATGGTTCCTCGATTCGGCGCTCAACGGAGCGTCGCAGACACCTCCCTATCTTGCCACGCGCGTGGATTTTGTGACATATTGAGACAACGGAACGTCGGGAATTGTGACCGAACGGAAAACCTCAGCCGAGCCGAAAGAGCAGTCGGAATTGGGGAAGGCATGATAAAGCTAAAGGACAGAATCTTAGCGTAACACACTAAAGGATTTGTGCCTTCTCCAGCTCAGATCACATATACAGTTAAAGAGAATCCCCTTCCCACCCAGTCCGGAATCGAAATGCAACTATAGGGCAGTAGTTTTCTCTCGCTTCGGGTCCGAGTAGGTCTGGTGGTGTGGTGACGTTCGGTACAGCGGATTTAACGTCTTATTTTGCAATGAGTTACAGACGGTACAGGGATGCGATTATGGCATTTTCGTGACATTGGCGGTGGCAGGTGAATTGCCCAATGAAGGGAGAAGCTTCGCATCCGAGGTCTTTGTGGCGGTAGCCCGCCCGCGCCGCGTCCACAAGCCCAGCCTCGAAGGAGAAGGCAAACTTGGTTTCCTTTACGGACATTACCGGGAAGAGTCAACTCCCTTGGTATGTGCTGCAATGCTGGGTTCGCAAGGAAGGCGCGATAGCGACACACCTAGAAGGCTTGGGCTTTGAGTGTTTTGTTCCGAAATATAAAAGCGTCCGTTTGTGGTCGGACCGCAAGAAGGAAGTAGAACAGCCGCTCTTCCCCGGATATGTGTTTTGCCGGTTCGATTACTCACAGCGTCGTCCGATCACGGTAACTCCGGGCGTGCTGCAAGTGGTCGGTTATGGGCGGACGCCGACTCCGGTCGAGGATAAAGAGGTGGAGGCGCTCCAGGTGGCCGCGGCCGCCGGGGTACCGAGCCAGCCCTGGCCGTATCTAGAGGTCGGAGAGCGGGTGAAGATTCACACCGGGAAATTGGCAGGGCTGGAAGGGATCTTAATCAACTTCAAGGCCAACCACCGCGTGGTGCTGTCGGTGACGCTGTTGCAGCGTTCCGTGGCGCTGGAAGTTGATTTGGATTGGGTAACCTCACTGGAAAAAAGCGAAGGCGGCCGAGCAAAGCAGTTCCTGGCTGGAATGCCGATTCGAGTTGTTGGGTAATTGAGAAGTGGGAAAGACCGGGGCAAAAGACAGTTCCATGAGCGTACTACGGACCGTGATGGCAGGGCGAGAAAATGCGCAGCGAATGGATGCTGACGCGCAGAGAATGATGGGCAAGAGCAGCGTACAGTCGGGACGGATCGTTCTACACGAAGACGCGTTCGTGTCCATGCTCTATCTGGAACGCCGGCGCGCGGAGAGATCGCGCAATCGATTTGTACTGATGCTGGTGGATGTGACGGGCGCGATCAGCGACGGACAGAAAAATAGAACGCTGTCAAAGATCACGAATGGCTTGTTAGGCGTCACGCGGGAAACCGACATTATCGGATGGTATTTAGAAGATCATCTGATCGGAGTAATTGGGACGGAAGTGGGCAAGGCCAAACCAAAGACCGTGCAGGCCCGCATGTTGGAAAAAGTAAGAGCCGCGATGGTGCTAGCCCTTCCGGAACAAAAGGTCTCCCAGATCAGCGTGTCCTTTCATTTCTTCCCCGATGACTGGGAGGAAGGGAATTCGGATCATTCGGCGAACCATGCACTCTACCCCGATTTGTCGAGGAAAGAGGAATCGCGAAAGTTCGCCTTGGCGGTCAAGCGTTCCATGGACGTAATGGGTAGCGCAGCCGCGCTAATTCTAACTGCGCCCATTATGGCGGCGGTAGCGGTGGCCATCAAGCTGACTTCCAAAGGCCCGGTGCTTTTCAAACAGGAGCGCCTCGGGCAGTACGGAAAAAAGTTTACAGTGCTGAAGTTCCGGTCAATGCGAACGGACTGTGATGCCAAAATTCACGAAGAATATGTGAGCCAGTTTATTGCAGGCCAGGTCGATGCGGTTTCTGATGGTGAGAAGCCGGTGTTCAAGATCCAGCAAGATCCGCGTGTTACGCCGATCGGGCGTTTCCTGCGCAAGACCAGTCTGGACGAGTTTCCTCAGTTCTGGAACGTGCTGAAGGGCGAAATGTCGCTGGTGGGCCCCCGGCCTCCGGTGGTTTATGAGTACAAGTCTTACGAATTGTGGCATCGCCGGCGCGTTCTGGAAATCAAACCGGGAATTACCGGTTTGTGGCAAGTCGAAGGGCGCAGCCGAACCTGTTTCGATGAGATGGTGCGTCTGGATCTGAAATATGCCCGGGCATGGTCAGTATGGCTTGACGTCAAGATTTTGTTGCAGACGCCGGGCGTAGTGCTGACCGGCGAAGGCGCCCACTAGCCCTGCCGGACAGCGACTCAAGGAAAGATCTTCTGGCAAACCGCAGCTGCCCGTCGAAACGCGGCCTCTACTCCCCGGAGGCAGCGCTTGTATGCCAGGGGCAGGTCAAGCTCCGCACGTGTGACCGCACGGCTTGGTCTTTTGCACCGGTCTCGCGATGAATTTCCTTGTAACCACCTAGGAGCCCTATGATTCGCATCGGTGTGATTGGCTATGGCTATTGGGGACCGAATATCGTCCGCAATTTCCACACTCACAGCAATTCCGAAATAGCTATGGTCTGCGACAAGAGCAATAAATGCCAGGAGAGGCTGCACAAGGCGCATCCGGCCATCCCTTTTACGACGGATCCGAGCGAAATTCTGAAGTCGCCGGATATTGATGTGGTTGCCGTGGTCACGCCAGTCTGGACACATTTTGAACTGGCGAAAGCCGCACTCGAAAACGGGAAGCACATTTTTGTGGAAAAGCCTTTTACCTGCAGCGTACAACAAGCCGAAGAACTGATAGAACTGGCCGACCGCAAGCACCTGAAGATCATGGTGGACCATACGTTTCTATTCACCGGAGCGGTCAAAAAGATCCGGCAACTGATCGACGACGGGGAACTTGGCGACCTGTACTACTACGATTCGCTCCGCGTGAATCTGGGGCTGTTCCAGCACGACGTCAACGTAATCTGGGACCTGGCGCCGCATGACCTTTCCATCATGAATTATGTCATCAAGGAACAGCCCGAGGCGCTGGTGGCGACCGGCGAAAAACATCTGAACGGCGTTGAGGACATCGCCTTCATCACCGTGTACTTTCCCAAGCGGGTCATCGCTCACATCAATGTGAACTGGCTATCGCCAGTGAAGGTCCGCACGACGCTGATCGGTGGCGAAAAGAAAATGCTGGTGTGGAATGATCTGGAAGCGGACGAGAAGATCAAGGTGTATGACAAAGGGGTCAGCATGTCCAGCAATCCCAGCAACCTGCATCAGTTGCTGGTCAGTTACCGGTCCGGCGACATGTGGGCACCGCAGGTGGAACAGATCGAAGCTCTGCGCGCGGAGACGGCATACTTCCTGAAGTGCATCGAGGAAAACAAGACGCCCCTGAATGACGGCGTGAACGGCCTGCAGGTAGTGCGCTTGCTCGAGGCGGCGGAGAAGTCGGTCCGCCAGCGTGGAGAGCTGGTGCAGCTGTGAACGAATTCGTCTGCATTGCTCCCAGCGTAAAGCTCGGCAACGGGGTGAAATTCTCGAAATTCATTAATTTATACGGCTGCGAAATCGGGGACGAAACAAAGATCGGAGCTTTTGTCGAAATCCAGAAGAACGCAACCGTGGGAAAGCGCTGCAAGATTTCGAGCCACACCTTCATCTGCGAAGGCGTCGAAATCCAGGACAACGTTTTCATCGGACACAGCGTGACTTTTATCAACGATTCCTACCCTCGCGCGACGACCGCGGAGGGTGGTCTCCAGACCGAGGCGGACTGGAAAGTCGAGAAAACCGTGGTGCAGAAGGGCGCATCAATCGGTTCCGGATCGACCATTCTGAGCAACGTGACCGTGGGCGAAAACGCGATCGTGGGAGCAGGAAGTGTGGTGACCAAGGATGTCCCGGCGAACGCCATCGTCGCCGGCAATCCGGCCAGAGTTTTGCGGTTCCTAACAAAGGAGACGAAATAATCCAAATGACGAGCACAACGAAAGTTCCTTTTCTTGATCTGGTAACGCCTCATCAGGAACTGAAGGCCGAACTCCTGCAAGTAGTGGAAAAGGCCCTGGCGACTGCGGGTTTTATTGGCGGTCCAATGGTGGAAGAGTTTGAGCGGGAGTTCGCCCGATTCTGCGACACCAAATACTGTGTCGGCGTAAACAGCGGAACCGATGCATTGCGATTCGCATTCATGGCGGCCGACGTCAAGCCAAATGAGATCGTGGTCACGGTAGCGCACACCTTTATCGCAACCACCGAAGCCATCTCCCAAGTGGGAGCGCATATCGCGTTCGTGGACATCAATGATCAGACCTACACCATGGATCCGGAAAGTCTGCGGGAGTACCTGGAAAACCGGTGCGCGTTTGACTCGCGTCTGGGCAAGCTGGTCGAGAAGGCTTCCGGGCGCGTCGTTTCGGCAATAGTTCCAGTTCACCTCTATGGCCAGACCGCCGACATGGATCCGATTCTCGCTCTGGCCGAAAAGTACGGCCTGGTGGTGATCGAAGATGCCTGCCAGGCGCATGGCGCAGAGTATTTTTCTCGCAAGGAAGGCGCCTGGAAAAAGGCCGGCACCATGGGCCGAGCGGCGGCGTTCAGTTTCTACCCTGGCAAGAATCTTGGAGCGTGCGGAGAAGCGGGCGCCACAGTCACCAACGATGAAGAAATGGCCAAGCGGATGAAGATGATTCGCGATCACGGCCAGGCGAAGAAGTATTATCACGACATCGAGGGCTATAACGGCCGTCTCGATTCTATCCAGGCGGGATGGCTCAGCGTGAAACTGCGTCATCTAGCCGATTGGAACGAAGCGCGTCGCAATCTGGCTCATCGGTACCACCGTTTGTTTGCCGATGCCTCAGGGTCGGTGGCGATACCCCAGGAAGCCGAATGGACCAAAGGCGTTTACCATCTTTACGTAGTGCGCGTACAGGATCGTGAAGCGATGCAGGCTCATTTGGCGGAAGCGGGTATTGGGACCGGAATTCACTATCCCATCCCCCTGCACTTGCAAAAAGCTTATCGGCAACTCGGCCACAAAAAGGGAGACTTTCCGGTGACCGAACGGGTCGCGGCTGAAATCGTATCGCTGCCGATGTTCCCCCAAATGACCGAGGCCATGCAGGATCTGGTCGCCCAATCCGTAAAGGAATTTCTGGCGGCTCGAGTAACAGCGAACCGATAATTCCAGTTCCAAGGACAAATGCGGGCTCCGCGCAGAAATAGACTCTGACGCGGAGCCCGCCCTTCAGCAGCGTTGAATCCGCACAACCCATAATCGGCAGCGTCCTGTTTTGTCACACTCGCGAGCTCCACGTCGAACTATGCCCTTTCACGGGTTCCAAATGCCTCGTATCGACCGGTTAGCAACGGTCTATGCGTGCCATCCGCTGTCCAAGCTCACAGGCTGGTCCACCAGATCCTGTGTGCCTATCCTGGCATATCACAGCATTTCCGAGAATCTGTTCGGGAAATTGGACCCGTACCATCAAATCAACACGTCCGCCCAGGTATTCTCTGAACAGATGAAATGGCTTCGCCGTTCAGGCTATCGGGCGATTCATCTGGCGGAGATGCTGGGTGCTCTGGAGAGTGGCGACGATCTTTCTAAAACCGTGGTGCTTACTTTTGATGATGGATACCAGGATTTCTACACCGAGGCGTTTCCCGTTCTGAAGCAGTGTGGTTTTGCGGCAACCGTATTTTTGGTGAGCGGGCGCGTTCGAGATTCGGCGATCTGTTTTGAGGGAGCGGACTATCTGACTTGGCGCGAAATCCGCGAACTCCGTGCCAACGGAATCAGCTTCGGCTCTCACACCGTAACGCACGCCGATTTTCGTTCTCTCGGACCTGAGCAGATCGAGTACGAACTTGGTTGCTCAAAGGAAACCATCGAACAGGAAATCGGCGCTCCCGTAGAGTCGTTTTCCTATCCGTTTACGCTGCCGTCGGAGGATCGCGAATTCGTCCGGTATCTGGCGGATACCCTGGAAAATCTTGGCTATGCCAACGGTGTTTCCTCAGCAATCGGCAGAGCCCGACGGTCGCACGCTCGATTCTTTCTCCCGCGCCTGCCGATCAATTCCTGGGATGATGCCGGACTTTTCCGGGCGAAACTTGAGGGCGGATACGATTGGCTCCGATGGCCGCAATGGTTTTACAGATTTGCCCACCACAGCGTCTCGCTGATGGCAGCACACACGCGCTGATGCCCGGCAAAAGGAGCTGCCCGGGGGCTAGGGAATTGGGCATCACTTTGTGGTAAGTTTTTTCCCTGCTTCAGGCAGTGGTTTGGCCCAAAATCTGGTCAATTCTGGCTAATCGATTGATTATGCAGGGTTTATTCTACTCGTTGCAGGTATGATTCGCCCCAAATAGCGGGCGATTGTGGCAGGTTGATTGCGTCACAATCTGACGAACGGCTGGCAGTTTTGGGTACTGGAAGTCATTGAATTGAGCTGGTTTAGAACGCTTAAATGGGATACCAGTGGCGGTAGCCCATCCACACGAGAGCACGGAGGCCCGAGCAGATGAAGGCACAACAGAATGTAGTGGTGGTAGGGTTGGGTGAAGTAGGCAAGCCGCTTTTCCAGCTTGCATCTCGCCATCACCATGTCATCGGGGTGGACATCGAGCCGGGTAAGACGCAGATCGGAACTGTAGATGTGCTTCACATCTGCTTTCCCTTTGAGATTAAAGACTTCGTCGGAGAAGTGGCACGATATATCGAAGTGTTCCAGCCGAGCCTGACCGTCATTAACAGCACGGTCGGTATCGGCACGACCCGGGCAATTGCAAGACGTTCGGGGGCGGCAGTAGTGAACAGCCCCGTACGCGGAAAGCATGTGCGCATGTTGGAAGAGTTACAGCACTATACGAAGTTCGTGGGCGCTAACGATCCGGCCGCGGGGCGTTTGGCTGCCAGCCATTTTGAATCCATGGGTTTGAAGACCAGGGTTCTTTCCAGCTCGGAGGCCACCGAACTGGCCAAGCTGACGGAAACCACCTACTTCGGACTCATGATCGCCTGGGCGCAAGAAATTGAACGGTATTGCGACCGGTTGCACCAGGACTATTCAGAAGTTTCTTCTTTTTACGACGAAATCAAGTTTTTCCCGCAGGTGAAATATTTCCCGGGAGTCATCGGCGGGCATTGCGTGATGCCGAATATAGATATTCTCAGCAAGTTTGAGGATTCGGCTTTACTGGAAGCCATCAAGAGCTCGAACCAGCAGAAGATTGCCCGAGACGCCGCGGCAAAAACCGCGGAAGAATTAAACAAAGTTCCGGCGGAGGCTGCCCGCTGACGGATTGCGCCATGGACGTATGGCATGGCACGATGCAAAGTTACAAGTGACCGGGATTGCATTCCGGAAGAAATCGTGACGCACTCTACCACACTCGCACAACCTGAAGTATCGGCCTCCGCACAACCTCCTGCAGCCGGCTATCCGCAGCTGCGAGGGAAACGGGTGGCGATGGTTACGTATTCACTCTACCCGGACGATCCGCGTCCTCGCCGCGCGATAGATGCACTAAGAAGCGAGGGCATGAAGGTGGATCTGGTTTGCCTGGGACAGAAGAAGCCCACAAACCAGAGCAGCTCCGATGATCTCCATGTGCTTCGCGTGCCGATGAAGCATCGTCGAGGCAGCAAGCTGACCTACGCTTTTCAGTATGGAAGCTTCATCGTCATCTCTACATTTGTGTTTGCCTGGCGCGCCGTCCGGCGCCGCTACGACCTGGTATATGTCCACAATATGCCGGACATTCTGGTATTAAGCGCCCTGGTGCCCAAAGCACTGGGGGCTAAGGTCGTTCTGGATCAGCACGATCCGATGCCGGAACTCATGACCACCATCTTTAATCTAGAGCCGGAGAGCTTCAGCGTGCGCCTCATCCGCTGGATCGAGAGATGGAGCATCGCGCGCACAGACCTGGTGGTCACGGTAAATCTGGCCTGCAAAAACATTTTCGCCGGTCGCAGCTGCCGCCCCGAAAAAATCGCGGTGGTGATGAATGCTCCCGATTCCAGGATCTTTCGGTTCCGCGCAGCGCAGCAACAGCGGCGAGAACCGGAATCGAGCAAGCCCTTTGTCTTCATGTATCACGGTTCGTTGGTGGAGAGAAACGGATTGGATTTGGCGGTGGAAGCTCTGGCGATTGCGCGCAAGGAAATGCCCAACGCCGAACTCAGGGTGTACGGACCGAGTACTCCTTTTTTGGAACGAGTCATGGAAACGGTGAAAACCAAGGGGCTGCAGGACATCGTGCATTATCTGGGACCGCGGCAGCTTGAGGATCTTTGCGCCGAGATTGACGGGTGCGACGTCGGCATAATTCCCAATCAGCGTAACCCGTTCACGGACATCAACACACCCACACGAATTTTCGAGTACCTGGCGCTTGGGAAGCCGGTGATCGCGCCCAGCACACTCGGTATTCAGCAATACTTTGATAAACGGTCGCTGGTGTTTTTCGAGCCAGGAAATGCGGAAGATCTGGCAAGGCAAATGCGGTCGGTTTACTCCGGGCGTGATGATCTGTTCGAAATTGCGTGCAAGGGGCAGCAGGTGTACCTGGCACATGCCTGGGAGCAGGAAAAGAGGACGTTGCTTGACAGTGTTTGCGGAATCCTCGGGTAGGCCGAAAGTCCCACAATTTCCATGAAAAAGATCGCGTTGGTTACCGGAGCGGAAGGGTTTATCGGCTCGCACTTGGTCCGGTTTCTACAAGCCAAGGGGTGGAGTGTCGTCGGATCCTTTCTCGAGCACGAGCGGGCGTCTCAGGCGGAGTCACGGAATCTCTCGTTTGTACAGTGCGACCTGCGCGACCGCCAGCGGGTCACACAAATTGTCGAGCAATACCAGCCTACTCATGTATTTCACTTGGGCGCGCAGAGCCTGCCCACGGCTTCCTGGACTGATCCGGTCACAACGTTTGAGTCGAATATCATGGGCTCGCTGTACCTGTTTGAAGCCATACGGCATTCCAAAAGGCGTCCCGTCGTGGTTTCGGCATGCTCCAGCGCCGAGTATGGAAATGTGCCGGCATCGGCGATCCCAGTCGGGGAAGAAGAACAACTTAAACCGCTTCATCCGTACGGCATAAGCAAAGTCTGTTTGGACCTGTTAGCGCGTGAGTACTTCGCAGACCATCACATCCCCGCCGTGAACATCCGCCTGTTCAACACCACGGGGCCGGGAAAAACAGGCGATGCGCCTTCCGATTTTGTTCGGCAACTGATTCGCATCAGAAAGGGATTGCAATCGCCGGTGATTGAAGTTGGCAATCTTCGGCCTCGCCGGGCTTTCCTTGATGTCAGTGATACGGTAAGAGGCTTCTACTTTGCGGCCACAAAAGGGAAGCATGGCGCAGTCTATAACCTCTGCGCCAGCCGGACCTATCCCATTCGCGAAATTCTTCACGCCGCTATTCGTCTCTCTGGAGTAAAAGCTGAAGTGAGGCCCGTTGCCAGACTGATGCGCCCATCCGATGAAAGAATCATTTTTGGTAGCACGCGCAGAATGCGCAAGGACACCGGCTGGAAACCGCTGAATTCGGTGCAGCAGACGCTACAGTCCATGTTGAATTACTGGGACGCTGCGCTCTGACCGTGCGAATGATAAGTTCGGCAGCATTTTGAGGCCGGCTGCTTACTCTAGGGAGCAAACTTCGACCGGTGGGGCAAGCGAGCCAGAACGAGCAGGAAGTACCTGTCCTTTTGCTGGTCGGAGGCTTGGGAACCCGTTTGCAATCGGTACTTCCCAATTCGCCGAAGCCGCTTGCTCCTCTTGGGTCGACGCCATTCCTTCGGCTGTTGGTGGAGCAGCTGAGCTCACAAGGTTTTCGCCACCTAATCATGTGTACTGGTCACCTGGCCGCTCAGATTGAGCAGGAATTTGGCGATGGCGGCCAGATGGATGTAGTCATCGATTATTCGCGAGAGTCCAATCCGCTCGGGACTGCCGGTGCGGTCAAACTCGCCGAACGGTATCTCTCCGGCGCGCCTGAATTTGTGGTGATGAACGGCGACTCCTTTCTCGAAGTCGATTTCGCGCAGTTGCTGCGCTTTCATCGGGATCATGGCGGAATGGCCAGCATGGCGGCGCGACGGGTTCCTGATGCAGCGCGTTACGGGACTCTCGAGGTGGACGACCAGTTGCGCGTCACGGCATTTCGCGAAAAAACGGGAGAGCGCGCGCCAGGCCTGATAAACGGTGGAGTTTATGTGTTCAACCGTGAACTGCTGCGCTACATCCCCGATGGCGTTCCCGCGAGCCTGGAACAGGACATATTCAAGCGCGTGCTACGTCACGGTGTTTACGCATCGGAGCAACAGGGGATATTCATCGATATTGGGACCCCTGAGGATTACGCACGGGCGCAGACCCTTTACGAAAGCCTGCAAACAGCGGCGAGGGTCAAGGCAAGCCAGAAGGCTAGTGGCATCGCGGATACATTTATATAGAGCCAGAGAGATTTGGACATTTTATCATTTGAAGGTTTCAGGGTCCGTGGAACTCAGGTATTGCAGGAAGGAAGTTGACGCATGATTATCACTCGTACGCCCTTGCGAATTTCGTTTTTCGGAGGCGGGACCGACTATCCCGTCTATTACCGCGAATTCGGTGGAGCAGTGCTCTCGACCACGATTGACAAATCCTGTTACATCACGTGCCGCTACCTGCCGCCATTTTTTGAATACCACAGCCGGACTTCGTATTCCAAGATCGAGAACGTCGCACATAATCGCGACTTTGAACATCCGTCGGTTCGTGCCTGTCTGCAGTTTCTTGACGTGCAAGAGGGAGTTGAAATTCACCACGTTGCAGATTTGCCGGCGCGAACCGGATTAGGGACCAGTTCGGCCTTTACGGTCGGCCTCCTGCTCGGCCTGTATGCTCTCAGAGAGCAACTCCGCAGCAAGCCTGCGCTGACCAAAGATGCCATCCATGTAGAACAGAACATCATTGGGGAAGCAGTTGGCTCGCAAGATCAGACCAGCGCAGCCTACGGTGGGTTCAACCGTGTCGATTTCAGAACCGATGATACGGTGGAAGTCAAACAGGTGATGGCCAGCCGGGAAAGATTAACTTTGCTGGAACAGCACTGCATGCTTTTCTTTACCGGATTTTCCCGGACTGCTTCGGAAATTGCCAAGGAACAGATTCGATTGACGCCTGCGCGGAAAAACGAACTGACAACAATGTTTCAAATGGTTGACGAAGCGGAAGCCATCGTTACCGATCCCAACCGCCCATTGACGGAATTCGGCAAATTGTTAAATGAGAGCTGGCTGCTCAAGCGAACGCTGACCTCGAACATCACAAACTCCGCACTCGACGAAATCTATGAGGCCGGTCGCAGTGCCGGGGCGATAGGCGGAAAACTTTTGGGCGCTGGTGGCGGAGGGTTCATGCTGTTCTTTGTGCCGCCGGAGCGGCGGCAAGGGCTCCGGATGCGACTCAGGAATCTGCTATGCGTTCCGTTTTCCTTCGCCAGCCGAGGAAGCCATGTGGTGGTGCATGAACCCGAGCAGGTTTACGATAAGTCTCTTACATCGGAACGCTCCCACGTGTACGCCCAGCAGGCGGATCTCGCGAAGTGAACTGCCTTTAGTTCCCGCCGAATCCACCTTTTGATGTTCGCGCCGAAAGCTGTCGGTTCTCTCCGAAGGAATCTCGTGCCAACCAATACGAACCAAAATCGTCTTTCCTACGTAGTGATCACACCCGCGCGCAACGAGGAACGCTATATCGAGAAGCTCATTCAATCGATGATCAGCCAAACCGTGCTGCCGGCCAAGTGGGTGATCGTGAATGACGGATCGACGGATGCGACGGCGACCATCGTCGGCAAGTATCTGGAAAACCACAGCTGGATGGAACTGCTGAATCTGTCGCCCCACAGGGACCGCAGTTTCGCGGCAAAGGTACATGCTTTCAATGCTGGCCTGCAGCGTATGAAGGATATGCAGTTTGACGTGATCGGTAATCTTGATTCGGATGTTTCATTCGAAGCGGATTACATCGAATTCCTGCTGGACAAGTTTGCCCAAGATGCGAACCTGGGGGTATGTGGCACGATCTTCCGCGAGGAAGGCTACAGCTCGGGAAGCGACAGCTTTGAAGGGTCGAATCACGTGGCTGGCGGTTGTCAGTTGTTTCGCCGCAACTGCTTCGAACAAATTGGCGGATACGTGCCCAACAAAGCCGGCGGCATCGATTGGGTTGCGGTTACCACGGCGCGGATGAAAGGCTGGACAACCCGATCGTTCCGCGAAAAATATTTCTTTCATTACCGAAGTTTGGGAACGGCGGAACGATCTCTATTGGCCTCGGCCTTTTCATACGGCGAGAAAGACTACTATCTCGGTAACCATCCGCTGTGGGAGGCGTTTCGAATTGCCTATCGTGCTCTTAAGAGGCCTTTTGTCCTTGGGAGCATCGCGCTATTGTCAGGTTACCTGTGGGCGCTGGTGCGCCGAATTGACCGGGCCGTTTCTGATGAATTGATGCGCTTTCACCGCCAGGAACAGATGAAAAAATTGAGCGGTATTCTGAAGTCGGTCGTCAGACTCAAGAAAATAGATAATTTTGAAGTTAAACCGACCTAATCCAAGACAATGCCGGAAACAGTGACTACTGAAGAGCTTAAACAGTCCATTTTGCGGTTCGTGGCGTGGCTGGACGTTTATGGCGAAACGTCTTACGACCACCAGAGTTTTTTCGCAAGTGGCCTGGGACGTAAAGCGAAGGCTCTGTATTACCGCAAGCCGCTCCTGGGGACCGCCGCGGTGGCGCCAATGATCTTTTGCGAGGCTTTTCTCCCCTCCGCCCGATCGTTATTTTGGAAACGGCAACGGTTTCCGATCGCTGATGCACACTATGCAATGGGCTTTGCTGCTCTGGCTCTGGCCGTGGAGCGCGACGCCTATCACCAGCGTTCGGTGCACTTCCTGGAAGTGCTGCAGATGACGCGCACCGCGGGGTTCAAGCACTATGCCTGGGGTTATCCCTTCGATTGGGAAACACGCAACGGCACATTGAAAGCGTGGACACCGTTCATAACCACGTTGCCGTACGCCTACGAAGCTTTCCGGGATGTTTATCACCTGGATGGAAACCCAAAGTGGCGCGAAATCATGCAATCGATTGCTTTGCATGGTCTGGAAGACTACCGCGACTACGAGACGTCGCCCACGGCTTCCTCCTGCTGCTATGGTCCCGGGCCTGATAATTCAAGCGGGGTAGTCAACGCCAGCGCATATCGGGCATTCTTGCTGACCGCAGCGTCTGTGGACTTCTCCGAAGAAAAGTACCGAAAGATAGCTGATCGGAATTTGCAATTCGTCCTCGAATCGCAAAACGCAAATGGTTCCTGGTTTTACTCGATGGATAACCAGAGGGATTTCGTCGATCATTTTCATACTTGTTTTGTTCTCAAAGCTCTCGCGAAGATCGAGCAGTTGACCGGAAATGAAGACTGCGGAAGAGCCATCGAGCGCGGGGTGAAGTACTACACGGAAAATCTGTTTGATGCAGAAGGACTACCGAAGCCGTTTTCCAAAGCACCGCGGCTCACGGTGTACCGTCGAGAGCTGTATGACTATGCGGAAGCGGTCAATGTCTGCACGCTGCTGCAAGGCCGTTTTGCGGAGCTGGACCGGATTCAATCGCGTCTTCTCCAGGATTTGCTGGGGAGATGGCAAAAATCCGACGGGTCGTTTCGGGCGCGTGAACTCCTGGTTGGTTGGGACAGCGTCCCCATGCATCGTTGGGCCCAATCGCAGCTGTTTCGGAGTCTGAGTTTCCTTCTGAAGCAAAGGCTAAAAGCGTCGGCTAAGAAGGAATCGCGGGGAATATTGGACCACCAGCAGCGAACCCTCGTGCAGTAGAGAAAACTTATGTGCGGAATTTGCGGACAATACAATTTTGGTGAACCGGTGCCTGTCGCCTATGCAGACATCAAGGCGATGATGGATTCGATCGCGCATCGTGGACCAGACGACCAAGGCCACCACATCGACGGGCCGCTGGGACTGGGTTTCCGGCGTTTGTCCATCATTGATCTTGCGGGTGGCCATCAACCCATGTCGGATCAGGACGAATCCGTCTGGGTGGTGTTTAACGGGGAGATCTATAATTTCCAGGAACTTCGCCGCGAGCTGCAGAGCTTTGGCCACGTATTCAGAACAAACTCCGACACGGAAGTAATCATCCACGGGTATAAGCAATGGGGTGAGGAGGTACTGAACCGGCTGAATGGAATGTTTGGTCTGGCCATTTGGGACGTGAAGCTCCGGCGACTGGTAGTTGCGCGGGATCCCTTTGGGATCAAACTAATTTATTACGCAATTGATAGGCAGCGTGTTTATTTTGGCTCGGAGATGCGCGCCGTTCGAACAGCCATGCAGGGCAAGGGCGAGATCGATACGACGTCGCTGAATCTATTCCTGCGATACCGCTATACGCCCTCTCCTTACACAATTCTCAAGGGAATCCGAAAGCTTGCTCCTGGAACAAAACTCACGGTCCAGAACGGAACGTATGAAATAAGCCGATGGTACAACTTCTCGCCTGAACCTTTTTCGCCGGCCAAATCGGAGAACGAGGCCCGAGAAGAGTTGCTTGGCTTGTACAAAGATGCGGTGCGGCGGCAGCTCATCAGCGACGTCCCCGTCGGACTGCTGTTAAGCGGTGGTATCGACTCGGGACTTTTGCTGGGGCTGATGAGTCTCAACGGAAAGGGCTGGCCGACTTACACCGTGGGCTATGGGGCGGCATATGCCGACGACGAATTGGGAGATGCGGCCGAGACAGCCAGATTACTGGGCTCCAGGCATACCAGTGTGGAGATTAACCGATCGATTTTTCAGGAAGCGCTGCCGAAGATCGTAAGCGTCTTGGAAGAGCCTATCGCCACTTCATCGATTGTTCCGATGTACTTCGTGTGCCAAAGAGCGAGGCAAGACGTAAAAGTAGCGCTGGTGGGACAAGGTCCAGACGAATTGTTTGGCGGATATCGACGGCATTTGGGAGTACGCTATGGCGCGATGTGGGCCAGCTTGCCTGGCTGGATCAGAGCGCCTATCTCTTCCACGGTTTCCGCACTTCCTCGAAACGAAATGCTTAAGCGAGGTGTTCAATCGCTGGCGATCCCCGACCGGATGCGGCGCTATCAGAGCGTTCTGTCGCTGCTTCCGGAAGAGCAAATAGAGGGTTTATTTCAAGACGGACTGTTACCGGCCGGCTCGGGTGATGCCATCCTGGAATGCTGGAAGGACATGGCCGGCTTGATGGGCGGTACCGACGAACTGGGCGGGCTGCAATTTCTCGAAGTGCGCTCGACTCTACCCGACGAACTGCTGATGTACGCAGACAAGCTCTCCATGGCCCACGGTCTGGAACTTCGAGTACCGTTTGTCGATAAAGAAATCGTCGAATACGTCGAACGACTTCCGGCAAATTTCAAGGTCCGCAATGGATCCCGCAAATGGCTGCACCGCGGGGTGTGTGCAAGTTTCCTGCCAGCATCGATCCTGCAACGGCCGAAGCGGGGATTTGCGGTGAATGTCGTGGACAGCTGGTTCAAAGAGGCTGTTAATAACAAGATGGCAGAGACGTTGCGCGACAGCGAATCAAAAATTTACCAATTTCTTCGGCCAGCCGCGGTGCGGGAGTTGTTCGAGCAGCATATTTCCAACCGGCAGGATAATCACAAGGTGCTGTTTAGTTTGTTCCTTTTCGAAGAATGGCTCCGAGCGCAAGAGGAGCCGGTACCCGCATGCAGTTGAGGATTAGCGGCTCATGATAGGCGTCATTGCTGACCCCTCGGAACACGAAGTCGTCCGCGAATTCTTTGAGCTATTCAAGACCCCTTGGGAATATTACCAAACAGATCGCACCTACAGCGTGGTGGTGGTTGCTTCCGACGGCGACTTCGATTTGTCTGCGGAACTCGTCGTACTGTATGGAGGCCGCAAGACGAGTCTTGACGTGAAGCATGCCATTGGAGCCAAGCAACGCGACGAACATGGTGGTGCCTTTCGTTTTGACGGGCGTCGGCTCCCGCTGTACGGCGAAACGGCAACCTTTGAAGAAAAAGGAAGTTGCCTCGTAAGGGATGCGTTTTCTGACGAATGCGGAGCCTTTCTGCAACATAAGGAAGGCGGCGCTTTAGCGCGCATCGGATACGATCTGTTCAAAGAAGTTCTCGTATTACTTACAGATGGCCAGCCAATCGCGAATGCCGCAGAGCCTACACTCGAACTCCACATCGCGATCTTGAGGGAGACAATCGCACGATCCGGGATTGCGCTGGTGGAAATTCCTCCGGTTCCTTACGGCTTCCAGTTCATTGCTTGCCTTACGCATGATGTGGACCACCCGTCGATCCGCGCGCATAAATGGGACCATACCGCGTGGGGGTTTATTTACCGGGCTATCTTTGGTTCTGTGACGAGGCTCGTCCGCGGAGAAATGTCCTTGCAACGTTTTGTCGCGAATTGGCTCGCGGTGGCGAAACTGCCTTTTGTCTATATGGGTTTGGCCAGCGACTTCTGGGGCCAATTCGACGACTGCTATCTCCAGATAGAAGGCGAGCTGCCTTCCACATTTTTTGTGATCCCGCGCAAAAAATATCCAGGGAGAACGACGGGCGGTTCCGCTCCTGCGTTTCGCGCGACCGGGTACGCAGCTCAGGACATCGCTGGCACGCTTCAAAAACTGATCCGCCACGGCCGCGAAGTGGGCTTGCACGGGATTGATGCCTGGCTGAACAGCGAGGATGGCACTCGGGAACTTGCTGAAGTGGGCCGCGTAACCGGCACCCGAGACATTGGAGTGCGAATGCACTGGCTGTATTTCAACCGCGAGTCGCCAGCGGCACTGGAAAAGGCTGGGGCCGCGTACGATTCAACCTCCGGATACAACGCAACGGTTGGTTATCGCGCGGGTACAACGCAGGCCTTTCGTCCGATGGGTGCGACCCGGCTGCTCGAACTTCCTTTGCATGCAATGGACACAGCCATTTTTTATCCCGCGCATCTGGGGTTGTCATCGCGGGATGCACGAGAAGTTTTGCTCCAACTGGTCGAGAATGCCGGTCACTATGGGGGCGTCTTAACGATCAACTGGCATGACCGAAGTTTAGCGCCGGAGAGACAGTGGGATTCGAGCTATCGGGATTTAATGGAGATGATGAAAAGCCGAGGTGCGTGGTTTGCGACTGCGGGCCAAGCGGTTTCCTGGTTTCGCAAACGGCGTTCAGTTGTTTTCGAAAGAGAAGAGATTGAACCTAGTGGTGTCCGCGCGAAAATCGCCGGTTATTTTGGCGAAAATATTCCTGGTCTTCGGTTGCGGACACATCAAGCAGAAAGCGCCGCAACAACCGTGGTGCGGACTCGGCCGAGCTACTCGGATATAAGGGTTGACGAGAATATCGATGCCGGCATCTCGCGACCAACAGCTCAGTTAGAAGCCCGGCCGTGACTCGTAAATCCGAAGACATTCCCGCGGACGCCTGAAATTAATGTTAGAAAAAACTGATTCCTTCATCATTTCACCGGACGATCCCATACTCATCACTGGCGCTTCCGGTTTCATTGGATCCCGAGTGGTCCAGAACCTTTTGGACCGCGGGCATCGCAACTTGATCTGTTTTGGCCGCCCATCCGGCAAGTTGCAACGGATCGAGGATGCTCTCAGGAATCGGCCCTCCGGCGCTCAGATCCGAGTTCAGAAAGGCAATCTGCTGTCACGCCGGGATTGCGAGGCGGCATGCAGAGATGCTGCCGTGATTATTCATCTGGCGGCAGGCACCGGCGAGAAGTCGTTTCCGGATGCATTCATGAACTCTGTCGTGACCACTCGCAATTTACTGGATGCCAGTATGGCGACCGGGAAGCTAAAGCGTTTCGTGCTCATCAGCTCGTTTTCCGTGTATTCGAATTGCGGAAAACCGCGAGGACGAGTACTCGACGAATCGTGTCCAGTCGAAGAACACGGAGAATTGAGAGGCGAAGCCTACTGTTTCGCAAAAGTGAAACAGGAGGAAATCGTCGCGGAATACAGCCAACGATTCGGCATTCCCTACGTTCTCATCCGGCCTGGCAATGTTTACGGGGCTGGCAAAAAGGAAATCATCGGACGTGTTGGCATCAATACCTTTGGAATCTTCTTGCACATCGGTGGTTCGAACACCTTGCCGCTCACTTACGTGGATAACTGCGCGGAGGCGATCAGCCTGGCCAGCCTGGTTCAAGGCGTCGATGGCGAGACTTTTAATGTGGTGGATGATGACCTGCCGACGAGCCGGCAATTCCTGCGTTTGTACAAGCGCAAAGTAAGACGATTTCCTTCGCTTTATCTGCCAGGGATGGTGAGCTTGGGCCTGTGCACGCTCTGGGAGACGTATTCGGAGTGGTCCAAAGGGCAACTGCCACCCGTGTTCAATCGGCGACGCTGGCACGCCTACTGGAAAAAGACCGAGTACAGCAATGAGAAACTGAAAGACAAGCTGGGCTGGCGGCCAAGAGTCTCAACCGAGGAAGCGCTTGCACAATATTTTCAAAGCTGTGCCCAGACTGGAGATCATGCTTAAAGTAGCCATCGTCGGATGCGGTAAGATCGCCGACGCTCACGCCTCCTGGATTCAGAGGATTGGGGAGAGCGAAATCGTGGCGGTGTGCGATCGCGAACCGCTGATGGCCATGCAGCTGTACGACCGCTTCCCGGTAAAGGCTCATTTCACCGAAGCCGCGGAGATGATGGACCGGGCTAAGCCCGACGTCGTTCACATCACGACTTCGCCCGAGAGCCACTATGACCTGGCCCGGCTTTGCTTCGAATATGGCGCCAATGTCTATGTCGAAAAGCCGTTTACTGTCGATGCCGAGCAGGCGCGGATATTGCTCGATCTCGCTGAAGAAAAAGGGCTCAGACTGACGGTCGGACACAACGAGCAATTCAGTCCCGCAGCCCGGCGTTTACGGGCGTTGGTGGCGGGAGGATACCTCGGCGAAATTCCAATTCACATGGAGTGTCACCACTGCTACAGCCTCGACGATCCGAACTATGCTCGGGCACTACTTGGGGATAAGCAACATTGGGTTCGTCGCTTACCGGGAAAGCTTCTGCAAAACATCATCAGTCACGGCATCGCCAGGATCGCTGAGTTTATGACCAGCGATTGTCCTCTGGTGATCGCGCACGGCTTTGTTAGCCCGCTGCTGAAGAGCATCCACGAAACCGATATTATCGATGAGCTTCGCGTAATCCTCGCGGAGGACGAGCGCACCACTGCGTATTTCAGTTTTTCGACGCAGATGCGGCCTGCGATTCACGAGTTTCGGATTTTTGGTTCGAAGAACGGCCTGATGCTGGACCAGGACCACGATATCGTTCTCAAGCTCCGCGGCAGCAAGTACAAGAGCTATGCGGACAAGTTTGTTCCTTCGATCGACTTCGCCAAGCAACATCTGGGCAATCTATTGACGAATTCCAAGCTCTTTTTGAGCAACCAATTTCACATGGATGCGGGCATGGGTCATCTTATCAAGATCTTCCACCGCGCAATTATGGAGAAAGGCGAAGTGCCTATCCCGTACCGCGAAATATTGCTGACAGCCAAAATTATGGACAACATTTTTCAGCAGTTGCAGGCTGGCGGAGCCCAGCAGGATCTTTCGTCAAGCCGGGCACAGCATGTCCCATCATGACCACACTTCTATTGGCACCCAGCGTGCGGCAAGAGAACTGAACACATGCCCCCTTCTGTAGCATTATTGGCCTGGCTGGTCCTGCTGTTAGCCCTATTGCGTTTCGACCCTGCCAGGGTGCCAACAACCTCGCTCGCCCTGTGGCTTCCTGTGACTTGGATGTTCATCGTCGCCTCGCGATTGCCCTCACAGTGGCTTGGCGGTTCTATAGGCTCAGCGGCCCAGGCATTCGAGGAGGGAAATTCTCTGGACCGCTCCTTTTTCCTCATTTTGATCGTGCTGGCCATCGCGGTATTGTTCGCGCGCTCCTTTCAATGGTTTAGTTTTTTCAGCCAGAATCTGGCATTGATGGCATTTCTCTTTTTCGCGTTGCTGAGCGTTCTGTGGTCTGATTTTCCGTTTGTTTCTTTCAAGCGGTGGTTCCGGGATCTTGGCCACTACTTGATGATTCTCGTGGTGCTGACCGATCCTGTACCCCTGGAAGCGGTCCGCACATTCTTTCGTCGTGTTTCGTTCTTGCTGCTTCCCCTCTCCATTTTGTTAATTAAGTACTATCCCGGTATCGGAATGCAATATTCGGTCTGGACTGGCGAAG
>Ga0209579_10000686_pt1 | contig 31493 bp, 30 predicted proteins | sample Coa_R1_2_FD_187152 | JGI IMG/M metagenome (GOLD analysis project Ga0209579, IMG submission 187152) | Surface soil microbial communities from Centralia Pennsylvania, which are recovering from an underground coalmine fire - Coalmine... | ecosystem: Environmental > Terrestrial > Soil >... | reverse complement strand
CGGCATGTAACGGCGATGGTGCTCCCAATTCCCTCAAAAACAACAGCTTTCATCGCATCGCTCCTGCGCGCCGACAGACGTGCGCTTCTCTGCTAATTTTTCGTGTCTCTTTGTTGGGATGCGCCGCGCCATGTGGATGAAACTCTCCCGCTCAACAGGCAGGTTGCGGTCGCATCAACACACCACGTGCATGTCCCTGCACACCTCTGCATAAACCCGGGTGCCCCATGTCTCCCGCTGTTGGAGACATGGGACGCTGCACACCTCTGCACACCGCCGGGGTGCCCAATGTCTCCCGTTGTTGGAGACATGGGATTCCAAAGCATCCAAATTCCAGAAGACATGCCCCGCCCCGCCGCCTCCCCGCAACCTCGCTCGCCTCAGCGCACAAAGGCAGCAGAGACCACATCAGCCGCCGACTTTCTTCCCGAGCGCCACACGCTGAAAGCTCTGCGTGAAGCCGCCCGCACCTGCCGCGGCTGCCCGCTCTGGCAGAACGCCACCCAGACCGTCTTCGGCGAAGGCGATCCCCACGCCCGCCTCATGCTCGTCGGCGAAACCCCCGGCGACCGCGAAGACATCCTGCTGGCCGCCGGCGCGGCCACGATGCCGCAAAGCGACGACAAAATGGCCGGGATCGTCCTGACCGGCGGCCTGCGGCCCAACGAAGCCATTCTGAAAGCCCTGCAAACCCTGCCCATCCCCGTGTTACTGGCCAAGGCGGAAAGTTATCAGGTCGCGTCCAAGGTCCACAATCTCACCGTCAAAACGCGGCCGAACGACGCGGAAAAGATTTCGGTCATTCGCAACCTGATTGCCCAAAACGTGAACGTGAAAAAGATCATAGATTCTCTATGATAATTTTAAGTTTTGAATTTTTAGTTTCTAGTTGCAGCATCCGTCCGGCATGAAATCCAGCATCGTCAAAGACAAAAGTTATGCTTTTGCCCTGCGAACCATCACGCTGGCAAGATGGTTGAAAGCGCAAAAAGAGTTTGAGATTGCAGGACAGATTTTGCGTTCCGGCACGGCCATTGGTTCAAATGTCGAAGAAGCCCTGGCTGGAATCAGTCGGGCGGATTTTATCGCCAAGATGTCCATCGCCTCAAAAGAAGCGCGGGAAACCCACTATTGGCTTCGTCTGCTCCGCGATTCAAACATCGTGGCGAACACAAGAATCACGCCATTAGAAAACGAGAATTTGGAGTTGATTCGCGTTTTGACCGCAATCGTCAAAACGTCCCAGGCGACTTCAGTCAACTCAAAATTAAGAATTAAGAATTAAAAATTTGATGAGCCTGCCACTTTCTCCATTCCTTAAAACACTTCCCACGTACCAGCCGGGCCGGCCGATTGAGGAAGTCGCGCGCGAACTGGGCCTGCCCGCCGCGGACATCATCAAACTCGCGTCGAACGAAAATCCGTTCGGGCCGTCGCCGCTCGCGCTGGCCGCGATGCGAGAGGCCGCCGCCGGCGTGAACCTTTACCCCGACGGCAACGCGTTTTACCTCAAACAAAAGCTGGCCGCCAAACTCGGCGTCGAACCGGCAAATCTCATCCTTGGCAACGGCTCGAATGAAATTATCGAATTGGCGGGGCACGCACTACTCACGCCGGGCACCGACGTGGTGGTTTCACGGTATTGCTTCGCGGTGTATCCCATCGTCACGAAATTGTTCGGCGCGAACCTCATTACGGTGCCGGCAAAGAATTACGGTCATGATTTATCGGCGATGCTCCGCGCCCTCACACCGCACACGCGCATCGTGTTTGTGGCCAACCCCAACAATCCCACTGGCACGCTCGCGCCGCGCGAGGAGATCATCCAATTTGTCAACGACGTGCCGGACGACGTGTTGCTGGTGATGGATGAAGCTTACCTGGATTTCCTGGATGACCCGCTGGATCTGGTCCCGCTCGTGCGTCGGGGAACCAGGCCGAATCTGATTTTGATGCGGACGTTCTCAAAAATTTACGGGCTGGCCGGCTTGCGCATCGGTTATGGCATTGGCAATCCCGAATTCGTTGCCGCGCTGGAAAAAATCCGGCAGCCGTTCAATATCAACTTGCTGGCGCAAACCGCCGCGCTCGCCGCGTTGGACGACGTCGAACACGTCCGCAAAACCCGCGCGAACAATTTTGCCGGGCTGAAAACCTTCGAACAGGCGTTCCGCAAACTGAACCTCGAATACGTTCCGTCGCATGCCAATTTCATTCTGGTCCGCGTCAACGACGGTCAGCGCGTGTTCGCAGAGCTCCAGAAGCAGGGCGTAATTGTGCGACCGATGGCCGGCTACCAGTTGCCGGAGTGGATTCGCATCTCCATCGGCACGCCGCCGGAAAATGAGCGTTGCCTCAGCGCGTTGAAAACGGTGTTGAAATAATCGAGGAGTTCCCGCTAGGACGTCGCAAAATCCACGTTTGGCACGTCCCGGACCGACGGCGGCACGCTGAAAAAGTCGCCCTCCGATTTGAAACCGAACGCCTTCGCCACCAGATTGCTCGGGAAGGTTTCACATTTGTTGCGATAGTCGCGCACGTTGCCGTTGTAAAACCGGCGCGCGGCCTGGATCCGGTCCTCGGTGTTGACGAGTTCCGTCTGCAGCTTGAGAAAATTCTGGTCGGCCTTGAGTTGTGGATAATTTTCCACCACCGCCAGCAGTTGTTTCAGCGAGTCCACGAGCTGGACCTCGTCGCGGGACTGGTCGGCCACCGTGCCATTATTGGCAGCGCAGCGATTGCGCAGCTCGGTCACCCGCTCCAGCGTTTCGCGTTCGTGCGCGGCGTAGCCCTTGACCACGGACACGAGGTTCGGAATGAGGTCGTAACGGCGTTTCAATTCCACATCCACGTCACTCCACGATTCGCGGATATAATTGCGCAGGGCGACGAGCGCGTTGTATTGCGCCAGCACATAGACGGCCGGCAACAAAATGACGACCGCGCAAACAATAAGTGTGAGAATTTGTGGACTCATGCGGTTTGGGTGAACAGGTATTCGGGCAGGCGCGACCGGATTTCCACCAGCCGTTGCAAATTGGCTTCAATCTGTTCAACGGACAGGCGGGTGTTGAAGGCCAGCGCCAGCGCCTGAAATTCGATTTCAACGCTCAAATCGCGGTTGGCCAGCAGGTATTCCATCATCTGCGCGTTGCAGACGTCGTAGGCGAATTTTTTGTCCGGCGACCGCACACAGAAGGCCTTGGAGAATTCGGCGGACTCAAACTTGATGTCCTGGTAGCCGAACACCTCGACGACTTTCGTGATCAGATTTTCGCGCCGGATGGTCAAATCGGGGAAAATCGCCGGGAGCGACAAAATGAAAAAGGAAAACCAGTGATGGTGCGTCTGGCGTCCACCTTTGCCTTCGGTATAGGTTTCATAGTGATAATCGAACGCCAGCACCTGGTTTCGCTGAAAGGTCCCGGAAAGGACGTTGCAGGCGTAACGGTTTTCGCCTTCGGCCAGTTGTTTGAGAAAGCCGTAGCGGTCGGCGATTTCGCGATCTTCCGCCGCGCCGAAATCCAGACCCATCCGTTGCGCCAGCTCAAACAGTCCCTCCTGCCGCTTGCGCGACTGAATCACCCCGTAAATGGTGCTGATCACGATGATGACAAACACCGCCACAATCACAAATGGCATGATGAATGGCATTTGGATTTGCACAGGATTGTTCTAAACCAAAGTCGCCTGCCGGGCCATTATAATTTCGACCACTTTCCATATACCCACGACTCGCTGGCAGGTGAAACCCACTTTGGGCAATAAATAATTATTTGAATCCCGCCGAAAAACGAATACTTGTTGGGCGTTGCCGATTGAATGATTAGCCAAACGTGAAACCGACCGACCTGCGGGGCATCCTGCAATACATTCCGCAATTCCGCGACAAGACGTTCATCCTTGCGATTGACGGCGCGATTGTCACCGACGAGAACTTTGCCACGCTGCTGCTGGACGTGGCGGTGTTGCGGTCACTGAACATCCGCGTCGTGCTGGTGCACGGCGCATCGGCGCAAATCAAGGCGCTCGCCGAGGAGCAAAATATTCCGGCGTCCAATCTCGATGGCTCCGGCATCACGGACGCCGCCACGCTCAAGCTCGCCCTCAACGCTGCCAACCGGCTCACGCACGAAATCCTTGAAGGCCTTTCGGCCAACGACCTGCGCGCCGCCAGCACCAACGTCATCATCGCGCATCCGGTCGGCATCATCCAGGGGGTGGACCAATTGTTCACCGGCAAGGTCGAGCGCGTGGATGCCGCGCTGTTGCAAACGTTGCTGGCGCAGGACGTCATCCCCGTCATTCCGCCGCTCGGGTTCGACGGCGACGGCAAGACGTATCGCGTGAATTCCGACGGCGTGGCGGTGGCCGTGGCCGAGGCGCTTAAGGCCATCAAGCTCATTTTCATCACGGCGCAGGACGGTCTGGGCTACAATCACCAGCTCATCCGGCAGATGCTGGTGTCGGAGTTGCAAAATCTCCTGCAACAAAACAGCCCCGGATTTGTTCCGGAAATCCTGTCCAAGGCGCAGCATGCCGCCCTGGCCTGCAAGGCCGGGGTGCCGCGTGTCCACATTATTAATGGCAAGGTGGACGAAGGTCTGCTGGCGGAGGTGTTCTCCAACGACGGCATCGGCACGCTCATTTACGCGAACGAATACCAGCAAATCCGGCCCGCGCGGAAAAAGGACGTGCGGGCGATCCAGTTGTTGACCAAGAAGGCGGTGGAAACGGACGAGCTGGTCAGACGGAGCAAGACGGCCATTGACAAAAATCTGGGCGATTATTTCATTTTTGAAATTGATAAAAATCCGGTGGCATGCGTGGCGTTGCACGTTTATCCCGAACAGAAAAAGGGTGAGCTGGCGTGCCTTTATGTGGACTCGTCGCACGAAAACCAGGGCATCGGACGGAAGTTGATCCAGTTTGTCGAAAACAAGGCACGCGAAATGGGGTTGGGAGAACTCATCACCCTCTCGACCCAGGCCTTCACCTATTTTCAATCCAAGGGTGGCTTTGCCGAAGGCACACCCGATGATTTGCCGCCCGCCCGCCGCGAAAAATACGAGCAGAGCGGCAGAAATTCGAAAGTGCTCGTAAAGAAACTGAAATAAGCTTCTGCAATTTTAACGCCGGAACGCAAAGACGCAGAGGCAGAACGACCGCCAAATGAATTGATCCCATGAACTTCTCCGCGTCTACGCGTCGCGGCGGCAATTTCTTCACCGCTTGCAAAAAATACGGGTTTGCGCCAACCCGATTCCTACTTGCCGTCAGCATCGCCGATCAAACCGTTTCGCTTTTTGAGAAATTCTCCGGATCCTGGCATTCCGGCGGCAAAATGCGCTGCTCCACTTCGCGCTTTGGCATCGGGCAGACAGAAGGCTCTAATGGCACGCCGCTCGGTTTGCATCGGATTGTGGAAAAGATCGGCGGCGGCTGGCCGGCCGGAACGGTTTTCAAGGGCCGCCGGCCGATGGGCTACACCTGGCGGGGAATGCCGGAGGCCAAAATCACCACGCGCATCCTCTGGCTGGAAGGGCTCGAACCCGGGTGCAATCGCGGCGGCAACGTGGATTCGCATGCGCGCTACATCTACATTCACGGCACGGCGGACCAAATGAGCATTGGCAAACCTGCCTCCTGCGGGTGCATTCACCTGGCCGACGCGGATTTGATTCCACTCTTTGACTGGCTGCCGGGCGGAACATTGGTATGGATTGAACCGTAGCTTTACCGGTCCGGAATGTTCTTGTCCGGCCATGCCTGTACGGTTCTGACGTGGGAAAAAATTCGCCGGACAAAATCGGGCGCGTCCAACGGTTTATCAAGGCAATCAGCGGCACCCAGTTCACGCGCGCGCCGGCGGTTCTCCTCATTCCAATGATCAGAGATAAAGATAATGGGTGTCCGACTGTAGCGGAAATCCCGCTTCAGCCGGGTAAATACCTCGAAGCCGTCCTGTCCCGGCAGGTTGACGTCCAAAATAACGAGATCAAATTCCTCCGTCTGCGACAGCCGGATTCCATCCCTGCCGGTCTGTACGCCGAAGACACCAAACCCCGCGCGCTCCAAGGAAAGTATCATCGCCATCAGGAGCTCGGCCTGATCCTCGATGATAAGAATTTTCCGCCTGACCGTAATTTTCATTTTTCGGCGACACCTCCTGGTGGCGACAGTTTTTCACGGATGGCGTTGCGAACGAACTTGGACCGGTCCGAACCCTCTCTTTTGGCGCCCTCATCCAGACGGGTCAACAACGCCGCGGAAATCCAAACCGAAAGCAGTTTGCCCTTTTGCCTTTTCCCGGACCGCTTCATAAGCCAGGTGTATATATCCAGTCTATAATCCCGTCAATGGAAATTTTTGTTTTTTGGGGTGGCGGGAAAGGTGTATAGAAAGGGCGTGCCAAATCAACGTGCGGTGGGTCAAAAATTGCTGCCGATCGCAGTGGACGAAAAGTTCCTGCGCGAACTCGACGCCGGGCTCGCCCAGGCGGGTTGCCGGAACCGCTCGCAATTTATCCGCGATGCGATCATCGAGAAGTTGACGCGAGCCGGCATTGCCATACCCAAGGAACTGGCACTGCCGCCCCGCCGAATCGGCAAAAGCACGGAGACAAAACCCCATTATCCGACGCACCGGCCGTCCCGGTATGAATTGAACGAAAGAACCGAATCGAAAAAACGCCGCGCAAAATAATTGAAGCGCCCGACGCCGGCGTGGACTTCCCTGTTTTCAATACTTTTTGCCGGAGCCGGCTTGTGGCACCGGTGATGTTCCAACCCGGCTTGAGCCATCTGTTTGGGCCCAACGTGGTGGTTTTGACATCCGGGTGGATTCGTTTAGTGTGTCTGCGACTTTACCGCCATGAATCTCACGGAACAAATCACGCAACTGGCCAAACAGGCCCGGGCCGCGTCGCGCGAACTTGCGAAACTGACCGCCCGTGAGAAGAACGATTGTTTGCTGGCCATGGCCGACGCGCTCGAGAAAAATTCCGATGCGCTCAAGGAAGCCAATACGCGGGACATGGACGCAGCGGCGGAAAATGGCTTGTCCCCGGCCATGCTGGACCGGCTGAAGCTGGATGACAAGCGGGTCGCGGCCATGGCCAAAGGCTTGCGTGAAGTCGCGGCGCTGCCCGACCCCGTCGGGAGAATCCTGGACGAACGCGTCCGGCCGAATGGCTTGAAACTCCAAAAGATTTCCACGCCCATCGGCGTCGTCGTCATCATTTATGAATCCCGGCCCAACGTGACGGCGGACGCCGCCGGCCTTTGCTTCAAATCCGGCAGCGCCACGATTTTGCGCGGCGGCCGGGAGGCGATGAACTCGAACCAGTTCATCGCGAAAACGATGATTGAGGCGGGAAAAAAAACGCTCGCAAAATTTCCCGGGCACGGAATTCAGGTCGTCCCCGTGACCGACCGCGAGGCGATCCCGATTCTGCTTTCGCTCACGCAATACGTCGATTTGTGCATGCCGCGCGGTGGCGAAGGGCTGATTCGCGCCGTGGCCGAATGCTCCCGGGTGCCGGTCATCAAACATTACAAGGGCGTTTGTCACGTCTATGTGGACGCCGACGCGGATTTGAAGATGGCCGAGGAAATTGCCTTGAACGCAAAAGTCCAGCGCCCGGCGGTCTGCAATGCCATGGAGACCCTGCTCGTGGACAAAACCATCGCGGCGCGGTTTTTACCCGTCGTGGGCCAGCGACTCAGCGAAAAGAGGGTGGAGTTGCGCGCCGACGCTGATGCCGAAGCCATTTTGAAATGCTCGATCCACAACACCAAATCCGCCATCAAACGGGCGACCGAACAGGACTGGTTCACCGAATACAACGACTACATCCTGAACGTCCGCGTTGTGAATGGTGTGCAGCAGGCGATTGATCACATCAATCATTACGGCTCGGCGCACTCGGACAGCATCGTCACAAAAAATGAATTGCATGCGCGACAGTTCCTGAACGAAGTGGATTCGGCGACGGTGTATTGGAACGCCTCGACGCGGTTCACTGACGGCGGCGAGTTCGGCATGGGCGCGGAAATCGGCATCAGCACCGATAAAATTGGCGCGCGCGGTCCAATGGGTCTGGAGGAATTGACCAGCTACAAATGGATCGGCATCGGCAACGGGCAGGTGCGAACCTGAGGCGGAAGGACCCGGCGGGCGAGGATGAATCCTTCGGGGTCAAATCCAGCGGTGTCCCCAATGTGTCCCCAGTATTGATTACATCTGGGAGAGTGCATTGGCACTCTTCCTGATGTAGACTTTGCCATCTACTATGCAAAGACCGTGTTTTCAGTACCGGGCGGGCGGGCAATTATGTCTGCTCGCAGCATTCCTTTTCACCTTGGCCGCCCGCGCCGACCAAATCGTTTACGACGACGCACTGGAGAATGGCTGGCAGAACTGGGGTTGGGCCACCTTGAACTATACCAACCCGTCGCCGATCCACTCCGGGAGTGACTCAATCAGTGTTACGATTTCCGGCGCGTGGCAGGGAATCCAAATCTGGCATCCGGATCAGGATTCGACGCCTTACGCGAGCCTCAACTTTTGGCTGAATGGCGGCTCGAGTGGCGGACAAAAATTGCAGGTTTATGGTTTGCTCGATCTGGGTGGCACCAACAATTTTGCCGCCGGCGCCCATTACCCACTCAGCCCGCCGGCAGCCGGCGGCTGGCAGCAATTCGTCGTGCCGCTTTCGGCGCTGGGAGTCGCCGGCTCAAACAACTTCACCGGTTTCGTGATTCAGGATTCACAGGGAACACCCGAACCGACGTTTTATTTGGATGACATTTCACTGGTCGCCGGCGCCGTCACGTCCGGCACCAACACGCCGGTCGCCATCACCGTCAATGCGCTGGCCAATCGTCATGCGATCAGTCCCTTGATTTACGGCACGGCCTTCGCATCGTCGAATGACCTGGCCGATTTGAATTTCGCCATAAACCGGTCGGGGGGAAACAACGAGACGCGCTACAACTGGCAACTCAATGCCCACAACCTCGATTTTGACTGGTATTTTGAAAGTTATCCGGACTCCAGCGCCACCCCCGGAGCCACGGCGGATGCGTTTGTCGCCAACAGCAAGGACGGCGGTGCGCAACCGATGATCACCATACCCATGATTGGCTGGATGCCCAAACTGGGGTCCGGCCGCACCATTCTCTACAGTTATTCCACCAACCTATACGGTCCGCAAACTTCGACTGATCCCTACCGGCCCGCCGCCGGCAACGGGATCAGCACCACCAACAACACCCCCATTACCTGGAATAATCCGAACGACGCCAACTTCCCCACCAATGTCACCTTTCAACAAAGTTACATTCAACATCTGCTGGGTCAGTGGGGCGCCTCGACCAACGGCGGGGTGCGCTATTACATCATGGACAACGAGGAAAGCATCTGGTTCTCAACGCACCAGGACGTTCATCCGGTTGGCCCGACGATGCAGGAAATTCGCAACGATTTTTTTACTTATGCCAGCATGGTAAAGTCCAACGACCCCAATGTGTTGGTTTGCGGACCGGAGGAGTGGGGTTGGGGCGGCTATCTCAACAGCGGCTACGACCAGCAATGGTCCGGCCAGCACAACGATTACAATCCCGCGGATTATCCCGATCGTGGCACCAACGGCGGCTGGGACTATATGCCGTGGCTGCTGAATCAGATTCACCAGCATGACGTGGGTACCGGCCAGCGGTTGCTCGATTATTTTACTCTTCATTGTTATCCCCAGGAAGGAAGCGTCAGTGGAAACGCGACTGACACCGCCACGGAACTGCTGCGCAACCAGTCCACGCGCGTGTTTTGGGACAGCAACTACGTCGACCCCAGCTGGATCAACAGCGTCATCATGTTAATCCCCCGCATGAAAAGCTGGGTGGCGACCAATTATCCCGACACGAAGATTGGCGTTACCGAATACAATTGGGGGGCGGAAACCGACATCAACGGCGCGGACGCCCAGGCGGATCTGCTCGGCATTTTCGGCCGGGAAGGACTCGATCTGGCGACCCGTTGGACCACACCGGCCAACACTTCGCCCACCTACAACGCGATGAAACTGTATCGCAACTACGACGGCAATAAATCCACGTTCGGCGATACCAGCGTTTTGACCACGGTGCCCAATCCGGACAATCTTTCGGCCTTTGGCGCCGTGCGAACCAGTGACGGCGCGATGACACTCATGGTCATCAACAAGAACCTTAACAACGCCACGCCGATTACGGCGAGCCTGACCAACTTTAACGCCGTCGGAACGGCCCAACGCTGGCAGTTAACTTCAGCCAATACCATCAACCACCTCGCGGATGTGGCGCTCACGAACGGGGTTCTCAGCGATACGCTCCCGGCCCAGAGCATCACGCTTTTTGTGATGCCGGCAACGAACACCTTCAACCTGCAAATCGGCAACAATAATCCGCCCGGACAACTGGGTGTCTGGCTCAATGGCCAGGCCGGGCAGAGTTACCTGCTCCAATCGTCCACTGATTTGGTTCATTGGTCGGCCGTCAACAGCAACCTGCTGGCGAGCAATGCGTTTGAGTTTTTCATGCCCATGACCAACGCGATGCAGATGTTTTATCGCGGGCTATTGAACAGCCCATGAAGACCAATCGCCCCGCGAAACCGGGCCGACGGTCCGTCCTCGGGCACTGTCCCAATATGTAGGCGACGAGGTGACGAGTCGTTTGGACCGGCACTCGTGCCCTACCACCAAATCAGGCCTGCCTGTCCTCGTTCTATTTTGACGCTGAACGTTTTGAAGCTTACTGTCTTCGGCGTGGATGCTGTCTCTTCCAACGAAAAATCCGCGGCGGACGTCGCGCATTTTATTCACGGGCAAACCCCGGTTGACGGGCTCTTTGCCGGACTGGACTGGCGGATTTCACCGGTACCGTTCCCGCTGGGTGACAGTCTGGCGAAGGATATCGAATCGCTGGGCCGCGTATTGCTGCAGTTTTATCGCGCAGTCAACCTGCTCTATCGGCGCAGCGTGGAAGGCAAGCAACCGGCGTGGGTTGCCGAACTGCTGGACCGCGGCAAACCCGCAGAATTGATCGCGCAACAACGCTCACCCGCGTTCAAGAACGATGTGCCGCGCGTCATTCGGCCCGATATCTTATTGACGGAAACCGGCGTTAGCATCACCGAACTGGATTCCGTGCCCGGCGGCATCGGCCTGACGGCATGGCTGAACGCAACTTACGCCGCCGCCGAAGGTCGGGAGTCGAAGGCTGAAAGCAAAATCATCGGCGGCGCCGACGGCATGATTCGCGGGTTTGAGTCCATTTTTGGCGACACGCAACAGGTTCACATCGTGGTTTCCGAAGAAGCGGCGACGTACCGGCCGGAAATGGAATGGTTGGCAAGCCAGGTTCAAGGTTCAAGGTTCAAGGTTCAAGGTTCAAAGTTTGACGGTTTCGCCGACGGCGACGCGGTTTACCGTTTTTTTGAGCTGTTTGACCTCGCGAACGTTCCGAATTCCGGAAGAATCTTCGAACTGGCCGCGGAGAAACGAATCCGGCTGACCCCGCCGCCAAAGCCGCTGTTCGAAGAGAAAATGTTGTTCGCACTGTTATGGAACCGGAATTTGCGCGACTTCTGGCGGGCGGAACTGGGGGAAGGCTTTTTGTCGCGCCTGCAAAAACTGATTCCCTACACGTGGGCGGTGGATCCGACACCACTGCCGCCGCACGCGGCGATTCCCGAACTGAATCTCACCGACTGGCAGCAGCTGAAAACGCTGTCGCAACGCCAGCGTGAATTGATTTTGAAGGTATCGGGTTTTTCCGAACACGCCTGGGGCGCGCGGGGCGTCTATCTGGGCAGCGACCTGTCGCACGCCGATTGGAGCGCGGCGGTGGACCGGGCCCTGGCCGGTTTTTCCACCTCCCCGTTCGTGCTGCAGCGTTATGAAAAACCGAAAACCGTCGAAACCAGGTGGTTTGATTTTCAGAAAAACACGGTCGAATCGATGAAGGGCCGGGTCCGGTTGTGCCCGTATTACTTCGTGGCCGGCGAAGGCGACGCGGCGCGCCCGCAATTAGGCGGTGCGTTGGCAACCATCGTTCCCGCTGATAAAAAGATTGTCCATGGTATGGCCGATGCGGTTCTGGTACCGTGTGTGGTTTAGAGAGTTGCTCCGCTCTTCGGATGCAACCCCACTTTTATGAACCGCTTTAATAAGCTGGCCATTGACCATCCGGCCGACCTGCGCTTCGGAATCGCCCCCAAACCGTTGACGACCCGGCAGGGCCTGAAACTGGGCGGCGGAATCGTCTATCCCGAATTAAACTTCACCCTGCCGCCCATGTTTGTGGATGAATCCACGATGCCGGAAGTGCGGGAGCAGTACCGAGGAATCATTCAGGGCGCCCTGGCCCGCGCGGCGGAACTGGAGGCGCCGGGATTGGTCGTCGAGTTTGAAACCCTGCCGCCGATGACCGAGCATCCGGCCTGGGGCATCGAGTTGACCCGCATTCTGCTCGACGGCATGGCGGAAGCGCACGCCCGGCACGGCCTCAAAAGCGTTTTGCGCATCACACCGAACGACACGCGTGAAATGGAACGCCCGCCCCGGATGCGCAGCGGACCGTTGTTTGAGGCCATGCTGGCCACCTTTGACGGCTGCGCGGCCGCGGGTGCGGAGTTGTTGAGCATCGAATCGGTCGGCGGCAAGGAAATCCACGACGAGGCACTGATGATGGGCGATCTGCGCGGCGTCCTGTTCGGACTTTGCGTGATGGGCGTGCGCGACATGCGCTTCCTCTGGACTGAACTCCAACGCATCGCGGACAAACACGGAGTCCACTGCGCCGGCGACACCGCCTGTGGCTTCGGCAATACGGCGATGGTCCTGGCCGGGCAACAGATGATCCCGCGCGTCTTCGCGGCCGTGGTGCGGGCCATCAGCGCCGTGCGAACGCTCGTGGGTTACGAATGCGGTTGCGTCGGGCCCGGCAAGGATTGCGGTTACGAAAACCCGATTCTCAAGGCCATCACCGGTTTTCCGATGGCCATGGAAGGCAGGACCGCCGCCTGCGCGCATTCGAGTCCGCTGGGCAACATTGCGGCCGCCGCGTGCGACACGTGGAGCAACGAATCCGTCCAGAACATCAAACTGCTCGGCGGCATGGCGCCGACGGTTTACGTCGAGCAACTCATTTACGACTGTCGCGTAATGAACCAGGCGCTGGCGGACGGCCGCGACGCGGCCTTGCAGTATCGCAAATGGCTGGTGGCTTCCGATGCGGCGCTCGATCCGCAAGCGTATGTGCTCACGCCGGAAAGCGCCGTGGCCATCGCCCGGGTCATCGTGAACGCGCCGAACCATTACGCCGCCGGCCGGGCCGCCGGCCTGACCGCCGTCAAATTGTTGCGCGACGCGCACCGGGACGGACAGGTCAAAATCCTCAAACGCGAATTGCCATGGCTGGAGCGGATGCAAAAAACGCTGGAAAGCCTGCCGGCCGGTGAAAACCAGTTCATCGACGAGATGATGGGCGTGGTGGATACCAGCAAGTTCGTCGCGGCCGATTACGAACTGTAATCGCCAAAAAACGGCATGTTAAAACCAACCCTTGGTTGGCGATCGGGCCGCCGATGCGGTTTATTCAAATTGAACCAACATCACGTTTGAACCCCAGCCTATGGACGACCATCAACCACTTTATGAAGCCATCCTGATCGGTGATGGCAAAGCCGCCCGGGCCGCCACCGAGCAGGCGCTGGCGGCCGGCATGGATCCCTTGAAACTTGTGCAGGATCATATGATGCGCGCCATGGCGGAGGTGGGGCGGCGTTTTGAGTGTCACGACTATTTCGTCCCGGAACTGCTGCTCGCCGCGCGCGCCATGAAAAGCGCCCTCGAACCCATCCGTCCGCTGCTCAAAAACCAAAGCATCGGACCGTCCGGATGCGTTCTCATCGGGACCGTCACGGGTGACCTGCATGATATCGGCAAGAACCTGGTGATCGCGATGCTGGAAGGTGCCGGTTTTGAGGTGGTGGACCTCGGAGTCAACGTGCCGCCGGGACAATTCGTCCAGAAAATCAAAGAAAAAAATCCTCACATCGTCGCCATGTCGGCCCTCCTGACCACCACCATGCCGGCCATGAAGACCACCATTGACGCCCTGAAACAAGCCGGGGTGCGCAATCAGGTAAAGATAATCGTTGGGGGCGCGCCGATTACGCAAAAATATGCCGATGAGATCGGCGCCGATGGCTACACCGAGACGGCTTCGGGCGCGGTGGCGCTGGCGCGCAAAGTCATGGCCTAAGCATGTTTGCAAAAATGAACGCCGGGAGCACCAGTCTTTCCGCAATGATAATTCCGCCCACGCCGATTTTATTGACTGGCGCGCAGGCGTTTTAGGTTTTATTGTCGGGAAAGCCACATGCCTCCCAAAATCCAGAGTGGTGATTCGAAAGCGACGGCGCCGGAACGCCGCCACGCCGCGCTGCTTAATCTGCTGGCGGACGAAAACGCGGAGGTTTATCAGGCGGTGCGCGGGCAAATTCTGGCCGAAGGCAGCGCTGCCAGTGAATGGCTCAAACCCCACGCCTTGAGCAACGACCCGTTGTTGCGCCGGCGCGTCCAGGAAATCCTTCGGCACGTCGACAAACAGGCGGCCGACAATCGCTTTCTCACGTTCTGCCTCAACCACGGCGAGGAATTTGACCTGGAACTGGCGGCCTGGCTGCTGGCGCAGACGCAGTTTCCCGAAATCAATGTGGAGGCGTACCAGGCGCTGCTCGACGGCTACGCGAACGCGCTGCGCGAGCGCACGGACCGTCACGGGCGCGCGAATGCAGTGTTGGGAAAAATCAGCGACTACCTTTTTAGCGAACTCGGTTTCAAGGGAAACGAACAGAATTATTACGAACCGGACAACAGCTACCTGAATCGTGTGCTCGACCGGCGGACGGGCAATCCCATCACGCTCTGCCTGTTTTATATGCTGCTGGCGCGGCGGCTGCGGCTGCCGATTGTCGGCATTGGCCTGCCGGGACATTTTATCTGCCGCCACCAGTCCGCGTCCGGCGAGATTTACGTGGACGTCTTCAATCGCGGCCGGCTGTTGACCAAGGCCGACTGCGTCCATTATCTCGTGCGCGGCAATTACGATCTGCGCGAGGAATATCTGGCCCCGGTCAGTCCGCGCCGGATTTTTCTGCGGATCTGCAGCAACCTGCACCAGATTTACCTCGAACTGGGCCAGAAGGAAGACGCGACGCGCGTGCAACGCTACCTCGTGGCCCTCGCGCGTTGACTTGCCAAACCGCCGCCTGCCGCGTAATAAATGACGTTGGCGCCAGCTTAGCTCAGTGGTAGAGCAACGGTTTTGTAAACCGTCGGTCGTCGGTTCAATCCCGACAGCTGGCTCCACTCTTCATCGAGCTTGTCATTGCGCCGTCGGCCAATTTCGGAAACACTTCACCCGGAAGAATTCCATGCCTCGCAAAACTTCAAAACGGTCGGGCCCGGTGGCGTCAGTCATGATTCTCGGGGTCGGCTCGTTCGCGCACAGCCTCGGGCAGGCGCTGGCAGATGCCGGTACCACCGTCTCCACGTATCTCACGCGCAATTACGGCCATTTCCCGCCGTCGCTCGTTGGGCCAACCTTCTCGCGCGACGCGTTTTCCAGCCCCGTTCCGCTCATCAAGAAAAATGGCGTGGAGGTGGTCATTCCGCAATCCATTGATTGGGCGCTCGCGCCGTGGGCGAAGGATTTGTTGAAATCCGGCGTCGGCATCTTCAGCCCCACGCGCGAGGCGATGCGAATCGAACGCGAACGGGATTTCGCCCGGAAACTGTGCGCAGATTTCAAAATCCCGTTTCCGCAGGCGTATGTGGCGTCGAACCGGCTGGAGGCCGAAAAAATCCTGGCCGGCCATCCGCAGCCGTTTGTCATCAAAAACCCGCTCTGCTCGCCGAACAGCCCGATTCACACGATTTTGTGCGAAACCGTCGAGGACACCCGCGCGTGGTTGCGGCACGTCAATTATGCCGAGGGCGTCTTTTTGCAGGAATATCTCGGACGCGCCGAGGCCGGGCACATCGCGCTCGTGAGTGGCGGAGAGATTTATTCCCTGGTCACCAATCAGGAATATAAATACGCCTTCAACGGCAATCAGGGCATTGTGGCCGGGGCGCCGCTCGGCGGCCTGGTCGAACGCGATCCGGACGACCAATACAGCCTGGCCCGGCAGCTCATCCATCCGCTGTTGCCATGGCTGCGCAAAGTCAGATTCAACGGGCCGTTGCAAGTCACCGCTGTGAAGCGCGGCGGCCAATGGCACGTCATCGAATACAATATCCGCATCGGCGTCACGTCCGGTCCGATGATTTTGCGGATGCTCAAAAACCCGGTGGAAACCGTTTTGAAAACCGCGCGCAATGAACAACTCGATCCACAGTTCAAGTCCGGACTGAATTTCGGCTGCTCGCTGACGCTGGCCGGTTACGGTTATCCGTTCACACAGGTCCGCAGTCCGCATCTGCCGCTGGAAGTGGCAGGCCCGTTCGATTGCGACGTGTGGTGGAACGAAGTGGCGCAGGGCACGGACGGCCAACTTGTCTCCACGGGCCATCGCATTGCCGATGTGATTGCGCTCGCGCCGGCATTGGATGCCGCGATTACAAGAGCCTACGCCAACATCCGCAAAATCCGGGTCGTGGGCAGCTATTTCCGCACGGACATTGGCCGAAGCCTGTGGCCGCCGGGCAGGATTTGACGCGATTTTCCTGCTTTTCAGGGATGCTTGTTCATTTTTTAATCGAAGATGAATTCGTGAAATCCGGCTCCAATTTTCCGTGCCATTTGGCATGATTCGTGGTTAAACAGTCTCAATGTTTTATGAATTTCGATTCGACCAGTTTCCCCTTGCGGCCGGCATGGACCGAGATTGACCTCGGCCGGTTGCGAAACAACCTGCGGCTCATCCGCCGCGACCTGCCGAAGCACGTCCGGCTGCTCGCCGTCGTGAAGGACGAGGCCTACGGCCACGGCGCACTGGACGTGGCACGCATTGCGCTTGAGGAAGGCGCATGGGGTTTCGGCCTCAGCACGCTCGAAGAAGCGATGGCACTTCGCGATGCCGGGATCACCGAGCCGCTGCTGTTGCTGGGCGAACGGCAGGAAGCCGAACTCCCCTGGTGTGTCGAGCACGACCTGACCATCTGCGTAAACGAGCCGCACGCCGTGCGCAAGCTCGCACAGATCGCCGCCGCCCATGGCAAACGGGTGCCGGTGCACGTGAAAATTCACACCGGCATGAGCCGCTACGGCGTGCGCTGGGATGAAGCCCTGCCGCTTCTTGAACAGATTGTGGCCGAAAAATCGTTGCTGCTCGAGGGCGTGATGACGCATTTCGCACAATCGGATGAAACGGACAAAACCTTCGCCAATCTCCAGTTCTCGCGCTACCGCGAAGTTTTGCATGCGCTCGAGCAACGGAAAATTCCCGTGAAGCTGCGTCACACGTGCAACAGCGGCGGTTTTCTGGATCTGCCGCAGGCGCATCTCGACATGGTCCGGGTCGGCATTTTGCTGTATGGCGTTTTTCCATCGTCGGTTTGCCGCCGGATTTCCGGCATTGAACCGGTGATGTCGGTCAAGGCACGCATCGCGGCGATTCAAAAGCTGAAACCCGGTGAAGTGGTCGGCTACGGCATGCGCTATGCCGCGACATCGGAGCGGCGCATCGCGATTCTGCCCATCGGTTATGGTGACGGTTTCCCGCGCGTCCGTAATCAGGGCGGCGCGCTCATTCGCGGCAAACGCGCCCCGCTCATTGGCGGCATCGCCATGGACGCGTTGATGGTGGACATCACGGACATTCCCGAGGCGCAAATGTGGGACGAAGCCGTCATCATGGGCCGCCAGGGCAACGAGGAAATCACCGTGCATGATATGGCCAAATTGAAAAACTCGGTGAGTTATGACGTCTTGACGAACTGGCGGCTGCGCCTGCGGAGAAAATCGGTGAATGGCAAATCGGCGCCGGCAAAAGTCGAGGTCGAAACCGCTGCCGCGAAATGAAACTCCTGTTCTCCGAGCAAAACTCCGACTACGAACATTACCAGTTTCCGTATGCCATCTGGGCCGTACCGGAGGCGGACGAATCGCCGGCGGACATTTTTGATGCGGGCTTCCTGCCATCCTCGCGCAATCTCGACCGTTTTTACCTCTGCCGCCAGGTGCGGGTGAACCTGGCAAGGTTCCAGCCGTCGTCCGAGAACCGCCGCATCTTGCGCAAGGGCGCGGGCATCGAGGTGAAACTCGTGCCTCGCGATAAATATGATTACACGCCCGAACGCCGCCAGTTTTTCAAGACCTACGCCGACATCAAATTCGGCAAGGACGTGATGACCTTTGAACGGCTCGACGCGCTGTTCGCCTCGCCCATCATTTCACATCTGCTCGTGTTCACGGACGCGAAGACGGGCGGTGAAATCGGCGCAGCCACTCTCTACCTCGAAGGCAAGGCGCTGGCGTTTTATTACTACGCGTTTTACGACCTGAATTATTACGCGCGCAACCTCGGCATGTTCATGATGACCTCAGCGGCGGCGTTGTTCGCCGAACGCAGCTTAAAATACCTTTACCTGGGCACCTGCTATTCGCAGACGGCGTTGTATAAGACGCAGTTCGCCGGCGCGGAATTTTTCAACGGGTTCCGCTGGTCGGATGATTTGGACGAACTGAAATTCATCATCCAACGCGACCAGAAGGACTTGACCCAGCACCTGCTCGAAACCGACGATTACCGCGACGAATTCTACGGTGGCGACCTCGGCAAAATTGCGGATGCCAGCGCGTTTCACATCAAAACGAAGTGAGACATTTTCGGGATTGGGAACGCCGCCGGTTACGGGTTACGCGAAGACCTCTTGTATGAACGGGAACCCTCGGGCTTCAATTTCGGTTGGTCGGACTTTCGGGAAGTGGTGGAGAGATGTTTCAACAATTCTTCCACTTTCGAAATCAGTTCCTCTGGAAGATACGGCTTGGTGAGGAAAACGTTGATGCCGGCCTCAAATCCCGCCACCCGGGTAAAGTAGCTGTCCATGCCGGTCAGCATGATCACCGGAATCGAAGCGGTCGCGGGATTTTCCCGCAACGTCCGGCAGATATCGAGCCCGTTCAACCGGGGCAACATCAAATCCAGCACAATCAAATCGGGCAATACCGAACGGGTTTTCACGAGGGCGTCAACTCCGTTGGAGGCGGTGCCGATGGCAAAACCGGCGTTTTTCAGGTTCCCGCGAATCGCTTCCAGTTGATCCGGATCATCTTCGACGACCAATATTTTTCTTAGCATAAGGATGGGTTTGATCCATACGCAAACAGGCAACAGCACCGCGGTACGAATAAAACACTCCCCGCCAATCAGCACAAACGATGCCGCCTCGAACCTTTCACTTTCTCGATAAACCAAAGAAAACGCAGGACTCAGACTGGCGAGCACCGCGCAAAATTCACCGATGGTAACCCCGGCTAATAGAGCAGGTAAATCGAACCGTCAAAACGCTGTCGGCAAATCCAGGGGCATTTCCGAAGCAGTTGGCGGCTCCAAAGTCAGCAGCTGGTCGTGGTCCAGGGAGTTTTCGCAGACGCGGAAGAAGTCCGCCGTGGTCGCCACGCGGCGGATGTCGTGCAGGAAACTTCCTTCCACGCCTTCGCCGATGAAGTTCATGAATTTCTTCATCCGTTGCACCTGCGCCGATTCCTGCAGGCTTGGCGCAATTTCACTTTCCCAAAGCTCGCGCACGTAAGCCAGCACGTCGCGGCCGGCTGGTAATTCGATTTTTTCGCCGCGCAGTTCGGCACGAATCTGATCGAACAACCACGGGTTACGGATCGCGCCGCGTCCAATCATCAACCCGCGCACGCCGGTTTCCGCGAGCAGTTGTTTCGCCTGCGCCGCGCTGTATACGTTGCCGTTGGCCAGCACCGGACATTTCAATTCCCGCGCCGCCAGCGCAATCAAATCGTAGCGCACGCCGGGCCGGTACATCTGCTTGACCGTGCGCGCATGAATCGTGAGTAAATCAATCGGATGCTTGGCGAACAACGGCAAGAGCTCGTCAAACTCGGCGGGCGACTCGAAACCGATGCGCGTTTTGACCGTGAACGGAACCGTCACGGCGTCGCGCAGCGCGCCGAGGATGGCGTCAATGCGTTCCGGCTCACGCAACAGCCCGCCGCCTGCGCATTTGCGATAAACGACCGGTGCCGGACAGCCGAGATTCAGATCAATCGCGGCGACGGGATATTTTTGGAGTTGCTTTACCGTGCGGACGAGGGCGGGGATATCATTGCCAATGAGCTGGGCCACAACGGGTTGTCTGGTCGGATTCTCGGTGATGGACTGGAGTATCCATTTATCCAGGCGCGAATCACCGTGAACGCGGAAGTATTCCGTCCAATACGCATCCGGCCCACCGTAACGCGCGATGACACGCATGAAGCTGAGCGTGGTCACATCCTGCATCGGCGCCAGTGCCAACAAAGGCGCGTCGCCGCGGAGCCGGTTCAAAAATGTTTCGGACGGAGTCAGAAATTAAATCAACCTCGGAATTTGTTGTAATCCTCGTGGCTACCGATCCAAATCCATGTGAATTCATCCGGTTTGGAAAAATATCCGACGGCGCGATGATGGTCACCAATCCGGACAGAATATAAACCTCGATAAAATGGTTTGAATTGAATGGACGGGTGGCGCGAATTTTTCAGCCAGAGCAAATAATTTTTGTGGGCCAATTCCTGAACGTGCTGCGGTAATTCGTAGAATTGTTTCCAAAACCGCGCGGAGACTTTGGAAGTCATGGTTTGCGCGGCTTCGGAAAATCGCGCAATTTACCGGCGCGCCGCTCGGCGGCGGCTTCGTCCTTGAGCCTGTCGAACTTGCCCGCCGCTGCGTCGGCCTGCATCTCGCGGTCCCAATCGTCGTCCGTGCGCGGATGCAACAGCGCCTCCAGCTCGCACCGTTCCCGGGGCGAGAGTCGCTCAATCGCTTCTTTGATTTCCGCAACCGTGCTCATACCGGTTAATCTACCAAATCATTGGAAAATCAGCAAGCGACTGTAGTGCGATAACGTGCATGAAGTTGAGCGTGGTCACGTCCTGCATCGGCATTAGCGCGAGCGCGGGCCTTCGCCACGAGGCTTCGGCCCCGCAAGCTGGCGCATCACTGCGGAGCAGGCTGGAAAATGTTTCGGACGGCGTCACGCGGGCGAGTTTTGGGTAAAGATGAAGGATCCTTTGTCAGGGATAATCTTCGAATTCTAAACCATCAATATGGCACTCAAAAAAACAGGCAAGGCGTTGCATGACCTCATATAAGTTCCCAATGCCCACGCGGTCTAGCGCAGGTAACGTCGGCTTGCGACCTTTTTCTTTGTTGTGACAGGATATCGCTTTTGTTCAGTTGAACTTGGCGGCGGCATCGGCTATGGTGTCACTCTATGACTTTGACGGAAAAGATCCTCGCCCGGGCGGCTGGCAAGTCGCGCGTGCAGGCCGGCGACAACATCTGGGTGAACGCCGACGTGCTCATGACGCACGACGTTTGCGGGCCGGGCACCATCGGCGTGTTCAAACGCGAGTTCGGCAAGGACGCGAAGGTCTGGGACAAAACCCGGATCGTCATCATTCCCGACCATTACATTTTCACCGCCGACTCCAAGTCGAACCGCAACGTGGACATTTTGCGCGACTTTGTGAAGGAGCAGGACATCCCGTATTTTTACGACGTGATTGACGACCCGAACGGCCACTGGGTTTTCGATCCCAAAAAGGGAATGTTGAACCGGCAATACGGTTCGCAATACGCAGGCGTCTGCCACACGGCGTTGCCGCAAAAGGGCCACACGCGGCCCGGCGAAATTTTGTTCGGTACGGACTCGCACACCTGCATGGCGGGCGCGTTCAACCAATTCGCCACCGGCATCGGTAACACGGACGCCGGCTTCGTGATGGGCACGGGCAAGTTGCTCATCAAGGTTCCCGAGACGATGCACTTCCGGCTTGAAGGCAAATTGCAGCCGGGCGTGATGGCCAAAGACGTGATCCTTCATTGCATCGGCGAAATCGGCTTTGACGGCGCGACGTACCGGGCGATGCAGTTCGATGGATCGGGTGTAGCGTCGCTTTCCATTGATGACCGCATGACCATCGCGAACATGGCCATCGAAGCGGGCGGCAAGAATGCCATTTTTGAATTTGATTCACGCACGCAGGAATACGTGGACGCGCGCGTGAAATTGAATGGCACCAAATCCAGTTACACGCCGGTGGAACCGGACAAGGACCAGAAATTTGTTTACGAATTGGTCGTGAATCTTGACAAGCTCGAACCGACGGTGGCGTGTCATCCCGATCCGGGCCAGCGCAAAAAGGCGAAGGAGATGGGGCACATCAAATTGGACCGCGCCTATGTCGGCTCGTGCACCGGCGGCAAGACGAGCGATTTCGTGGAGTTTGCACGCGTGTTGCGCGGGCATCATGTGGCGATTGACACGTTCGGCGTGCCGGCGACACCGGAGATTGTACGCGATTTGCAGACGACCTACTGGGGCAAGCAGACCGTCTGGGACATCCTGGTGAGCGCGGGTGTGCAGATGACGGAAAACGCCGGGTGCGCCGCGTGCCTGGGCGGGCCGGTGGACACGTTTGGCCGCATCAACAAGGCGGGCATCAAATGTATCAGCGCGACGAACCGCAATTTTCCAGGCCGCATGGGCGACAAGGAATCACAGGTGTTTCTCGCCTCACCCATGACCGTGGCCGCCAGCGCGATTGCCGGCAAGATTGTGGATCCGCGCGAGTATTTGGGGAATTGATTCGCCGGGACGCTCGTTTCCACCTCGCAGACCCACGCCCTATTTTCCAGCGTCGGGTGTGCCGGTCGTGGCTGACGTCGGGTGCGGCGTTTGTTTTTCAGCGGCCTGCATCAGCTGTTTCTCCAGCGGGTGTTCGTGTTTCTGCCATTCCTCGGAGACGCGGCCATCCCAACACGCCGGGTTCAACGGATAGACGTCGGGGTCGAAAATCACATGATAGAAGTGCCAGACGACAATGGCCAGGCACGCCAGCAGCGCCTCGTAATAATGAATGGTCAGCGCCACATCCACAATCCAGCGCGGCAGGAAAGCGGTCACGTCCATCTTGAACCAAATCATCAGGCCGGTAACCCCCATGATGACGGTGCCCCACACCACGGCCCAGTATTCCATTTTCTCCGCGTAGCCGAATCGGCCGATTTTTGGTTTCTCCCGGCTCCAGCCGGTGAGATAACGCGCGGCGCACCACAGATCGGCCAGATCTTTTTTGACCGGGAACAAATCCTTCACCAGTTGCCGGCCGTCCCTCGTCATCAGCAGATAAATCAGATGATAAGCGCCGGCGAGCAACAGCACGATGCCGGCGATACGATGCGTCCAGCGGCGAAACGATTCATTGGCGCCGAGTAATTTGGCCAGCCACGAATCCGGGAATTTCAAGGCAAAGCCGGTGACGGCCAGAACGATGAAACTGGACGCGAGCACGACGTGCTGCCAGCGTTGCGAAAGGCTCATGCGCAAAACCGTCCGGGCGCCGGCGTGATACCGCGCGGCCGTTTTTCTCAAAAATAACAGCGCGTTGTGGATGAACATCGCGCCCACAACACCGAAAATCAGCGTCAGATAAACCTGCCGTACCCACCAGTTGATTTTTTCCGACAGGTCCCGTTCCCCGGACGTGGCGGTGAGGTCCACGTGGATTTTGCCGCTCACAAACATCCGGTTCGCGCCCGGATGACACTGGCCGCAGGTGGTGACCAGGTGGTTCGTGTTGATCGTGGAATCCGGATCGGAGGAAGGCAGGATTTTATGGTAACCGTGGCAACTGGCGCAATCGGCGACCACGGTGGAACCGTATTGCGCGGCCAGACCATGATAACTTTCGACGTAGGTCTTCACCCGGTCTGCCGGGAGATTGTACCGGGAATCCAGAGTCACAGAGGCATGGCACCGGCTGCACACGCCGGAAATTTTCAGTGCCGAGTCGCCTTTCAACGCCTCGATTTGATGCTCGGTATGACAATCGGTGCAGGTCGGCGCATCGCGATTGCCCGCCGCCACCGCCCGGCCGTGGACACTTTTGGCCCAGTCCGCGGCCTCCTGGACATGGCATTGACCGCACGTTTTAGCCTGCTGCGAAAAATACAACGGCGAAACGGGTGAGCTGGGCGGGAGGATGTCATGTGAATCGTGGCAATCCTGGCAGGTGGCGGCGGTCTCATCACCGGCCTTCATCGCAAGACCATGAACACTCGTTCCATAGCTGGCAGTTTGTTGGGGGTGACAAATGGCGCAATTGACCGGCAGCACGGGCCGGTTGTCGTCGGGATGCGCCGCCGTGATGTCCGTGTGGCAACTGACACAGGCGTTTGTTTTGTGGACCGAAGCGGCAAGTCGGGTCTTGTCGACGAACAATGAAATGACCCGGCCGGCGGGGTTGGTCACGGTCAGGGTATTGTCGGCGTGGCAGACCAGGCAATCGTCATCCGACATCACCGGTGCGGCCATGGCGCCAGCGGCAAGAACCAGCCAGAGCCCGGTCAATGCCATTTTCAGCGTTTGTTGGCCACTGCCCATACTTACCAATATCAGGCGGCCCGAACCGAACCACTCTACACGGCTTGGCATTTGTTGCGCCTATTTTGACGAAGACGGGCACGAGGTTTTCGTCCGCCTCAATGCGTCAGGCGCGTGGTCATGGCGTAAATGATCAGCAGCAGCAAAAGGATGCCCAGGCCAAAGAAGAAGTAGCCAAACGAGCGCGCGATGTTCTTCCAGCGTTCCCATTCGTCCTTCACGCGATGTTCGTCCAGTTTGCCTTCCGCCACCAGCCGGTCGTACCAGCGTTTGCGCTCATGCAGCATCTCGGTTTTGGAAACGCGGCCGGAGAAAATGACCGTGTCCATCGGGAATTTCTCGAGGCGGAAATGCGTGTTGAAGAAATGAATCGAGAAAATAAAGCCCGCGGCCAGCAGCGCCTCGTCCGAGTGCAGAATCAGGGCCACATTGATGATCCAGCCCGGCAGGTACCGTGTAAAAAATTCCGGGAACCACATGATCAGGCCGGAGGCGCCGATGATGGCCACGCCCCAGAACACGGCGAAGTAATCGAATTTCTCCCAATACGTCCAACGATCGAACTCGGGCTTCGGGCCCCGGCCAAAGAACCATTTGTTGTGCGCCACCAAATCGCGCCAGTCCTGGAACGTGGGCACCATGGAGTCGGGACCGAACAGCGTCTTCCAGAGCCGGTTGAATTGGAACCGGCCGCTGGCCGGGTCGCGCAATGATTTCCGTCCCTTCCACGCCTTGCCCGTCAGCGCCGTGAGATGCAGGCCGAAATAGAAGAAGGTAACGATGGCGCCGAGGCGATGCAACGTCCGCGCGGTTTCCGGGCCGCCGAGGATGTGGAAAATCATTTTGGCCCAGTCCGTATAGTAGAATTTCAACGGCATGCCGGTAATCACCAGCAGCAGGAAACTGGTCACGACCAGGAAATGCAGAAAGCGCTCGAACGGTGAGAAACGCGTGAACCATTCGCCGTCCACCTGCGTTTGAATCTTGGCTTCGCGGAATTTCTTCGTGTCATGCAGGTACAGATAAACGGCGCGCACCAGCCAGCCGAGGGTGTGCAGGCCGAAGAAGGCGAACGTGCCGATGAGCAGGCCGGTCATGCCCAGAAACACCGCATGGAGCAACGGGTAATTTTTCCCGTCCAGCGGATTGGCATGGGGTTGGTATTGCGTGAACTTGATGGTGGCGCCGGGATGACATTGCTGGCACGTGGCCAAAATGTTGGTTGGGGACAGGTGTGACCGCGGATCGGACGGCGGTTGGACGTCATGATAACCGTGGCAGTCGTAACAGGCCGCCACCATGGGGGCCACGTTGGGCCGGCCCAACGCCACGGCCTTGCCGTGGTAGGTGTCCCGGTAATGCGCCAACCGGTCTGCGTGGCACTTGCCGCAACGTTCATCGCTGACGGCTTTGAAATTATTGCCCTCCGGGTTCACGATGTCATGCGCGGTGTGGCAATCCGTGCAGACCGGCCCGCGGGGATCGCCTTTGGCCAGCAATTGTCCGTGGATGCTCTGGTCGTAGGTTTTCTCGACGCCGATGTGACATTTGCCGCAGGTTTTGGCGACGTTGGCGTGGTTGATGGGCGAATCGCGGTCCACTGCGCGCTTGATATCATGCACGCCATGACAATCGTCGCAGGACGGCGCGACGATGAGACCCATTTTAAGCAGCGCGCGGCCGTGGATGCTTTCCATGTATTGGGCCGCGGCCTCAGGATGATTGATTTCGTATTCCTTCGTCAGACCGGCGTTGCTGTGGCATTTCGCGCAGGTGAAGGGGAGGTTGAGCTTGAACACCGGCGAGGCCGGGTCCTTGACCGGCAAAATGCCGTGCGACCCGTGGCAATCCCAGCAATTCGCCGCGCCGGAGGCGCCCAGCATGTGGCTCACGCCGTGAATGCTGGTGGCGTATTCCCCGGCCTCCTTCGCGTGGCAAGGGGTGCAACTGGGCGGTCCCAGCGGGTCGTGGACGAGGTCCTTGATGCCGGTATGGCAATCCACGCAAGCGAGGCTGGCGTGAACCGATTTTTGAAAGTCATTGGTGGGGAAAACCAGCGATTCAGTCTTCCCGTTGACCACGCGCGCGGTGTTGGGGTCGAGATGACAGGCCAGACAATCGCTGTTGGCAAATTTCTCGGGCGCGTTGGTGGAGACGGTTCCCTGGGCGCACGCGGTGGCCCCCGCGAACCAAACCCAGGCCAGCAGATAAATCCACACTGGCGCGGCGATTCGCGACCGGCTCGCCACCGCGCGGCGGCGGAGTCCCGGCGCTGGACAAGTGTGGTTGGTTGTCATGGCAGTTATTTCATTCGCAGCCGTCGGGTATTTCTGCGCCGAGCCAGGCCAAGGACCATTCGTTCGCGGGCTTCATTTGCACGCCGCGTGGCGTAAATCGCGGTTTCTGACGGCGCTACTTCTTAAAAGTCCGCAGGTAGGCCACCAAGCCCTTGATTTCGTCGTCCGACAAATTTTGGGCCGGCCGCATCACGGTTTTGCCGTCTTTGTCCTTGAACCCTTCCTTGATGGCCTTGAACGCAGCGTCATCCGTCAATGCGGCCTGAACCGCCGCGTCACTGTAGTCCTTGGCGTTGAGCCGGTGGCCCATGTTGGTATCGCCCTTCCCATCCGCGCCGTGGCAGCGGGCGCAGGAATTTGCCCAGGTTTCCTTTGGTTCGGCGGCCGAAACCGCCAGGGCGGCGGCGAAACCGATGATGCCCGCAAGCAGAATTGTTTTATTCATCGTCATTGCTCCGTTTTGTTGGTGTATGGTCGGCGCAACCATTCGCGCCTTTTCAAGAGATAACCTCGGTGAAAAGGTCGGAATCCACTACCCATGTTTTGGCCAACGAAGCGCATTTTTTGCGTCGATAGACAGGAAATATCTGATGGAAACCGCCGCGAAGAACCAGCTGGAGCAGGAAAGCCTTTTTTATTCACCGTTCGGCGAACGGTTATTTCTCAAACGGATGCCTGCAGCTGCCGTTTATTTCGGCAAATAGGCGCCGGGCAGATAAATGGTGAAGGTGGTGCCCTCACCCGGCTGGGTGTGGACGTGCAAAGCGCCGTTGCCTTCCTTGATCAACCGGTGAACGATGCTAAGGCCGAGCCCCGTGCCCTGCCGCGGTCCCTTGGTGGTGAAGTAAGGTTGGAAAATTTTTGGCAGCACTTCCGGCGGGATCCCGAGGCCATTGTCACGCACCCACAATTTGACCAGGGGCGACGCGTTGTCCGCGCATTCGATGTTGAGCAACCGGTCGTTCGGGGTGTCCTTGAACTTTGAAAGGTCCAGCGGCGTCCGCAGCATTTCGCCGCCGACTTCCACGCGATGCTTGTGCGGCACGCATTGAAAGGCATTCACGGCCAGGTTAAGCAGAATCTGGATGAGATCGGTGCCGTTGACCTTGACACTCATGTCCTCGGCGAGCGGCGTGATGCTGAACTCATTCTCCTGCACGCTGGGATGCACGCGCATGAGTTGCTCCAGGTCCTTCAGCAGTTGATTGACGCTGACCCGCGGGGCGTGTTCATCCGACTGACGGCGGAGAAAACCGAGGTAGCGCCGGGAAATTTCAATGCAGTTGCCCACCTGCCGCGAGATGATGCGCAGGCGATCCTTGATGAATTCCGAGTCCTCCACTTCCAGGTGCGCGTTGCGGTTGAGCCGCTGGTTGAGCACCTGGACGAAACCGGAAATGACCGTCAGCGGGCCGTTGATGTCATGAATGATGCTGGCATAAATATCACCGCGCGTCTTGGCGATTTGCTCTTCGATGCGCTGGTTTTGCAGTTCGGTCAGCAGCTCCTGGACTTTGTCGGCGCTGCTGTGAATTTCGCCTTCCAGGATCCGGCGTTGCATGGCCTGCGCGACGGCGGCGCGAATGGTCGCGATGTCGAACGGTTTGTTGATGTAGTCGCATGCGCGGAGCCGCAAGGCCTGCCGGATGGTGTCCGTCGTCTCGAAAGCGGTAATCATGATCGCCTCGATTTCCGGGTTCACGAATTTGAGGCGTTCCAGGGCTTCGATGCCCGACATGCCCGCCATGCGGATATCCAGCACCGCCACGTCCACCGGATGTTTTTGCGCCAGCTCAATTGCGGTCGGACCGTCCTCGGCCATCAGTAAATCGTACTCATCCTTGAAAATAACCCGCAACGACTGGCGCGGCCCGTCCTCGTCGTCCACGATCAACAGCAGACCGCGACGCTTTGCGGGTGATGGTTCGACGACTTCGGCGATGGCCGTATCCAGCTCTGCCAAGGGATCAGCGGTCGAGATCATATTCAAAATTTAGTTGTTCGGTTCAGTTCCACTGAAAACGTCTAATAACGCCATTCTACCCCAAACGCTTCCACCCTCAAGCGCAAACCGTGCCAGATTTACAGTTGCGCAAGCAACCACGCGAGCGCCTGTTGCACCGTAACTTCCTTGAACGCCATACGGTCACCGGCATTTAATTTGCGTTCAACCAGGGTGCCGGACGGGCCGGCCAACGCGATGAAAACCGTTCCGACCGGTTTGCCCTTCGTACCCCCGGCCGGCCCGGCAATGCCGGTGATCCCCAACGCGAAGTCCGCGCCGAACTTTGCCCGCGCGCCCTCGGCCATTTCGCGCGCGACGGCTTCGCTCACCGCCCCGTGTGACGCGAGCGTTTTTGCCCGGACGCCCAGAAACTTCCGTTTGACGGGATTGCTGTAGGCGACCACTCCGCCCAGGAAGGCCGCCGAAGCGCCCGGCACGTTCGTAAGCCGGTGCGCCATGCCCCCACCGGTGCAGGATTCAGCCAGGGCGAGTGTCTGTCTGCGCTCTGCGAGCAGCCGGAGAACCTCCGCTTCCAATTCGAAGCCCATCCGGGCGTTGACTTTCTTTTCAGCCAATGGTGCAGGCGCGGTCGGACGGCGGCGCTTCATGGCGGAAAGCGCGGCTGGCCGTTTCGAATCTCCGCGGTGAAGGTTCCCGCAATGCAGCTTTTGGCTTCATCCGGCAGACAAAGATAAATCTTCCCCGGCAGTTGATTGCTGAAAACCGTTCCAAATTCAAGTTTCATCGCGAAGCCGTTGGTGAACATTTCCGCGATTCGCATGTCCCCCTCCCGCCAGAACAACGATACTCCCGGTGCGAAACCGGAATGATTCGTGGTCACGTCAAAGCTTTTTCCGCCGGGGACCTCGATGGCATTTGTGGAAAAACCGTTCGTGACGACAAAGACATTGACGGCCGCCTCCACTTCCCGACCCGGACTGGACCGCAACATCAGCAGGCCGTTTTGATAAACCGCGCGCCGGCAGACAAAATCCTTGCCATGAATTTTACCCGCCGCCGTCTGGTCGGGAAAGACCGTGTTCGTCAAATTCAAGGTCCAAAGCGGGCTGACCGCGCCGGAAACGGCCTTGGGGGTGCCGGCCGCTGCCGGCGCCAGCCGCGATCGAATGATCTTTTCCCGGAGGAACAACGCCGTCACGGCGGCAAACGCCAGAATCAACGCGAAAATGAGCACCGCGGATTTTCGTTGATGCACCACCGGTGGCGGCGCGGGTGCCGGCGACGGCGGGAGGAGGATGGGTTTGATGTACTGCGTCGCGGACAACTGATATTTTGAGCCCTCCGCCGGCGCCTTGGGCACGACAATAATCTGGAAACAGGTGGGGCATTCCACTTGCGCACCGCTTGCGCTCGAATCCACCGCCATACGTTGGCCGCAAACCGGGCAGGCAAATTTGAACTCGCTCATGGCCTTGGGGGAAACATTTCACATCCGCGCCGGGGCGGCAATCAGCATTTTAAGCGATTTTAATCCGTCTTTGGGATTGAATTTTGCCGCCGCATCTCAAAATCTGTGCTTATCCGCGTCCAGCAGCGCGGTTGGTCAAAGCGCATGAAAAAAATCTCTCCCGTTTCCCGCAGTGGACGCTTCGCCCGCGGCCCCGGCGCGGACGTCGCGCAATTCACCGAATCCATCTCGTTCGACCGGCGGCTCTGGCGGCATGACATTCTCGGCTCGCTTGTCCACGCCGAGATGCTCCACAAGATCGGCGTGCTTTCGCGCGCGGAACGCAACGCCATCGTACATGGCCTCAAGACCATCGCCCGGGAGATTGAAGCCGGGAAGTTCCGGTGGAAGCCCGAACTCGAGGACGTGCACATGAACCTCGAAGCTGAATTGACGCGGCGCGTGCCCGCCGGCGCAAAACTGCATACCGCCCGGTCGCGCAACGACCAGGTCGCCCTCGACCTGCGGCTCTGGCTGCGCGACGAAATCGTACTGCTGCTCGGTGAAATCATTCAGCTGCAGCGCGCGCTCGTCGGCCTCGGCGAAAAAAATGCCGACGTGTTGATTCCCGGCTATACGCACCTGCAGCGGGCCCAGCCGGTCTATCTCGCGCACCATCTGCTGGCTTATGTGGAAATGCTGGAGCGCGACGGCGAACGATTCTGGGACGGTTATTCGCGCGTGAACGTCTGCCCGCTCGGCAGTGGCGCGATGGCCGGCTCCACGCTGCCGCTCGACCGCGTCCTCGTCGCCAAACTGCTCGGCTTTGTGAACGCCAGCGGCCAGCCGCAACTCACGCAAAATTCCATGGACGCGGTGAGCGACCGGGATTTTGCCGTTGAATTTTGCGCCGCCGCCGCGTTGCTCGCCGTCCACCTGTCGCGGCTCGCGGAGGATTTAATCCTTTGGACCAGCGCCGAATTTAATTTCATCAAAATCGCCGACGCCTACACCACCGGTTCGTCGCTGATGCCGCAGAAGAAAAACCCCGACATCGCCGAACTCGCGCGCGGCAAATCCGGCCGCGTCATCGGCAACCTGGTTGCG
>Ga0209579_10000684_pt1 | contig 31519 bp, 24 predicted proteins | sample Coa_R1_2_FD_187152 | JGI IMG/M metagenome (GOLD analysis project Ga0209579, IMG submission 187152) | Surface soil microbial communities from Centralia Pennsylvania, which are recovering from an underground coalmine fire - Coalmine... | ecosystem: Environmental > Terrestrial > Soil >... | reverse complement strand
GTCCGGGAGTCCGGGCAATCTGAAGAATTTGTTGACACTCGGAAACCCCAATCTAAAGGCGGAAACGGCGGATAACTTCGACATCCTGGTGGAACATTACCTGAATCCATTTGGCATGATTTCCGCGGGATATTTTTATAAGCGGCTCAGCGATCCCATCGTCACGCAGACTTTTTTCCTGATGAACTTCCAGCCGGCGCCGGATATTCCGGCTGGAAACTTCACCGCGACGCAACCGATCAACGCCGGCAGCGCCTGGATCTCGGGTTTCGAGGCTTCTTACATTCAGCATCTTTCCTTCTTGCCAGGGCGGCTTTCCGGGCTGGGCATCTCGGCGAACTATGGCTATACGGACTCCGCGGCGAACGGCCTTCCTGGACGTTCCGATCATCCGCGCCTGCTCCGCAACGCGCCGAACACCTGGAACATCAGTCCGACGTATGACCGCGGGCGGATTTCCATCCGTATGGGATTGAGCTACAACCAGGCCAATATCGCGGCGTACGCTTATCAGGATGGGACGCCCACACAAGACGGCACGCCATCGACGCCGACGCCGGGCGGCCTCAAAGGCCCGTTCAGCGACCAATATTTTTACTCGCACTTGCAGGTGGATGCGCAAGGCAGCGTACGATTGTCACATGGACTAAGCTTCATCGCGTATGGGCTGAACCTGACCAACGAAGTGTTTGGCTTTTACCAAGGTAGTCCGCAATTCATGATTCAGCGGGAGTATTACAAGCCGACGTACGCGGCGGGATTCCGCTGGAATCCGACGTTTGAGAGGAAGTAGTGATCCTGGAAACCGTACCGCGCATCGCCCGACTCCTGGCCGCGCTGTTGACCCTGACGGCCGCCGTTGGACTCTCCGGTCTGGAGGGCCACTGGCCGCGGAAAGTGGTTGCGGCGCAGGAGGAGCAGGGCGCGGTGCTGGTGGGGGCCGGGGACATTGCGGACTGCAGCAATCTTGCCGGCGCGGAGGCTACCGAGAAGCTGCTGGCAAAAATTCCCGGGACGGTAATGGCCATCGGGGACCTGGCGTACCCTGACGGAAAGCCGGAAAACTTTGCGTGCTACGACCGGACTTGGGGAAAAGAAAAGAGCCGCACCAAGCCGGCGGTGGGCAACCACGAATTTCATTCGGTCGGCGCGACGTATTACTTCCAATACTTCGGGGCGGTGGCGGGCGATCCGCGCCAAGGCTACTACAGCTACGAACTGGGAACCTGGCATGTCGTGGTGCTGAACAGCGAATGCCTGCAGGTCGGCGGATGCGACGCAGAGTCGGCGCAGGTGAAATGGCTTAAGGCGGACCTGGCCAGCCACCCGGCGCTGTGCACGCTGGCCTACTTTCACAAACCAATGTTCAGCTCCGGCGGAACACATGGCGACGATCTGGAGCTGAAGCCGCTGTGGGATGCAATGTACGCCGCTGGAGCGGATGTGGTGGTGGGCGCGCACGACCATGACTATGAGAGGTTTGTGGCGCAGACTCCCGAAGGGAAAGCCGATCGGGCGCACGGGATCCGGGAGTTTGTGGCCGGAACCGGTGGAAAGAATCAGCGACCGTTTGGGGCGCCGGAAGCGAACAGCGAAGTGCGGAATGCGAACGGCTTCGGAGTGTTGAAGTTCACGCTGCTGCCGGGGAAGTACCGATGGGAGTTCGTCCCGGAAGAGGGCAAGACATTTACGGATTCGGGAGAAGACAGCTGCCACTAAGCCGAAGGCCTGGTGGTTAACCATAACTGACCGGCCCCCCCCTCCTTTTTTTGTAAGTGCGGATTCTAAAGAACTTACCGGCGTGGTCCTTGTAAGTGCAGATTCTAAAGGAGTTATTTGCACAATTTTGGTGCAGTCTTGCCGCGTTTTCGTAAGTGCGGCAAATGAAAGACTTAAAGTCATTTGTTTGCATACACTTTCGGATCTGCGGCAAGCAAAGGACTTAGCGTAACGAGCAGGCACAGCCAAAAGCGTGATGGTCTTTCTTGGGCGCCTGGAAAGCTGGGCGAACCGGACATGAAGTCCTTTAGAATCCGCGCTTACCTTACGAGGCTTTTGCAAGTGCGGTAATAAAAGGGTTGGCGAGCCCAAGGCCACTTGGGCGCTCGCGGGCCGAAAAAAGGCTCCTTGCGGGATACGGCCGCTTCACCAGAAGCAAACAGAGTATAGCAAAAAAGTAAAGTAATGTCAATAGAAAAGTGCAATTCCATTTTGGGAATGCGGCTCGTTCCAAAATGGAACATGGCAAAGGTTGGGGCAAAGACTGGAGGGAGATGCCAGCGAAAGATGTGTGACCCGGAATGCCACGATCATTGCGTTTCAGTGATCCGCCCGCGAAAGGTGGCGAGGGGAAGCACAGGCTCGGCAGGAGGCCGGGCTGTTCTTCCGCGCTTCGCGCAAAGGAACCCGCAGAATACGCCGGAACACCCGGCCCTGCGGCAGCGGACTCGGCGTTCAGGCGGCGGAGCGGTGGAGGCGGTAGTGGATGGCGGGGGTAAATACGAGGGAGAGGACCATGGAGCTGAGGAGGCCGCCGATTACGGTGATGGCGAGGGGCTTGAGCATTTCGGAGCCGGCGCCGAGGCCGAAGGCCAGAGGGAACATGCCGGCGACGGTGGCGAGAGCGGTCATGGCGATGGGGCGGAGGCGGCGGCGGCCGGCTTGAATCATGGCTTCCTCAGGCGAGAAGCCGAAGGAGCGGAAGCGCTGATCGGCGTCGAGGAGCAGGATGCCGTTTTTGGCGACAATGCCGACGACCATGATGATGCCCATGAAGGAAGCGATGTTGAAGGTGGTCCTGGTGATGAGGAGAGCGAAGAGGCCGCCAAAAGTGGAGAGGAGAGCGGAAGCGAGGATGGCGGCGGGCGCGGAGAAGGTGCGGAACTCAAAGAGCAGGACGATGAAGAGAAGGAGCAGAGCCAGGAAGAGGACTTTAAGCAGGTCGCGGAAGGATTTTTGCTGCTCCTGGAAGGTGCCGCCGTACTCGACGCGGATGGAAGAAGGCAAATGAAGGGCGCCGACGGCCTTCTGGACGGCGGCCATGCCGGAACCGAGGCCAACGCCTTCGAGGCGTGCGGTGACGCGCATGTAGCGCTGGGAATTTTCGCGGCGAATTTCGGTCTGGCCGGGGTCGGTATTGAGGACGGCGAGGGAGCCGAGCGTGGCGGTACGGCCAGTGGCGCTGAGGATCGGTGTGTTCATCATCTGATCGAGAGAAGCGCGGCTGGAGTCGGGGAAGCGGACGCGGATGGGATAGACGCGATCGTTGAGGATGACCGGAGTGGCCGCAGGTTCGCCTTCGAGAATGGCGGAGGCGTCAATGGAGATTTCTTCGGGAGTGAAGCCGGAGCGAGCGGCGGTCAGTGCGTTCACCTGAAAGGTGGAAGCCGGGCCGCTGATGGTGTTTTCGACGCCATTAAGAACATCCACGACGCCGTTCACTTTGGAGATGGCGTCGGCAACGCGGGGAGCGGCGTTGAGAAGCGTCTGGGAATCCTGGGAAAAAAGATTGATGACGACGGGTTCGGGTTCGTTGCTGAGGTCGCCGATCATGTCGCCGAGGATCTGGACGAATTCAACGCGGGAAGAGGGTTCGGTCTTGTTGATTTCTTCGCGGACGTCGTTCATGACGTCGTCAATGGCACGATCGCGTTTTTTCTTGAGACGGACGGTGTAATCGCCGCGATTGGCTTCGGTGACGGCAGCCAAACCGAGTTCGAGGCCGGTGCGGCGAGAAGTGTTTTCCACTTCGGGCGTGGATTTGAGGATTTGGTCAAAGTGGCGAAGGATGCGGTCGGATTCAGTGAGTGAGCTTCCGGGCGGGGTCCAGTAGTCGAGGATGAAGCTGCCTTCGTCCATTTCGGGCATGAGGTCGGTCTCGAGGCGCCAATAACAGAGCGCGGCGAGCAGGATGATTGCGGCGGAGCTACCGACGAGCAAAAGGGGATGGCGGAGAACGGTCTGCATGGCCCGGGTGTAGAAATCGACGATGCGGCCGAAAAAGCCGGAGAGATGTTTTTCCTCGGCGGCCAGGAGGGCGTGGGGATCGAGTGAGGAAGAGGAAGACGGAGAGGCCGGGCTTTGCGCGCTGGCGCGCGCACCCGCAAAAGACGCGGGAACGCCCGGCCCTACATTTTCGGGAAAAGAGGAGGGGGCGCCCGGGCCAGTGTCGCCGCGCTGGCGGAGGAAGAACTGGCTGAGGGTGGGAGTCCAGGTGAGGGCGAGGAAGAGGGAGACGAGAAGCGCGACCGTCATGGTGATAGCGAGGGCGCGGAAGAAAGAGCCAGTGACGCCGGCGATAGAGATGAGCGGAAGAAATACGACGATGGGGGTGATGGTGGAACCGAGTAGGGGGACGAAAAGCTCGCGGAGGGCGGTGGAAATGGAGACGAAGCGAGACTGGCCGGCATCGCGATGAAGAATGATGTTTTCGAGGACCACGATGGCGTCGTCGATCACCAGGCCAACGGCGGCGGCGAGGCCGCCAAGAGTCATGAGGTTGAAGCTCTGGCCGAAGAATTTGAGAGCAATGCAGGTGATGAGAAGGGTGGCGGGAATGACGAGTCCGGCGATGAGAGAGGCGCCCCAGTCGCGAAGGAAAAGAATAATGATGACCACGGAGAGCAGGATGCCGATGAGGACGGCGTCGCGAACGCTGGAGATGGAATCGCGGACGATGGTGGACTGGTCATAGAAAGGCTCGAGGTGGAGGCCGGGCGGAAGAGCGGGTTGGAGGGCCTGAATCTGCCGGTGGACTTCGTCGGCGACAGCGAGAGTGTTGCTTTCGGGCTGGCGATCGACGCTGAGGAGAACCGCGGATTTTCCGTTGGCCTTGACCATGGTGTACACGGGCGCGACGGAACGAGCGACGGACGCGATGTCGGTGACGCGGAGAGGAACTCCGGCGGGAGAGTTTTTGACGACGATCTGGCCGAGTTCCGCGGGGGAATGGACCTGGCCACTGACCAAGCCGAGAACGAGCTGGTGATTGTGCTCGAAGAGGCCGGGGGAATCGATGAGGTTGGTGCGGCGGACGGCGTCAAGAATGTCCGCGACGGTAATGCCGGAAGCGACCAGGCGCGCGGGATCGGGAGTGATCTGGTATTCGGGAACGCGGCCGCCCTGAACGATAACGGCGGCGACACCATCGAGGCGGTTGATGCGTGGCTTGATGTCGTAGGTGGCGATTTCCCAGAGATTGTCGGGGGAAAGGGTGTCGGAAGTGAGGCTGTAACCGATGATGGGAAAAGTGGCGAAGGTGAGGCGGTGGGTTTCGACCTTGGCAGTGGAGGGGAATTCGGACTGCAGACGGGCAACGACGGCGTCCACGCGCTGCAGGGTGAGAACCATGTCGTTCTGCCAGTCGAAGAAGAGATCCACTTCGGCAGAGCCGCGGCTGGTAATGGAGACGACGCGCTGCAGGCCGGGGACGTTGTTCATGGAATCTTCGATGGGGCGGGTGATGGTGACCAGCATCTGGTCAATGGGCATGACACCGTTGTCCACCCCGATGACCACACGCGGAAAATCGGTGCTGGGAAAAACGGAAACGGGAATGCTGAAAGCGAGATAGCCGCCGACCAGCGCGAGGCTGATGATCAGAAAAAGGATGGGGCGGGAGATTTTCTGAAACCAGAAAAGGCGGTCTTGGCTTGAAGGGGGGCCGGAAAGAGGGCCGGAAGGAGTTGAGGAAGAGGCGGGAGTGGTGTCCGGCACCGCGGCTACTCCTTTTCCGAGCCGGGCTTTTTACCGGACTTGCTGTCAGCTTTGTCGTGGGCCTGGTCGCCGGACTGGTCATCTGCTTTGTCGGCGGAGGATTCCGCGGCAGGCGGGGCTTCGATTTTGATTTTGGTTTTGTCGGGCAGGCTGTAGGCGCCGGTGGTGATGATTGAGTCGCCCGCGGAAACACCTTTGAGGATTTGCGTGTCGGAGGTTCCGTGCAAGCCGAGTTGGACGGGGGTCTGGTGGGCGAGGCCGTCTTTGCCAGCGAGCAAAACGAAGGGACCGGATTCCGACGATTCGAAAACAGAGGTTTTCGGAACGAGGAGGGCGTTTTTGGCGGTGGCCGAGGTGATGGAAATCTGGACGGACATGCCGGGCTTGAGAGCGGCAGGCGGTTTGGCGGTTTCGATCCAGACTTCGATGGTGGTGCTGCCGGGATCGAGAGCCGGGCTGACGAGAGTGACTTTAGCGGGAATGGGTTCGTCGGAACCTGCAATCTGAATGGTGGCGGGATTGCCGACTTTAAGCGTGGCCGCTTGCGATTGTGCGATATGGGACTTGGCGATGAGGCGGCTGGTGTCCATCACGGTGAGTAACGGCTGATTGGCGGAGGCTAGTTCACCAGGGAAGAGAGGCCGGTCGGTGACAACGCCGTCGATGGGGCTGCGAATTTCGGAATAGCTGAGCTGTGCTTCGGCGCTAAGCAGTTTGCCTTTGGCGGCGGAGAGCTGACCGCCCGCGGTCTTGAGGGCTTGGTCTTTGCCGACGCGACGGAGATCGTCGAGCTGTTTTTGCGCCTGCGCCCACTGGCTGCGGGCCTGAACGAGGGCGACCTGAGCGGAATCGAGATCGCGGCGGGGGAGCGCGCCCTGATCGAAGAGCTCCTTGCGGCTGTCGAAAACTTTTTGCTGGGCGTCGAGGGCAGACTTGGCGCTGGCAGCGTCGAGCTCTGCTTTCTGGATTTGCTGAGGAACGCCGGAGGCGGTGGAAGTGACGTAAGAGGCTTCGGCCTGTTCGTATTCACCTTTGCTCTGGACGGCGGCGGCGGAGAGATCGGCGTTTTCGAGAACGGCGAGCAGCTGGCCCTTGTGAACGCGGGCACCGCGCTGCACCTGGAAGGATTTGATGGTGGAGGTGATTTTGGGAGTGACGATGGCTTGTTGCAGAGGATAAACGACCGCTTCGGCCGTGACCAATTGGGAGATTTCGCCGGTGCGCGCGGGCTGGACCTGGACGGAGACTTCGGGAGTGACTTCCTGTTCTTTTTGGGAGCAGCCGGTGCAGAAGGTGAGAACGGCACCCGTCAGAAAGAGAAGAGGCAGCGGCATAAAGCCGCTGCTACAAGATTCCGCGAGGCGCTTGAGTGAGGTCATGGCGTGGTGAGAACTCCGGTGAGAGTTTGCAGATTGGCGAGCGCGACGCGATAGCGAACAGCGCCATCCTGATAATTGTTGGCGGCTTGAACGAAAGCGGTCTGCGAGTCCACGACTTCGAGGACGGTGGCTTCGCCGCCTCTGTAGCGCAGAGTGGTGAGGCGCTGACTTTCGGCGGCGAGTTCGGCGGAGCGCTGCAGGCCGGCGAGTTCGTTGAGAGAGGTTTCAGCTTCGGCGTAGAGCGAGCGGATTTCGGCGATGAGTTTGCGCTGGGTGAAGGAGAGTTCGAGCTTGGCTTGTTTTTGCTGTAATTCGGCCTGATGAATGCGGCTGCGGGTGGCGCCCCAGTTCCAAACGGGAAGATTGAGCGAAGCGAGGGCGGAGGAACCGAGATTGCTGATCTTCTGACCGTTGATGACGGAGTTTGCGGCGAATTGCGGGGCGTCAATGCCGTAGAAGTAGTCGAGGGCGAGCGACGGGAGATATTCAGCGCGGGCAGCGGTGAGGCCGCTGCTGGAGAGGTGAAGAGATTCGAGAGCGGCGCGGAGGTCGGGATTGTCGCGCGCGGCGAGATGCTGGACCTCGTCGAGAGTGGGGAGAGGTGCGGAGGCAGCGAGGTTTTCGGTGAGGATGTAGTTGTCCTGAAAATTGGGAAAGATGAGAACCGCGAGGTCGAGGCGCGCGTTGAGGAGCGCGAGTTGCGCTTCCTGAAGCTGGCGGCGGCGATCCTGGGCCTGCAATTCGGCCTTGATGGAGTCGGAGTGGGCGACTTCGCCACCGTGCTCAAGCTGCTGGGTGAGCTGAAGAAAGCGGTCACCTTCGGCGGCGGCGCGCTGCGAGGATTCCAATTTGTTTTGCGCGGCGAGAACGGCGAAGTAGCTTTGCACGACGGTGACGACCAGGCCGCGCGAGGCGATTTCGGCTTTGGCGCGAGCGACGGCCGCGGCAGCCGCAACTTTGCGATAAGAGGCGACGGCCGCAACATCAATGGCTTCGTGGACGTTGCCCTGGCTGACGTATTCGTGGACGGCGTTGTTGGCGATGTAGCGAACGCCACCAATCTGATTGGGTTGGGTGTAGAGGAACTGATTGTTGTAGGCGAGTTGGGGGAGCAGAGCGTCGCGGGCCTGGGTGCGGTCTTCGTGGGCGGAGGCGGCTTCGGTGAGAGCGGCCTGATAGACGGTGCTATTGGCGCGGGCCAGGGCGAGGGCTTGCGAAAGAGAAACCTGGACGGGTTCGCCGGCTGCTGGTGCTTGCGGAGAGGCACTAGCCGGAGTGGGCGATTGAGGCTGAGGGGCTTCCGGCTTGTCCTGCGCGTGAATCGCGTGGCCAAGAAACAGCGCTAGCGCCGGAAGCGAGGCGGAGCGCAAGAGAGCGTTGAGTTTGAATCGAAGCATAAAATATACAACGTTTACTCATTACGATTCCGGCAAAAGAATCGTGCTGAATGAATGTAGCGATTGCGAGTTAAACCCAGGATTAAAGGGGAATCGAAGAAGTAACGGGAGACGTAACGGTCGCTGCGGGCAAAAGTACGGTGAAGACGGTACCTGAGGGACCGGAGCTCGTGAGCTGGAGTTTGCCGTGATGGGCGTCGGCGATCCATTGTGCGATGGAAAGACCGAGGCCGGCGCCGCCGCCGGAGTTGACGCGGGAGCGGGCCTGGTCGGCGCGGAAGAATCTTTCGAAGATGCGCGGCTGGAATTCGGCGGGGATGCCAGGGCCGTTGTCGGCGACAGTGAGTTGGGGTCCGGTGGGGGCGTGAGAAGTAGTGACGGTGACCTTACCGCCTGCGGGCGTGTACTTGATGGCGTTGTCGAGCAGATTGAGGAGCATGCGCGTGAAGAGGGATTCGTCGGCGAGTACCGGAAGCTCACCATCGGACTCGAGATGGAGCGAAATGGATTTGGCGGCCGCCAGAGTGCGCACGGAATGAACGCACTCGGCGGCGAGCTCATCGAGATAGATCTCCTGAAGGGCGATGGGGAGCTGGCCGGCGTCGGCACGGGAAAGAGTGAACATGTCTTCAACGATGCGACCGAGGCGTTTGGCTTCGTGCTGAAGGACAGAAAGGGATTCTCGATATTCGGCGGGAGGACGATCCGGTTGGGAAAGTGCGACTTCGGATTCGCCCTGGAGGATGGCAAGAGGAGTGCGGAGTTCGTGAGAAGCGTCGGCGATAAAGCGGCGCTGGCGTTCGAAGGCGAGGTCGAGGCGATCCAAAAGGCGGTTGAGAGTGGAGGCGAGGCGGCCGAGTTCGTCGTTTGGATTTTGGACCTGTAAGCGGTCGTGGAGGGTGGATTCGCCGATGCGGTCGGCACGAGTGGTCATGTCGGCGACGGGAGCGAGACTGCGGCGGGCGAGGAAGTAACCGCCGGCAGAGGCCAGGATGATGGTGAAAGGAACGAGCCACCCCATCGCGATGCGGAGGCGCTCGAGCAGTTCGCTTTCAGGATGGAGCGAGGCAAGAATGACCAGTTGGTAGGAATTTTGCGCGGCGAGAAAAGTGCGTGCGTAGCAACGCACGCCACCGCGATGACCGGGAAGAGAACGAAAGGGCCTGACGGGAGTTGCGGCGAGTGCGGCGAGACAGGTCTGAAGAATTTCCGGCGAGATTTTGGGATTGGGCTCGGTATGTGTGGCTGGATTGGTTGAGCCGGAGAGATCGGCGGAGCTGACCAGGAGCCGGCTGCCGGAAGTGAGGACGGCGAACGAGTGGCCGGGATACTGATGCTCGAGCATGGACTGCTGCGCGGCAGGAACGATGCCTTGGGAGATGGGAGCGTCGTTGAGTTCGGCCTCGAGCGTGGCAAGGAAGGAATCGGAGAGTTCGACGAGGCCGGCATCGGTGCGGGCGATGATGCTGCGGTTGACGATCCAATAGATGACGAGCGAGAGAAGGAGAAGCGTGCAGGTCAGGACGGCTGCGTACCAAAGGGTGAGGCGGCTGCGGACGGAATTAAGCATCACGTTTCTTGGCTGGGGATTTCTTTGCGCGATGGTTAGCGAGGGCGGCCTGCGGGTCGGCCTCGTCGGCGAGGCCCAGCAGGTAGCCGGCGCCGCGACGCGTGTGGAGGAGAGGCGCGTCTTTCGGGCCGTCGATTTTGCGGCGAAGGCGATTTACGTAGACTTCGATGAGGTTGGAGAAAGGGTCGAACTGCTCGTCCCAAACGTGCTCGGCGATTTCGGCGCGGCCGACGACCCGGCCAACGTTACGCACGAGAAATTCGAGCAGGGCGTATTCTTTGTGAGTCAGGGAAATATGGCGGCCGGCGCGAGCAGCGGTTTGCCTGGCCGTGTCAAGGGTAAGAGTTTCAACGGAGAGTTGGGCAAGTTTCAGCTCGAGCGGACGGCGCAGTAAAGCGCGCAGACGGGCCAGAAGTTCGCGAAACTCGAAGGGCTTGGTGAGATAGTCGTCGGCGCCATGGTCGAGTCCGGCGACGCGGTCTTCGACGGCATCGCGCGCGGTCAGCATAAGCACGGGAACGCGCTGGCCGTTTTCGCGCAGCCTGCGGCAAACCTCGAACCCGCTTAACCCCGGCAGCATGACGTCGAGAATGATCAGGTCGTAGGCATTGATCTCGGCTTGCTCGAGAGCCTCGTCGCCAGAGGAAACGGTGTCCACAGCGTAGGCTTGTTCCTTCAAACCCCTGGTTACGAAGCGCTGGACGCCCGGGTCGTCTTCGGCAATAAGGACTCGCATAAGCGCATCATACGCGAAAATGCGAAGACGCTGTTGAGGGCGACGCGAAGACGGCGTTGGCGATAAGCCGAATGAACTGAATTCTTTAGCGGCAAAACAAGCAAGGCGCCTGAGCCCTCACAAAATCCTTATGTCGCCCAAATCGTTTTTTTAGCCCAATTCGGTACGCTGTTGATTATCCGGAGCCCGTTCAAAAGGTTATGACAGACATCATCGCTGTGTTCGGAACTGTCGCGCTCTTCCTGCTCTCGCTCCTGTACGTGCTGGGTTGCGAGCGGCTGAAATAACCGAGGCTTATTCGAAATGCTTGGGCAGATACTTTTGATCGTGATTTGTGTGTGTTTGTTTGGCTACCTGCTGGCCGCGCTGCTGTGGCCGGAAAAATTCTGACATGACCGCGAATGGCTGGTTTCAAATCGGGCTTTTCCTGGCAGTGGTGATGGTGCTGACCAAGCCGGTGGGCGGCTTTTTGGCGCGCGTTTTTGGGCGCGAACGAACTCTGCTGGATCCGGTGCTGGTGCCAATGGAAAAAACCATCTATCGGCTTACCGGAATTTCGGATTCCAAGGAAATGCGCTGGACGGAATATGGATTCGCAATGCTGCTGTTCAGCGGCGTATCGATGGTTTTGTTGTACCTGATCGAACGCACGCAGGCCTGGTTGCCGCTCAACCCGCAAAAGCTGCCGAATGTGCCGGCGGATCTCGCCTGGAACACGGCAATTTCGTTCACCACCAACACGAACTGGCAATCGTACGTGCCCGAAACCACCATGAGCTACTTCACGCAAATGGCCGGGCTCGCCTACCACAACTTCACCTCGGCGGCGGTGGGCATAGCGCTGGCGATTGCATTGATCCGGGGCATATCGCGGAAGGAATCGCAGACGATCGGAAATTTCTGGGTGGACGTCACCCGGGGAATGCTGTGGGTGCTGCTCCCGGCGTGCCTGGTGCTTTCGCTGGTGTTTGTGTCGCAAGGCGTGATTCAGAATTTCAAGCCGTACGCCAAGACAACGTTGGTTGAGGCGCAGACCATAACCACCACCGGCAGCGACGGGAAGCCGACGACGCAGATGGTGCACGAACAAACCATTCCGCAGGGACCGGTGGCTTCCCAGGAAGCCATCAAAGAGCTGGGCACCAACGGCGGCGGCTTTTTTAACACCAACAGCGCGCACCCTTACGAGAATCCGACTCCGCTGACAAATTTTCTGCAGCTGGTAATGATCTTTGCGATTCCCGCCGGCCTGACGGCAACACTGGGCAGCATGACCGGTTCGCGTCCGCACGGCTGGGCGGTGTGGGGAGCGATGGCGCTGCTGTTCTTTGTGGCCGTAGCTTTTCTGTATGGCTTCGAAGCGCGCGGTAACCCGCTGCTGAAAGGCGCGGACCAACACGTTTCCGCGTTACAGTCCGGTGGAAACATGGAAGGGAAAGAGGTGCGTTTCGGGATCGCCAACTCCGCGTTGTTTGCGACGGTCACCACCGATGCGAGCTGCGGCGCCGTCAACACCATGCACGATTCACTGACCCCGCTGGGCGGGCTCATTCCGATGGTGAATATCCTGCTGGGCGAAGTAGTGTTCGGCGGCGTGGGCTCCGGGCTTTACGGAATGATCGTGTTCGTGATTCTGACTGTGTTTCTGGCGGGACTGATGGTGGGCCGCACGCCGGAATATCTCGGCAAAAAAATCGAGGCGTATGACGTCAAGATGGCCATGCTCTCGATATTGATTTTTCCGGTGTCGGTGCTGTGCTTCACCGCCGTTTCTGTGGTGACGCACTCCGGACTGGCGGGCATCAGCAATCCGGGACCGCACGGTTTTTCGCAAATTCTGTACGCCTACACGTCGGCGACCGGTAACAACGGTTCGGGTTTCGCGGGAATCAACGCAAACACGCAGTGGTACAACATCACACTGGGCATCGCGATGATGCTGGGCCGCTTCTTCGCGGTCATTCCGGTGCTGGCTTTGGCCGGAAATCTTGCCGGCAAGAAAGCCGTCCCTGAGTCTTCCGGGACGTTCCCTGTCACTACGCCGCTCTTCACGCTGCTGCTCACTGCAACCGTAGTCATTGTCGGCGCCCTTACTTTTTTCCCAGCACTTAGCCTCGGGCCAGTTCTCGAGCACCTGCTGATGAAGGCGGGAAAGGTTTTCTAGCACCCAGACACCGATGAAATCCAAGTCACAATCGCTAACCGATCTTTCGCTGATCAGCCGGGCAATAAGGGATTCCTTGCGTAAGCTGGATCCGCGAATCCAATTCAAGAATCCCGTGATGTTTGTGGTGGAGATCGGCGCCGTGATCACCAGCGTTGACCTGATGGCAGGATTGTTGCGGCACGCGGCCGGATTCGGCTTCAATCTGCAGATTACGCTTTGGCTGTGGTTTACGGTGGTCTTCGCGAACTTCGCGGAAGCCATGGCCGAGGGCCGGGGCAAAGCACAGGCGGAAACGCTGCGTAAGGCGCGTTCGGAAACCATGGCGCGGCGCATTACTGAATCCGGTAAGGAAGAACAAGTGCCCGGCTCAAAGCTGCACACCGGCGACATCGTCGTGGTCGCGGCCTGCGAAATGATCCCCGGCGATGGCGAAATCATCGAAGGCATTGCCAGTGTTGACGAATCGGCGATCACCGGCGAATCAGCTCCGGTGATCCGCGAAGCCGGAGGCGACCGGTCCGCGGTGACCGGCGGAACGCGTGTGCTTTCCGATGAAATCCGCATTCGCATCACCGCCAATCCCGGCCAGACGTTTCTGGACCGCATGATCAGGCTGGTGGAAGGCGCGGAGCGCCAGAAAACGCCCAATGAAATTGCGTTAAATATTCTGCTGGCTGGACTGACGCTGCTGTTTCTGCTCGCTGTTGTGACGCTGCAGCCTTTTGCGATTTATGCGAGTGCACCACAGAGCGTTTTCGTGCTGATCTCGCTGCTGGTTTGTCTGATTCCCACCACCATCGGCGGACTGCTTTCTGCGATCGGCATTGCGGGTATGGACCGCCTGCTGCGCCGCAATGTACTGGCCATGTCCGGCCGGGCGGTGGAAGCAGCGGGGGACGTGGACATTTTGCTGCTAGACAAAACCGGGACCATCACGCTGGGAAATCGAGTGGCTACGCAATTTGTCCCCGCCCCCGGCATCGAAGACACTTACCTTGCCGATGCGGCCCAGTTGGCGTCACTGGCTGATGAAACACCAGAAGGCCGCTCAATCGTGGTGCTGGCAAAAGAAAAATACAATCTGCGGGGCCGCGATCTTTCCTCGCATGGCGCCAGCTTCATTCCCTTCTCCGCACAAACCCGCATGTCCGGCGTGGACATAGACGGCCGTGAAATTCGCAAAGGCGCCAGCGAAGCCATCGCACGGTATGCGGATGAACGCGGAAACGGTTTGCCGCACGAAATCAGTCAGCGGGTCACGGAAATTTCCAGCAATGGTGGCACGCCCCTGCTGGTGGCCGAAAACCGGCGGGTGCTCGGAGTAATTGCTTTAACCGACGTGGTCAAGGGCGGGATGCGCGAACGCTTTGATCACCTGCGTACCATGGGCATTCGCACCATGATGATTACCGGCGACAATCCGCTGACCGCCGCTGCGATTGCGCGGCAAGCGGGCGTGGACGACTTCCTCGCAGAGGCCAAGCCAGAAGACAAAATGGGTCTCATCAAGCGCGAACAGGCCAAGGGCCGTCTGGTGGCCATGACTGGCGACGGAACCAACGACGCTCCCGCTCTGGCGCAAGCGGATGTGGGCGTGGCCATGAATACCGGCACGCAAGCCGCAAAAGAGGCCGGAAACATGGTGGATCTGGATTCGAATCCCACCAAGCTGATCGAAATCGTGGAGATCGGCAAGCAGCTGCTGATTACGCGGGGCGCACTCACAACATTTTCTGTCGCCAACGACGTGGCCAAGTATTTTGCCATTATTCCCGCCATGTTCGCGGCCGCATTGCCGCAATTAAATCTGCTGAACGTGATGCGCCTGGCCACGCCGCAGTCGGCCATCTTATCGGCCGTGATTTTCAATGCGTTGATTATCGTGGCGCTGATTCCGCTTGCGCTGCGCGGAGTGCGCTACCGGCCGCTGGGAGCCGCTGCGCTGTTGCGTCGAAACCTGCTGATCTACGGCCTGGGAGGAATTATTGCGCCATTCGTAGGCATCAAGCTGATTGACGTTGTCGTGTGCGCGCTGCATCTGGCCTAAAGGCATTATGAAAGAACAGCTCAAAATCGCTTTGTGGTTCACACTCCTGACCACGCTGATTTTTGGTTTGGGATATCCGCTGGCGGTCACCGGGCTGGCGCAACTTTTGTTTCCGAGGCAAGCGAATGGAAGCATGGTCACAGCGACCGCCGCCAGCGGCTCTGTTTTGATCGGCCAGCCGTTCTCCTCGGACGCCTATTTTCATCCTCGCCCCTCTGTGGCCGGCACAGGTTACGACCCGATGAGCAGCACTGGCTCGAATCTAGCGCCGACGAACCATCAGTTGACGGATCGCGTAACGGCCGACGTCGCCAAGTTGCAGGCAGAGAATCCGGGTGTTCCGGTTCCGATTGATCTGGTCACCACTTCAGCGTCCGGGCTCGATCCGGACATTTCCCCGGCTGCGGCACAGTTTCAGGTTCCTCGAGTGGCCAGAGCACGAAAGATTGCCGCCAATGATTTGCAAAGGCTAGTGGACGCACAGACGACGAAGAGGCAGTTCGGCATTTTGGGAGAACCTCGTGTGAATGTGGTGGAATTGAACCGCGCGCTGGACGCGCATTATCCGCAGCGCTAGCGCGGTTTCGCTTACTCTGTCTCGACTTTGGAACTTTTTGGCTCGCGCGGAGCCTGGAACCGGTAGCCCACCCACGGCTCGGTGAGAATCAGTTTTGGCCTTGCTGGATCGCTTTCAATCTTCTTCCTCAGCTGGTTAATCATGACCCGCAAATATTCCGGCTCGTCGCCATAGTCGGGCCCCCATACCGCCTGCAGAAGCCGGCGGTGCGTGATGGGCTTGCCTGCGTTGGAGACCAGGTGCCGCAGCAGCTCAAATTCTTTAGGCGTTAAATGCACATCCTGTCCACGCACCGTAACGCGCCGGGCCTCGAAATCCACCGCAAAATCCTTGGCTGAAAAGGAATCGGCCTTTCCCGCGGGTATGCGCCGGCGCAGAGCGGCGCGAATGCGCGCCAGCAGTTCAGCCATGCCGAACGGCTTGACAACGTAGTCGTCCGCGCCGGCATCCAGCGCCAGCACTTTATCCCGCTCGGCATTGCGAACGGTGAGCATCAGGATCGGCACATCCAGAGTTCTGCGGATTTCGCGGCAGGCTTCCAGCCCGCCCATACCCGGCATGTTTACATCGAGCAGGATGGCATCCGGAGTGGACGCGCGAATGGAATCGAGCGCTTCTTCACCTGTACCCGCTTCAAAAATCGTATAGCCTTCCGCCGACAGCGCGGTGCTGAGTACGCGGCGCACCTGCTGCGCGTCATCGACAATCAAGATCTTGGCGGAGCTCACAAGCGTTCTCCTGAGTCGCGGGCCGCGGGCAACGTAAACGTGAAAACCGATCCGTGGTTCATCTGGCTGGTTACGCCGATGGCGCCGCCGTGGGCCTCGACGATGGCTTTGGAGATCGGCAACCCCATGCCAGTGCCCTGAATCAATGCGCGCTGATCTTTGCCACGATAGAATTTGTCGAAGATCAACCCCTGCTCCATGGTATCAATCCCTGGTCCCTGGTCGGCCACGCTCAAGCTCACCATGGTCCCGTTGTTTTCCGCGCTCACTACGATGGGCTTATCCTTACCTGAATACAGATTCGCATTCTCCAGCAGATGAACCAAAACTTCTTTGGCGCGCGGCAAATCGGCGCGCACGGACGGCAAGTCCGGCGGAAGTTGCAGGCGAACTTCTCGTGAGCCGAGCGAAGTCTTGCAAAAGGCTAAGGCCGTTTCGACAAGCGTCTGAACGGAAACCGGTCGAAATTCCAGTTCAATTTCCCCCGCCTCCAGCTTGGACATTTCGGAAGCGTCTTCTACCAGCTTGTTCAGCCGGTCGCACTCCTCGTCCATGATTTCCAGCAGCACCTGTTGCTGATGTGCTTCCGGAGGCCGCGAGGAAAGCAGGGTGGTTACCGAAGCCTTGATGGAAGTGAGCGGGGTACGGAAGTTGTGGGTGATAGAGTCAAGCAACGCGGACTTTAGCCGCTCGCCCTGGCGGTCGGCTTCGGTCCGGCTCAATTGTTCGACGGCGCGGGCCCTCTCGATGGCGATTCCCAAGAGTGTTCCCACTGCTTCCAATGTTTGCCGAGAAAGGGGAGCGCCGGAAATTCCAAAACTCCCGATCGCCTTCATCCCAATGCGCACAGGCCCGTAACAAAACCCGCGCGAGCCGTCCACGTAAGGCTCTTCGCGCTCGTAGGCCAGGCGAAGCTGCTCTTCTTCCAGTTGCAAAGTTCCGTATCCGGAACGGTAGAATTTTTGCTTCTCGGCCAAGTACAGACTGGCAGCACCGCTCTCGAAGGAGTCCACGATGTGATTGGGAATGGCGTTCATCAGCTGAATGACGTTCCCTTCGCCCAGCAGTTTCTGGCTAAACGAATACAAATGTTCTATTTCGCGCCGCCGTCGGTTGGCGGCATCCGCTTCGCGGCGGATGCGGCTGGAGAGCTGGCTGCCAGTAATCGAGGTGAGCAAGAACGCGAACAGCGCCACCCAGTTTTGCGGGTCCGTGACGTTAAAAGTTCCCACCGGGGGCAGAAAGAAATAGTTAAATGCCAGCATCGCCGCAACTGACATCAGCACCGACACCGCCATGCCCCACACCGCGGAAACTGCTAAAATTGCCAATAGAAATGACAGGGCCACGGTGGTCTGGTTCACCCGGGGCAGTGTTTCGCGAAAAAACACAGTGATTCCGACGACGATCAGCAGGGCCAGCAGGCTCCGTATGGTGCGGAGCCGGACGAAAGGAATCATCTGGTGATTCTAGCGCATCCGCCGGCAGGCAAAGATTAAGGAAGCATAAGTGACCAAGAATCCCGATGAGTGGCTGGCGGTAGCGTCTCCGCCGGAAAAAACGCGCGGCGCCTTCAAGCTTTTTCTTGGCTATGCGCCCGGCGTTGGCAAGACCTTCGCCATGCTCAGCGAAGCCATCCGCCGCCACAGCCGGGGCGAAGACGTAGTCATCGGCGTCGTAGAAACGCATGGCCGCAAAGGCATCGAAGAGCTGGCCACCCAACTGGAAGTGGTGTCGCGCAAAAAAATCGAATACAAGGGGACGTTCTTCGAGGAAATGGATTTGGACGCCATCCTGGCGCGAAAACCGGCGGTGGTCCTGGTGGACGAACTGGCGCACACCAACATTCCCGGCAGCAAGAACCGCAAGCGCTACGAAGACGTGCAAGTCATTCTGGCTGCAAACATAGATGTCATTTCCACCCTGAACATTCAACATATCGAAAGCATCTCGCCGGTCGTACGCAACATTACCGGCATCACCATCCGCGAGACCGTGCCGGACTGGGTGCCCATGACGGCCACTGAAACCGTAATGGTGGACCTCACACCCGAGGCGCTGCAAAATCGCATGCGCCGCGGCGATGTTTACATGCCTGCCAAGGTCGAACAGGCGCTGAACAATTTTTTTCGTCGCGGCAACCTTATCGCCCTTCGTGAGCTGGCCCTACGGCAAGTCGCTGAGCAGGTGGATCGCAGCCTGGAAAATTACATGGCCGCCAAGGACATCCAGAAAAACTGGGCGGTTCGCGAGCGGATCGCGGTTTGCGTCAGCTCCAGCCCCGCGGCTCAATACTTGATCGCGCGCGCCGCCCGCATGGCACGCCGCCTCGATTCAGAACTGTACGTGATCCATGTGGACACCGGACGCGACGATTCGGACCACAATAAGAGGACGCTGGCCGCTAACCTGCGCTTCGCGGAAAATCTTGACGCAAAAGTGATTCAGCTGAAAGGATTGAGCGTCGCCGACACGGTGGCCAAAGTCGTTCGCGAAAAGCACATCACGCAGGTCATTTTTGGCCGATCGATCGAGCACGGGTGGCGCAAATTTCTGTACCTCTCGGCCGCGCACCGCTTCCTGCGCGAATCGCCGGAAGTGGACGTTCACATCGTCACCCAGGAAAAAGACTGACCAGTGCCACCTGCTGCTTTAGAGGGATTCGGAGGCTCCAGCGGTGCTGCCACGCACGATCAACTCTGGCTCCGCCACAATGTTCTTGGGATACTCCGCGTTTTTTGGGGCATTGATTCTCCGTACTAATGTCTCGGCAGCGGTCATGCCCATTTGGCGAAGCGGCTGTCGTATGGTCGTCAATCCGGGATTCTGAAAAGCCGCGCTCTGAATGTCGTCGAACCCGATCACCGATACGTCTTCCGGAATCCGCCGGCCCGCTTCCCGCAGTGCCCGGATCGCTCCCAGCGCGGAGATATCGTTAAAAGCAACCAGCGCCGTGAAGTCCGCGCCGCTCTTCAGCAGCCTGCACGCCACCTCATAGCCCGGTTGTGGTGTCGGCGACTCACTTTCCAGCTGAACGGTAAGTCTTTCGTCCACGGTCAATCCGGTTTCCCGGGCCGCCACACGCAGCGCTTTCCATCGCACTTCGGTATCCGAGCTGAACGCTTGTCCTTTGATAAAGGCGATCTTCCGGTGGCCCAGGCCGTTCAGGTGGTCCAGCGCCAGCCGAGCGGCGCGGCTGTGATTCAGGGAAATGTTCGTCACGCCGGGCACATGCCTGTGCCCTGAAACCGCGACCACCGGCAACGAAACCCCGTGCTGCATAGGCGTATCCACGAGAATCAGCCCTTCCACCGCACGCTGCTGCAACAGCCTCGGATATTCGTCTATCAGGTCAGCACGATGGCGATGACTTACCACAAAATAAAAATAGCCTTCTTGAAGCAGATGGTCTTCAATGCCGGAAAGCACCAGAGCCGCGTAGCCTTCGCTGATCTCCGGCACAATCACACCGACAGTAAAGCTGCGCTGCTGGCGTAGCATGCGCGCCATGACGTTAGGGCGATAGTTGAGCTCGCGCGCGGCGGCGCGTACTCGCGATTGTGTGTGATGTGGAATGGATTTTGCGGCGGGGGAGCGGTTCATTACCAGAGAGACGGTGGCCACCGAGAGGCCCAGGTGTTCGGCCAGTTCGCGCAGGTTCACCTTTTGCTCTGGAGCGTCCTTCGAAGAACCACTCTTGTCCGATTTGCGGCGTGACATCGGCCTGTAGTTTGCGTAGTCTGTCACAGCGTGTGAGGCTGCCGCAAGCGGTTGATTGCGGTACGCGTATGCGCGGCGCGCTGCTTTTTCGTGGCTCATGCCACGATAAATCGTTTTAGTATTGAAGTATTTGCGCCTCTGCGCTATGCTTCGCGCGATCTCCCGCCACGTGCATGCAGCGCTCGCGGTGCCCTGTGTCCGCTGCTGCCCTGGTGCAAGCCCTGTAGGTTTCGACTTCCTTCGCTAAAGGCGGTTCCCATTCAGCCATGACGACACGCGCAAACAGGTCGGCCGGCGCTAATGTTTATGTTCGCCGGAGATTCTTTCTTCGCTTAGTTGTTAACTTCACGCTTCTCGCGATTTTCTACTGTCCTATCGCCGGCGCGCAGTCCAATGCTTCCCGTCAGAGCACGCTTGATACACCCGCACTCGACAAAAAGGTTGACGAGTTACTGGGAAAGATGACGCTGGAAGAAAAAATCGGCCAGCTCGTCCAATATTCCGCCGGACAAGCCACCGGACCCACTTCAGGCCGCACTGACGATCGCGACATGGCCCGCAAGGGACAGGTCGGTTCGCTCTTCAATGTTAACAGCGCCCACGCTACCAATGAATTGCAGCATATTGCCGTGGACGAATCGCGCCTTCATATTCCACTGCTTTTTGGCCTCGACGTAATACACGGTTTTCGCACCACGTTTCCGCTCAACCTCGGGCTTGCCGCGACCTGGGATCCGGGTATTGTGGAGAAGGTTTCGCGCGTTGCCGCCCAGGAAGCGTCGGCCGCCGGCGTGCGCTGGACCTTTTCTCCCATGGTGGATATCGCTCGTGACGCGCGCTGGGGTCGCATCTCCGAAGGCGCTGGCGAGGATCCGTTTCTTGGCGCGGCGCTGGCCCGTGCCTACGTGCGCGGCTATCAAGGCCAACGCCTGGACGCTCCCGACAGCATCCTGGCTTGTGCCAAGCATTACGTCGGCTATGGCGCCGCCGAGGCCGGCCGCGAATATAACAGCACGGAAATTTCCGAGCACACTCTTCGTCAATACTATCTGCCACCATTTCATGCCGCTGAAGAAGCTGGCGCGGCCACCTTCATGAGCGCTTTCAATTCGCTAAACGGAATTCCAACTTCCGCCAATCCCTTCACGATCAAGCAGATCTTGAAAAAAGAATGGGGATTTGAAGGTTTCGTGGTGAGCGACTGGACGTCGGTCAGCGAAATCATGGCGCACGGAATCGCCCTGGATGGCGCCACGGCGGCGCGCAAAGCATTCCTGGCCGGCGTGGACATGGACATGCAGAGCAACATCTATCATCGCAACATGCTGCAACTGGTCCAGTCCGGAAAAGTGCCGCAATCTGAAATTGACGATGCGGTTCGCCGCATCCTGCGAGTGAAATTCGCCCTGGGGCTTTTCGATCATCCCTTTGCCGACGAGAGCAAGGAAGCTGGCGCGATGCTGCGCCCAGAGAGCGTCGCTATCGCCAAAACCGCCGCCACGCGTTCTTTGGTGCTGCTCCGCAATGAAAGCGTCTCTGCCTCGACGTTACTGCCGCTTTCCGCAAAAGTTTCCTCCATCGCTCTGATCGGCCCACTCGCCGATGACGCCGGCAATATGCTCGGCTCGTGGAGCGCCCTGGGCCGCGCGGAGGACGCGGTTTCCCTTCGCCGCGCGCTGACACAAAAGCTGGGCGACTCGCGTGTTCACTTTGCAAAAGGCGGGAATATTCTCGACGCGTCAGAGGCAGATATCGCCTCCGCCATCACAGCCGCACAAGAATCCGATATAGCCGTCCTGGCGCTTGGCGAAAATGCTCCGACCATGACCGGTGAAGCCGCTTCGCGCTCCAAACTTGGCTTGCCCGGCCGCCAGCAGGAACTCCTCGAAAAAGTCGTGGCCACCGGCAAGCCTGTCGTCCTGATTCTTTTCAGCGGCCGACCGCTCACCTTGCCGTGGGCTTTCGAGCACGTCGCAGCGGTCATCGCGGCCTGGTATCCCGGCGTGCAGGCCGGCAACGCGCTTACGGATGTACTCTTCGGCGACGCATCCCCGACTGGCCATCTGCCTCTAACCTGGCCTCGTTCCGTCGGCCAGGAGCCGCTGTATTACAACGCGCTCAATACCGGACGTCCGGCAGCCGATCCCGACCATCCCGCCGAGCCCGGCGAGCAGAAATACGTGTCGCGCTACATCGACGAGCCTAACACGCCGCAATTTCCCTTTGGCTTCGGACTTACCTACACAACTTTTCGCTACGGCAACACGCAACCTAACGCGCAGGAGCTTTCCGTCTCGTCGCTGCGCCAGTCGCTCGGTACCATCGGCAATAAAGTGCTGACTGTCAGCACCGAGATCACCAACACCGGTTCGCGCGCCGGCGAAACCATGGCCCAGCTCTACGTCCGCCTCGACGGTACCAGCGTCGCTATGCCGGTCCGCATGCTGAAAGGTTTTCAGCCGGTCTCTCTTGGGCCAGGCGAAACCCGCAAGATCACTTTTGATCTGGATGCGAATGCCTTCGCCTTTTGGGGCGCCGACAACACCCGAGGCGTGGAGCCGGCCCGGGTCACGTTGTGGATCGCGCCTGATAGCGCGCAAGGTCAACCCACAAAGCTGGAAATCACCGAACGTTAAAGCAGTTCCCTTATAAGAAGAGAAGCTGCCAGCGCGAGCCATTTCTGGTCCGCGCTCCCGCGCCAGGGGCAAATCCTCCGCCGTCTCGCCGAAACCCAAATCGCACGCTTTTTGGGAAATAAGAGTCGTTGGTCGGGCTGGTCCTCGCATTCAAAGGCTGAATACCCCGACTGAAAGCAAGATGAGACCGCTAACTAGAATGGGCCAAATCACGTACGCTGGCCACCGCGGCCATCCGTGTTTTCTGCTGAGTCGCAGATAGTCGACGGGTACTTCCCCCAACAGAAAATTGAAAATGCTCTTGCGATAGCCAACATCTCGGAGTCGCAAGTACAGATAATAGTGCGTGATTGAAAAGCCTGCGAGCAGAAATATGCCGCAATACATGAATACCTGGGCGCGAAGTTCGCTAGTCATGAAGCTGAGATAGCCGAACAGGTTACTTACTCACCGACTCCGAAACGACGCGTGGCAAAGACTAACCGGCGCGAAGGCTGGCATTTACATGCGATTCTAGCGCGGCGACGATGCGCGAAGAGAAGTCGGAGACTTGCGCATCGGTGAACGTCGCCTCGCGGCTCTGGAACGTTACGCGCACCATCAACGAATATTTTCCCGCGGGAACATTCTTCCCGCGATACAGGTCTGCCGCCTCAACCGAAGCAATCTCCGCAATCCTTAGCCCGCGGATCGCGTTCGCTACCTCGGCAAACGTAATGCTATCGGCAAGCAGCAGCGAAAAATCACGCTCCACCTCCGGAAACCGCGGCAGCGGCTCATACCGCCGCGCATTCTTCACGCCATAGTATTTGCAATAGAACGGCCCCAGCGCCAGTTCGGCCAGAAACACGTCCTGTCGGAATTTCAGTTTCTCTGCAATTCGCCGCCCCAGCAGACCCGCCGAACCCAGCTCACTTCCCTCCAACAACAGCCGCCCGCGTTTCGCTCCGTTCAGCCACTCCCCGCCGCCCGACTCCCACCGCAATCCGCCGCCCAACGCGCCGACTGCATCCAGATCGCCTTTTAAATCCGCGAAAGAAAAATCCCGCGCGCCATCGTATAAGCCTTGCGAACGCGCCTCGCCCGTCGCTCCCACAGCCAGAAAAAGCGTCTCGACCGGTGCCGCTGCGCCGGCATCCTTGCTCGCCGCAAAACGATAATGCCGCCCAATCTCAAACAGCCGCACATTGCGCTGCCCGTGATTCAGGTTCCACTCGATCGCGCCCGCCATGGAAACCAAACCATTTGATCGCAGCACGCTCGCGCCCTCCGAAAGCGGATTCGCTAGCCGCGCCGGAATCGCGTCCGCCGGACGGAACATCGCGTCGCGCTCTTCCGCCACGTGCGGAATTGTCACAATCTCGCGGTAGCCCAGCCCGATCAGCCGCTCGCGTAGCCGTGCCTCTGCTTCGTAATGTGGCAAGCGCGCCGCGCCTTGCCGGGCCGCGGGCAGCCGTGCCGGAAATTTGTCCAGCCCGTACACCCGCGCCACTTCTTCAATCAGATCAATCTCGCGTTCCACTTCCGCGCGCCACGACGGCTGCGTGCACTCCCACGCAGCAAGAATCGAGCCAAGCTGCCCGCGGTTCTGGTCCACGCGCACCGGCGCAAACCCAAGAGCGCCCAGAATCGTCTCAATCTCCTTGTCTGGAATGTCCGCGCCCATCACCCGCAAAATTTCTGCCCGCGTCACCGAAATTTTCTTTGCTGCGCGCTTTCCCGGATATACATCCACCACGCCGTCCAGCAGCTCGCCTCCCGCAAGTTGCAGAATCAGCTCCGCGCAGCGCCGTGAAGCCAGCTCCGCCATCTCCATATCCATGCCGCGGCTGAAGCGCGTGGAAGCTTCCGTGTGCAGCTTCAAAAAGCGCGTCGCCCGGCGAATCGCCACCGGCTCAAACCATGCGCACTCTACCAGCACATTTTTCGTTGCGAACGAAATCTCCGTCTCGCCCCCGCCCATGATTCCGCCAATGCCCACTGCGCGCGACCCGTCGCCGTCGCACACCACACTGAAAGACGGATCGAGCACCCGCTCCACTCCGTCCAGCGTCTTGATCTTTTCTCCGCGCTTCGCGGCGCGCACCACAATCGAGTGCCCGCGCACCAGATCATAATCAAACGCGTGCAGCGGATGGCCCAGCTCCAGCATCACGTAGTTCGTCGCATCCACCACGTTATTGATTGAAGCCACGCCTGCCGCTTCCAGCCGTTCCCGCATCCACGCCGGCGAAGGCTGCACTTTCACACCGCGAATCACCCGCGCCGTAAACCGCCCGCACAGTTCCGGCGCTTCGATTTTCACTGACGCCGCATCGCTGGCCTTCGTCGCGCTCGATTCCACCGGCTTCGGATTCACAGTTTTCAGCGGCAGCCGCCAGATCGCCGCGACTTCCCGCGCAATTCCATACACCCCCAGGCAATCCGGCCGGTTCGAAGTCACCTCCGCGTCAATCACACCGCCCAGTGGCTGCGTTTCCACACTCGCGATATTCGTTCCAGAAAGCGCCAGCCGCGACGCCAGTTCCTGCGGCGTCGCCGTCACCCCGACAAAATCTTTTAGCCAGTCGTAAACTACCTTCATCCCGCGTCCCTCAATTCATCGGGCCCATTTCAGGGGTCAGAGCTTCAGCTCCGGCATTTCGCTCAGGCGTCAACAGGCTTTAGCCCCTGAGGAATTGCCTTTCATTCCTTCTCCAGCCGCCCCGCATAAATCTGCGTGGTGTAATCCATCCGCACCTTGCCGCTTTTCTGGTTCGCGTCAAACAGCTCGCGCAGCGCCGCCATCATCGGCTCAAACCGCGCATCATCTTGTCGCGGCGCATAGGAACTGCTCCGTAGCCGTCCCGCCAGCCCCTCAAAATCAAACTCCTGAAAATTCGGCAACTCAAACCGCCGGACCTTGCCCTTCCCGAAAAACTCCTCCATTTCATGCGTTTCCGGATACGCATCCTTCACTTTCGTATAGTCCGTGCTGTAGCGCACCAGCAAGTCCTCATACGCCCGGCCGAACGCCGTCTCTCCGATACGCCGGTCATTCCACATCATCACTGTCCAGCCGCCGGGTTTCAGAATGCGCACAAATTCCCGCCGCGTTCCCACCGGCTCAAACCAGTGAAACGCCTGTGCCGCTGTGACAAAATCCATGCTGCCGTCGCCCAGCGTCGTCGCGTCCGAGGAACCCGCCACACTCGAAAACTTTTCGTACGCCGCCAGGTATTCTTCGCCCGCTGCGCGCATCTCTGCGTTCGGCTCCACGCCGATTACCCGGTTCCCGTTCTCCAGAAATACTTTCGTCAGCAGTCCTGTCCCCGAGCCGACATCCGCAATCAGATGCTCCGCCAGTAATCCACATTCCCTGCGCAGCAGCGGAATCAATTCCGTCGGATACCCCGGCCGGTAGCGCACATAGTCCGCCACCCGCGAAGAAAATCTCTGCTTGGCATCCGCAAACGTCATTTCGTGGCGGCGGGTTCCTCCCGCCGATCTTTTCCCCTGTCGTCGCCTCGCGCCGAATTTGTCTCCAGTGTCGCCCCACGCCGAACGCGTCATTCCGGGCGACGCTATTCGCTCGGCACGATCCGCGGTACTACCGGTCGCAGTCAGCAGTCCTTTCAACTGCCTTTCTCACGGAAACTGCTTCAAAAACCGCACGTCGTTCTGAAAAAACACTTGGATGTCATCAATGCCGTACTTCAACATCGCCAGCCGGTCCATCCCCATTCCAAACGCAAATCCGCTCAGCTTCTTCGCGTCGTAATTCACAAACCCGTACACCGCGGGATCCACCATCCCGGCGCCAAACAATTCAATCCATCCCGACCCTTTGCACTTCCCGCACGTGCCGCCGCCCGCCGCGACCCCGCTCCCGTTGCAGAAAATGCACGACACGTCAAACTCCACGCTCGGCTCGGTGAATGGAAAATAGCTCGGCCGGAAACGCGTTTTCACGCTCGGCCCGAAGTACTGCTTCACGAAATATTCAATCGTGCCGGTGAAATCGCAGAACGTAATGTCCGTGTCCACCGCCAGCCCTTCAATCTGGTGAAACATGAACGAGTGCGTGGCGTCCGGATTGTCCCGCCGGTACACCTTGCCCGGCACGATCACCCGCACCGGCGGCTTCTGCTTTTCCATGGTCCGGATCTGCACCGGCGATGTGTGTGTGCGCAACAGCAACGATCCCGGCGCCGTCTTCACGCCGAATCCGTCCTGCGCTTCCACATAGAACGTATCCATATCGTCGCGGACCGGGTGAAACTCCGGAATATTCAGCGCCTCAAAATTGTAGTAAGGCGTCTCGATCTCCGGCCCTTCCACCACGGAAAACCCGATCGAAACAAAAATGTCTTCGATCTCCTGCAGCACCTGCCGGATCAGATGCCGCGACCCCACCGGCCGCACCACCCCCGGCAGCGACAAATCCACGCGATCCTTCGCGCTGGCCGCTTCTTCCGCGCCCGACTCAATCGCCGACTTGCGCGCTTCCACAAGCGCTTCCAGTTGTGCTTTGAATTTGTTGACTTCCTGGCCCACCGCGCGCTTCAAATCCGGCGTCGCCGGCTTCAGCCAGTTATCCGTTACCTGCGTCAGCACGCCGGCTTTCCGGCCCAGCCACTGCACGCGAAATTTCTCAAACAATTCCGCGGAGTTCGCCGACTGCAGTTCCGTCGTGGCCTGCGACAGCAATTGCGCGAACAGCGCCGCCACCTGCTCCGCCTGCGTCACGCCCAGTGCCGCCAGCATCTTCTCGTGGGAATTTTCAGCCATAAGAAACAATTAGATTACAGGAGAGCACGTCCGCGCCGCCACCCGCGCGCAGCGTTAAAAAGCTCACCGCCGGGTGCCCGCGCATCGGCGACTTTTTATTCTTTCCTTGCGGAAAACGCAACACGGATAACGGACAAATGAAAAACAGCCCGAACCAGCCGAATTTCTCTTTTCTTACGGAAAACGGACAACTGGCAACGGCAAACGCCAAAAGTACAGGGCACACTGACTGTGCCCCGCCGTCCCATTCCGAAAACGCGAACGCTATGCCTTCTTCTTCGCCGCCGGTTTCGGCGCGTGCGCCTTGGCTTTTTCCGCCAGCTGGGCAAACCCCGCCGCATCCTTCACCGCGATGTCCGCCAGCACCTTGCGGTCTAGCTCCACTCCCGCGGCTTTCAGTCCGTGAATCAGCTGCCCATAGGTGATGCCGTTCAGCCGCGCCGCCGCGCCGATGCGCTGGATCCACAACCGCCGGTACTGCCGCTTCTTCGCGCGCCGGTCGCGAAACGCGTAACGATCCGCGCGATTCGCCGCTTCCTGCGCTGACTGGTACAGCTTGCTCTTGGTGAGGAAAAATCCCTTGGTCCTCTTCAGGTACTTCTTCCGCCGTGCCCGGCGTTTTGTGCCGCGTTTTACGCGTGCCATGGGTTTGCTCCTTTAACCGTGCGCAGTCTTGAACGTAGCGCCGGGGTCTTTAACCCGGCATTTCTTTCATTCTTCGAGCGCGCAGGCTCTTTTTATTTTCTGGAAACAATTCAGGTCGCGGCAGCGCCACTGTAGTGCCGGGCTTCAGCCCGGCTTCCGCATGAGCGGACCGATGGCGCAACGCAACGGGTTTGTTTCCGGTGTTGTGGCATCCGCCTTTTCAGGCGGGCGCTTTTTTGGTTCCGGCAAACGCCGAAACCATTTTCGGCCGGCAGGCACCCGTGAAGCGCTGCCTGGCACGAATCGCCGCTCGCAAATTGCAAGCAGCCGCGAAACTCTACTCTTATGAAGTAGCGGCGCAGCACTTCTGCGCCGAACGTCCCGCTTTTCAAAGCAGATTCGCGAACGAAGCGCGGAACCCGCCGAGAAACTCTTAAACTCTTACTCGAATCGCCGTCGTCCGTAACTCATTAGACACGAAGCAAATTTCGATGCTTGTTTCGGAGTCCCGTTTGCCCTATTCTGGCCCCGGAAACAACTACGTCCGGCATCCTGCCAGTTTTGCAATTCCCAGTATTCTACAATCCGTACGGCAGCATCTGCATCGTCTTCGCCTTGTCCGCATGGCTCACCTGCGTCAGCTTTTTCAGCTTGCGCATCCGCTTGGCGGCTTTCGTTCCCAACAGGTGGCGCTTTCCCGAGTGCATTCGCAGCAGCTTTCCGGTCGCGGTCAGCTTGAAGCGCTTGGCGGCGCCGCGGTGCGTTTTCAACTTCCGTTTCGGCTTCGAGGCGTTGCGTGGCATTGCTAAACCCTTTCTTTGCTTGCACTTGCTGGCTGCCCGGTGCTCCCCTGGCGCCATAAACTCTTGGCTTTGAACGAGTTACGTAAAAAAGTGCAAATCTTTGCACTTTTCGTGGCGACCGAAGCGCCCCCAGATTCTAGTTCGGCCTTTGCGCCACCGCGGCTCCACCAGTCTTCTTCGGAGCCAGCAGCGCCACCAGAACGTTTCCTTCCATGCGCGGCGGCGTTTCAATCTGTCCCTGGTCCGCAATCTCGCCGAGCAGCCGTGTCATCTTCGCGCGGCCCACTTCCTGGTGCGCCATCTCGCGCCCGCGGTGAAAAATCATGGCCCGCACTTTGTGGCCTTCCCCGAGGAACCGGATGATCTGGTTCTTGCGAACCTGAAAATCGTGTTCCGCGGTGTTCGGCCGAAACTTTACTTCCTTCAACGCCGAGCCGCGGCTGCTCTTGCGCTGTTCGTGAGCTTTTTTGCTCTGTTGGTAGAGAAACTTGCCGTAATCGGTGATCTTGCAAACGGGAGGATCGGCCGTGGGCGAAATCTCCACCAGGTCCAACCCGCGTTCGCGCGCCACGCGAAGCGCTTCAAAAGGCTGCATCACACCCAGTTGACCGCCGTCTTCGTCAATCACCCGGATCTCGCGAGCCCGAATCCGTTCGTTGATGCGGACGCGGTCGCTCTGCGGCCGGAAATTCCTATCTGCGATAACTCCCCCTCAAGGTATTGAAAGCGCCGAAAGACACGACATCAGGCTCCGGGCCGAATCCACTGCCAACCACACAGGCAGCCTCCATACGGCCACTAAGCCATACGAGGACAGACCCAAAAGTATAGCATGCCCCGCCCAAACCTCGACAAGCAAGAATGACAACGCGCCCATACCTGCCGCGGGCGAAGTCCAACGTCCGAATGCGCGGGCAAAAACACTACGGGGGGCATCGGACCGAGGATGGTGACCGCGCTCAGCCCAGACATGCCCCCTGGCGCCTTCAACCCGGTTCGACCATCTAGGCTCTGCCCCTGAGTTGCGGTGCTGTTGCAGTAGTGCGCCGGGAAGCCGCAGCGTTTCATTTTGGGAATTTCTGCCAAGCGCCCGCAACGGCTGGCTTCAGGAGCTAACCGACAACGTGCCCTTCGGCCCCTCGATCACCGCGTGCAATTGCGGCGACGCCCCCCTGGCGATCGGCACGTCGAGGCCGATTTGGCTTGCCAGGTTCCCCAGGCCGGTCGGATCGGGCGTAAGCAGTACCAGCTCCAGCGGCTGGCAGCCCGGGGGCGCATCCTCCGACGGGTGCAAGGAGCCCGGCGCCCATTCAATAAAAAACGGCAGCAGGCCATTCAGGTCGTCTTTCAAATTGAGCGTCTGCCAGTGCAGCACTTTTCCATCCGGCCGCTGGCGCGCGCCGGGCGTAGGACCGGCCGCTTCAATTCCCGCCTGTTTCAGTTGCGCAGCCAGCGCCTCAATATTCCGCGGATGCGCCGCCCATCCCACCAGCCGTGGCTCAGTCAAGGATTGCAGCTTCGCTGCCAGCGCGTCATCCGCCAGCGGGTTGTCAGTATGCTGCGCCGGGTCGGGCGCGATGATTTCCAGGTAGCGCCGCGTCCCCAGAGACAGCAGCGCGTTCTGCGTGCCGCGTCCCGGATGCACTCCGCCCATCGCCGCGCGCACGCCGGTGTGCTGCTCCACAAACTCGATGCCGCCCTGCAACTCGCTGCATCCCAGCAGGATGTGATCCAGCATCGGCGGCACCTGACCGATCAACAGCGAATCCATTTGTCCCTGCCCCTCCACCAAGAGTGACCGGGCCGCAAACAACGAGGCTCCGCCCAGTCCCAGAAATTCGCGTCGTGAAAGGATCATGAATGCGCACTAGCTTACCCGCCGCGCCAAGAATAAAGAAGGGCTGCGGTTCCAGATCGACAAACCGGAGGAATAAAAACTCAGGCGATCGCCCGGGAGTCCGATTCCTTGCGCAGTGCTTCCACCAGCTCAGCCAGCGGTTTGCCGCCCTGGTCGCCTTTGCTGCGGTGGCGCACGCTGACCGTGCCGGCTTCCGCTTCCTTCGGGCCCACCACCAGCATGTAAGGAATCTTCTGCATCTGCGCGTCGCGGATTTTCGCCGGCAGCTTTTCGTTGCGGTCATCCAGGTGCACGCGGATGCCGTGGTTCTTCAGCGTCTCTTCGACGTGCTTCGCGTAGTCGATCACTTTTTCGCTGACCGGGCAGATTTCCACCTGCACCGGCGCCAGCCACAGCGGAAACGCTCCGGCGTAGTGCTCGATCAAAATTCCGAAAAAGCGCTCGACCGAGCCCAGCAGCGCCCGATGCACCATTAAAGGTTGATGGCGCGCGCCGTCATCGCCCACATACTCCAGCCCAAACCGCGCCGGCAAATTGAAATCAAACTGCACAGTCGTCAGCTGCCACGGCCGCCCGATGGCATCAATCAGCTTGATGTCAATCTTCGGTCCGTAAAACGCGCCTTCGCCCGCCATTTTCTTGTACGGAATGTTCATGCGTTTCAGCACGCTGCCCAGGGCGTCGGACGCATGCTGCCAGTCTTCCGGCTTCCCGGGATAATTCTCCGGGTGTTTGGGGTCCCAGTCGCTCAGTTCCACCTCAAATTTATCG
>Ga0209579_10000683_pt1 | contig 31519 bp, 36 predicted proteins | sample Coa_R1_2_FD_187152 | JGI IMG/M metagenome (GOLD analysis project Ga0209579, IMG submission 187152) | Surface soil microbial communities from Centralia Pennsylvania, which are recovering from an underground coalmine fire - Coalmine... | ecosystem: Environmental > Terrestrial > Soil >... | reverse complement strand
AGCGCGAACGTCGCTGACCCCGCCCTATACTCGCCGCAGTGGGGCGTAGCCAAGCGGTAAGGCAGCGGGTTTTGGTCCCGCGATCCCAGGTTCGAATCCTGGCGCCCCAGCCAAGTCTCCTCGCCCGCTAGTGCACACGACATGACGAACACGTCGCTCGCAGCCGTCGTCATGGCCGGAGGCCTCGGCACGCGCATGCGCTCCGAGGTGCCGAAGCACTTCCACCCGATCCTCGGCCGCCGCATGGTCGACTGGGTGATCGACGTCGGGCGCCAGACCGGTGCCGACCCGCTCGTCGTCGTCGCGTCGCCGAGCACGCGCGACGAGTTCGAAGGCGTGACGGTCGCCGTCCAGGAACGGCCGCTCGGTACAGGCGACGCCGTGCGCGCTGCGCACGCCGCCCTCGGGAGCTACGACGGCGACGTGCTCGTTCTCTCCGGAGACACCCCGCTCTTGACATCCGAGTTGCTCGACGCGCTCGTCGCCGAGCACCGCCGCCAGGGCGCCGGGGGGACGATCCTCAGCGCCGTCCCGTCCGACCCGCGTCTCTACGGCCGCGTCATGCGCGACGCGGACGGGTCGGTGCTGCGCGTCGCGGAGGGAACCGATGCGACGCCCGAGGAACTCGCGATCCGAGAGGTGAACACGTCGATCTACGTCTTTCGGAGCGCCGCGCTCTGGCCGGCGCTCGACCGGCTCGAGCCGAAGAACGTTCAGGGTGAGCTGTATCTCACCGACATCGTCGGCGTCCTCGTCGCCGCCGGTGAGAAGGTCGCCGCCTACGCCGCACCGAATGCGGACGAGACGGAGGGCGTCAACACCCGCGGCGAGCTCGCGCACGCAGCCGCGATCCTCCGCCGGCGAATCAACGATGGGCACATGCTCGCCGGCGTGACGATCGTCGATCCCGAGACGGCGTGGATCGATCCGACGGTCGAGCTCGAGCCGGACGTCACGATCCACCCGTTCACCGTTCTCCGAGGCTCGACGCGCGTCGAGAGCGGCGCCCAGATCCACCCGCACACCGTCGCGGTCGACGCACACATCGGACGCGAGGCAAACGTGGGCCCCTTCTGTTACCTTCGCCCCGGGACGGTCCTCGGCGACTCCTCCAAGGCTGGCACCTACGTGGAGATCAAGAATTCGCGCATCGGCGACCGCACGAAGGTGCCCCATCTCTCGTACCTGGGCGACGCCGAGATCGGTGACGACACCAACGTCGCCGCGGGCAACATCACGGTCAACTTCCCCCACAAACCGGGGCTGCCGAAAGGCCGGACGAAGATCGGCAGCAACGTCAGGACCGGCGTCCAGAATGCCTTCGTCGCGCCGGTGGAGGTTGGTGACGGAGCGTGGATCGGAGCCGGATCGGTCATAACGAAGGACGTCCCCGCCGACGCGCTCGCAGTGGCGAGGGCACACCAGGAGAACAAGGAGGGCTATGCAGCCCGACACCGCGACGACTGAGCTCGTCCTGCCGGGGCTGGAGCCGGCCTCGTCCGTGACGCAGCCCGCCCCCGGCCACTGGCTGGAGCGCGGGCCGCAGAAGCGGTTGATGGTGTTCTCCGGCCGGTCGCACACCGACCTCGCGCAGCGGATCGCGGAGCAGCTCGGCGTGCAGCTCGGCGAGATCGAGCTGAGCACGTTCGCGAACGGTGAGACCTACTGCCGGTTCGACGAGTCGATCCGCGGTGCCGACGTCTTCCTCGTGCAGACGGGCGCCGAGCCCATCGACCGGAACGTCATGGAGCTCCTGTTCATGATCCAGGCAGCGAAGCTCGCGTCCGCGAAACGCATCACCGCTGTCATCCCGCTGTTCCCTTACGCTCGGCAGGATCGCAAGGCGAAGCCGCGCGAACCGATCTCGGCGCGTCTGGTCGCGGACATGCTGCAGCTCGCGGGCGCCGACCGTGTGCTGACGATGGACCTCCACGCAGGGCAGATTCAGGGCTTCTTCACGATCCCGGTCGATCACATGACCGCGCTGCCGCTCTTCGCACGTCACTTCCGCGATCTCGGCCTGGTGGGCGAGGGCATCGTCTCGGTCTCGCCCGATGCGGGCCGCGCGAAGATGGCGGTTCGCTTCGCCGAGATGCTCGAAGCGGACTTCGCGCTCATGCACAAGACGCGTCCGGCGCACGACGTGGCGGCGGTCACCGAGATCACCGGACGCGTGCGAGGCAAGAGGGCGGTGCTCGGCGACGACGTGATCATGACCGGCGGCACGCTGCTCGCGAACGTCCGCGCGCTGAAGGACCACGGCGTCGAAGACGTCTGGGTGTTCGCCACACACGGCCTCTTCTGCGGCGACGCGCTCGAGAAGTTCGCCGCATCCGACATCACCGGGATGGTCGTCACCGACACCGTTCCGATCGACCCGATCGCGAAGCCGGACAAGATGACGGTGCTGCCCGTCGCGCCGCTGCTCGCCGAGACGATCATGAACGTCTTCTCCGACGACTCCGTGTCGGCGATCTTCGGCGGCGAGAACCAGCTCTTCTGACAGGCCGGATTACCCGGTGAGCGCCTGAGCGAGCATCAGGGCTGCCTGGAACGTCGCAGCCCACCACAACGCCTGGGTATAGCGCGGCAGTGAGCCGAACCACGAGTGAGCGGCGGCGATGCTTGTCATGCCGATTTGATCGTCTGACGACGCGCGTCGCTTGACGGTCGATCCGCCTACCTCGAGCGAGGGTTTCGCCCGTCGCAGCCGCACCACAGCACGGCTCCGGATAGGCCGACCGGCCCATGCCGAATTCGAGCGCGGTCCTTTGGGTGAGACCGATGCGGCTGACCGCGGAACACCGGCGGGCGCTCGAGGCTGTCCAGGCAGGAGCGACTCACGACCAACTCGGTGAGCTCCTCACGCGCCCCGAGTTCGTCGACCTCGTCAACTGGCAGCTCGTCCGCTGCGAGGCGGTGGACAGAGAGATTGGCCAGGCCGTCGATTTCTGGATGCTTACCCGGGCCGGCCACGGGGCCCTCCACTCCGGGACCAAGGACTAGCCCGAGTGGTACGGCACACCGTCGAGTACCTGTACGCGATCATCGCCGGCGAGATCCGGGACGACTCCGTCGACCTCACCCCTGAATGCATCGCCCTGGCGGCCGAGCTGCGGGCGCTCGAGCGGGAAGAGCGAAACATCTCGTCACTCCGCAGCAGACTGCATCTGCGCCTGTCGATCTTCGCCAACGACCTGACCGAGGTGCGCGAGCACGAGCTCTCGGCCCGGAGGCGCGCACTGCACGACCGAATCAACACCCTTCGCGCCGAGCTTGCGCTGCTCGGCTGGGAGTACACACCGTCGGACGAGTAGCTCGGCCCTAGCCGAACGACGAATGCGCGAGCGCGTAGAGCAGAAGCGCGACCGCGGTGACGACGCTCGACAGGAATGCGATGGTGGCGGCGGACGCACCGGCGCCGCGAGACGCGAATCGCCGGCCGAGGGCGTAGCAACACGCAGGCGGTGTCACCAGGAAGACGAGCAGTCCCGCCTCCCACGCATTCGCGCGCGTGACAGCGGCGACGAGCACGAAGGCGGGGACGCCGATCACCGGCCCGGCGACGGTCGAGAAGCCGAGCACCAGTGTCCGCGCCCTGACGGGTGTCATGCGGCCCTCCTACGCGGGGACTTCCGCCCGCGAGCTCGCCTCGAGACGGGCGAGCCAGGGAGCGGCCTCGAGCCGCTGGAACACTGCTCGAGCTTCCGCGAGCAGCGGCTCCGCCTCGTCGGCTCGGGCTTGCCCGAGGAGCCACTCTGCGTGCTCGAGCTGCGTCACGGCGGTCTCGAAGACGAGCTCGTGACCGGTGAAGAGAAGCTTTGCCGTCGCGAAGCCGCTCTCCACGCCGTCGTCGCGACCCTGCCGGGCCGCGAGGCGCGCGCGGAAGCGCGCGCGGCGTGCCTCCAGTGACGGCGTGCGCTCTCCGGGATAGAGACCGTCGATGATCGCCAGCAGCTCCTCGACCTTGTCGAGATCGTCGAGCGCGAACGCCGCCTCCACGGCCTCGTTGAAGCACCGCTTCGTGTAGTTGCTCGTGACGCTGATGTCTCGACGGTACGAGAGGCCCTGTTCGGCGACGGCCAGCGCCTCCGCCGGCCGGGAGCGCGCCCGCAGCACGCGGGCTTCGACGGCGGCGAACGCAGCCGCCACCTCTGACTGCTCGGCGCTCCGCTGCCAGTCTTGATCGCGCAGAAACGGCTCGAGCTCGTCGAGACGTCCCTGCTCGCAGAGGATCGGCGCCGCCTCGACGAGCTCCGATCGGGCCCAGCGGCTTGCCTGCAGCGTCTCGACCTCCGCGGCGCGATCGAGCGCCTCCTGCCAGCGGCCGAGCGCGGCGAGCGCGGCGATAGACGCGCCGAGCTGGGTCACCAGCCGCTCGCGATCGCCGAGCTGCCGGGCGTGCGCCGCGATCGTGTCGTTGAGTGTCAGCGCCTCGCTGAAGCGGTCGCGGTCGAGCAAGACGACAGAGAGATTGTTTGCCGGCCTCCACCAGCCCGGCTGGTCGCGGTGCTGGGCAAGCTCGGCCGCGCCTTTGAGCAGGAGCTCGGCCTCGCGGATCCGGCCCTGTCGCACCAGCACCAGCGCCCTGCTGGTCAGCGCCTGCACGAAGAGCTCGTCGAGCCCGAGCGTCTCGGCGAGCGCGACCGCGCGCTCGAGCGTCTCGGAGGCGGCATCGAGGTCACCCCGCAGAACGCGCAGGCGGCCGAGCGACGCGTACGCGGCCGCGAGCTCGTCGCTCGGGCCCGCCTCCTCGAGCGCCGACAGCGCCGCTTCGAAGCGGCGGCTGCCTTCGTCGAGCCTGCCGTCGGCGACGTCGATGTCGGCGAGAGGAACACCGGCCCGGAGCGCGGAACGCGTGTCGCCGCTCTCCTCATAGAGCGCAATCGCTCGCTCGAAACGCTCCCGCGCCATCGCGGTGTCGCCGGATGCGAAGGCGAATGTGCCGGCACGTTCGAGCAGCGCCGCTTCTGCCGAGGGGTCGTCCGCCGCGAGGGCAGCCGCCTGGTCGAGGTAGCGCTGCGCCTCGCCCGGCGCCGCGAGCGCCGCGGCCCTCTCGCCGGCGTGCACGAGCGCCGCGCGGGCCCGCAGGCGGATCTCCGGCGCGTCGCCGTCGTCGGGAGCAGCGTCGACCGCCGCGAGAAGATGGGACGCGATCACCTCCGGCACCTCCTCGGTCGCTCCCTCGAACGCCTGCTCGAGCGCGGCGACGGCGGCGAGGTGCCTCGTCTTGCGGTCACGGCGGGAAAGCGTGTCGTATGCCACCTGGCGGAGCAGCTCTTGCAGGAAGCCGTACTGTCCGCGCTCCGGCCGCCGCGGATCGGCCTGCAGCGACAAGACCTCTTTGCGCACGAGCCCGGTGAGCAGCGGATCGAGCTCCTCCTCGCCGCGGCCGGTCAGCGCGACGAGAGCGTGCTTGGTGAACGTCTTCCCCAGGACGCATGCGTCCTGCACGAGCCGGCGCTCCTCCACGGGGAGGCCGTCGAGCCGTGCGGCCGCCAGCGCGTGGAGCGTCTCCGGCACTTCGAGGGCGCCGATCTCGCCCGTCGGCCGGTACACGGAGCCTTCCTGCTGGAGGAGACCGCGGTCGAGCAGCATCCTCACCGTCTCGACCGCGTACAGCGGCACACCCTGGGCGCGCTCGAGGATCTGCCCCTTGAGCGTGTCGGGAAGGCCCGGCACGTATCCGTCGAGCAGACGCGTCATCTGCGCGTCGGACAGGGGCTCGAGCGCCAGCGACGCCGCGTTGCGGATCGCACGTCCGAACTCCGGCCGCTGCTGGTCCAGCTCGGGGCGGGCGAGGGCGAGAACGTAGAGCGGCTGCGTCGCCGACCATTCGAGGAGGTACTCGATGAACGCGAGCAACGCGTCGTCGGCCCACTGAAGGTCTTCGAAGACCATGACGAGCGGTCCCTTGTCCGTGAGGCGCTCGAAGAAGAGGCGCCACGCCGCGAACAGGTCCTGACGGTCGGCGTCGACGCGGTCCTCGAGGCCGAGCAGGTTCGCGAGGCGCGGGCCTATCCACAGCCGCTCGTCGGCGTCGGGCACGTGCTCGGTGAGCGACGCGGCGAGCTTTTCCCGGGCGCGACCCTGGTCCTCGCCCTCGAGGATCTGCGCGCGCATGCGGACCATCTCCGCGAGCGCCCAGTACGCAACGCCTTCGCCGTACGCAAGGCACCGTCCGCGGTGCCACCACACGTTCTCGGCCAGACCGTCGATGTACTTCTCGAACTCCCAGGTCAGGCGCGACTTGCCGATGCCGGCGATGCCGGTGATCTGCACGAGCTGCGCCCGGGACTGCTCGGCGCACGCGTGGTACAGCTCCTTGACGAGACGGAGCTCGCGCTCTCGGCCGACGAACGGCGCCTCGAGACCCTCGGAGCGCATCGCGCCGCCGCGCGCCGCGGTGACCCGCACCGCACGCCAGAGCCGCACCGGCTCCGCCTTGCCCTTCAGCTCGTGCTCGCCGCTGTCCTCGAAGACGATCGCCTGCTCCGATGCGCGACGGGTCGCCTCGCCGACGAGGACCGTGCCCGGCTCCGCCGCGGTCTGGATGCGTGCGGCGCTGTTCACGAGATCGCCGGCGACCATCCCCTGCCCGACCGCGGCCAGGTCGACCGCCGCCTCGCCCGTCAGCACGCCTGCCCGCGCTCGGAGCTCGGGCGCGCCGACCTCGTCCCCGAGGGCGGAAACGGCGGAGACGAGGTCGAGCGCCGTGCGTACCGACCGCTCGGCGTCGTCCTCCTGAGCCACCGGCGTACCCCAGACCGCCATGACGGCGTCGCCGATGAACTTCTCGACCACCCCCCCGTACAGCTCGACGAGGCGGCGGCACGTGTCGAAGTAGCGCGACAGGAGCTCGCGCACCTCCTCCGGGTCGCGCGATTCCGAGAGCGGCGTGAATCCGACGAGGTCTGCGAAGAGAACAGAGACGAGGCGCCGCTCCGCAACCGGCTGGGCTGCGACGGCAGGCCCGTTCGAGGCGGGCGCGGCGAGCGCCGTTCCGCAGGCGCCGCAGAAACGCTCGCCCGGAAGTGCCGCGCTGCCGCAGGCCGGGCAGGCGACGGTCAGCGCGGCACCGCAGTGGCCGCAGAAGCGGTGACCCTCGGGGTTCTCGGCGCCGCAGCTGGCGCAGACCATGCCCAAACACTATTCATCCGAGTTGCAAGAGCGAAAGTCGGCGCGTTTCGTCGCTCCGGCTACACTTCCGCGCCGTGGCTGGAGAGCGCGTCAAGCTCGTGGTCCAGAACCGTGCCGTCCTCGGCTCCGCCGAGTCGCGCCGCCTGCGCCGTCAGGGGCTGATCCCGGGCGTTCTCTACGGACGCGACCAGCCCGTCCCGATCACGATTCCGGAGCGCGACCTGCGCGCGGCGCTGGGGGGCCACGGAGGCTCTCACGCGGTGCTCGACGTGGTCGTCGACAGTGGCAAGACGCACTCGTCCGTCCTCAAGGAGTACCAGCAGGATCCCGTCAAGGGCTACATCACGCACGTCGACCTGCAGGAGGTCCGGCTCGACCAGCCGATCCACGCCGCGGTGTCGATCACGCTCGTCGGCGACGCTCGGGGTGTCAAGGAGGGGGGCGTGCTGACGCAGGCCGCGACGCAGGTGAACGTCGAGGCGCTGCCGCTCGAGATCCCGGAGCACCTCGAGCTCGACGTCTCCGATCTCGGGATCGGCGACAGCGCGCGCCTGTCACAGGTCCGGGTCCCGGACGGCGTGACGATCCTCGACGACGTCGACGAGACCGTCGTCGCATCCGTCGCCGCGCCGCGCGCCGAGGAGGCGCCCGAGGAGGCCGAGGAAGGCGCCGAGGCGGCCGAAGGCGAGGAGCCCGCAGCCGAGGCGGAGGCCGAGTCGGCCGGCGGCGAAGCCGCCGGCACCGTCGAGGATTAGTACTCGATGCGGCTCTGGCCGCGCCGCCGTGACAGCTCGCTCGACCTGCTCGTGGTCGGGCTCGGCAACCCCGGCCGCGAGTACGCGAACAACAGGCACAACGTCGGCTGGATGGTGGTCGACGAGCTGGCGCGTCGCCACGGCGGCTCGTGGCGCGGGAAGTTCGGCGGGCGGATCGCCGAAGTGCGCATCGACGGCCACAAGGTCGCGCTTCTCAAGCCCGAGACGTACATGAACGACTCGGGCCGCGCGGTGCGCTCGGCGGCGTCGTACTTCAAGGTCGACCCCGACTCGATCCTCGTCGTGCACGACGAGGGCGACTTCGATCTGGGGCGGCTTCAGGCGAGGCTCGGCGGCGGCACGGCCGGACACAACGGCATCCGCTCGGTCGCGCAGCATCTCGCCACCCCGGACTTCCTGCGCCTGCGGGTCGGCGTCGGCCGGCCCGAGCGCGGCGACCGACGCTCGCTCGCCGACTTCGTGCTGGCGGACTTCGAGCCGCACGAGGATCGTGACGGTCTCGTGTCGCGTGCCGCCGACGCGGTCGAGACGCTGGACGCCGAAGGGCTCGATGCGGCCCAGCGCCGCTTCAACGAGCGCGCCTAGATGGAGGTAACCCCTCCGGGGGAGGCAACTCGCCGGTCGGCCGGACCAGAATGCGGCCCGCCAACGACAGCGCGGTGCAGCTCGTATGCCGCCGCCCTGCCGAAGCGAGCCTCCCGTGTCCGATCGCATCCGTCTCCTGCTGCTTGCCGTCGTCGTGCTCGCCTGTCTCGGGGCTCGCGTGAGCGGAGCCTTCGGTGCGCACTTGCGTGCCGGGCGAGCGACGCGCGCGGCGCGCGAGGAGGCGCAGGTGGTTCGCTTCGCGCGGCGCCTGCTCGGCGTCCGGTATGCCTACGGCGGTACGTCGCCGCGGACGGGCTTCGACTGTTCCGGGTTCACGCGCTACGTCTACGCGCACTTCGGGATCACCCTGCCGCACTACTCCGTGTCGCAGTTCGCGCTCGGCAGGCGGGTCTCCCTACGCGGCTTGCGGCCCGGCGATCTCGTGTTCTTCGACGGCCTCGGCCACGTCGGTCTGTACATCGGGCGGCATCGGTTCATCCACGCGCCGCACTCGGGAACCCGCGTGTCGATCTCGACGCTGACCGGCTGGTACGGCGCCCGCTTCGACGCCGCGCGGCGGTTGGTCTAGTCGCGGCGTTACCATGACGCTCCCGGAACGGGCCCGTTCCGGCGTTCGTCATGGACCGGCCGATTCTGTACAGCCTCGTCGAGCGGCTCCGGCAGGAGGACCGTCTGCGCGCGTTCGCAGACGGGCTGCCCACGCGTGCGCGCGTGTCCGAGCCGGTGCTTCCGTTCGTGCTCGCCGCGCTTCACGACGAGCTCGGTCGCGGGCTCGTCGTCGTGTTGCCGGAGGATGCCGACGCACGCGACGCCGCCGAGGGTGCCTCCTGGTTCGTCGGCGACGAGAACGTCGCGCTGTTCCCGTCGCGGGGCGTCCACTGGGGCTCCGGGCTCGAGCCGCCCCCGCATCTCGTGGGCGAGCGTGCTCGGGCGCTCGCGGTGCTCGAGCGGGGCGGCCTCGTCTGTGCGTCGGCGGTGGCACTCGCCGAGGGCATCCCGCCGCGAGAGGCGCGTCCCGCACCGCTCGTGCTCGCGCGTGGCGATGAGCCCGGTCTCGACGCGATCGCGGAACACCTCGCCGACGCCGGATACGAGCGCGTCGAGCGCGTCGAGGAACGCGGTCAGTTCGCCGTGCGCGGCGGGCTCATCGACGTGTTTCCGACGACCGGGCGCGAGCCGATCCGGGTCGAGCTCTTCGGCGACGAGATCGAACAGCTGCGCGCCTTTTCGCCGTTCACGCAGCGGGCGCTCCGCGAGGTCGAGCAGGCGACGATCTATCCGGCGGGCGAGCGGCGGCGGGAGCTCGTCGAGATCGACCTCGGGCCGGACGAGGACGAGCCCGCGGCGCTCCAGGTACCCGACGATCTCGAGCCGGCGTTCCCGCCGCCCGATCTCGTCTGGGAGCCGGATGAGGTGCGCGCTGTGTGGGCCGAGGAGGGGCTCGCCGGCGTCCCGCTCGACGACGCGACCGAGCTGACCCCGCTGCCGCAGGGGCAGCCGTTCTCGTTCGACGCACAGCGGCCGGCGCTCGCGGCGCGCGGGCTTTCGGAGGCGGAGAACGAGCTGAACGGCCTGCTCCGCCAGGAGCTCGACGTCGTCGTCGCGTTCCCGCATCGCGGCGAGGCGCTGCGCCAGCAGCAGCTCCTCCGCCGTGTGGAGGCGGAGCTGCTCGAGCCGGGTGACGGCCCGGCAGGTCTCACCTTCGCGGTCACGCCGGCGCGTCGAGGCTTCGTGTGGCGCGACCTCGGGCTGGCGCTGCTCCCGGACACGCAGGTCTTCCGCAAGCGGCCGCCGCGCGCGGCGGTAGCCCCGGGGCGGGCGCTGCAGAGCTTCTCGGACCTGCGCACCGGCGACTACGTGGTCCACGAGGATCACGGGATCGCTCAGCTGCTCGGCTTCGAGACGCGGGAGGTCGCGGGGGTCACGCGCGACTATCTGCTCCTCGCGTACCGCGGCGACGACCGCGTCTACGTCCCGCACGAGCAGATCGGCAAGGTCAGCCGGTACATCGGCGCCGACAGCCGCGCGCCCGCGCTGTCGAAGCTCGGCGGCAAGGCGTGGGACAACCTCAAGTCGCGCGCACGCGAGCATCTTCGCGAGATGGCCGGCGAGCTTCTGCGGCTGTACGCGCAACGACAGACGCGTCCCGGCGTCGCCTTCGACCTCGAGAACGAATGGCTCGAGCAGCTCGAAGCCGCATTTCCGTATCGCGAGACCGAAGACCAGCGCGCCGCGATCGAGGCGGTCAAGGAGGATCTGGAGGCGCCACGGCCGATGGACAGGCTGGTCTGCGGCGACGTCGGCTTCGGGAAGACGGAGGTCGCGCTCCGTGCGGCCTTCGCCGTCGCGGTCAACGGCAAGCAGGTTCTGATGCTCGTGCCGACGACGGTGCTGGCCCAGCAGCACTGGAACACGTTCCGCGAGCGGTTCCGCGACTTCCCGGTGCGCGTCGAGATGGTCTCGCGGTTCCGGCGCCCGGCCGAGGTCAAGAAGGTTCTCCTCGACTTTGCCGCAGGCAAAGTCGAGGTGCTCATCGGCACGCACCGCGTCCTCTCGCGCGACGTGATCCCGAAGGAGCTCGGGCTCGTGATCGTGGACGAGGAGCAGCGCTTCGGCGTCGCGCAGAAGGAGCTCCTGCGCCAGCTGCGGCTCGAGGTCGACGTGCTCGCGCTCAGCGCGACGCCGATCCCGCGCACGCTGCACATGTCGCTGTCGGGACTGCGCGACATCTCCGTGATCGAGACGCCACCGGAAGGACGGCGGCCGATTCGCACCTTCGTCGGCGAGAGCGACGAGGAGCTCGTGAAGAACGCGCTCGAGCGTGAGCTCGCGCGTGGGGGGCAGGCCTTCTACCTGCACAACCGCGTCGAGACGATCGAGGAGGCGGCTGAGAAGCTCCAACGGCTCGCGCCGAACGTCCGCGTGCTCGTCGCCCACGGTCAAATGGCGGAGCGTGAGCTCGAGGACCGCATGTTGCATTTCCTCGCCGGCGACGCCGACGTGCTCGTGTCGACGACGATCATCGAGTCGGGTCTCGACATCCCGCAGGCGAACACGCTGATCGTCGACCGCGCGGATCAGCTCGGACTGGCGCAGCTGTACCAGATCCGCGGGCGGGTGGGCCGCAGCGATCTGCTCGCCCACGCCTACCTCTTCTATCCCGACGCGACCGAGCTGTCCCCGGAGGCCCGGGCCCGCCTGGCCACGCTCGCGGACCACACAGAGCTCGGTGCCGGCTTCGCGATCGCGATGCGCGACCTCGAGATCCGCGGTGCCGGCGACCTCCTCGGGGCGGAGCAGTCGGGCCACGTCGCGGCACTCGGCTTCGAGCTGTACGTCGAGATGCTCCACGAGGCCGTCGCCGAGCTGTCGGGCCAGCGCCGGCTCGCCGCGCGCCCGGTGAGGGTGGACGCTCGTGTCGACGCCTACGTGCCTGCGGGGTACATCGCCGCCGAGGCGCTGAAGATCGACCTGCACCGGCGCATCTCGCTGACGGAGAGCGAGGACGAGTTGCACGAGCTGCGCGTCGCCACCGAAGACCGCTACGGCCCGATCCCGGCGCCGGTCGAGAATCTGTTCGCGATCCAGGAGGCAAAGCTGAAGCTGGCGCGTCTCGGAGCCGACTATCTCGTCTTCCGGGGCGGCCGAGCGACCGTCGGACCCGTCGTGTTGGGGTCCGGCGAGCTGCGCGAATTGCGCGCCCACGCGGAAACCGCTGTGTACTCGTCTGCGAATCGTGAGGTGATGCTGCGACGCGACGAATTCGAAGGGGCGCTCGACCTGGTCGATGCTATGCTGGCCGCGCGCCAGGCGGCCTAGCCGGCGCCTCCTATGCACAAGTTACGCCTCGTTCTACCGTTCCTTGCCGTCACATTGCTGCTTGCCGCGTGCGGGAGCAGCGGATCGTCGAAGCTCGCCGCCGACGACGTCGCGGTGGTGGGCAGTCAGCACGTGACGCAGGCGGACTACGCGGCGCTCCTGAACGTTGCGAAGGCGACGTACAAGCAGCAGGGCAGGACGTTCCCCAAGCAGGGGACCACCGACTACCAGAACGTCACGAGCAGCATCGTCGGCTCGCTCGTGAAGGAGGCGGAAGAGGAGGCGGCCGGGAAGTCGCTCGGCGTCACGGTCACCGACCAGCAGGTGCAGACGAGCCTGACCCAGCTCAAGCAGCGGCTGTTCCCCAAGGGGCAGAAGCAGTACCAGGCGCAGCTGAAGAAGGCAGGCTTCACGGACGCGCTCTTCCAGCGCGACGTCCGTCTGCAGTTGATCGACCAGGCGATTCAGACGAAGGTCATCAGCAACGTCAGCGTCTCGGACAATGAGGCGCTTGCGTACTACCGCGCGCACCGTTCGCAGTACGTCCAGGGACCGTCCCGTGACGTGCAGTACATGTTGATCAAGTCGAAGTCGCTCGCTCAGTCGCTCTACAAGCAGCTTCAGTCGGGCAACGCGAAGACCTGGTGCACACTCGCCAAGAAGTACTCGGGGGACCCGAGCTCGAAGAACAACTGCGGCAAGGCGACCTTCACCAAGGGACAGACCGTGAAGGTGTTCGACAAGGTCCTGTTCTCGCAGCCGACCAACGTCGTCCACGCGCCGGTCTACGACTCCGAGTCGTACAAGGCCTGGTTCATCATCAGGCCGCTGTCGAACGTCAAGCCGAAGGCGACTCAGCCTTACGACGTCGTCAGCTCGTCGATCAAGCAGACACTGCTCAGTCAGAAGCAATCGACCGCCGTGAAGACGTGGGCGGACAACTGGCAGAAGTCGTTCTGCAAGGACTCGAAGATCAAGTATCAGACCGGCTACGCGCCGAGCGGCAGCAGCGATCCCTGCGCGTCGACCACGACGACGCCCGCGACGACCACGTAGCTACCCTCGCAGCGTGTCTCTCGCCGAAGCGCTCGTCGAGCTCCAGGAGCTGACCGAGCGCCTGCGGCGCGAGTGCCCGTGGGACCGCGAGCAGACCGCGAAGACGATCGTCCCCCACACGATCGAGGAGGCGTACGAGGTTGCAGACGCGGCCTTCGCCGCCGACGACGCCAAGCTGCTCGACGAGCTGGGAGACCTCCTGTTCCAGTCGTATTTTCTCGCGCTGCTCCTGCACGAGCGCGGCGCGGGCGATCTCGAGGCGGTCGCGCGCGGCGTCCACGCGAAGCTCGTCGCGCGTCATCCACACGTCTTCGGGGAGGCCGAGGCTCGCACCGCCGGCCGCGTTCGGGAGAACTGGGAGCGGATCAAGCGTGACGTCGAGGGACGCGAAGGGATCTTCCACGACGTTCCAGAGTCGCTCCCTGCGCTGCTCTATGCGCGCAAGGTCCAGCGCCGCGCGAGGTCGGTGGGTTTCGAGTACCCGGATCTCGACAGTGCGCTTGCCGACCTCGAGGACGAGCTGCGTGAGCTTCGGGCCGAGCTGCCCGAGACGGAACCGCCTCCCGAGACCGAGCCGCAGCCTCGGGTCGCCGCCGAGCTCGGCGACGTGCTCTTCGCCTGTGTCAACGTTGCGCGCCGGCTCAACGTCGACCCGGAGCTGGAGCTCCGTGCGGCGGCGAAGCGCTTCCAAGCACGCGTCGAGCAGGCTGCTGAGCTCGCAGCGCACGACGGCAAGGATTGGACGACGCTTCCGCTCGCCGAGCAGGACGCGTACTTCGACCAGGCAAAGGAGACGCAGTGAGCGCGATCGCAGAAGTTCACGGACGGCAGGTGCTGGACTCCCGCGGGAATCCCACCGTCGAGGTCGAGGTCGTTCTCGCGTCGGGAGCGGCCGGCCGCGCGATCGTTCCCTCGGGGGCGTCGACCGGGGTGCACGAGGCGGTCGAGCTGCGCGACGGTGGAGGCGCGTGGAGCGGCAAGGGCGTCACGAGGGCGGTCGCGAACGTCAACGGCGAGATCGCCGCTGCGGTCGAGGGCCGTGCTGCGGACGACCAGGAGGAGCTCGACCGCGTGCTGATCGACCTCGACGGCACGCCGAACAAGGGACGCCTCGGCGCGAACGCGATTCTCGGCGTGTCGCTCGCCAATGCGAAAGCTGCGGCGGCCGAGGCGAGCCGGCCTCTCTGGCGGTACATCGGCGGCGAATCTGCGAGCACGCTGCCCGTGCCGATGATGAACGTGATCAACGGCGGCGTGCATGCCGACAACTCGATCGACCTGCAGGAGTTCATGGTGGTGCCCGCGGGCGGCGCCTCGTTCTCCGAGGGCCTGCAGATCGGGGTGGAGGTCTACCACGCGCTCAAGAAGCTGCTCGCCGAGCGCGGCCTGTCGACCCTGGTCGGCGACGAAGGCGGATTTGCGCCCAACCTCGACTCGAGCGAGACGGCGATCGAGCTGATCCTCGAAGCGGCCGAGCGCGCCGGCCACGCCGAGCGGGTCGCGATCGCCTTGGATCCAGCGACGAGCGAGGTCTTCGAGGACGGCGTGTACCGGTTCGAGGGACGCGAGAAATCCAGCGCCGAGATGCCGGCCTTCTGGACCGAGATCGTCGACCGCTACCCGGTCGTCTCGATCGAGGACGGCGCGGCCGAGGACGACTGGGAGTCCTGGGACGCGCTGACGGCAAAGCTCGGCGGGCGGGTCCAGCTCGTCGGAGACGACGTCTTCGTGACGAATCCTGCGCGCTTGCAGCAGGGAATCGATCGCGGCGTCGCCAACTCGATCCTCGTCAAGGTCAACCAGATCGGCACGCTCACCGAGACGATCGACGCCGTGAAGCTGGCGCACGCGGCCGGTTACACGGCCGTGATGTCGCACCGCTCCGGCGAGACGGAAGACGCGACGATCGCCGATCTCGCCGTCGCGCTCGGCACCGGCCAGATCAAGACGGGTGCTCCGGCTCGTTCGGACCGCGTCGCGAAGTACAACCGGCTGCTGCGGATCGAAGGAGAGCTGGGATCCAGGGCGGCGTATCCCGGCTGGGACGCATTTCCCCGCTTGCATCGGTAGCTACGCTGGGTCGAGATGTCCGCGGACCCGCGCAGGACGAAGATCGTCGCGACCATCGGCCCGGCGTCGTCGTCGCTGGAGTCGCTCATCGAACTGGTGAACGCGGGCGTCGACGCGTTCCGCATGAACTTCTCGCACGGCACGCACGACGAGCACGCGGAAGTTGCGCGCCTCGTGCGCGCCACGCAGTCGCAGCTCCAGAAGGCGCTCGCGCTGATCGCCGATCTTCAAGGCCCGAAGCTGCGTATCGGCGAGCTCGACGCGCCGAGGCTCCTCGCGAAGAACGAGGAGGTGCTCGTCGTCGGCGAGGAGCGCGCCGTGGACAGCGAGCTCCCGGTCGCGCCCGCCGTGATCGGCGACGTGCTCCAGCCCGGCCACGACGTCCTGATCGACGACGGGCTCGTCCGGCTCGCGGTCGAGGAGGTGCGCGAGGGGCGCGCCGTCTGCCGCGTCGTCGTCGGCGGCGAGGTGAAAGCCCACAAGGGGGTCAACCTGCCGGGGGTGCCGCTGCCGATCCCGTCGCTGACGAAGAAGGATCTCGACGACCTGTCCTTCGCTCTCGGGCTCGGCGTCGACTACGTGGCGCTCTCGTTCGTCCGGGCCGCGGCCGACGTGCGCGACCTGCAGGCGATCATCCGCCAGCACGGGTCAGCGGCACGCGTGATCGCGAAGATCGAGAAGGCCGAGGCGGTCGCCGTCCTCGACGAGGTGCTCACCGAGTCGGACGCGGTGATGGTCGCGCGCGGGGATCTCGGCGTCGAGATCGGCGCGGCGACGGTGCCGCTGCTCCAGAAGCGCATCATCCGACGCTGCCTCGAGGTCGGGAAACCCGTGATCACGGCGACGCAGATGCTCGAGTCGATGATCGAGCACGCCGAACCGACTCGTGCGGAGGCGAGCGACGTCGCCAACGCGATCCTCGACGGCACGTCGGCGGTGATGCTGTCCGCGGAGACCGCAACGGGCAAGTATCCGGTCGAGGCGGTGCAGACGATGGACAAGATCGCGCGCGCCGTCGAGCCGTCGATGGACTACCGCCACCAGATGCCGGAGCCGGAGGACGACGCGACCGTGGGGCGTGCGATGTCGAACGCGGCGTGCGACCTGGCCGAGGCATTGCGCGCGCGGGCGATCCTCGTTCCGACGTTCACTGGCCGCACGGCGTCCGCCGTTGCGCGCCTGCGGCCGCGACGGCCGATCATCGGGCTGTCGCACCACCGCAGCGCGCTGCAGCAGATGGCTCTCGAGTGGGGAGTGACCCCGGTGCTGATGGCGGAGACCGAGAACGTCGAAGATCTGTGGTCGCGCTCACTCGACGCCGCTCGCAAGTCGGGAGGCGTCGACCCCGGCGACCGGGTCGTGCTCACCGCCGGTACGGCGGTGAACCTCCCGGGCTCGACGAACGTCATCAAGGTCGACATCGCCTGAAGGAAGCGGAGGCGGCGGCACGAAGTCGCCTCCATGCTGCTCCGGCCGACGAGGCTGCTCGCGCTCGGCGCGCTCGCACTGCTCGGATTCCTGTACTGGAAGCCGCTCAAGACGTACTTCCACACGAAGCACGAGCTGCAGGCACGACGCGCCGAGGTGCACTCGCTCCGCGTCGAGCAGAAGCATCTCGAGCAGCGCATCGCGGCCGTCGGCTCGACGCCGCAACTCGTCCGCGAGGCCCGGCGGCTCGGCCTCGTCAAGCCCGGGGAACGCCTCTTCATCGTGAAGGGCATCCCCGCCTGGCGCCACAAGCACTAGCGTCCTGGACCGTGGACGACCGGACGATCGTCGGGCGTCAGCTCGGGCGTGCGCCGCGCGCGTTCCGGCGCGTCGCAGTCCGTTGTCCGTTCGGTCGACCTGCAGTGACGGAGCAGGAGCCGTTCGACGAGGAGGGCCTGCCGTTCCCGACGCAGTTCTACGTCACGTGTCCACACCTCGTCGCCGCGATCTCGCGAATCGAGGCTGCAGGGGGCGTCGAGCGCTGGACGCGGGCGGCGAGAGAAGACGACGCGCTGGCACACAGCCTCGACGACGCCCAGGCCGAACAGCGTCGTCTTCGTCCCGAGCTGCCGGCCGGCATCGGCGGGGCGACCCGAACGGGCAGCTTGAAATGCCTGCACGCACACGCGGCCTTCGCACTCGCACGGCCGGGCTACGAGCTCGGCGACCGCATTCTCGCCGAGCTGCCGTCGCTGTGGCCGGACGACTGCTGCACGAATCTGTGATCCTCCGGACAGGTGCCCCTTCAGCAAATGTCCTCTTAGTGGACCTCGAGCTCGCGCGGCAGCAATGGGAGGCCGGCAACGGCCGGATCGAGGCCGAGCGGGCGAACCGCCGGCGCTACGCGTCGCTGGTCGCCCAGGTCGAGCTCGTGCTGGCCGAGCTGCGCAAGCGGGTCGGCCAGACGTTCACGCTCGCGGAGCTCGCAGATGCGTACGACGGAGCCGAAGACTGGGCGCGCGACGTCGTCGACCTCGCCGATCCGGATGCGCCGCCGACTGCCGATGCTGCGGCGGTGACGGATGCTGCTTTTCACAGCTACGCGCGCGGCGCGACCGACTACCGGCCGTGATCCGCCTCGCCCTGTTCGGCCTCGCTCTCGCGCTCGCGCTCGCCGTCGGGATCGCAGTCGGGGAGGCGCTGCACGACAATCCGGCGCCGGGCGGGACACAGTCGATCGTGCGGACGCTGAGGCCGCTCCCGCTTCCGCCCGCGCCGGAAGGGACGGTGACGGTCACGACGACCGTGCCGTGACGTTTCCGCGCTCTCCTGTTTAGCTTGCGACAGGTTTGGCTACTTTTGGGCTGTGAGCTACCCGGGGTCGAGACGGGCGCCGACGAGCGAGCCGGACTGGCTCACGCTCGGCCAGGCCGCCAAATTCCTGGGTGTTGCCCAGTCCACGATCCGCAAATGGTCGGATCAAGGCCGCGTGCCCGCCTTCTACACGCCGGGCGGCCATCGGCGGTACCGGCGTGGGGATCTCGAGGCCTTCCTCGACCGCTCCGGGCCGGGCGGCAGGAGCGGCGGGCCCGTCGTCCTGGTGGTCGACGACGACGCCCGGCTCCGCGAGTTCGTCCGGGTCAACCTCGAGCTCGAGGGCTACACCGTGCGTGAAGCCGCGGGCGCGGAGGAGGCCCTCGAGGCGATCGCCGACCAGGTGCCGGAGCTCGTGCTCCTCGACGTCGTGATGCCCGGGGTGGACGGCTGGCAGATGCTCCAGCGAATGCAGGAGCGGTACGGCTCCATTCCGGTGATCATGTTCAGCGGCAAGGTCGAGGAGACGAGCGAAGGCGATGCCGAGCGGCGCGGCGCCCGCGGTTTCATCGGCAAGCCGTTCGACCCGCAGCAGCTCGTCGAGCGCGCGAAGCAGCTCGTGCCTGTGTGATCGCGCCACGCGAGACTTTAGAGATCGAACCAGAATGAGCGATTGTGCCGCGCGGCCGCGCCTATCGCGCCCGCTCGACGAACGTCTCTCTGGTTCGACCTCTTACGAACTTCGTTCGTCGACGACGAACGAAGTTCGCAGGTGATCCGTCTCGATCGCCACATCGAGCGGTGGATCGTCGGCCACCGCGCCGGCTGGCTGAACTGGCTGTTCGTGCTCCTCTCGCACGTCGGCGCGTACGGCGCGATCTGGCTTGCCGTCGCCGTCGTCCTTGGCGCCCTCCGGAGGCAGCCTGCCCTGTTCGTCCAGGTGCTCGCCGCGGACGCCTCGGCCGAGCTCCTATCCGGGGCGTTGAAGTGGGCCATTCCGCGGCACCGGCCGCGCCTGCATTCGCTCGTTCCCATGCCGCACGGCCATTCCTTTCCGTCCGGGCACGCGGCGACGAGCTTCGCATGTGCCACGGTGATCGCAGGCGCCGCTCCCCGGTGGCGCCTCGCGTGCTACGCGCTCGCGGCGCTGATCGCGTTCTCGCGCCTGTACAACGGCGTGCACTTCCCGCTCGACGTGATCGCGGGCGCGGCGCTCGGCATCGCGATCGGGTTCGCGATCAGAGCTCTTCGGCGGCGCGGAGCACTCCGCCGACGATCACCGCAAGACTCGCCAGCAGGCTGATCCAGATGCCGATCCCGCGGCCGTTCGCCGGCAGCATCGAGTCCGGGATCGAGATGAGGCGGATGAGGACGAAGATCGCCGCCAGCGCGCCCAACCCGAGCACGAGGAGGCTCTCCGGGACGGACGGCGGCAGCTCGATCCCGGCTTCGCGCAGGATCACGAGCAGGAGCACCGCCAGGCCGATGAAGAAGACGAGCTTGCCGAGGACGCCCGTGTGCCACCCGATCACCGCGAGCTTCACGCCCACCCCCGTGCCCGCGTACCAGTCCATGAAGGACGACAGGGCGAGGATCAGGCCGGCGATCCAGGTGATCCGCTCACCGGCCCCCCAGATCCCGCCGCCGACCGGACGGACGTAGCCTCCCGGCCCCGGAGGCGCCGGGTCGCGATACTCGACGTCGAAATACTCGGGTGTTTCCACGGGGCGATTATGGGCATTATCTCGGTCGACATCCCGGGGACCGGCCGGCGAAAGGGGTCAGGATGCTGGACGAGGCACGCCAAACCACCGTTCCGGACGGTGACTACGTGGAGTTCGCCAGAACCGGCACTGCAGCGAGGGGCGAGTACCACTGCTCCGAGTGCGGGTACGGAGTCACGGTGCACGCGGCACTGCCGCAGTGCCCCATGTGCTCCGGCACGACGTGGGAGCCGACCGCGTGGAGCCCGTTCACGCGGGCCCGCCTACAGGCTTAGAGGTCGTTTCAGAATGTCCTTCGACACAAGGTTCATTCTGAAACGACCTCTTTAGCACTCGGGAGGAGAACCTACGGTTCCCCTCCCGATGCCCACCCTCCCTTTCCGCGTGCCATCGCGACGCACAGCGCGCCTCCCGGCCGGCCAAGCCGGCCTTCGGCGACCCGCGTACGTGTTGTCTCGGCTGCGTGCGCAACCTCGGGCGATGGCTAATCGAGAAAGGGAGCCGAGGCAGATCCCGAAACTAGACGCCGAACATCGTCTGAACCTTGTGCCAGGCCGCGAGGATGATGAATGCGGACACGAAGGTCAGGACGAGCAGCGTGATCAGGAACCGGATGTGTGAACGCCGCGCCTCGCTGCGACGCTCGACCCGCGCGCGCCTACGGGCGCGCTCACGGCGGTAGGCGTGCTCGATCGCCGACGGGTCGAGAGACGGCGGGTCGTCGTCGTCGTGCAGAACAGGCGTTCTGTGAGCCGCCCGGGCCACGATCGAGAGTCTAGAGACCCGGCGCACATTTGCAGGGCACTCACGGATGGTGCACCGGACACGGCGCGGCTCGTCCGGGTCGGTCTTGCCCGTAGCCCCGCTACGCGCTGCGCTCGCCCCGTCCAATCCACTTGGTCTGGTGCATCTCCGTAAGTACCCCAATCCGCACCGGGTCTCTCGGCCATACTGCTTGCAATGACGGTCGTCGAGGCCCGGCGGCAGCCGTTGGAGGCGCTCGCGGAGGCTGCGGCCCGCGTCGCCGCCAGCACCGATCTGCGCGGCGCTCTCGACTCGATCGCCGCGTCGGCGCTCGAGGCGACGAACGCGGACCTCGTCGTCCTGCGTGTGCTGGACCAGGCGGGCGAGCTGCGGGCCGCAGCGGTGGCGCCCGAGGCGTCGGCACTTGCGGGCGAGGTCGCGGGGAGCCGGGCGACGCCCGCCGACATCGAGGCGGGGGCGTTGACGCCGCCGACCGGCAGGGCGGCGGAGCGCGTCCGGGCAGCCGGCGTCCACGTCGCCCCCGCGCGGGTAGGCGGCCGGCTCGTCGGAGCGCTCGAGCTCGTGCGTGTCGCGGCGCCGTTCGACGAAACAGGCGCGCTGATCGGGGATGTCGTCGCGACAGCGCTCGCGCTCGCCGTCAAGACGTTCGGCGCCGGGGAAGGGGAGCTGCCGGTCCATCACCGGACGCGCTGGCTCGAGCTCGCCGGAGAGGCCCTGGCGGCGGGCGGCGACAGCGGCCGAGCGGCTCAGCAGGCGCTGCGGGTCGCGGCCGACGCGACCGGGGCCCTCGCCGGCGCGGTGTGGCGGCTCGCGGCCGACCGCGATCCGGAGCTGGTCGTGTCGCTCGGAGACCTGACCGGCGTCAGCAGCCGCGCCGTCGAGCTCGCCGCCGGGGCGGCCGGAGCGTGGCGGCCGGCCGCCGTCGAACGCGATCCCGCCCTCCCGGACTCGCTGCCGTATGCGGCGACTTTGCCGCTGGGGGAGCCGGCCTTCGCGGCGTTGCAGCTCTTCTACGGCGCGGGCGGGGTGCCGCCGGCGGACGAGTTGCCCGCGCTCGCGGCGTTTGCCGGCCGTGCCGCGCACGCGCTGCGGAGCGCCGAGAAGTCGACGGAGCTCGCCGACGAGCTCGACCGCACGCGCTCGCTGCTCGAGGTGGTCGGCGAGGCGATCTCACACCTCTCCCTCGCGCACACGCTCGAGACGGCCGTCGAGCGTCTCGGCGAGCTCCTGCAGATCGACCAGCTCGGCGTCTACCTCGTCGAATCGGGCGGCCTCGTACCCGCCGCCGGCCGGGGACTCGTCGACGGCCACGAACAGGTCGCCGACCGGCTCCTCGAGCTCGCCCTGGGCCCGCTCCGTGCGCGGCCCACGATCCTCGTCGAGGACGCAGGGACAGACCCGCTCCTCGCGCCGGCACGCGACGGGCTGCGGAGGATGGGTCGCCGCGCTGCGCTCGCCGTCCCTTTGCAGGCCTCGGACGAGCCGACCGGACTCCTCGTCGCCTACCCGGGCGCCCACGCGCCGGTCGACGGTGACGTCGCGTTGCTCGCCGCCCTGGCCGCACAGCTGGCCGTCGCGGTTCAGAACGCACGCCTCCACGAGGAGTCGAAGGAGCTCGGCAGGACCCTCGCCGGCGTCCTGGCCTCGGAGCGTCAGTCGGCCCGGAGCCTGACGGCGCTGTACGAGATCTCGCGCTCCTTCGCCCAGAGCCTGTCGCTGGCGACGACCCTGGACACCGTGACCTCGACGATCGTGGACGTTCTGGGCGTCGACGCCGCCGTCATCCGCGTGCCGGACGAGCGCGGCGACCAGTTCGTTCCCCGTGCGGTGCACGTGGTCGACTCGCGCCTCGTCGATCCGATCCGGACGATTCTCGAGCGGCCGCAGCCGCGTCCGCCGCGGACGAGCCGGCCGCTCCTGCTCGATGCAGCCACGGCCGCCCGGCTCGGCGGTGCCCACGCGCTGCTCGTGCCCTTCCTCGAGAAGGGCTCGACCGCTGCGCTGCTGCCGATCGCGACGCCGGCGGAGCTGCTTGCGCAGCTCACGATCCTCTCGCTCGATCCGGCGTCGCCGATCGGCTCCGAGACGCTCGCGACCGCCGGAACGATCTCGCAGCAGGCCGCGCTGGCGATCGACAACGCACGCCTCTACCAGCAGCAGAAGCAGTTCGCAGAGACGATGCAGCAGTCGCTCCTGCCGCAGGAACGGCCCGCGGTCGAGGGGCTCGATGTCGGGACGGTTTACGACTCGGCGGCGCGCGTCGACGTCGGCGGTGACGTCTTCGACTTCGTGGAGCTTCCCGACGGGCGGCTCGCCGTCGTGCTCGGAGACGTCACGGGGCACGGCATCGACGCGACGGCCGACATGGCGATGGCGAAATTCGTCTTCCGCTCGCTCGCGCGCAACCATCCCGACCCGGGCGCATTCCTCTCGCGCGCGAACGACGTCATCCTCGACGAGCTCGCGGGCGGAAAGTTCATCACGATGGTCTCGGTCGTGATCGACCCGCGCGGCGAGGTGACCTGTGCGAGCGCCGGCCATCCAGAGCCGCGACTCGTCCTGCCCGACGGAAACGTCGAGCCGCTGCGCTGCAACGGGATCGCACTCGGCGTGGAGCCCTCCCAGGCCTACGACTCGGTGCGAGCCGAGCTGCCGCGCGGCGCGGCCGTCGTTCTCTATACGGACGGTGTCATCGAAGCGCGTCGCGGCCGCGAGCTCTTCGGCGTCGAGCGGCTCGACCTCGTGCTGTCGGAGCGTCACGGTGACCCCCCGCAGGCCCTTGCGGAGGCGATCCTCGAGACCTGCCGGTCGTACGCGGGCGGTGAGCTCGCCGACGACTGCGCCGTCGTCGTGATCCGGAGGCTCTAGAACTGTCGGCGGCTACACTGACCGCGCAGTGAAGCGGTCCGTCGCCGTGGTCCTGTTCGTCGCCGGCTTCGTGACTGCCGGCACGTTCTCGGGCGCTGTCATCGCCGACAGCGGGACGACGACCTCGACCGACAGCACGACCGGTGCGACGACGACCGGTGCGACGTCGACCGTTGCGACGACGACTGCCCCGGCCGGAGCGCTGCCGAGCGGCGTTCGGATCGCGGGTGTCAGCGTCGGCGGTCTCGCGCGCGCGGACGCCGCTGCGACGGTGCGCGAGGCGTTCGCCAGGCCGCTGACGGTCGTCGTCGACCGCACACGGCTCGAGCTCGACCCGTCGACGGTCGCCGGCGCCTACGTCGACACCGCGGTCGCGCGCGCGCGCGTCTCGTCGCCCGGGACGGACGTCCGGCTCGTCGTCTCGGTGAACGGCCCAGAGCTGCGGGAGTGGGTCGCGAAGGTCACCGCGCGCTTCGCGCGCGCCCCGGTGGACGCGACGCTGACCCTGCGGAAGGGGCATCCGACGCTCACACGCGACCGCCCGGGACGAACGCTGGCCGAGCCGGCGCTCCTCCGCCGCCTCGTGGCCGCGCTGCGCACGAATACGCGACTCCCGCTGCGCGTGCGCACCCGCCCGGTCGCGGCAAAGGTGACGGCCGCACAGTTCGGGCCCGCAATCCTGATCAACCGCAGCATCAACCGCCTGTTCCTCTACAAGAACACAGGGCGCTCGCTCGCGAGCTGGCGGACGTTCTCGGTTGCGACCGGTCAGGCGATCTATCCGACGCCGGCGGGCACGTTCCACATCGTGGTCAAGTGGGTGAATCCATGGTGGTATCCGCCCACGCAGGACGCGTGGGCCAGGGGCCTGAAGCCGGTTCCGCCCGGCCCGGACAACCCGCTCGGCACGCGTTGGATGGGGCTGTCTGCGCCCGGCGTCGGCATCCACGGGACCGATGAGCCTGCCTCCATCGGCTACAGCGCCTCGCACGGTTGCATCCGGATGCAGGTGCCGGACGCCGAGTGGCTCTTCGAGCGCGTCCGCGTCGGCACGACGGTGTTCATCGTCTAGGCCTCTCGTGCGCGCGCTGCGGATCATCGTCGCCGGTTGCGTTCTCGCGCTGCTCGGCCTGCTCGTCTGGGACGTCGCGCACCGGTCGGGCGGCAAGGTGGCGCGCGACGTGGACAAGGGCGAGATCGTCAAAGCACCTGCCTTCTCGCTTCCGCGTACCACGGGGAGCGGAAAGCTTTCGCTCGCATCGCTGCGCGGCAAGGTGGTCGTCGTCAACTTCTGGGCCTCGGACTGCGTCCCGTGCAAGCAGGAGCAGCGGCAGCTCAACACCGTCGCGGCGAAGTACGCCGACAAAGGCGTCGTCTTCCTCGGCATCGACGAGATCGACCTGAACGGGCCCGCCCGCGCCTACCTGCGCCACTACCACGTACGGTATCCGAGCGTCTCCGACGGAGACGGTGCGATCGCCGGCCTGTTCGGCGTCACCGGCACGCCCGAGACCTTCTTCATCGACCGACGTGGGCAGGTCGTGCCGCCGCACATCGTGGCGCCGCCGCAGGGCGATGCACTCGAAGCCGGGATCCGCCGCGCGCTGAACGCGTGACACGGGCAGCCCTCGTGGCGGTTGCCGCGGCGCTTGCGCTCGTCGCGGCGGCGCCTGCGTCCGCGAGCGAGAAGCATCCGACCCAGTCGGAGCTCGAGGCGATGCTCGTCTGTCCGAGCTGCCACGTTCCGCTCGACGAGTCCGACTCGCCGGTCGCGCAGCAGATGAAGGCGTTCATCCGCAAACGGATCGCCGAAGGGGCGACGCGCAGCCAGATCGTCGACGAGCTCGTCGGCCCGCCGAACAACCTCGGCGACGCCGTGCTCGGCGTTCCGCGAACGCACGGCTTCGACCTGATCGCGTGGATCCTGCCGCTCGGCGGTATCGCCGTCGGCGCCGTCGGCATCGGTGCCGGCGCCTGGCGCTGGTCACGCAGGCGGGCAAGTACCAGTCTGTTACCCGCCGGCGGACCGCAGCTCGATCCGGAGCTCGACCGGCGCGTCGACGAGGCGCTGGCCCATTTCGATGGCTGAGAAGCTGCCGGTTGCGTTCCTCGCAGGGTTGATCTCGGTCGTGACGCCGTGCGTGCTGCCGCTCGTGCCGGGCTATCTCGCCGCCGTCTCGTCGGTCGACGTCGCTTCGCTGGGCGCGCGCGGCTCGGGGCGGCGGGTCCTGATCGCGAGCCTTCCCTTCATCGCCGGCTTCACGGCCGTCTTCGTCGTGCTCGGCGCCGCCGCGGCGGCGATCGCGAGCGCCGTCCCGAAGGCCACGCAGACGCAGATCGCCGGGTTCGTCCTCGTGGTGATCGGCCTCGCGTTCGTCGGGCTGCTCCCGTGGCCGTCGCGGACGGTCGCACCCGGCCTCCTGCACAGCGCGCGCCGCACCGGTTCGAGCGCGTTGCTCGGGGGCGCTTTCGCGGTGTGCGCGGCCCCGTGCATCGGGACCGTGCTCGCCTCGATCCTCGTCCTCGCCAGCTCCACCGGCACGATCGCGCGGGGCGTCGTGCTCCTCATCGCGTATTCCCTCGGCCTCGGCGCCGCCTTCGTGCTCGCTGGCGTCGCTTTCGCGCACGCGATGCGCGCGTTCCGTTGGGTTCGCGACCACTACGGGACGGTTCAGCTGGTCTCAGGCTCGACGCTCGTCGTTCTCGGGCTGCTCCTGTTCTTCCACCAGGACGCCTGGCTCCGCGACGGTCTGAACCAGGTGCTCTCGCAGGTCGGGCTCGGAACGCTCTAGGCCGGCGAGCACCGCCGCGACGTCGAGACCGCGGTGACGCGGCGTGTAGGGGGCGAGTCGGCGGAGCGCCTTCAGCCGCTGCCGCTCCGCCGCGACGGGCCGGCCGCGCCCGCGCTGGTAGGCGGAGACGACGACGTGGACGAGCCCCTGGAAGAAGTCGCGCTCCGCCTGCGCACAGGAGCGCCAGGCGGTTTCGAACGCTTCGTGCGCGTCGAAGTACTCGCCGGCCCGCCCGAGAGCGAGCCCGCGTTGGTATTCCGCCGTCACCTTGCTATCGTCGGCCTCGGGCATGGCGACGATCCTGCTGTGTGGGGTCGATTTGTTGGTCAGAGGCAAGCTCGAAGCGGTGCTTGCGGAGCATCGTTTCGAGACCGTGGACGGCCTCGATCCCCCCGATCTCGTGATCGTGGACATCGCGCGCGTCGACGCGGAGGACGTCGCGGACAACTTCCCCGACGTGCCGATCCTGGGCTACACGAACCACACCGACACCGCCGGATTGCGGCGCGCGAACGCCGCCGGATTCGACCAGGTCGTCGCGAAATCTGCGCTGTTCGAGCGCACGAGGGAACTGATCGAGGGCTTATTGGCGTCGGTAGAGTAGGCCGCCGTGACGTACATCATCGCGGAGCCTTGCATCGACATCAAAGACCGTTCGTGCGTCGACGTCTGTCCTGTCGACTGCATCCACGAGGCGGCTCGCATTCTGATCATCGATCCCGAGGAGTGCATCGACTGCGGGGCATGCGAACCGGAGTGTCCCGTCGAGGCGATCTTCCCCGAGGACGCGCTGCCGGAGAAGTGGGAGCCGTTCGTGAAGATCAACTACGCGTACGGCGAGGGCATGCCGGTGGTCGACGAGCTCACCGACAAGTACGCCACCGAGCACAACGTTCAGAACCAACCGCTCGAGTAGCGCGCGCCGACATCGCGTTGAAGGTGTAGAACACGACGCGTGTCGTACGTTTTCCTTTTCAGCAACGTGCGGTGAGAGTGATGCTGTCCGCGTTGCACGTTAGAAAGACAAGTGGTAGGGAATCGTGCACGCAATCTGACCCAGGGAGGTCGTAGATGACCCAGGAGGATTGGAGCGGGTTCGGCCCGGCGAGTGAATCGCCGCAAGCCGCCTCGCCCGCCGAATGGTCGATCGGCGGCCCGGAGGAGTCGGGGCAACTCGAACAGCAAGACGAGACGCCTCGCACGATGCCGGCCCGCACACGCTCCTCGTCGCGCTCGAGCACGAGATCGTCGGGAGCGAAGAAGAAGACAGCGGCGCGCAAGTCGACGGCGAAGAAGTCGACGGCGAAGAAGGCAACCGCGAAGAGAAAGACAGCGGCGAAGCGCACCGCGAAGAAGGCGACGGCCAGGAAGTCGACAGCCAAGAAGGCGACCGCGAAGCGGTCGCCGGCGAAGAAGTCGACGGCCAGGAAGTCGGCCGCCAAGAAGAAGACGGCGGCGAAGCGCACGGCCAAGAAGTCGACGGCGAAGAGGGCGACCGCGAAGCGGTCGACCGCCCGTAAGTCGACGGCCAGGAAGTCGACGGCGAAGCGCTCGACGGCGAAGAAGTCGACGGCGCGGAAGTCCACCGCCCGGAAGTCCACGGCGCGGAAGACGACTGCTCGCAAGACGACCGCCCGCAAGACCGGGGGCGCTCGCAAGCGGCGCTCGTCGAGGTAGGAGTCGGCACCCGCCCGGGCCCTGCGTGCTCGCGGGCCCGGGCGGGCTGCTCCGTCACCTGTACCTCGCTCGTTATCCTCGTCGGCCATGTGGCCGAAGACCCTCGACCACGTCGCCTACTGGGTGACGGAGCGCGATCCGATCGCGGCGTTCCTCGAACGGCATCTCGGCATGCACGTGATCGACAGGCAGGAGAACTTCACCCTGATGGGGAGCGACGCGCGACGCGGCAAGCTCACCCTTTTCGACGCCGAAGGGCCGCGCGAGCAGGGCGTCGTGAAGCACGTCGGGCTCCGTGTGTCTGATCTCGCGTCCGCCCGCCGGGCGCTTCCCGACGGCTCGTCGGACGTCGTCGACGCGGGCGGCGGACTGCTGCTGACGCTCGTCGAAGGCGAGACGGATGTCGAATACGACCTCGACCACGTCGCCCTCTGGTCGGCCGACCCCGAGAAGACCGCGCAGGCGTACGAGCAGTACGGCTTCGTGCGGGTGGCGTCCGACCGCGTGGAGGTCGGCGGCGCATACATCGAGTTCCACCGTCGTGACGTCGGTGCCGTCGAGCGGCCGCTGCTCAACCATCTTGCGGTTTTGGTCGACTCGGCGGACGACGTGATCGCGGACGCCAAGGACCTCGGCATCGAGGTCGAGTCGGTCGTCGACGCCGCGAACACGTATGCCGCGTTCCTCTGGGGTCCCGAGCGCGTTCGCATCGAGTACGTCGAGCACAAGCCGACGTTCTCGCTGCGGTGACCACGCGCATCGCGGTCGCGGGAGCCGGCATGGCCGGCCTCGTGGCGGCCGCGCGACTACGCGAGCTCGCCTGCGAGGCCGTTCTCCGCGAAAAGGGAACGCGGGTCGGCGGCTCGATGCTGCTCTCCTCGTGCGTCGTCTGGCGGCATCGTGACTGGGACGACATGCGGCGCGAGTGCCCGGCCGGCGACGAACGGTTGCAGCGGCTCATCTGGGAGCGGCTCGACGACGCCCTGGCGTGGCTCGAGTCCCGCGGCGCGCCGGTCGTCTGGAGCGAGACGGGCAATCCACGGACGGTCGGCAGGCGATTCGATCCGCGCGGGCTCGTGCACAACCTCTCGGACGGCCTCGACGTGCAGCTCGGCGCGAGCACGCTCGCGGCGGAGGAGCCGACCATCCTCTGCACCGGCGGCTTCGCCGCGTCGTCCGAGCTCGTCGCCCGTTTCGTCGCGCCTGCGGCGCCGTTGCGTCTGCGCGCAAACCTCTGGTCGGAGGGCGACGGCCTGCAACACGCAATGACGCGTGGTGCGGCGCTGACGGGGGGGATGAACGAGTTCTACGGCCGCAACATGCCGGACGCGCCGTGGGACGAAACGGAGCTCGTGTCCCTCTCGCAGCTCTACGCGCGCCACGCCCGTATCTTCGACGTGAACGGCGTCGAGTTCTTCTCGGCCGGTGACGTCTCGTGGTCGGAGACGAACGTCGTGCAGGCGACCGCTCGTCGCCCCGAGGCCAAGGCGTACTACCTGCTGGAGGAGGAGGCGCTCACGCGCCGGGTGCGCGACAGGACGGTCGCCGAGCTCGTCGAGGCGGCACCGGCCGAGGCGCACGTGGCCCCGGCGGAGCTCCCGTTCGACCCGCCTCCCGGCGTAATCGCCGGGATGCGCGTCGTCGCGTCGATCACGCACACCCTCGGCGGCGTACGGGTCGACCAGCGCGCGTGCGTCCTGCGCGAAGACGGCTCCGCGATCGAGGGCCTCTGGGCCGCAGGGGTCGACGCGGGCGGTGTGGCGACGGGCGGCTACGCGAGCGGCCTCGCCCAGGCGCTCGTTCTCGGGCTCGCGGCCGCCGAGGACGCCGCGAACTAGATCCCGACGGAGTACGCGCAGGGCCGAGAGTCGCCCGGGAGCGGCGACGCGCCGACCTTCGTCACGACGAGCGTGCGGCCCTCGGACTCGAACTGGTGCCCGACGGCGGGCGGATCCCCCTGCTCGTCGCGCAGCGTGTAGCCGGTCGGCGACCAGACGAAGAGGACGTGGCCGCCGCCGCCGACGCTGCCGTTCGCGTCGCTCACGGCTGGAGTCTATCTCCGCGTCGCGTACGGAGGCAGTGTCACGGCGACCCGCGTGCCCTCGCCGGGGCTGCTCTCGACGACGATCCGGCCGTGCAACTGCTTCACGCGCTCCTCGATCGCCTCCAGCGAACGCCGCCGACGCTCGGGCTCCGCATCGTCGGTCACCGTCGCTTCGAGCCCCCCGTCGTCCGTGGGGCGCATCGCAATCTCGATGCGCTGCGGCGGGCCGCGGTGGACGGCCTGGTCGAGGAGCTCGCGCACGATCGTGTAGAGGGCGATCTGCGCGGCCTCACCGAGCTGTTCCGCCGCTTCGACGTCGACATCGACGCGCAGCCGGTGCTCGGTCCCGATCTGGGACGCGAGCTCGCGCAACGCCGGTCCGAAGCCCTGGTCACGCAGAACGACCGGCTCGAGCGCGAACGAGAGGTTCCGCAGCTGCCGGATCGTCTCGCGCTGCCGGTCCAACGCCAACCCGAGGACGGAACGCGCGTCGTCGAGCGTGCCGGTCTCGATCGACCGCAGGGCCGCGTCGATCATCAACGCGATGCCTGCGAGGTTCTGAACCGGTCCGTCGTGGAGAAAGAGTGCGATCCGCCTGCGCTCGTCCTGCTCGGCCGCGATCAGCCGCTCGAGCGAGTCGGACTCGGACACCAGACCCCTAATCGATGATCGCTTCGCGGAGTGCGATCGCGACCGCGTGCGTGCGGGTATCGGCTTCGAGCTTCGTGAGGATGTGGCGGACGTGGCTCTTCACGGTCTCCTGTGAGATGAAGAGCCTCTGGGCGACATCGGCGTTCGACATGCCGTCGGCCAGCAGCTGCAGGATCTCCCGCTCCCGCTGCGTGAGCATCTCGCCCTGGTCCTTGCCGGTGAGGAACGCCGGCATCAGCGCGGGATCGACGTATCCGTCTCCGTTCGCCACGCGCTCGATCGCGCGTACGAGAGTCTCGTGCGGCGCTTCCTTGAGGATGTAGCCCTTCGCTCCCGACTCGAGCCCGCGCCCGAGCAGGGAGCGTTCGGAGTACGCGGTGAAGATCAGCACCTTCGTGCCCGGAGCGCGCTCGGCGAGCAGCTTGGTCGCCTCGAGGCCGTCCATGCCCGGCATCCGGACGTCCATGATCACGACGTCCGGTTTACGACGCTCCGCGAGCTCGACCGCCGAGGCACCGTCCGACGCCTCTCCGACGACGCGGATGTGCGGCGCGCGCGACAGCGAGAGGCGAAGGCCCTCGCGCACGACCTCGTGGTCGTCGACGATCAGGGTCGTGATCTCGTCCGCCATGCGGGACGAGTGTACGTTGCGAGCCGGGCGTCCACTAAGAGGTCCTAACTGAATGACGCCTCGAGTCTGCGCCAGCAGATGAGGCAGCAGGCGAGAGCGAGGAAGCTTTCGTGGATGTCGTCGTGGCGGTCGGTGCGCAGGAGCAGTCGGCGGCGGTT
>Ga0209579_10000680_pt1 | contig 31591 bp, 31 predicted proteins | sample Coa_R1_2_FD_187152 | JGI IMG/M metagenome (GOLD analysis project Ga0209579, IMG submission 187152) | Surface soil microbial communities from Centralia Pennsylvania, which are recovering from an underground coalmine fire - Coalmine... | ecosystem: Environmental > Terrestrial > Soil >... | reverse complement strand
ACCTGCCGCACCTGAACGAGCTGCAGGATCGCTTTGCCGTGACCGCGCTGGCCGAGCCGTCGGCGACCGTCCGCGACGCGCTGTGTGCGCGCTTCGGGATCGCTGCGGGCTTCCCCGACTGGCCGGAGATGCTCCTCGACACGGAGCTCGACGCCGTGCTGATCGCGTCCCCTGCGGCGACACACGCCGAGGTCGTGGTCGCGGCGCTCGAGAGCGGGCTGCACGTCTTCTGCGAGAAGCCGCTCGCGATCACGCTGGCGGACATCGACCGGATCGCCGCTGCCCGCGACCGGGCGGGTCGTGTCGTGCAGGTCGGCTACATGAAGCGCCACGATCCTGCTTTTCGCCGTGCCCTCGAGGAGATGCCGGAGTCGGCCGAGCGGCTGCGGTACGTAAACATCGTCGTCAACGACCCCGAGTGGGTGCCGTACTTCCTGCCGGGCGACATCGTGCGCGCGGCCGACGTGCCCGCGGAGGTCGTCGACGCCACGCGACGCGCCGAGAGCGAACAGGTCGAGGAAGCGGTCGGCCGCGGCGATGCCGAAGCGTGCTTCGCGTTCTCGGAGGGCTACCTCGGCTCGCTCGTCCATCACGTGAACATCGTCAACGGGTTCCTCGAGAAGATGGGCGAGCCGCTGCCCGCGCGCGTCGTCGATGCGGCGTGGTGGAACGGCGGGCGCTCCATCGCCGGCTACTGTGAGCTCGCGAACGGCTCACGGTGGGACAGCGCCTGGATCCAGCTGCTCGACACACGTGAGTACCGCGAGTCGATCCAGCTCTTCTTCGACACGTCGCTCCGGTCGCTGACGTTCCCTTCGCCGTGGCTGAGGATGAGCCCGACCGTCTACGAGCGCCAGGACGCCGACGCGTTCGCGAACGCCGTGAGCCGGTTCCGGTCGTTCGAGGAATCGTTCCGGCGTGAGCTGATCCACTTCCACGATTGCTGCGTGAACGGCGTCGAATGCCTGACTCCTCCCGAGCAGGCGCGACTCGACACGGAGCTGCTGACGAAGATGTTCGTCAGCGCAGAGCGTTCGCGTATCTCTGTCACCTGACGGTGTCGGACGTCACACCGCTACGGCGGAACCGCGACTTCATGCTGCTCCAGGCCGGGCAGCTGCTGTCGACCCTCGGGTCGGGCATGTCCGCCGTCGCGTACCCGCTGCTCGCACTGGCCGTGACGCACTCGCCCGCGAAGGCCGGGTACGTCGGCGCCGTGGTGATCGCGCCGCTGCTGCTGCTCGCATTGCCGGCGGGAGTCGCAGCGGACCGCTTCGATCGCAAGCGGCTCATGATCGTCTCGGACGCGGCGGCTGCTGCCGCGCTGGGGACGCTGGCCGGCGCCGTGCTCGCGCACGCGGTGACGCTGTGGCTGATCCTCGCCGTCGCCTTCCTGGACTCGACCTGCGGCGTCCTCTTCCGGGCCGGCTTCACCGGGGCGTTCCGCGCAGTCGTTCCGCTTTCACAGGTGGCGGCGGCCGCAAGCATCTCCCAGGGCCGTGCCGCGACCGTGCGGCTGGCCGCTCCCCCGGTCGGCGGCGCGCTCTTCGGGATCGCGCGATCGCTGCCGTTCCTCGGTGACGCGGTCTCGTACGCCTTCTCGACCGGTTCGCTGCTGTTGATGCGGCCGCGCTTCCAGGAGTCTCTCGAGCGGGACCCGGCACCTCTTCGGCGGCGGCTGACCGAAGGGATCTCGTTCTTCGTGCGAATCCCCTTCCTGCGGACCGCGATGCTGATGATCTCCATCAGCAACTTCACCTTCGCCGGGATGCAGCTCGCGCTGATCGTGCTCGCGAGGCGGCACGGCCTGCCGGCGGCCGCGATCGGCGGGCTGGTTGCGCTCACGGGCGCGACCACGCTGCTCGGCTCGATCGTCTCGCCCGTGCTGCGGCGCACGCTGCCGATGCACCTGATCCTCCTATCGGAGTTCTGGGCCGCGCTGGCCTACGTCGTGTTCATCGGCCGGCCGAACGTGTACGCCCTTGCCGGGGCGATGGCGGCGCAGGCGTTCTGCTTCCCGAACACGGACGCGGCCGCGGCCGCCTACTCGTACGCGCTGATCCCGGACCGGCTGCTCGGCCGGGCGATGGCGGTCTCGAACACACTCCGGGTGCTGGCTGCGCCGCTCGGTCCGCTCGTTGCCGGGCTGATGCTCGGCACGGTCTCGCCGCGGATCACGATCGGCGCGTTGACCGGGGCGACCCTCGCGACCGCGCTCGTCGGGACGTTCAGCACGTCGATCCGCCGCGCGCCGCCGCTCAGTGAGCTGACCCGCTAGGGCAGACCGAGCGCCGCTTTCGCACGCTGCGCCGCGTCGAGGGCCGCGATCGCGTCCTCGACCGTCGCACCCTCGCCGCCTCCTCGGGCGAAGTCCTCGGCCTGGGCGCGAAGAGCGGCGGCGATCGTCTCGTCGCCCGTCGGGGGCGTGACGAAGTCCACGCGTTCCGCGCCGTCGAGCCCGATCACCTCGACCCGGCACGTCTCGCCCGGCGGGTAGCGGCGCGCGAGGACGATCGTTCCGGCGACGCCGCCGTTCGTCGCAACGGACAGAGACACCAGCTCGGGGTCGCCGTCCACCGGCTCGTCCCAGCCGACGGTGCCCGCTGTTCCCGTGACGTGCACGATCTCGTGACCCGTCAGCCAGCGCAGCTGGTCGAGCTCGTGAACGCCCATGTCGACGACGATGCCGCCGCTCGAGCTCGGGTTGCGGAAGCCGCGTGCCGGCGGAACCTCGTCGAGCTGGGCGGACGAGACGAGGACGATCTTGCCGAGCCCGCCGTCGTGCATCCGCCGCCGAAGTTCGCGCAGTGCCGGCACGAACCGGCGCCAGTAGGCGATCTGGAGACGGAGGCCGAGTGATGCGATCCGGCGCGTCTCGTCGACCGTGAGGCCGCACGGCTTCTCGCACAGCACCGGCAGCCCGTAGCCGGCCAGCCGCTCCAGCACCTCGACGTGGAAGCGCGTGGGCGCCGCCACGAGCGCGCCGTCGACCTCGGGCAGGTCGTCGAGCGTCGCGCGCGGCGCGTCGATGCGTGCTGCGGCCTCGTCCACCGGGTCGACGACGCACGCGATCTCGACCGTCGGCGACGACGCGAGTGCGCGCGCGTGGATCGATCCCATCCGCCCCGCGCCGACGAGGGCGAGACGGAAGGTCACCGATCGACCATCGGCACGCGGGGATCCGGCTCGAGTTCGCCCCAGGCCGGCCGGATCCACGCGAGGTCCGGGTCGTCCGCCGCCTGCATCGTCCTCCGGTCGCCGGCGAGGGCGTTGAGGTAATAGAGGTCGTAGCCGTGCGCCGCGGCCGTCGTGTGGTAGCCGTGCGGGACCTGGAGCAGATCGCCGTCGCGCACCGTCTCGGTCAGGTCGAGATCCGACCCGTAGAGGCGCTGCACGGCGAACGCGCCGGGCGGATCGGGACGCGTGCGGAAGTAATAGGTCTCCTCGAGCACAGCCTCGAGCTCGCCGCGCTCCTCGTCGTGCTTGTGGGGCGGATAGCTCGACCAGTTGCCGGCGGGCGTGTATACCTCGACGACGAGGATCCTCTCCGCGGGGAACTCCGGCTTGACGATGTGTGAGATCTGCCGCGTCGCGTTCCCGGAGCCCCGTACCTCGATCTCGACCTCGTCCGGCGGGATCGCGCGCACCTCTCGACGCCTCTCCGCCCGTGCGCAGCAGAGGGCGAGCTCCGCGACGCCGGTCAGCTCGACGCTCGTGTCGCGCGGAAGGTAGAGAGAGCGCGGGAGCGCCTCGAAGACGTGCGCGCGGCCGCCGACGTCCCACTCGCCTCCCTCGGCCTCGACACGGGCATCGCCCGACAGCGGCACGATCACCACCTCGTCGCCACCCGTCTCGAACGACGCGCGCCCGTCGAGGCGGAGCACGCGGAACGAGAGGTAGTGCCAGCCGGCGGTTGCCGGCGTCACCTCGTCCCAGTCGCCGTGTCGGAGCAGAAGCGTCACGACACCTCGACCGACGTGAGCTCCTCGAGGGTCGGCATCGCCTCCGAGCACGCGACGCGTTGGGCGACGTGCGCACCGGCCGCGTTCCCGAGCTGGATGCCCTCGTTCAGTCCGAGCCCGCGCACCAGCGCGTACCCGAGCGCGGCGGCGAACGCGTCACCGGCGCCCAGGCCGTTGACGACCTCGACGACGATCCCCGGCACGTCCACGACCTCACCGTCCGCGTACAGTGCCGCGCCGTCGCCGCCCCGCTTGACGATCAGCGCCGGCGCGAGGGTGAGCAACAGGTCGACACCGCCCGACGCCTCCACCTCGCCGGTGTTGCCGATGACGACGTCGGCGAACGAGCATGCGTGCTGGACGGCGTCGGCGTAGGCCGTCGGGTCGTCCCAGAGCATCGGCCGCCAGTCGAGATCGAAGATGGTCGTGCCCCGGTGCTCGCGCAGGACGAGCTCGGTCGTCTCGCGGCTCGGTGACTGGGCGAGCCCCGTGCCCGTCGCGAAGAGAAGGGGCGCCTGCGCGACCTCGTCGAGCGCGAAGTCGGACGGCTGGATCTGCCAGTCGGGCGCGGTCGGTCGCCGGTAGAACGTCAGGGGGAACCGGTCGGGCGGCCAGATCTCGCAGAACGTCGGAGGCGTGAGCCAGTTCGGGTCGATTGCGAGGAAGCGGGTGTCGATGCCCTCGCTCTCGAGGAAGTCCCGGACGAACTCGCCGTGGCCGTCGTCGCCGACACGCGAGACGATTGCGGTTCGCACGCCGAGGCGCGCGAGCCCGGTCGACACGTTTCCCGCGAAGCCGCCGACGTAGCGCGTGTAGGTGCGCACCGCGCGCAGATGCGTCCGCAGGTCGTTCGGGTAGAGGTCGATGCCGACGCGGCCGACGACGACCGCTTCGATCACGCGAGCGCCTCGTCGACGAACTGCCGGTTCCGCTGGTCACCGGCGCGCACCGTCGGCATGTCGTCGACGGTGACTGCGACGCGGTCCTGCTCGATCACGCCGTAGCCGTCGAGGCTGCGAATCTCGGGAAGGGCGAGGAACTCGCGCAGCGGCACGATGCCGCGGCCGAACTCGCAGAAGATCCCGAGCGGCCACGCCTCGTCCATGTCGAGCTCACCGCGCTGCAGCCGCTCGAAAACGGCGCCGTCCACGTCCTTCAGGTGCACGTGGCGCAGCCGGTCGGCGTGGTCGCGCGCGAGCTGGACCGGGTCGCCGCCGCCGACGATCGTGTGACCGGTGTCGATGCAGAGCCCGATGTCGGTGCGTCCGAGGATCGCCTCGGTCTCGGCCGCCGACTCGATGTGCGTCGCGGCATGCGGATGCAGCGCGACGTCGAGCCCGCGCGAGCGCACGATCTCGGCCGCACGCTGAAGCCGATCCGCCGCCGCGTCCATGGTCGCGGCGTCCCAGGCGGTCGACTGCCGCCGTTCCTCGCTCCCCGCCGCGCGGGCGCGGTCGGGCGTCTCCATGTCCGCGAGCAGGACGATGCCGCCGCCGGTCGCCTCCAGCACCTCGACGGTCTTGTCGAGGGCGCCGAGGTCGTCCTCGAAGCCGGCGGCATCGTCGAGCCGCAGGGGCAGGAACGTCGCGATCAGGTCGACCCCGTGACGGCTCGCCCGGGCGACCGCGGCCTCGCCGTCGGGGGCGAAGTACCCGGGAGGGCCGGTCTCGGTCGCCGTGTAGCCGAGCTCGACGATCGTCTCCAGGAAAGTCTCCGGCGGGATCAGGTCGGGACGGTCGATCGTCATCTCCCAGATGCCCCACGAGACCGGCGCGGTCGCGATGTGGATGCTCATGCGGTCCGTGTCCTCAGCACGAGGCGCCGCGCGCGGCGCACGACCTGCGGCAGCGCGAACGCGAGCCCGAGGAGCGTCAGGGAAGCGCCGAGCAGCATCGTCGCGACGGCGTTCACCTCCGGGGTGATCCCGAACTTCACCTGCGTGTAGATGAAGATCGGCAGCGTGTTGTGACCGCCGATCAGGAAGTACGTGATGATGAACTCGTCGAGCGAGAGCGTGAACGCGAACAGCCCGCCCGCGATGATCGCCGGCAGGATCAGCGGCAACACGATGCGCCGCAGACGCTGGAACGTGTTGGCACCGAGATCGGCGGCCGCGCGTTCGAGCGCGTTGTCGAATCCCTGCAGCCTCGCCGCGACGAGCAGGATGACGAACGGCGTCGTGTAGACCGACTGCCCGATCACCACGGTCCGCAGGCCGAGCTGCCAGTGCAGGGTGCTGACGAAGAGCACCAGCAGGGAGACCCCGATCAGCAGGCCGGGGATCATGATCGGAAGGATGAAGATGATGCGGATGCCCTCCCGGAACGGTAGGCGCGAGCGCACGAGCGGGAACGCGGCCGCCGTGCCGACGACCGTCGAGATCACGGTCACCCACGCCGCGACCTTCAGCGTCGTGACCACCGCGTCGTGCACCTGGTAGTCGCTGAACGCCTGGCGGTACCAGGTGAACGTCCAGCCCGTGATCGGGAACGTGCCGTAGCGGTTCGCGTTGAAGCTGAAGAGCACGAGCAGCACGATCGGCCCGAACAGGAAGACGTAGATCAGGGTTGCGTAGGTGCCGAGCAGCGCACGCGCCACACGGGCGCGCGACGACAGGACCTCTACCTCACGCGCCATACGCCTCCTTCGAGGAGAGCGACTTCCGGAAGATGACGAGCAGCACGAGGATGAAGACGGCCACGAGCAGCGACGCCGCGGCGCCGCGCGTGTACTCCGCCTCCTGGAAGAAGTTGGCGATGAGGTTGCCGATCATCACGCCTCCCGTCCCGCCGACGATCTGCGGCGTCAGGTACTCGCCGAGGATCGGGATGAACACGAAGATCACGGCGGTGGTGACCCCGGGCCTGATCTGCGGCACGAGGATGCGGAAGATCGCCTGCAGGGGCGACGCGCCCAGGTCCATCGCCGCCCGCAGCTGGTTCCAGTCGAAGCGCTCGATCGACGAGTACAGCGTGAGCGCCCCGAACGGGAAGTAGAGATAGACGAGCACGAGGATCACCGCGGGACGGTCGTAGAGAAAGACTCCGAGCGGGTGGTTCGTGATCCCGACCTTCTGCAGCACCCAGTTGAAGACGCCCTTCTCGCCGAGGATCGTCAGCCAGGAGTAGACCCGCAGCAGATAGCTCGACCAGAACGGGACGATCACGAGCACGAGCAGAGGCGTCCGCAACCGCCGCGGCACGTAGCGCGAGAGCCAGTAGGCGAAGGGGAACGCGAGGACGATGGCGAGCACGGTCGCGACGACCGCCACCCAGAGCGTCGCCCACATCGTGCTGACGTAGGCGGTGACGCTGAAGAAGTAGTGATAGTTGTCGAACGTCCAGTGGTGGACGACCGAGTAGTCGATCGTCTCCCAGAACGAGTAACAGACGATGATCCCGAGCGGGACGAGGAAGAACAGTCCCAGCAGGATCATCGCCGGGACGAAGCCGACGTAGGCGGCGAGGCTGTCGCCGATCCGCAGGACGCGGTGCCGGCGCGGCGCCGTGGCGACCGTCGCCGTCATGCCGCTTCCAGCACCACGCTGTCCCCCGCTGCCCATCCGAGGCCGACGGTGTCGCCGACCGCGGGGAGCGCGGACGGATCGTGCAGTGCGACGATCACCGGCGCTTCGGCTGCGCCCGTCTCGACGGCGACGCGCACGTGCTTGCCGAGGAAGGAGGTCTGCACCACCGTTCCGCGGAGGGCGCCGTCCGGGTCGAGGCGGATCGACTCCGGTCGCACCATCAGCGTCGCCTTCCCGCTGCCGGGCGCCGACGGGACACGCGACCCGTCGCCGAGCACGGCGACGCCGGAGTCGACGGCGGCGTCGAAGAAGTTCGAATCGCCGATGAAGTCGGCGACGAACCGCGTCGTCGGCCGGCGGTAGATCTCCTCGGGGCTGCCCAGCTGCTCGATCCGGCCGTCGTTCATCACCGCGATCCGGTCGGCCATCGACATCGCCTCTTCCTGGTCGTGCGTCACGTACACGAACGTCGTGCCGACATCGCGATGGATCTGCGTGAGCTCGATCTGCAGACGCTGCCGAAGCTTCAGGTCGAGGGCGCCGAGCGGCTCGTCGAGCAGGAGCACCGCCGGCCGCTTCACGAGCGCGCGCGCGACCGCGACCCGCTGCTGCTGGCCGCCGGAGAGCTGCGCCGGCATCCGGTCGCCGAAGTCCTCGAGCCCGACGAGGCCGAGCGCTTCCTCGACCCGAGGCGTCGACTCCGACCGTGAGACGCGGTCCATCTTCAGGCCGAAGCGCACGTTCTCGCGGACGTTCATATGCGGAAAGAGGGCGTAGGACTGAAAGACGGTGTTCACGGGCCGCTTGTGCGGCGGGAGCTGGTGGATGCGGCGGCCGCGGATCCAGATCTCGCCCTCGGTCACCGGGACGAAGCCGCCGATCAGGTTCAGCGTCGTCGTCTTGCCGCAGCCGGACGGCCCGAGGAGGCAGAAGAACTCGCCGTCGCGGATCTCGAGCTCGATCCCACGGAGCGCCACCTGGTTGCCGTAGCGTTTGACGACGCCGCGGAGCTCGATGCCGGCTGCCGCCGTCCGAAGAGCAGGAGCTGAGGGCATCGATGCTGTCGTCGTCACGTCGCCTCGGAGGGTCCTGCCGTGGCCGACCGTACCATCATGCGGACATGCTGTCTAGGATGCGGAACATGAGCGACAGGGCGGTGGAGACGGCGCGCCGCGTCGAGCGGAAGGAGCAGGTTCGCGACAACCCGATCCGGGCGCTGGCCAAGGCCGTCCACCTGCTCGAGCAGCTCGCGGACGCGCGCGAGGCGACGCCGCGGCGGCTCGCCGAGCTGCTGGACGAGCCGCGTACGACGACGTATCGACTGCTCCGCAGCCTCGAGGCGCTCGACCTCGTCGAGCCCGGCTCGCAGCCCGGCTCCTATCGGCTCGGCTGGAAGCTGATGCGGCTCGGCGCCGCGGTCGTCGAGCGGCTGGACGAGCGGCAGGCCGCGCTTCCCGTCATGGAGCGGATCCACGAGCGCGTGGGAGAGACGGTGTTCCTCCTCGTGCGCCGCGGCAACGACGCGGTGTGCATCGAGCGGCTCGAGGGGCTGCGCGTGCAGTCGCTGGCGCTTCGGCTCGGCGGGTCGCTGCCCCTCCACGTCGGCGCGGGGCCGCGTGCGCTGCTGGCGTGGGAGCCGCGGGCGGCGTGGGACGAGTACGCCCGGTCGGTGAAGCTGGCGCCGCTCACGGACCGTACGCCGGTCACCAAGGCGGCGCTGGTTCGCGAGCTCGAGGAAACGCTCGCGCAGGGGTACGCGGTCAGCGACGAGGACGTGACTCCCGGCATCGCGTCGCTCGGCGCCCCGATCTTCGACTACACCGGCAACGTCCGCGCGGCGCTGTCGATCGGCGGCATGAAGTCGCTCGTCCTCGGCGAGGACCGGGACACGTTCGTCGAGCTGGTCGTGCAGGGCGCGCGCGAGATCTCCGCCGCGCTCGGCCAAGCCTAGAGCGTCGGGTCGAGCACGACCTTCATCGCGCCGTCGCGTTGCGCGATCTCGATCGCCTCGCGTGCGTCCTCGAGCGGGAGGCGGTGTGTCACGATGCGTTCGAGCGGCAGGCGGTCCCGGTTGCGCGCGAGCAGCTCGAGTGACGGCGCATACGACGTCGCGCGCTCGCCGCCGACGCCGATCACGGTGACGTTCGTCACGCAGATGTCGCGGTTCGGGTTCACCTCCACCGGTCCGAGGTCGACGAACGCACCCGACTCGACGACCACGCCGCCGACGCGCACCATGCGCAGGGAGGTCGCAAAGGTCTCCGGTACGCCGCTGCAGTCGTGGACGACGTCGGCTCCGCGGACGGTGTGCTCCCTGACTCGCGCGACGAGCTCCGCCTCGGTGAGCTCGGAAGCGTTCAGCGTCAGCGTCGCACCGAGCGCCGCCGCGGTCTCGAGACGCGTTGCCAGCCGATCGATCGCGACGAGCTTGCCGCATCCCAGCAGCCGCGACTTGAGAAGGTGGCAGAGGCCGAGCGGGCCGACGCCGTAGACCACGACGCTCTCGGCGGCGTCGACGTTCAGCACGCGCCGGGCAGCCTCGACGCCGTGCGTCACCGCCATCGGCTCCGTCAGCACCGCGAGCTCGTCCGGCAGCTCCTCCGGGACGCGAAAGATCGGCGTGCCCGGCAGCAGGTACATCAGCTCCGACCAGCCGCCGAACAGAGACGGAGGCCGTGAGGCGTCGAGCGAGTTCCCGTAGTCCTCGAGATGCTCGCACAAGTAGTACGGCTGGTCGTTGCGGCACCACCAGCACCGCCCGCACGGCACGTTCGCGCCGGGAACGACACGATCACCCGGTCGAAGCGCGGTTCCGTCGTCCGCAAGCACGTCGCCGCCGACGGCTTCCACGACGCCCACGTTCTCGTGGCCGCAGATGAGCGGATACGCGAGCCGTCGCTCGTGTGCCGTGCCCGCGTACTGCACCGTCTCGCCGCGGAAGGTGTGCTTGTCGGTGCCGCAGATGCCCGAGAGCCGGACCCGCAGCAAGACGGCGCCCGGCTCGGGCTCGGGAACCGGAAAGCGCTGCACCTCGAGCTCGCCCGGCGCGGTCATCACCGCCGCCCGGACGGTGGTCAGTGCGTCACCTCGCCGACCCGCACCCACCGCCGCTCGGCGGCCGCTCTCTCCATCGCCTCGCACACTGCCTGCACGCGCGCACCCTGCTCGAGATCCGGTTCCCACGGCCCGTCCGGCCAGCGCTCGAGCAGGTCGGCCGCCTGGTTGACGAAGCTCGTCCCGTAGCCCACCCCTTGGCCGATCGGCCACCACGACGCCGCGTAGGGATGCTCCGGGTGCTCGGCGCGGATGCGCCGGAGGCCGTACAGCCGGGAGCTCTCGGTCGCGTCGCCGTACCACAGCTCGTTGAGGTTCGAGTAGTCGAAGCGGAGGGTCCCACGCGTCCCGTTCACCTCGACGACGAAGTCGCACGGGCGACGCGCGCAGACACGACTCATCTCGAAGGTGCCGCGCGCGCCGCCGGTGAACGTCGCGAGGCATGACGACGACTCGTCGACGTCCACGCGCCGGCCGCTGCGCTCCCTCGTGAACGTCGCGGACTGCGCCGCGACCTCGTCGATGTCGCCGACGACCCAGAGGGCGAGGTCGATCAGGTGGGCGCCGAGGTCCGCGATCGACGACGCCCCCATCGCCCGCTCGAACCGCCAGTCGAAGGGGACGGCCGGGTCGAAGAACTCGTCGGACTGCCATGCGGCGCGCCAGAGCATGACCTCGCCGACTGCTCCCTCGTCGACCATCCGCTTCAGCAGCGCGATCGCGGGGAGACGGCGGTAGTTGAAGCCGACGGCGTTGAGCACCCCGGCCGCGTGAACCGAGTCGGCCGCGGCGCGGGCCGCGCGGTAGTCCGCGGCCAGCGGCTTCTCGCAGAGCACGGCCTTCCCGGCCGCGGCCGCGGCGGCCACGATCTCCGCGTGCGTACCCGGCGGCGTGCAGACGTCGACGAGATCGACGTCGTCCCGTGAGACGAGCTCGTCCCAGTCCGTCGTGGACTCCGGGATGCCGTAGCGCTCTGCGGCCGCCGCCACCGCGGCGGCATTCCGGCCGCTGATCGCGCGCACCCGCGGCCTGACCGGAAGGTCACGGACTCTCGGCGCGATCTCGTAGCCGTACGCGTGCGCGCGACCCATCAGGCCGTAGCCGACGATGCCGATCCCGATCTCGTCCACGCGCTGACCATAACCGCCGGCTCAGTGATGTACGTCCCGTGCGAATCCCCAACGCCCGATGCCGCCTGCTTGCGGACACATCCGAAGCCGGTGCGTTTCCGAAAGAGGTGTGTTTCCGGCGGCTCGCCAGCGGGCGGGTCATCGGTTGGCGGGCGTGCGAAAATCCGCCCATGGGACTCAGTGATCTCTGGAGGCGCTGGACGAAGGGCGAGGACGCGCGCGCAATCGAACGCGCCGAGCAGGAGTCGGCGATGACGGCGTCCGAGCGCGACGTCGACCGTGAGGACTTCGAAGCGCGCAAGGACGACACCGCCGCCCGGTCGAGCTGGGCGGGGGTCGATGCCTCAGAAACCGCCGCCGAAGATCTCGACGCCTAACCGGACGAGCGGGACGACCGCGAACGGCTGCGCGTGCTGCTGCTGCTGCTGCGGCGCTGCGCACGTGCCTGGCGGCGCTGCTGCTGGCGTGAGCTGATCGAGCCGCTGCTCGACGAGCTTCGCGATCGGCTCCCGTTCGAGTCGGCCTGACCCTGGTCGCCTTCCCGGTAGTCGATGCCCTTCGCGTCCTTGAACTCGACGTACGCCTTGAACCGCGCGAGATCCGACTGGACGGCGCGCTTCACGAAGCGCATCCCGGACGCCATCTTCTCGATCATTCCGTTCGGCTCGAACTCCATCTCGACCATGACGCGGGTGAGGTTGTCGCCGAGCTTGTGGAAGCTGACGATCCCCTTGTGCGACATGCCGGAGGTGGTCTTCCAGGCGATCCGGTCGTTCTTCCGCCGTTCGGTGATCTGGCCCTCCCACTGGCGACGGCTGAACCAGATCTTCTCCTCCCAGCGGACCTTGTCGCGCCCCTCGCGCTCGACGCTCAGCACACGGTGCATGAACTTCGGATACTGGTCGAACTTGACCCAGGCGTCGTAGGCCTGGTCGAGCGGGACGGCGACGTCCGTCCAGCGCTGAATCGGCAGTCGGCGCGTCTTCTTGCCGCCGCCTCCACCGTCCCCGTTTCCGCCGCCGAAAGCCTTCGAGAGCATCTTCCCGGCCAGTCCACCGCCGCCGAGGCTCTGCTTTGCGCCTTCTGCTGCCTTGCGTCCGAGCTCCGCGACCTCGGCCTGGCCCTTGCCTTCAACGCTGCTGCTCAGCCCGCGGATCATGTCTGGGCCCTTCGCGGCGGCCACCGCGCCGGCGACGCTCATCACAGCAGGGAGCACGAGCTCCTTGCTGCCGAGCGACGACAGCTTGCCGTCACCGATTTCTTCTTTGATCTGCTCGAACACACCGTTGCCGTTCCCGGCCATTTCAAGCCTCCTTCGAGTCCGCTCCAATAAGAACGCACAGCGGCCGAGTTGGGTTTCTCCCCGACCCAGGGAAGGAGGAGAATGTCTCCGTGAGCTTGTGGGAGGAGCGGGCCGCCCGGAACGAGGCGCTGTTCCGCGAGGTGAACGAGGAGGTCGAGCGGCTCACCGAGCGGTTGCGCAGCGGCGCGGACGGCGCCGACTTCGTCTGTGAATGCAGCCGCGCCGAGTGCACCGAGTGGCTGCATGTGCCGCTCGCCCTCTACGAGTCGGTTCGGGCCGCTCCGCGCAGGTTCCTGCTCGTGGCGGGGCACGAGCGATCAGAGTTCGAGCGCCTCGTCGCAAGCGGCGACGGATACGTGATCGTGGAGAAGGAGGGACGGCCGGCCGGGTTGCCGACCGCACCGACCCGCGCAGCTGAGCTCAGCCCTGCAGGGAGTCGAGCTTTCGCCGGGCCTGCGCCACCGCCTTCTCCGCGCGGCCGACCTCTTTTCGGGCCGCGGCGAGCTGCTCACGCGCCTCGAGCTCGGCCGTGCGCGCTCGTGTCAGGGTCGCAGTCGCCTCGCGGAGCTTCGCGCGCGCGGCGCGATCGTCCGGCTTGCGGGCGGCCGTCTTCTTCGGCTTCGGCTTCTTCGCGGCGCCCTGCGCGACGTGCGCGAGCAGCGTCCCGAGTCCCTGCGGCTCGAGCGCGCGTTCGAGCCGGCCGGCGAGGAGCGCTTGCGCAGCGTCTTCGTCGACGGCCGCCGCCTGGAGGCTCTGGCGGACCGCCTCGCCTCCCGAGCGGGTGGCGCGCTCCAGGCTCTCGCGCTCACGCCTCGTCGCCGCCGCGGTGTCGCCCTTCCCGGCGAGCTGTGCGTCGCGCATCGCAGCCGCCGCTTCGAGGTAGTCCTCCACCTCGGCGCGGTGATCGCGCACGAGCCGGTTCACCGCGGCGGCGGCGGCGTTCGGCTTCCGCAGCGCCTTGACGCGATCGGCTTCGACCCGCCTGCCGGCTTTCCGCAGGTCGGCTGAGGCGCCGTCACGGGCGCGCGTGAACTCGGCCGGGGGCAGCCGATACAGCTCGTCGATGATCGTTTCGACGTCCATGGACGAAGAGCGTAGGGCCTCGCCTGTTCATTTTCGCCGCCCGGCGAAGCCCTACGCCCCACAGTCTCAGGGGGAAGAGACCGTGCGACGGCCGCGCGCGGACTCTACGGGCTTCGGCGGCCGAAGTCCACGGATTTGACCGGCCGCGGCGTCCTGTTGAGACTGACCGGCATGAGATACGAGATCAAAGGTGACACCACGCCGATCCTGGAGGTCGATCTTGCTCCGGGCGACGAGGTGATCGCAGAGTCCGGCGAGCTCGCGTGGATGCGCGGGCCCGTCCAGCTGAAGACGGGAAAGGGAATCGGCCAGACCAAGGGCGGCTTCATGGGCGCTGCCAAGCGCGCGCTCGCCGGCGGGACGTTCTTCATGACGAGCTACACCGTCGCGGAAGGCAGCGGCGCCGTGACGTTCGCAGCGAAGGCTCCCGGCGAGATCCGCGAGGTGCAGCTCGGGGACGGCCGCGAGTACGTGGTTCACCGGCACGGCTTCATCTGCTGCGAGCCGGGTGTCGAGCTGAACGTCCACATGCAGCAGAAGCTGGGCGCCGGCATCTTCGGCGGCGCGGGGTTCATCCTCCAGCGTCTGTCCGGGCGCGGCGTCGCGTTCGTCGAGATGCACGGTGACGTCGTCGAGTGCGATCTCGCAGCCGGCGATCTGCTGCGCGTCCACCCGGGGCACGTCGCGCTGTTCGAGACCGCGGTCTCCCTCGAGCTGACGACCGTGCCGGGTATCCGCAACAAGCTGTTCGGCGGCGACGGGCTGTTCCTTGCGGCGCTTCGCGGGCCGGGCAAGGTGTGGTTGCAGTCGATCACCCTGCCGGCGCTCGCCCACGCCCTCCAGCCGTACATCGTCACGGAGACTGCAGCGGAAGGAGGTGCGCTCGCAGGCGCAGCCGGACTACTCGGCACCCTCGCCCGGAACACCTAGAGTCGAGCAGCGGTGCGTGCGAGCTCGAGCGCGCCGATCACCCCCGCGCGGTCGCCGAGCGCCGGCGGGACGATGTAGTCGTCGATCGACGCCGACAGCTCGACCGCGTCGAAGTAGCCGGCCGCGAGGCCGGCCGCCCGCGCGCGCACGAGCGCGAGCAGGTTCGGCCGCTTCATCACGCCGCCGCCGACGATGACGCGTTGCGGTGACAGCACCGCGATCACGTTCATCAGCCCGTGGGCGAGGTAGCCGGCTTCGAGCTCCCACGCCGACTCGTCGTCGAGCTCCTCCGGTGGCCGCGACCAGCGCGCGCGGATCGCGCCGCCCGACGCGAGCCCTTCGAAGCAGTCGCCGTGGTACGGGCAGGCGCCCGCGAACGGATCGCGTTTCCGGTCGTGTGGGATCCGTATGTGGCCGACCTCCGGGTGAAGTAGGCCGTGCATGAGCTGTCCGTTCGCCATGCCGCCGCCGCCGATGCCCGTGCCGACGGTGACGTAGCAGAACGTCTCGAGCCCGACCGCGGCTCCCCACCTGTGCTCTCCGAGAGCGGCGGCGTTGACGTCGGTGTCGAACGCGATCGGGACGTCGAGAGCCGCTTTCAGGGTGCCGACGACGTCGGTGTTCGCCCAGCCCGGCTTCGGCGTCGTCGTGATCGAGCCGCGGGCGAGATCGACCGGTCCGAAGGATCCGACCCCGAGCGCCTCGAGCCCGCCCTGACGTGAGAAGAACGCCGCCGCGGCCTCCAGTGTCTCGGCCGGCGTCGTGGTCGGGATGGTGGCGACCTCGCGGAGGGCGTCGGGCCCGTCCCCGATCGCGCACACCCACTTCGTCCCGCCCGCTTCGATTCCGCCGTACGTCACCCGCCGGTGACGCTAACCGGCGCGGGATGCACCCGCCGTCTCAGGTGCCCGCGAGGTTCTCGACGCGGTAGTAGATGCCCGGCTCGCTCTCGACCCAGCCGTCGCCGATCAGGTTCGCGAACGTCTCCAGCTCGATCTCGGCCGGCGTCTTCTTTCTGACGCGCTGCGTCGGCAGCACGACGGGTGCGACTCCGCTGCTTTCGGCCGCAGGGATCGGCTGACCGTTGGGCTTGGCCGCAGACATCTGACTGAGTCTGAGCAGATTCCCGGACGGGCGCGCCGGTCGATGGTCCTGCTCGCAGGTAGACGTAGGGCAGGGACCGTCACGGCTCATCGCCTTTTCATGCGGCGCGCAGTACCCTCGCGTCCGGTGGTGACCTACAACCGACTGCGGCCCGCTCCACGCAGGTGGCGCCGCCGACGACTGTTCGGGCTCGCATTTCTCGTCCTGTTGTCTCCGGCGATCTACTCGTACACGACGACGATGATGAAGCCGTCGAGCCTGCCCCTATGGCCGCGGAGTGTGGAGTGGCTCCGGCAGCATCACGGCAACTGGCTCGTCGACGAGGTCGAGCACTACTACTACACCTGGAAGGCGCCGTCGAAGGGCGGCCCGCAGCTGACGACCTTGCCCTCCGTCGGCATTGCGCCGGTTGCAACCTCCGAGCTCCGCAGCGTGAAACGGCGACGTCGCGTCGCTGCGTGGCCACCGCGCATCCGGCCGGTGTTCGCCCACCCACTTCAGGGTGAGGGAATCTGGGAGCAGACCGGCCCGCTGGTTCGCGGCCGTCCGCCGATGCTCGTCACGACGTTCCGCACCGAGCTCGACTATCCGCGCATCGTCGCGTACGTCGCCTGGTTCGATCACACGCGAACCTCGGTGGCGTATTACCCCGGTCGCTACGAGCCCCCGAGCGCGTCCATCCGCGGCCCGATGGAGGTGCCGCCCGGGGAGCGGTGGCGCCTGCTTGCGACGTTCAACAGCGGATTCATCTACAGGGACGGTCAGAACGGCTCGTCGATCGACGGAAGGATGTACGAACCGTTGAAGCAGGGCCTCGCGACGCTGATCGCGTACCGCGACGGTCGCGTCGACATCAAGTCATGGACGGGCGGCACGGTAGCCGGGCCGGAGATCGCGTTCGCCCGGCAGAGCCTGCCGCTGATCGTCGACAACGGCCGTCTCAACCCCGCGCTGAACGACAGCTCGCAGTGGGGCTTCACCCTCGGCAACGCGGTCCGCGTGTGGCGGACCGGCGCCGGAATCGACCGCCGCGGCAACCTCATCTACGCCGCCGCGGACTATCAGACGGTCACCACCCTGGCCCAGATCCTGCAGCGCGCGGGTGCCGTCCGGGCGATGCAGCTCGACATCAACCCCGAGTGGCCGACCCTGATCTCCTACGTGCACCACGACGGCCTGCAGCCGACGAAGATCGTGCCGAACTACCAGCAACCGGCCACCCGGTACCTGGTGCCCGACGACCGCGACTTCTTCGCGATCTACAGGCGCGTGCCGGGGCCGGTCACGGTGCCTTTCAAGTAGGGCTAGATCACGCCGTAGGTCCGGAACGCCTCGCTGACCGGCATTCCCTCGGCCAGGTGGACGCGGACCAGGTTCTCTCCGTCGACTTTTTCCTCGGCGAGCGCGATGATCTCCTCGCCGACTCCCGATGGGACGACGACGACACCGTCGTGGTCGCCCAGGACGAGGTCGCCGGGCGACACCCGGACTCCGCCGCAGGTGATCTCCACGTCGAATGCATCGACGTCGATTCGCCCGAGTGAGTCGGCGCAGTGGATGCCGGCTGCGAACGTGGGGAAGTCCATCTCGATCAGCGCGAGGGTATCCCGCGTGTACGCGTCCGCCACGACACCTCGCGCTCCGCGGAAACGCGATGCCGTGGCGAGCAGCTCGCCCCAGTACGAGCCGCGGCACGTCGACACGACGATGACGTCGCCGGGCTCGAGCGCATCGACGGAGGCGAGCTCGTTGCGGTACCAGTCGTCGCGAGACGCAGGCACTTCGTCGACCTCGATGCAATGCACGGTCGCGGCGAATCCCGCCACCCGCATGCCGGGTGTGAGCGGCCGTATGTGGTGGGCGAGCACCTGGTCGCGCAGTCCGCGCTTGTCGAGGCAGTCGGCGACCACCGCCGGATAGAGGCGTGAAAGGCGTTCGATCAGGGTCAGGTCACGGGCCATGGAGTGACCGCTCCTCTCGTGACGGCGTTGTCTGCGATGCTCGCGCGATGAGCGGACGGCGCAGCGATCGCTGGTTCGGGGGGCAGGATCTCGCCGGGTTCATCCATCGTTCGTCGGTGCGCGCGGAGGGAGTTTCGCGCGATTCGTTGCTCGGCGGCCCGGTGGTCGGAATCTGCAACTCGTGGTCCGAGCTCGTCCATTGCAATCTCCACCTGCGCGGGCTTGCAGCCGCGGTGAAGCGTGGTGTGGTGGGCGCGGGGGGAGTCCCGCTCGAGTTTCCGACGATCTCCCTCGGCGAGAACCTGATGAAGCCGACGGCGATGCTCTACCGGAACCTGATGTCGATGGACGTCGAGGAGTCGATCCGGTCCTACCCGCTCGACGCCGTCGTCTTGATCGGCGGTTGCGACAAGACGGTCCCGGCCCAGTTGATGGGAGCCGCGAGTGCCAACGTGCCGGCGATCGTCCTCACCGGAGGCCCCTCGCGCCCTGCGGTCTTCCGCGGTCGCGAGCTCGGCGCCGGAACGGATCTCTGGCACTACGTGGACGAGTTGCGCGCCGGACGAATGACGGAGGCGGAATTCCAAGAGCTCGAGCGTGCGTCCTCGACGGGCATCGGTCACTGCAACGAGATGGGGACGGCGTCGACGATGGCGGCCGTGGTCGAGGCGCTCGGGATGAGTCTCCCGGGGACCGCCACGATTCCTGCTCCCGACCCCGCCCGGGTGCGGGCCGCCGAGGCGACCGGGGTCCGGGCGGTCGCGCTCGCGGAGGAGGGGCTCGCTCCCTCGCGGATCCTCCGGCCGGAGGCGTTCGACAACGCGATCACGACGTTGATGGCGATCGGCGGCGGAACGAACGCTGTGGTCCACCTGCTTGCAATCGCGGGCCGTGCCGGAGTCGACCTCACACTCGACCGCTTCCACGAGATCTCGCGGCGAACGCCGATGCTGGCCAACGTTCGACCGGCCGGCGAGCATCTCGTCGAGCAGCTGCACCAGGCGGGCGGGATTCCGGCCGTGCTGCACGAGCTCGGCGACCTCGTGCGCGGCGATGCGATGACGGTCACCGGCCGTCCGCTCCGCGAAGCGCTCTCGTCCGCGCGCGTGCACGACAGGTCGGTCATCGCGTCGCGTGCTGCGCCGTTGCAGCAGGAGGGCGGGATCGCAGTCCTTCGAGGCAGCCTCGCGCCGGACGGAGCGCTGATCAAGCGCAGTGCCGCGAGCCCCGAGCTGCTGCGGCATCGCGGCCGAGCGGTCGTCTTCGAGGACGTCCACGAGGTGGCGGACCGGATCGACGACCCTCGGCTGGACATCGACCGGGACAGCGTGCTGGTGCTCCGAAACGCCGGGCCTCGCGGCGGCCCCGGCATGCCCGAGTGGGGCCAGCTCCCCATCCCCAAGCGGTTGCTCGAGCGCGGTGTGACCGACATGGTCCGCGTCTCCGACGCGCGGATGAGCGGCACTGCGTTCGGCACGGTCGTCTTGCACGTCGCCCCCGAGTCGGCGGTCGGCGGGCCTCTCCGGGCCGTGCGCACGGGCGATCCGATCGCCCTCGACGTCGAGGAACAGCGACTCGATCTCGACATTCCCGCCGCGGAGATCGACAGGCGACTCGTCGAGCTCGGCCCTGCGGAGCCGGTCTTCCGGCGCGGGTACGGCGCGCTCTACCTGGAGCACGTGCTGCAGGCGAACGAGGGATGCGACTTCGACTTCTTGCGCGGCCGCTCGGAGGAGGATGCGACGGAGCCGTTGGGGCTTCTGAGCGGCTGGGTCGGCGGTTGGTAGACCGTCATGCGGCGTAGCGACCCTCGCCGCTCTCGGCGTCGAAGACGTAGATCCGCTCGACGTCGACCGAGAGCTCGAGCGGCCGGCCCTCGGCGGCGCCGGTGGCCCGCGCCACGCGTGCGACGAACGGGCTCCGGTCGCGGGCACCGGTCGTCTGCACGGGCTCGTCGTCCGCCGTGTGCGCCTCGGCGACCTCGGCCCGCCGCACGGGCGGGACTCCGAGACCGAAGTGGACGTACACCTCTGCGCCCATGTCCTCACGGATCTCGGGTACGACCGTGAGCGTCGTCTCGGGCATCGCCGGCGCGGCGAGCGCGGCGTCCTCGAAGTCTTCGGGGCGGATGCCGATGATGGCGCGCCCCGGTCGCGCGCGGAGCGCCGCCGAGAGACGCAGCCGATGCTCGCCGAACGTCGCCACGAGCCCGCCGTCCACGGCGGAGATCTCCGCGTCGATCAGGTTCATCGCCGGCGAGCCGATGAACTCCGCGACGAAGAGGTTGGCCGGCCGGTCGTAGATCCGCTGCGGTCGATCGACCTGCTGCAGGACCCCGTGGCGCATCACCGCGACACGGTCACCCATCGTCATCGCTTCGGTCTGGTCGTGGGTGACATAGATCGTCGTCACCCCCAGATCGCGCTGGATGCGCTGGATCTCGGCGCGCATCTCGACGCGCAGCTTCGCGTCGAGGTTCGACAACGGCTCGTCCATCAGGAACGCCTGCGGCTCGCGCACGACGGCTCGTCCCATCGCGACGCGCTGGCGCTGGCCGCCGGACAGGGTGCGCGGCTTTCTGAGGAGCATCTCGGTGAGGCCGAGCGTGGCGGCAGCCTCGCGTACGCGCTGGTCGATCTCCGGCTTCGGGAGGCGGCGTTGCCGAAGCCCGAACGCCATGTTGTCGTAGACGTTCATGTGCGGGTAGAGCGCGTAGTTCTGGAACACCATCGCGATGTCGCGCTGCTTCGGCAGCAGGTCGTTGACCACCCTGCCGCCGATTCGAACCTCGCCGCCGGTGATCTCCTCGAGCCCTGCGACCATCCGCAGGACGCTGGTCTTCCCGCATCCCGACGGGCCGACGAAGACCATGAACTCGCCGTCGCCGATCTCGAGGTCGAGTTGGGAGACCGCTCTCGTGCCGTCCGGGTAGATCTTCTCGAGCGAAGCGAGCGCGATCTCAGCCACCGTTCACCTCGAGCATCACCTTGCCGCGCGCGCCGCTCGGAGCAGACAGCTCGTCGAACGCGCGCCTGTAGTCGTCGAGAGGGAAGACGTGCGTGATCAGCCGTCCCGGCTGCACCGTCGCGCTGTTGAAGAGCTCGACCACGCGGGCCCACGCAGCCGAGGTGTAGCCGAAGCTGCCGTGGAGGCTGAGGTCGTTGTTGACGAGCAGGTCGCCCTGCACGCTCAATGCGGCAGTCGTCGGCGGCAGCCCGAGCGTGAGCGCCTGGCCGCCCCGTCGGAGCGATCGCAACGCCGTCCCGACCGCGTCGACAGAGCCGGCCGCCTCGATCGCGACGTCGAAGAGCCCGTTCGGCCCGCCGGTGGAGAAGGAGTCGGCGCCGAGCTCGAGCGCGAGTGCGGACTGTTCGGTGCGTCGCCCCGCAACGGCGATCTCTCCGGGCGACCAGAGCGCCGCGAGCATCACTGCGAGCAATGCGATCGTGCCGTCGCCCACGACGAGGATGCGGAGCCCAGGCTGGAGGCGAAGCTTCCCGAAGCCCGTCAAGACGACGGCGGTGGGCTCGGTCAGGGCTGCGTCGCGCAGGCCGACGGCGTCGTTCAGGCGGTGGACGACACGCGCCGGCACGACGATTTCGTCGGCGGCACCTCCGCGACGCGTGAACCCGACCTCGTCGTACGTGTCGCACACGTTCGTCGAGCCGGCGCGGCAGGCCGAGCAGTGTCCGCACGGGATGATCCCTTCGGCGACACAGCGCATGCCCGGCTCGAGCGCCGTCACACGCGCCCCGACGGCCGCGACGACCCCCGACCACTCGTGGCCCAGCACGAGCGGGTACCGGGTGAAGGCCGGATCGACATCGCCGGCGAGCAGTTCCAGATCGGTGCCGCACAGGCCGCAATACGCCGGACGGAGCAGGACCTCGTCGGGGGCGGGCTCGAGCGGGGGAAGAGTCTCGACGCCGATCTCGCCCGGGCGTTCGACGAGCAGGCCCCGACGGCTCACGTCGGCGCCCCGAGGAGCGCGGAGACTCGGGCTGCGTGCTCGCCCACCTTGGCGCCGAGCAACGCGACTTGCCACGACGGCAGATCGCGCTTGATCCCGGTCACGCTGATCGCGCCGACACAGTGCGTGGTGTGATCGCGAACCGCGGCACCGACGCAGAAGACGCCCTCGACGTCCTCCTCGTCGTCCAACGCGTAGCCGCGCTGCGCGACCGCGTCGAGCTCCGCGAACAGTGTCTCCTCGTCGCTGATCGTGTGCGGGGTCTTCCGCGGCATCCCTGCGGCGGCGAGGATCGCGCGCGCCGCATTGCGGTCGAGCGAGGCCAGCATCGCCTTCCCGACCGCGGACGAGTGCAGGTGCTCTCGCTTGCCGAGGTTCGCGGCGAACCGCACCGAGCTGCTGGGCGCGTCGACGCGTGCGATCACCACCGCGAACGGCTCGTCGAGCACCGCGACGCGCGCCGCCAGCTGCGTCTCGTGCGCCAGGTCATGCAGGACGGGCAGGGCGACGTCGCGAAGCGCGATCTGGGAGACGACCACGTCTCCGAGCCGCGCGAGAGCCATGCCGAGCCGGTACCGGCGCGTCAGTCCCATGCCCGTGTCGGCGACGAAACCACCGCCGAGCAGCGTCTGGAGAATCGCGTAGGCGGTGCTCTTGGAGACGCCGATCGACTTCGCCAGGCCGGTGAGCGTGGAGCCCTCCGGGCCGGCCGCCCCGAGTACCTCGAGCAGCTGGAAGGCGCGCTCGACACTCTGGACGCGATAGCGTTCCTCCAGCTGCCCGTCTGCCGGCTGGACCGCCTGTTCTGTCATGACGAACACCGGTCGATGCGTCGAACATACGACGCGAAGCCCGGGCTTGTCCAGCCCATTGACAGTGACGACCTCGGCATGCGAGTGTCGTCCAATCGAAACAATGTTCGGCATCACCGAACCCTCGTTGGTCGATTCGCAGGCAGCGGAGGTCGAGCACAAGCTTGCCGCGCTGCGCGGGCTCATGGCCGACCAGGAGCTCCCGGCAGTCGTCCTGCGTGGAACGGATGCGGTCGCCTGGGTGACCGGCGGCCTCACCAGCCGCATCGAGAGCGGCAATCCGGCGAGCGCAATGTGGGTCGTCGTCACCCCGGCGACCGCACACGCCGTCACGACGAACGTCGAGCTGCCGAGGCTCGTTGCAGAGGGAGGCCTTCGCGGCTTCGAGTTGCACGGGGTCGAGTGGTTCGTCTCGGACGGCTTCGAGAATCTCGCCGAGGAACTGTCCGGTGCCGGCGCGCCTCAGATCGCCGGGCTCGGCGTCGACATCGAGGACGAGTTGGTCGAGTTGCGGCTTCGGCTCCTGCCGGTCGAGCAAGCGCGGCTCGCCGCGCTCGCGGCAGATGCGACCTCCGCTCTGGAGGCGGCGGTACGTCGGTGGACCCCCGGCGAGCGTGACGTCGAGGTGCAGGCGCGCGTGGCGGCAGGCCTCGAACAGGTCGGTGCCTTCGGCGCCTGCCTCATCGTCGGCGGCGACGACCGCGTCGAGCGCTTTCGCCACCCACTCGCCGCCGGCGTGCCGGTTCATCGCCTGGTGATGGCCGTTGTCGTCGCGGAGCGGCAAGGCCTTCACGTCGCGGCGACGAGGTTCGCCAGCGACGGCGCCCTGCCGCAGTCGGTCCGCGAGTCGAGACGTCGCGCCGCGGAGGTCGAACGCGCCGTGCTGGATGCATCGACGCCTCCCGCGACCTACGGCGAGGCCTTGCTCGCGCTCGCCGACGCATACGCGGCCGTCGGGCGGGAAGGCGAGTGGCGCGATCACTATCAAGGCGGTCCGATCGGCTATCGCCAGCGCGAGTTCGAGATCGTCCCGTCGCAGGTCGACAGTCGCTGGTTCCCGACGCCGATCTCGGTCGGCACCGCCCTCGCCTGGAACCCGAGCATCGCGGGCGGCGGAAAGTGCGAGGACACGTACCTGGTCGAGGCCGGCGGGCTTCGGCGCGTCACCGCCGGCGACGACTGGCCGCTGGACGGCGATCGTCCCGCCGTGCTCGACATCGGCGGTGGAGGTGCCGCGTGAAGGCGGATGACGGAATCCGTCGCCTGCTTCCGGACGACGCGGGTACGCGCGCGTTCCCGGACGGCGCCGACTTCCGGATCGAGATTCCCAGCGTCGAGGGACCGCGTGTCCTCGAGGCCGTCATCGCCGCCGCGGTCGACGAAGGGATCGTCGTCAACCGCGTGTCCCAGGGGAGCGGCGCGATGTTGCTCCGCGAAGAGGAGCTGCGAGAGATGGCGGCGCTCGGCGCAGAGCACGGCATCGAGGTCTCCCTCTTCGTCGGGCCGCGAGAGTCGTACGACATCACCGCCCATCCGCGCACGGCAGACGGCGCGGGTCACGGCGGCCAGGAACGAGGCCTGCGCGGTCTCCGCTACGCCGTGGAGGACATCGCGCGCGCCGTCGAGTGCGGCATCCGGAGCTTCCTCATTCCCGACATCGGCCTGCTGGCGCTGGTCAACGAGCTGCAGCGCGGCGGCGAGCTGCCGTCCGCGGTCGTGTGGAAGGTCTCGGTGATGCTCGCGCCGTCGAACCCGCTGGCGCTGCGCGAGCTCGAGCGGATCGGCGCCTCGACGGTGAATGTCCCGTCGGACATGTCGGTCGAGACGCTGCGCGAGCTGCGCGCAGCGACGACGCTGCCGATCGACCTCTACGTCGAGTCGCCGGACGGGCTCGGCGGCGTCGTGCGCGGTGACGAGCTCGGCGACCTGGTCAGTGCCGGGGCGCCCCTCTATGCGAAGTTCGGCCTCCGCAACTCGCGGATGATCTATCCCGCCGGCCTTCACCTGTTGGACGAGGCCTGCGCGATCGCGCGCGAGAAAGTGCATCGCGCCGCGGCCGCGCTGGAATGGGTCAACCGTCTGAGCCCGGGCCTGGTGCAGTCGGCACCGGGTGCGGAGGGCCTTGGAGTACCGCAGCCGGAAACGGCCGGGTCGATCGGATGAGTGCAACCAAAGGAGGAACGGTGCGGAGGATCATCGGCGCGTGCGTGGCGCTCACTGTGCTCGCCGTGCTCGCAGGGGCTGCCTTCGCAGCCCGCGGCTCGAGCCGCAGCGTGACGCTCACGTTGTGGCACAACTACGGCACCGGGGGCAATGCCGTGGCCACGAAGAACCTCGTGGCGGCGTTCGAGAAGCAGAACCCGAACATCAAGATCAACGTCGTCAGCCAGCCGGGAGGCAACTACTTCCAGCTGCTGCAGGCGGCCTGGATCGCCCACACCGCGCCCGATCTCTCCGTAGAGTGGACGGGCCTCTTCGACACGAAGTACGAGAAGCAGCTCCTCAACCTGAAGCCGTACTTCACGACGGGCGAGCTCAACAAGATCAACGGCGCGAGGTGGTCGTCGTCGAACTTCACCCCGTCGCAGGGCCTGCTCGTGATGCCCCTCGAGAACCAGTTCTACATGGGCTTCTACAACAGGGCGCTGTTCAAGAAGGCGGGCGTCACCAGCGTTCCCACCGACTGGTCGCAGCTGTTCGCCGCCTGCACGAAGCTGAAGGCGGCGGGCATCACGCCGATCGTCTACGGCGCCGACCCGCAGGCGATCGGACCGAACCCCTATCCCTTCTACGACCTGAGCTACATCGCCGCCGGCCTCTTCTCGCCGACGCAGCTCAAGGGTCTGTACACGGGGCAGATCCCGTGGACGTCACCCGGGCTCGTCAAGGAGGTCGGGCTGTGGGCGTCGATGCCGAAGAAGGGCTGCACGAACAGCGACGTGCTCACGAAGACGAACATCCTCGGCGCCTTCATGAAGGGCCAGGCGGCGATGATCATCGACGGCAACTGGGACACGGCGACGCTCCGCAAGGCGATGGGAGCGAACGTCGCGCCGTTCCTGCCGCCCTTCACCGGCAAGCCGCAGCACGGGGTCGTGCAGTACTCGGGCGACGGCTTCTCCGTGTCGAAAGAGTCGAGCCACCAGAAGGAGGCCGTCCAGTTCCTCAAGTTCCTGACGACGCCGACGGCCGCCCGAATCATCTCGCAGGCCGGGCTGATCCCCGACGTTCAGGGCTTCTCGGCGACGAACCCGCTTGCGAATCAGATGCTCGCGTTCGCGAGGACGGGAAAGACGGTCTACCCGATGATCGACAACGTGATCCAGGGTGACGTCGTCACCACCGGGATGAAACAGCTCGATGCCGCCCTCGGCGGCGACATCTCCGCGGCGTCTGCGCTGAAGAGCATGAAGCAGACGCTCGACTCGCTTCCTGCGAACCAGCGAGGTTCCGTCTACCACTGATGCCGGGCGTTCGCCCGCAGCCGACTCGCCGTTGCCCTTGCCGCCCCGTCGGGCGGCAAGGGCTCGTCGGCCGGAGATGAGCCTGCAGGAGGCCCTGGCCGACGCGCCGAGGGTGCGTCGCCGCAAACCCCGGAGCCCATTGGCCGCGCAGCGGCGGCGGATGGGGATCGTCTTCACGCTGCCCGTCGCGGCGCTGATCGGAACGCTGCTCCTGATCCCGATCGGCCAGACCTTCTACTACAGCTTCACGAACTGGGACGGGTTCACGTCCCAGTGGATCGGCTTCGCCGCGTACCGGCATCTGTTCGCGAATCCCGAGTTCGTCACGGTGTTGGAGAACAACGCCGTGATGGTGCTCGCGATCCCGATCGCGATCGCGTTGCCGCTCGGCGTTGCCTTCCTGCTCAACACGCACCTCCGGGGCTGGCGGTTCTTTCGCTCGGTGTTCTTCCTGCCGACCGCCGTCTCGTGGGTCGTGATCGCATTCGTCGCGCGCCGGTTCTTCGACCCCGACAAGCAGGGCATCCTGCGCGGCATCCTCGACCACACCGGGCTCGGGTTCTGGCACCCGGACCTGCTTGCGCACGAGCATTCGGCGTTGATCGCCGTGATGATCACGTTCATCTGGTCCGTCTTCGGGACGAACATGATCATCTTCCTCGCCGGCATGTCGACGATCGACCAGGAGATCTACGACGCCGCGAAGGTCGACGGCGCGGGGTCGTTCACGGTGATGCTCCGGATCACGTTTCCGCTGCTCAAGCGATTCGTGCAGTTCGCGTTCATCATCAGCCTGATCACGGCCTTCAGCGCGCTCTTCAGCCTGATCATCGTGATGACGAACGGCGGCCCCGGCTACGGCTCCACCACGCTCGAGTTCTTCATCTACGAGCAGGCATTCACGGAGAACAACTTCGGCGTCGGCGCGACTGCAGGCGTCGTGCTCTTCGTGCTCGTCTTCGCCGTCAGCATGGTGCAACTGCGGCTGCTGAGGAGTGACGATTGAGCGCGATCGACTGGATGGAGCGGCAGGGCGTCGCCGTGTGGCGGCGCCGCACGAGCAAGTCGCTCGTCTACCTCGTGCTGCTCGCCGTCACGGCGATCATGCTCTACCCGTTCTGGCTGATGGGGCAGATGTCGTTCCGGTCGCTGCCCCAGTACTACCTCGGCAAGGGCTTCTCGCTCACGACGTGGCACGACCTCTTCGCAGCGTTGCCCGTCGGTCGCGAGATGCTGAACTCGACGCTGATCACGCTCACGGCGATCCTCGTGATCCTGGCCGTCAGCACGACCGGCGGCTACGCGCTCGGGAAGTTGCGTTATCGCCTCTCGGGCGTCGTGTTCCTCGTCGTCGCCAGCTCGATGATGGTGCCGATGCAGTCGATGATCATCCCCGAGTACATCAATCTCGCACGACTCGGCTTCATCAACCACTACTACGGCGCGATCGCCGTGTACGCGGCGCTCGGTGCGCCGTTCGCGACGTTTCTCATGACGACGTATTTCCGGCGCCTGCCCGAGGACGTGATCGAGGCGGCGCTGATCGACGGTCTCGGCTACGGGACGGTGTTCTTCAAGATCATGCTGCCGCTCGCGGTTCCGGCGATCGTCACCGTCGCGGTGCTGCAGTTCATCCAGATCTGGGACGACCTGCTCGTCGGTCTCCTGTTCTTGCAGACGCCCGCGCACCGTACGATCACGGTCGGGCTCGAGACGATCCCCGCCCAGCATTTCCAGGACTTTCCGATGGAGATGGCCGGGTCGCTCGTCAGTGCGCTGCCGGCGGTGGTCGTCTACCTCGTCTTCCAGCGGTATCTCGTCCGCGGCCTGACGATGGGGATGAGCAAGTAGCGGAGGCTTGATGTGAGACTGGCGTGCCCGTCGGGGATGCGTCAGACCAAGGAGTTCAGCCGGGCGGGGCGCAGGACGTAGCGGTGCCTACGCGCAAGCCCAGCCCGGCTGAGATCCGCAGCGTCTGACGCACCAGCCGCGAGTGCGGCAGTCTCGCATCAAGACTCTAGCCCGCGTACGCCGGCGCCGGCGTGCCGGCGACACCCGGCTCGACGAGGAACAGCCCGCCGGCGTGCGGCTCGGGCCCCGCCGCCGTGGTGATGTAGAGATCGGTCAGGTCGGGGCCGCCGAAGGCCGCCTTCGTCGTGTAGCTCGCAGGCACCTCGACGACCTCGACGAGGGCCCCGCCGGGCTCGTGGCGCCGGACGCAGCCGCCGCCCCAGAGCGCGATCCAGAGGCAGCCCTCCCGGTCGACGATCAAGCCGTCAGGCTCGCCGGGCCCCTCGACCTCGAACAGGCGACGCCGGTTCGTCGCCGTTCCCGAACCGGGATCGAAGTCGAAGACGTCCACCGCCCGGGTCGGCGTGTCGACGTAATAGAGGAGCGCGTCGTCGGGACTCCAGCCGATCCCGTTCGAGATCGACACGCCGTGACACACCGTCGCGACCGAGTGATCGGCGTCGAGTCGGTACAGACTTCCTCCACCGGCTGCCTCGTCCAGCCGCATCGAGCCTGCCCAGAACCGGCCGCACGAGTCACACGCGCCGTCGTTCATGCGGACCGCGTCGTCGTGGCCGACTCTTGCGAGGAGCGTCACGTCGCCGTCGTCAGTCGCAACGGCGAAGCCTTCTGCGACGGCGAGTGCGTAACCGGCTGCGCCACGCGGGACGACCGCGCCCACGTAGCTGCCTGCATCGAACTGCCTGTCGGCGCCGCTCGACGGGTCGTACCGGTGCACGGTGCACGCGAGGATGTCGACCCAGAGCAGCTCCCCGGTTCGTACGTCCCACAGTGGCCCCTCGCCGAGCTGCGCATGCGCATCGGAGACGAGCTGCGCCTTCACGGGTCGACGTAGACGGTGACGACGTCGGTGTAGAACTCGATCGCGGCGCGTCCCTGTTCGTGCGGGCCGAAGCCGCTGGACGCGATGCCGCCGAACGGCACGTGGACGTCGGCGCCGGCCGTCTGCGAGTTCACGTGGATCAAACCGGCCTGGGCCTCGTGCTGGAAGCGGGTGGCGGTGGCGAGGCTCGACGTGAAGATCGCAGCCGAAAGACCGAAGGGTGTTCCGTTGGCCCGGGCGATCGCCTCGTCGTAGTCGGCGAAGGGGTAGAGGCTCGTGACCGGCCCGAAGACCTCCTCGCAGGAGAGGAATGCGTCGTCACCGACCCCTTCGAACACGGTCGGTGGGATCAGGAATGCGTCGTCGCCGCCGTCGCCGCCGCCGACCAGCGTGGTGCCGCCTTCGGCCCGACCGCGCTCGATGCCGGAGAGGACATCGTCGTACTGCGTCTTGCTGACGATCGGCCCGACCTCGGTCGCCGGGTCGAGCGGATCGCCGACCTTGCCCCGATCGATCCGCTCGAGAAATGCATCGCGGAAGCGGTCGTATGCGGAGTCCTGTACGTAGATCCGGCGTGTCGCGGTGCACTTCTGGCCCGCCGACCAGAACGCGCCGGCATACGCAGCCTCGACCGCACGATCGAGGTCGCCGTCTGCCATCACGATCAGCGGGTTGTGCCCACCGAGCTCGAGCTGGACTCGTTTTCCCAACGTCGTGGCGCGATCCCGTACGCCCTTCCCGGTCGCGACGGACCCGGTGAACGAGACCGCGCGGACGGGCCGGGCCTCGACGAGCGCCGCCCCGGCGGTCGAGCCGCGACCGGTGATGACATTGAGGACACCTGCCGGAAGGCCCGCATTCGCGAAAGCCTCGGCGACATGGAGGCCGGTCAGGGGGGCCTCGAAGGCGAGCTTCAGCACGACCGTGTTCCCGTACATCAGGGCCGGTGCAAGCTTCCAGACGGGAATCGCGATCGGGAAGTTCCACGGCGTGATCAGGGCGACGACGCCGAGCGGGCGGCGATGCGTCGACACGGCCTCCCCGGTCGCCGATTGCTCGAAGTGCTCGCCCACGGAGCGGAACGCCTCGCTCGCCGAGTAGCGGAGGATCTGGGCTGCCCGGAGCGTCTCGCCGCGTGCCTCACGGATCGGCTTCCCCATCTCGGTCGCCATGTCCGTCGCGATCTCCTCGGCGCGCTGCTCGATCGAGGCCGCCGCCTTCGTGAGGAAGGCTCCGCGGGCGGCGAGCGGCAGTCGCGCCCAGGCGGGAAAGGCCGCTTCGGCTGCGCCGACGGCGGCATCGACATCGGCCGCCGCGGAAGCCTGGAACTCGTCGACGATCTCCTGCGGCCGCCATGGGTTGACCTTCGAGTAGCTCTCGCCCCCGACCGCGTCGGTCCAGTCGCCGTCGATGTAGTTGCGACGCATCGTGCGCACGCTACCGGCGACGCCTGCCCTGCCTAGCGGAAGATGCTGTTGACGAGGTTGGCCCCGAGGTTCATGGCCATCCCCATCTCCATCGCTCGGCCGAAGCCGCCTCCGTAGTAGCCGCCGAGCATCCCGCCGCCCATCATCCCGCCGCCGAGCATCCCGCCCAGCATGCCGTGGCGCTGCGGCGGCGGCTGGCCCGCGGTCTCGTCCGCCGGCGGTTCGTGGCCCGGCGCGTAGAGCGGCGGCTTGTCCTCCGCGGACGGTTGGCTCTGGGCCATCTCGTCGATGAACCCGTGGATCGCGAGCAGAAGCGTCTTGACCTGTGTCTGCTCGTCGTCGATGTCCTTCGCGACCTGCTTCAGGTCGGTGAGCCACTCGGTTGCGTTTGTGTCGCCTGCCTTCTCCGCCGCCTGCATCTTCGTCGCGAGGTCCTGCACCGTCTTCGCGACGTCCTGGAACTCCGCCTGCAGCTGTGCGAACTCCTGGTCGATCGTCGTCGTGTCCATGGCGGCATGATCGCACCTCGATCGGGTCACTCGGGCTCGGGGTCCTCGTCCGCCTCGCGGAGATCGTCGACGGCCATGAAGGGCCGTACGAGGCGCGCGAACGCGAGCTCGAGCGCCGAAAGGACCAGATAGCCGCCGGAAGCCGTCAACGCACCGACGAGCCAGGCGACCCCGCCGGAGGCGGCCCACGCGATCAGCCAGGCGAGCCCGAGTGTCCCGGTGACCGAGAGGAAGCCGAGCGAGCTGCCGACGGCGCGCACGATCGGCGGCTCTTCCTGCACGCGCACTCGGAAGCCGCGGGTGGTCGCGCTCGTCGCGAATGCGAACGGGAGCGAGCCGCCGATGCCGAAGAGCAGGATGTCCGCGGGCGAGGGTTTGACCGTGAGGATCGCGAAGGTGCCGGTCAGGGCGAGGGAGTAGCCGTAGGCGAGTGCGTTGTGCCGGGTGGATGCGCCGAGGCCGCGGCGGAGGTGCGTCGAGAGATCGTCGTCGCGGGCCACCG
>Ga0209579_10000678_pt1 | contig 31678 bp, 29 predicted proteins | sample Coa_R1_2_FD_187152 | JGI IMG/M metagenome (GOLD analysis project Ga0209579, IMG submission 187152) | Surface soil microbial communities from Centralia Pennsylvania, which are recovering from an underground coalmine fire - Coalmine... | ecosystem: Environmental > Terrestrial > Soil >... | reverse complement strand
TGCCGATTTTCACGGTCACGAAACAGTAAGTCGAGGAAACCGGTCTCGCCGGAGGTGTCCGACACGGGATGTTCCGCCCCAAGGAGCATTAGTCCGGGTTCGAGCACGTCCGGGTTGGCCATCAGGTACTCGACGATCCGATCATGATCCCGCCCGCGGCTCTTGCGTCGCGCCCCGACCGTCCAAGCCTCGCCAGCCAAGAGGCGCTCCAAAAAGTCCTCGGGTTGCACGTAACCGCCCTCCAACACACAGGGGAACGCTTGGCATAATTCGCCGCCTCGGTACACCAGCAAGAATTGAAGAGGGAACCATTCGTAAGGATACTTCCTGCTCCCGAAACGCACCTTGATCTTGCACCGCATCGCGAGTTCGCGAACCTGGCGAAGTAAATCCCTCCCCTCCGCTGCTCTCTCGCATGCCTCGCGCTGCTCGCGGACTTCGAAGCTGTCGATCATTGCGCGGGTTTTCGTTTCCGCGAGTTGACCCAATATGCGTATATGGACTCGTTTGAGAGCATCGTCGCGAAGAACCGCGGTTTTGTAGCCGTATACGATCCGTAGCGCCGACAAGTCGTCTCGATAGCTCATATCGACTAGTGCCTTAGCGGTGTTTGATTCCATCGACTTTTACAACTCCCGTCTCACTGAATGCCAAACGCGTTTGCAGCCGTCCGATACGAATCCTCCTTAAACCCAGATGATGATCGCACGTCGAAATGTCAACCGTTGTCAGTGAGGAGGACCCAAAGCGGAACGCGTACTGATCATGCTTTATGTGGATTGACAAACTGATGTATGGCCGGATCTTGATCACCAAATTCGATGGTCAACCAATCGTCGTCCTCGTTCTCAGATCTCTCTAAATGCACAGCGCTCATCGAACGTCCCTGTTTGAGCGCGTCTTCGAGAAACTTGACGGAGTCCTTGTGACCGGCCAAGTAGCGCTCCGGGGCGAGTTGCCCCGCCAGCAACGCATGCACTGTGCGGGCAGAAATTTTGATTTGTTTGGAACTGCGCATTCCTCCTCCGAAGAATGAATTCTCAAATAGTCGAAATTCGCCGCCCGCTGGTCGATAAGCGTTGATCGCGAGTTGGGCAGGTCGGGGCAAAGTGTCGATGGATCTATACAGAGATTCGACCAACCGACTTTCGTGTGGTCCGTTTGGTAGGTAGCTGTTCAGCCAGAGGTCTCGTGACAATCCGCGGACCTGCCGGCTTCTCTCGCTTGATAGTATAGTTCTGACAACCATTATGAACGAAACAGAAAAATGCTTACGAAAGAAGTCTGCGACGATCGCTCGTAATCCGAAAGTGGTCGCGTCTCCGAGTGAATCAGAGAGATAGCTGGCTCCGCCGTCACAGACCACAATGCCGCGCGTTCCCTCAAATCCACAGCGCTTTAGAGTGCTCGCTTTATTCTTCAGGGCCTCGTATAGAGTGTTTCGCGTCCGTGCTTTCAATGATTTGTAGCTAGGATATCCGGCTCCTGAAAATCCGACACGTCGCGGATCATAAGTGACGGTTACCTCTGCTCTCGAGTCCTTGAATTCATGAGTATTCGCCCGATTTGGCTCGGCTTTGACGCCTTCCAAAAAGGTCGAGTAGGTTTCTTTGACGAAGTGAGCTAGTTCGGCGCGCCTCGGTAGCCGCAAGCGAGTCTTCTGCTCAGGAAAGTCTCCGACGTCTTCACCGCCGATCGCAAACTGAAAGCCTCCAGCAGGTAACTGTTTCTTTTCAGCAAGTTCGTGAAAAGCCATCTGGAAGTCATCGACGGGGTTGTCGCGCTCGTAGCCCGCGTCAGAAACCGATGTAATCTCGACTACGAACCGATCGATTCCATTGTCATCCGATACGAGCAGGTCGGGCCGCGAGGTTCCCCCAAGGTTCGGCTCGTATTGTACCCGAGCGAATTTGCTAAATGAATTGGATAAAGCAATTTCCCATTCGGTACTGACCGCCTTTCGATCATCAAGGTTGAGTAGTCCGACCAGCCGTTCAAGCTGCAACTCACTCATGAATTGCGCATTCTCGTTGATCATGCGCTGAAGGACTCTACGCCCGAAGATACTCAATTGATTGCTGGTTCGTCCCGTATTTCTCGAGGTGCGGTACGGCCGATGAAGAGCGTGCGAACCTCACCGACGGTGCGATTCGCCTCTTCCAGTGCGTAGCCGCATAGCCTGATCACACCTTGATTCCCGCCCCACTCTCTTTCTTCACCAGGTGAAGAAAGTCGTAAAGACAGATAGGGCGAGTTGTTAAGGCGACCTGATTCGTCTCAGTCATCGCGTTGATGAATTTCTTGTCTGCTGTGAGAAAGAAATTGAGGTTATTGACTTCAGCTGTCCAGAGGTGCAGCGCGTCAGGGTAGTGCGTTTCATCGAGATTGTCGCACAATTCTCTGAACCGTCCTAATGATTCTAGATTTCGACGTTCGAAATCAGACAACATGGACATCAACTTGGTCCTCTTAGCGAATTCTCGATAGTCGAGCGAGAGTAGCCCTCTGCAGAAATCGACGCGAGTGCTCTTTTCGGTGAAAGTGTCGAGAGGCATCTTTTGAAATATTGATCGCTCGATGGCCGCTGGAACCCGACCGATTTCCACTCCGTCTAAGCAGTTCGCCACTACGCCTAAGGGAAAGAGGGTGCCGCGAAGATTCTCGGTCTCAATCTCGTTGTAGATGAAGAGGTACACTCTTCCTTCACGAGCCGATTGCGCAATACCAACCATGGCCTCGCTCTGAGCCCGCTTCCAGAGTTCGTTGCCTGGTATACTGGGTAGATGGCGCTTCGTGAGCCGCGCAACGGAGTTTCTCGGGCCGCGCACCGAAGGTACCGTGCCGTCGAGAGATTCAAACACGACTTCCTGGGCGGGCGCGATCCGAAAGAGACATGTGTCCAGGAGTGCTGTGACGCGGGAATCGTCGTTCATATCGTTAGCTTAAGTCGTTGCTCTACCCTTCGAAAGCGTCGCTGGCTCGTTCACATTTTTCTGGCAATCGGAAGTAGAGTCGCCCCCGCCATTTGAGCCGCCCGGTACTACGGGGAGTATACCCGCTCTGCAGCGTGCGCGAGTGGGGCCGGTCCCCGAAGAGCCCGGCTCCAACGGGAAGCCTTGGGCGGGCACGATGAGAGCCTCGGGCCTTCCGAGGACAGCCAGATCGACAAACCAATTCATCGTGAGCTCCTCGCGAAATCTAGTTCGCGCCGTTTAGAGTCATATGCGTCACACTATGAGCAATCCTGATTGAGCCCTGCTTACCAGGTTCCCCGATATCGGCTAAGGGACCGGGCGAGAGTCCCTGGCCGTCCGTCCCCAAAGAGACGACCTCGACCTCTGCGAGGAGGATGGTCGCTCAAGAAATCGGCAAGTTCGGGACCTCCTTCAGAAGGGTCTGTCGGGCGCTGCTGCTGACGTGCGGGGATGTACCCATACTCCCGGGGCGGCTTGCACACCGCCAGCATCAGCGCCTCCGCACGGTCCGGCGAGGGCTCGCCGCGGCCGCGCGCTTGTTCCTTCGATTCGATCTTGGTCCGGCCGTGAGAATCGAGCTCCCGCCGGATGCCGGCGAGTTGCCCGATTGTCTCTTCATCGGTCAGCCCGTCCACCTGGTCGCGCTCCAGGTAGTCGGCCAACGATTGATACGCAAACGCCTTCAGGTTGACAAAGCGCTTCGCTGGATCGTTTTCGCGAAGATTTGGCTTGCTCTCGCACGACTGGGAGACATTCACCCCTATCGCCGTAAACCTCTCGTCTTGCAGATGCAGAAGGAAGTTGTGGCCTACTCCAATCGAATCGACATTCACCTGACAGAGTCGCGACCGATACTGGCTTAGGAATCTGACCACCTGCCCGCGGGTGTCCTGGCCTCGCCATGCGCCCATATCGACGATCCCGAGGCGGCCCGCTCTGAGCTCGCATACGTAGGCGACGGTTTCGGAAGTTCCTCCGCCTACGTCCACCCCGGCGAACAGTGGCAGATTTGTGGGGGAGCCGTTCGCGGGAGTTTCAATCGCGCGCTTCCTAGCCCTCTCGAGCCAGATCATCTTGAAAAGTGCGTCCTCGGCCTGGGACGGAAATTCCGCCAGCACCCGCGACATCCAATGCGGAGAACTGGCTTCATCACCGTGCCACCAGGTCTGATGCTGATCCGAGACCCAACGTCTCGTAGCCAGATATGGAATCGGATTCTGATCGAGAGGCCCGCCTTCGGAGGGGTCCATTTCGAGCAGCTGCTCAAGTGTAACCCCTTTCAGATTGGGCGAATCGAAAACGCTGATCGTGTGACAGTTCCAAAGTCCGCGTTCTTTGGTAAAGGCGTCGTAGAAGGCACCTGACGGGACGGTCGGATTGCCGGCCATCACAATGTGCACCACGCCGCCCGCCATCGTTCCGGCCACCGCGTCCCAGATCCCCGACTCGATCCCGGGCGCCTCGTCGGCGATGATCAGAACGTGCTTCCCGTGATACCCCTGAAAGTTTTCCGAACGGTTGGTCGAGAAACCGATCGCGAAATTGGTGTCGTCGCGGAACTTTATCTCGGTCGACTTGAGCTCCGGATAGGGAACCTTGGCACCCGTGACCAATCGGTGAATTTCCAACCAAACCTGGGTGCGTACCTGTCGCTGGGTAGATGAAGTGATGAGAACGATCCCGTCGCGATAACGGGCAAGCCACCAGAGGGCTGCAACCGCCAGAGTGAATGTCTTTCCAACTGCGTGGCACGCTTTAATTGCCGTTCGGCGGTGAGTTTTGATCGATCGAAGGATCTCAGCTTCGCGCGGCCAGAGATCCAGACCAAGCACATGGCTGGCGAACAGGACTGGATCGCGCACAACGTTTTTGAACATTGCGATCTGCTCGGGCGTGAGTCCGCCGTTACCATCGTTACTGTTTTTCTTCATCGTCGATTTCTCCTACAGCTTCGAGGAGCTGTACCAGGGTTAGCGGGCGTCCATCTTTTCCGGTCAGTTCGTGGCGTTGCGGCGCCGCATAACCGTTGATTTGAGCGGAGTGGCGAAGCACTTTGACCCCGGCTTCTATCGACCGCGGGTTGCCCTTGCGAATGCCGGGCTGCAAGTTCATGAACATGTCTTCGCAGCGGGCAGAATCCAGCTTTCGGAATTCTTCAGCCGCAACCGATGGCTCTCGCGCGATCGCCTTTTTGAAGGCCTTGTGGCAGGCCTGCCTCGAGATCTGAAAATCAGGCGGAAAGATGACTCCATCAGGGATCGCGATAGTTGCGTGGCCCTGGCGTTTTCCAACGCGGGTAATGTGCTCTGCGATTGCATCGAACGACAGCCCAATTCGTTTGAGGCTGATCGTTTCGGCCTCGATCCATCGAGCGCGCAGAACGGCCTCAGACACGACCACCGCCTTCCTGGCATTCCGCCACGTCCCGTCCGGTTGACGCTTCATCGTTTGTCGACCAGCTCAGGTTTCAGGCCGAGCGCGGCCATGCGTTCCAACGCAACGGCGACAAACGGAGGAGACTTCTCGATGGCGAAACAGCGACGTCCGCTCTGCTGCGCCGCGACCAGTTGCGATCCGCTACCGGAGAACGGCTCGTAGCAGATGTCACCGCGTTCGGTGTGCATCCCCATGGGTAGTGAGAAAAGCCTGCACGGCTTCGAGGTTGGATGCGCGTCTGTCTCGACCTCCGAACTGGGGACCTCCCAAACTGTCGTCGGAAACTCGCCCGCGGTCGCGCCGATTTGTGATCGCAGGGTTTTTGGTTTGTGGCCCTTGATCCAACCGTAGAGGCAGGGTTCGTGTTGCCACAGGTAGGTCGAATAGGTCAGCACTGGCCGACTCTTCACCCAAATAAGTTGTTGGTGTACGAATGCTCCGAACTCATTCCAGATCGACTCGAGCATCATCTGGCGGCGTGAAGCGTGCCAGCAATACCAGGCGGCGTTGGGGGCTATCGCATGGCGGATCGCCATGCTGATGAAGCCGCGGTAAAGCTCGACACCAGACTCTTCACTGTTCTTGATGTCGGCGCTCTTCGCTTCGACGTACTGATCGGACCAGTCCTTGTCGCGATTCGCGGCACCCTTGTTTCCCCAGCTTTGGGGGTGCGCGCCGCCCGAATAGCCGACCGCATAAGGCGGATCGGTCGCGAATAGAATCGCGCGCTCATTGCTCATCAAGCGGGCGACGTCTTCGTCTCTGGTTGCGTCACCGCAAAGAAGGCGATGATCGCCAATTCGCCAGAGCTGGCCCGTTTCGGTTTTCCATTTCTTCTGGAGCTCGGCCGCCTGATCGTTCTGTGCTGGCGGCTCGCCCTGCGGATGGATGAGGCTCCATAGCTGCTGGCCCGCAGTACGCCTAAAGAGCTCCTCGACGGCTGGACTCTCCGTCCTTACGGTTTGTAACAGTGCGCCAATTCGCTCCGCATCCGACTCGGCCAACGCCGCAAGCGGATCGAGGGTGAGCAAGAGTTTGTCCGCCTCTTCCTCATTTACGTCGAGTATCAGCACCGGCAGCTGTGCGTCTGGGGTCGTGTCTTTGCGAAGATGGCCGTCGATCAGCATCAGTCGCCCGTCTTGCAACTCTCTGGCGAGCAACGCGTCAGCGTAGCCGATTTCCGCCAGCAGCCCTCGCAGTGCGTCGACCTGTGCCTTAGGGTGGCGTCGCCAATTTTTCGGGTTGACGACCAGTTCTCTGGCCGGGACTCGCTTGAACTCGCGGATCCTGTCACGGATAGTCGGACCTCCTTCAGCATGTGGGGTTAGCGTAACTTCAAGCTTCGTGTCAGTCTCGCGACCGTCCAATGCGCCAAACTCACTCACATCCGAGCCTTCTACCGTTGGTCGTGCCAAGACTCTGCCTCCTCGCTCTGCGGGCATCAGTTCGGCCTCGGACATGTTGTCGGTAACCATTCACCGGCACCGCGATTCTGCGGTTGGTACGAAGGTTTGTATAGGGGGAAACTAATTTCCCCTATCAAAGTCGCTGTGCGAGAAGGGCCAGAGCTTTGTTTGTTGTCTCCGAATGTTTTGAAGTTTGGTGCCGGCCGGCAATATGCGGCAAACAAATTTCCTCTGCAAAATTCGACGAGCGCGCACTTCACGCACTTAACTGAGACCTCAAAGTGCTCAGGGTCGTCGGCTATGAACATGAACCGGTTGTATGCGGGTGAGCTGTACACAGAGCGCGAGTATGCGGTCACAGGGCGGCTAGATAAACGGGGAAACAAAATTTCCCCTATGTTCCTTGCGCGGAGAGACTCGCGTTATTAGAGGTGCTCTACGTGAGGTCACCACTACGATCCGCAAGGCCGTGAGAAGTTGTAGACCCTTCTGTTAGATGATAGACACTGCGGATCAAGCGCAAATAAGAGGTATCGTCGCCTTGGACGACCTTGAGTACCGAAGCTATGAGGAGGTGCGTTCGTGAATCTTGATAGGATCGTGGCGGAATTGAAGAGTGAACGTGATCGGCTCGCCCGCGCCATCGAAGCTCTCGCGGGAGCGGCACTGCCCCTGGCGAGTCCACGCAAGCCAGGTAGAGTAAAAATTAAATTGTCTCAGCGCCGCATGTCAGCCGCTGCCAGGAAGCGCATTTCGATTGCCATGAAGAAGCGCTGGGCGGCGAAGCGAAAGTCCAGTGGCTGACTAGGCCACCATCTCGTAAAGGGGCAGTGGTAAGCCAGCGGCGAATTGACAGTCTCCGCAGATCGTTGTCGAAGGGCCATTCCGTTTCAATCCGGTTAGAAATTTAGTACAGACGGTGAAGTGGATCACTCGAGCAAATCTCCTGGCGACATCGCACGTACGGAGGCCTACATGACGCCACAATCCATCAACTACGATGCGCTGGTCAGCGAGGACAGGGTCCACGGCCGGGTCTATCTCGATCCCGATATCTTCGAGGACGAGATCGCCAGGATCTTTCATCGAGGATGGGTCTATGTGGGGCACGGCGGCGAGATTCCGGAGGCAGGTGACTACAGGCTGAGGAAGATCGGACGCGCACCCGTGATCATGGTGCGCGATGATCGTGGCGAGGTGCGCCTATTGCTAAACAGATGCCGCCATCGGGCCGCTACTGTATGTCAGATCGCACAGGGTAACGCCAAGTTTTTCCGATGCGCGTATCACGGCTGGACTTATCGGAACGATGGCGAGCTCAGCGCCGTCACCTATCAGGACGGCTATGGTGGAACGTTGCGTAAGGAAGAGCTGGGCCTTACCAACGTTCCACGAATGGGAACCTATCGCGGCTTTGTGTTCGGCAGTCTGGCGGCGGACGGAATCTCGCTCGATGAACATCTTGGTGCGGCCAAGGATCAGATCGATTTGTTTGTCAATCTGTCGCCCGAAGGCGAGCTCGACGTGCGCGCGGGCGTGAACAAATACAGCTATACGGGCAACTGGAAGCTGCAGATCGAGAACGCGATCGACGGCTATCATCCGAACCTGGTTCATCAGTCGACTTTCGAGATCATTCGGAAGCGGACCAGGAGCACGATGGATGTGTTTAACGGCAATTCGATCGGCGAGACGCGCGATCTGGGCAATGGTCATGTGATGCTCGATTTCCGCCGGTACAATCGGGCCGCGGCTCGCGGGCCGAGGGTCCTGCCAACAATCTCCGGCCGAGGCCCTGAATATAAGGACGCGATGGTCCAGCGCTACGGAACCGCGCGCGCCGAGGAGATTATCACTGCGGGTGGCACCCATCTGTTGGTGTTCCCGAACTTAATTCTGATTGGCGTGCAGATTCGCGTGGTCCAACCCGTAAGCACCGAATATACAGAGGTCTACCTGTATCCGACGCTTCTAAAGGGCGTTGCACCGGAGATGAACATCGCGCGTCTGCGCGGCCATGACGGATTCTACGGTCCTGCGGGCGGAGTTGCTCCAGATGATATCGAGATGTTCGCGCGGGTGCAGGACGGGCTGCGTGCGGAAGTCGATCCTTGGCTCCTGTTCTCGCGCGGCTTACACCGTGAACGGCGCGACGCCGACGGCAGCATCGTCGGACAGATGACCGATGAAGTTCCACAGCGCGGTATATGGTCCCATTGGAAAAAGGTGATGATGGGCGAGGATGACCTTTCGCATCGTCGGGCGGATCTCCGCAAAGTTGCAGCAGCCGACTGAAGGAAGGCCGGACGTGTCGGAGGAACGATCGAAAGTCGAGAGTTTTCTCTATCGTGAAGCGCGCCTGATGGACGAGAACGTCTACGATGAATGGCTTTCGTTGTGGACGGAGGACGCGCTCTACTGGGTCCCATGCAATCGCGACGATAGCGATCCCGCGCGCGAAATCTCGGCGATCTATGACGACCGCGCGCGACTGCAGGTCCGCATCGATCGCCTAAAGAGCGGGGTGGCATACGCGCAGGACCCAAAATCGCGAATGCGCCGTCTCATTTCGAATATTGAAATCGAGAAAGCAGACAATGGCGATCTGGTCGTGAGTTCGAACTTCCTTCTGGTCGAGCTCAGGCGCTCAAAACAGGACGTCTTTGCCGGACGCACGATTCATCGGCTCCGGTCCGAGGGCGACAGGTTCAGAATTTCTCACAAGAAAGTACTGCTGGTTAACAACGATGAGGTGATCGACAACCTGACCTTTCTCCTCTGAAAGCTCGTGCCGGTTCGCTCTCAAGCGCGAGTGCGACGAAGGTCGGTGCCGCGGGAGCTACTTCTTCGCCGCAACACCTCCGCCGGTCAACTTAACCAGGCTCGGCGAGTTGCTCGCGTTGCTGTCGATTGTGAGAGTGCCGTCGCGACTGCCGAGCGCGACGGGCTGAAAGGTTACGCTCACAGAGCATTTGGATTTGGGGCCGATTGTCGCACCGCATCTGTTCACCGTCGTGAAGTCGCCGCCCGCCGCGATGTTTAATAATGTGATCAATGTGGTCTCGCTCTTGTTCCTGATCGTGACCTTGTGCGGTTTGCTGACAGCGTCGTTTCCGAACACGACCTTGCCGAACTTGATCTGATGCGGCGAGACCACCAGCGCGACTGGAACCGGTGTTGCGGTCGGAGTCGCGGTCGGCGTGATAGTCGCGGTTGCAGCATGCGTCGGCGTGGCGGTGGGAGTGCCGGTCGCGGTGGCAGTCGCCGTTGGAGTTTGAGTGTCGATGGCGGTTGCTGTCGGGGTGGGCGTCGCGCGGCTCGCAACCCAGAAAGACGCTACGACGCCACTAAAATTCGCGGGCTTATTCCCATTGTTAGCCCATAGGTTCCGATCGCATCACCGATGTCCCAACCCTCGCTTTGAGCAGATCCGGTTCCTGTTGTGGTCGTCCAACTGCCGACCGTGCCGCCGATTGCGCTTAGTGAGCCGGCCACGCCAGCGCTTCGTATGGTTGCTATAGCGATCTCTAATGCTTGTACTGGCGTTCCGGTCGTGCCTGTTTGTGCCGGTGCACTAATGTTACTCGCCGTCGAGCCCGTTTGATCGAACGTTCCAGAAGTCGGCGATCCGACCAAATCGTAAGGTGTACCTCTGACAGAAGTGGCAATTGTAATCGTCGTTGTGTAGCGCTGCCATCTTCTGCCGTAGAAAATGGCAGAACCTTCGCCTATCTCGTTGCTAAAAACGGCTTGATTCCAAGTATAACTAGGAGAACTGGACACTGTAGCGGTATCACACAACGTACCGCAGTCCCCAATTGTCACGACAATTTCATCGCTAGTGGCCTGCGGAGTAATGAAAGCGTCGGCCCTATCGCAGGAGTACCTTGATTGACGCAAGGTGCGGTGCAGCTTAACGGGGTGCTGGTTGCCGTTGCTGTCGGCGTGTTGGTCGCAATGACCTTGTCCGAAGACCCGATCCGCGTGATGTTGCTGGCACCGGTGGTCGCGTTGGGCGGCGCCAAGGGCTGGTCGTAATACAAGCACGCGGTTGTTCGACGTGTCCGCGAGGAAGAGGTTTCCGAGACGACCGAGGCCGACGCTGACGGACCTCAGAAGACCACAGCAAATGCCGATGCTTCAACTTATCGCTGTCTTAGTTTTTGGGTTTTGAATCACTACCTATTAACTATAAGTGAGCAGACTGGCGACTGATAGTTGACTAATTACGCTTTCCGTTCTTTGCGTTACTTGTTCTAAAGCAAATTGTAGTGTTTTTTCTTCGCAGATCTGACATGTTTGTTCATCAAACCGATGTTTATGACGCAACACCGTGAGTCAGCGCGACTTTGAATCTATCTATCAACGCAAATCGATTGCTCGGTGAGGCTATTCGTGTTTCTTGGAAGCTACAAAAATTCAAGTAGATACGCGAGGATGTATGGCTGAAATTCCTAATATTGGTTCCTCAACACTAATTCAGGCGTTTAAAAAGTCCATTCCATCTTCAGAAAAAATCGACGAATGGGGTACCCACAGAAACAGTCTGCTGGCGTCGATCTACGAAGCAGTGGGCCTAATGCTTCCGTCAATCAATACCTTTTCGAACGCAATGAGAGTGTTGGAGGAAATTGCAGACTCAATGGAAGAGCAGCAGCGTTTCCTGAAAAAGGCTCTGACAGTTCGGGGCAATGAATGCCTGAGACCGTCCGCCCCTAACAACTGTGGCCACATTGAGTCAGTCCGGCACTCAGTGTTGAAGCACGACCTCCACTTTCTTTCAGTGAGCCGGTCATACTCTCAATTGTTCGAATTCAGCGCCTCAGAATTCGAAAAGCTGTCACTTAGTGAACTCGTACATCCTCTTGATAGGGCCCGCTTTCACAAGAACCTAACACCGTTGCTTAAAGGCAAAATCCTTTCATGTGAGCTGGTCGAGTGGAGAGCTACAGGTAGCCACGGATTCGTGCTTAGTAAAGATACGATGTGGGCGATCGGGGCAACCCAGGCAGGAGGGCCGAGGTATATTGCTAGTGTTTCAGAAAGGGTCACCGAGCAAGAGGTAGCCGCGGCGCTCAGCGACCGCGAGAAACACTATGGCGAGTTGAATGGCATCCGAGAGCGAAGCAGTTAGAGATGCCAGCACCTACTCACGCCGCAAATTGCGAACTCGGAGACCGCTCGGGTAGCGAGGAAGTTATTTTTGGTTTCGAATCCTTCCATAGAATCCGCTTCAAATGCTCTTTCGTTGGTGTTATCGCGCGGCCGTGGCAAGTCGTCGTATGCTTCGAGGTAAATTATCGTGTCCAGAGATTCAGCGTTTGGAAGTTTAAGGAGGGGATCTCGCCTGGGTTTCTCCCAACGGTGTACTCGTGGCGCGCAACACAAACTATAGCGGGAGGTGTGGTGTGGAGAAGCGAATGACCGAGGTGGCGAGGGCGGGGTTCGAAAAGCTTCGCCAGGATGTGCACGACGCAATGTGCGAGCTGACCGGCGTTGTACCTCGCGACCAGGCAGTCGTAGAGGCGCTATGTGTACTGGACGACATTTGCAAGGCTGCTGCTCATGTGATCGCGCAAGACGACCTCGACAATTTAACGAGGACGGGACGCCGTCGTGCGATCTAGAACTCGGTGGGTTTCCGACGCAGTATCGCCCAAGCGTGATATCGGAAGTGCGTACGGACTGGAGGACGCAAGAGCAGCAGCGGAGATGCTGGAGCTTGAGAGCATTCGGAGTGTTTCGGCGTGGCGGGCGATCAATCAGACCAGCGGCAAATTCCAAACCATGCAGTAAGGTGCCCCGCGCGCCGAACTACTTTCTCAAACGGGAGAACCTCGAACAGGCCAGCGCCTTGCCCAAGTCAACTAAGCATTGGGCCATGCTGTCCAGGGCGCGAGCCTTTCGCCTGAGTTTTGCGGACAAGGGCTTGTCTAACCTTTTCGCCCGCGACCATCGAAATTTCGGTCAACGCACATCGGATAGTGAGCTGAAGATCCTTGATCTGAGCTATGAGGATGCTGTGGTCGAATTCAAAGAAATCTCGTTCGCCTTCTATTTTGGATCCCGGTCTTATTCACGAACCGATTTATGGCTAAAATCGAACCGCCGAAGGACGTGCCGATTTGAACGAAGCTCCTAAGCCAACACAGCAGACGGGTTGATCGCGGTACAACTCTACTCAGTAACTGACCATGACAAGTTGTCTGGCATAGAGGGAAGAAAAGATTCGAATGCGCAGAAAGAATGAAAAATGAGAAGCAATATCTCTTCGAGGGCTCAGCTGCGTCGAGGAAGCGCCCTAGTCCACGTCGGTCACGCTCACTCCCTCGACGTGTTCTGCCGACCAAAGGAAAATGAGAAGAAACACAACGGCTACGAAGCCAAGCCAATAGAACGGTCTAGCCAGAAGGCCACGAAGACTTTCCCTTTCGGCGACAGCATCCGCATCCAATGCTCGACCATCGTCATATGGTCCATCGTCGATCTGATTTTGTGAGAACACTTTGCACCTCGTCTTGATAGCCGTTCACCTCAACGAACGAAGCGTCGCCAAGCTCGCACTGGTTTTCGAACCGTCCGCACAAGCAGAACTACGTCGAGTGTAATCAGAAGAGCGATAATAGCGCCTGCTAGCATTCGACATGTCTTTCTTTCTCTATATATCCACTGAGAGTCATCTCTGTCAACACTTTTTGTTTACAGCGATCGGCTCGGTAAGCAAGAAGACGGATGTTCTTTCGTGGAACACAGATTCCGCGACGAGAGCATCGAATTCCGTCAAATTTACCATGGTAGCCAATGCCAGCCGATCTCAAACACACTCTGAACATTCGGCCGTCCCTATTCAAAACGTACTGCCGGACCTATTGACGATGGAGTCCGCGGAGGGTTGGTATTGGTGCTATGCGCCCGATCTTTTGCGGTCGCCCGAAAATCAGGAGCATCTTTCTCTAGAGAGAGATGGGTCCGGACCTCATTGTAATATGAAGCGTAAGGCCTTCTGGACGGAGCGCAAGTGCGCTTCGCCGATCACGATGGCATGTCGAGAGATTCGCACGTACTGATCCAATGAGCCGCTCGACATGGCCGCTCTGCCATTGTGAACGTGGCGCCGTAGGGTGATCGCGGATCACCATTGCATGAACGTGGCGAGTGTTAACCCGACCGAGCGCTCTGTCGCGGTCGTGTCGCGGTCGCGAATCAGATGCCTCAAAGCGTCGCCCCAGGGCAAAGGCATCAGTCACCTGCCTGCAATCTACTGGCAGTCGGATTGCCCGCCACGCCAATGCTAACCAATCGTCTTCCCGCGTGCCGAAAGAATGACCAGGACCTAGACAGTTTAAACGAGATCGTTCGCACCCGAGAACATCAAGAGAAGCAATGCCGGTAGCTTGATTGCGCTGGAATGTCTTCAATCCTGGGTTGACCCCCTTACGCTTGGTACATGTACCTCGCCAGGGTTGATTGATCGACTTCGATACCGAGCATCAGCAATTCGAGGTGTTATCCGGGCGCTCCTTACCGTCGGTTTTCCTTGTTCATTCGTTTGAAGAGGTCGAGGATCGCGCGGTCGATTTTGAGACGGCCAACAACTCGGCTGGATTTCCAGCGCAGATAGGCGCGAAACCCGTGCTTATGCCGCAGGATCACGGTCTCGGGCTTGATCACCATGATCCCATTGAGAATCGAGAGAAAAATCGGTAGAGCCAGACCACTATCAGACGCCGATGTTTTGAAGCCGCACCCGCGACCGAGCCTTGCTTGCTCAGACGGTCACCCACTAACGCAAGACGATGTTATCGGCCTCGAGTCTGGCGCGTGATCTCAGTCGGGTTCGCGCGACGAGCAGGAGATTGGTTAAAAACTCGAACATCGGGCGTTCGAGTATCAAAGTCTGACTGGCCGTCACCTAGATCAAGCTTTCGGCCCCACAAGTCGCTTTTCTAAGAACGATTACCAAACCACAATCGACTCAACACACGCGGCGCCCTTCGGACACTATACGTCCCGCAACAATCATACTTCCGAGAGCGGTTTCTATGCGCGTTGTTGCATTGTTGCAATTGACACTTACGGCAGCGCCATAGTTCGCCACTCAGATGATCCATTTTCCGACAGCCCAGGGACTGGCAGATGTTTCTTTGAGCGACGGTCTTTAAACTTGGTGATCCACCTTGGATCCAGTTCTGATCTTGATGTTAGGGCTTCGAGTCCTTGATCGCATGGAGTGCTCCAATAGGGACAGAACGCCGGCTGACGTACGTATGGTCGGACTGCTTACGCCTATCTAGTGGCGACAGTCGCAAAGTACTCTTTGGTCGCAAGCGAGTGCCCTCACCCCGACCGCATGCAAGCATACGAAGATCGGCTGAAGTCACTTCCGATTTTTCAACTTTCGAGCGATCTGTAGAAGCATTGCGTCAACAGTTGTTTGGCGTTCCCGCGGCTCAGGCCGACACCACATTGATTCTCGCACCATAAAATGCGCTTTTGCTTGACTCGGTATCCCTGTTGATAGACCGCGCAAGTGTATACGTAGGTGCCCCAGGCTGACACGTCCGATCGTTCTTCAGGGATCCTTAATCTCGTTGCTCGTACCAGAGTCGTTGAGATTTCTGAGATGGCATACCTGGTGCTCTTATTGGTGGTTTAGCAAGCGCAGTTCTCTTCGATTTGGGTCTGTCGCAAGACAAAGCGCGCCGGATTTGAACTGAGAACCCGGACCCCGGTCTGCGCTTGGGTAATACGACAGATTCGGATGGTTTGTATTGTGGATGTCGAGAATCAAACTGGAACTTACCGCGAATTCATTTCTCATTTGAGAGGATCACATCGTTCTCGGAGGAGTGGAAACGCTAGAACAACTCTAATCGGACATGGCTTCCAGAAAGTCCTCTACAACACTCTTCGAGGCGGTGAGAAGGTTCTATTGTGCGTTTGTCTTATGGTGGTGTTAGTCGTACCGCTGGATGTTGAAACCTGTGCTGCCGGCAATTCAAATCTGTTGAACGCTGCCACAGACTTTGGAGCGGATCCTACAGGAACGAATGACAGTAGCAAACAGCTCCAGGCGTTTTTTGATCAAATTCCGAATGGTTGGCAAGGATTCATCCCGATCGGCACCTATCTCGTTTCCACTGGACTGATCATAAGCAGCAAAACAGCGATAAGGATCGTTGGCGCAGCAGGCGGATCGTTCGGCTCTCCGGTCCTGTCGTGGACAGGCGCTGCCAGCGGAACAGTGATCACGTTGCGAGGGACCAGTTACTCTTCGCTCGAGCACCTTTTCATTTTGGAATCCAACAATGCGTCGAGTGGATCAGGGCGTATCGGCATTTGCGTAGACACCGATACTAACCCCTCTTCACACGATCGCTTCGAAGACATTCAATGTCGCGCTCCGTCGATTGCGGGATTCCGTTTTGGCGGAAGTACGGCGGAAGACGGCGGCCACCATGTGCTTATCACAGATAACGTGCTTTGCGATGGCGAAGGCGGCGACGCCTTTCAGTTTTTGGACGCCGCCACCCTGTTCAACCGAATTGTTTCAGGTGAAACCAGTGAGTGTGGCCGGTCGCTCGAAATTGAGGGCGGCAGTGTAAGCGTAATCGGTCTGGATTTCGAATACGACACGATGACCGACATTCACGTCGGAAATGCCAACGCTCCAATCAGTTTATATAGCTCGCAAATCGAATCGAAGGTCAGCATCCTTACTATAGGTGGACCTGCCAACGCGCCGTTGCCGGTACTAGTTAAGAATTGGCGTATGGCGGTTGCCAGCGCTCCGTCGTTTGAGTTTCAGAATCAATCGCTGGGACCACTAACCCTTGAAAATAATTTATTGGATACCTCGGACAGTTCGGCACCATACATCATAGGAACTGGAGCGGCTTTCGCATCGGGATCCACGCTCCTGAGCCTCGGGAACTTCTATACTCTCGACCCGCTCTCTAGCCTGAACACTCCCTACGGACCCGGGCCTGAACGCGTCATTTCGATTGGCGACGTGGGTGCCAATGATGCGACGGGAGTCCCCGTTACGATCGAACTCCCGACGATCATCGAAGGGTCCACGCTCTGAAAGTCGATGATCGAACGGCACACAGTCTCTTTCGTTCTTTGTGTTCTACTGTGGGTTTCGCTCGCGAAGGCGCAGGCAACCGCGGCAAATACCCTTCCGGAGGTGTCGGGGCCAGGATCTGATCCTGGCAGCGTTCTCCAGGCGTCTCCTAGCAGCTCTCCTACGCCAGTCCCTGGAATCTATGGAGACGAGAGTTACGGTCAGATAAATCTGGTCGACGACTTGGGAGCGGATCCAACTGGCCAAACCGACAGCACCGCGGCCGTACAAGGGTTCATTTCGGCTATCAAGAATGGATTTGGAGGAGTCATACCTCCGGGAACTTACTCCATTTCAACCACTATCAATGTCCAAGGACGCAATTCGATCCGCGTGGCGGGTCTCGGCGGCGGAGTCATGGGTACCACGATCTTCCGGTGGGACGGCGCTTCGGGAGGCATTGTCTTCGCGCTAAACGGGGTGGCAGATTCGTACTTTCAGCATTTTTCAGTAAAGGGCGGTTCTGGGAGTGTTGGCGTTTGTTTCAATGTAACCAACGGGAGCTCTGATCGATTTGTTGATCTTGGATGTGAAGGCTCTAACGTCGCCGCGTACCAATTTAGCAACGCAAGTGGAACAGCCGGCTTCAACCGAATTGAACACTTTGACATCAACTGTTCCGGAGGTGATGGCATCCAGATCCTGAGCAGTTCGAGTATAGGACACAATTTCGTCGATGGCAGCATTGCCAATTGTTCAAACGGGATAAATTCGAGTAGCGGTGCTTTTTTATCCGAAGACCTCTCCTTCTCGAATAATAAGACTGACGTACACCTCGGTTCCCAGAATGCTTCAACTGGACTCTACGCGGCTCAAAGCACAGGCGCTGGTCAATTTCTTGCGGTCGATGCCGCAGATGGTTCGCCTATTAAGATCGAAGGAGCCCAAATCGTATTAAGTGCTGGACAAACCGGCAACATCATTAACGATGCCGGTTCCGGACCCCTTGTTCTTTCGAATAACTGGTTTGTTGCAACTTCTTCGCTTGAGAATTTACAGATTCTGGTAGGGTCCGCGTCCGGGAGCGGTTCGGCAGTATCATTGGGTAATGTCTATCCAGCCGGATTCCCGCTAGTCGGCCACGCGAGCATCAGTTCGTTGGGTGACGTGAGCACGTCGCTCGGCATGCTGCCCGTTGAGCTAGGAGCCACAACCATTCAAACGCCAGCCGCCACTCCCACAGCGACAACTATAAGGCTACCGGCCACGGCCACTTCAACCTCAACTGCCTCCCCCACCGGGACAGTTGTCTTCACGCCTTCAGCCACTTCGACGGCAACGGAGACAGATACCTCAACCACGACAGTAACCCCAACCGCAACCCCGACACCCACTATGACAGCAACCGCTTCGACAACTCATACAGCTACCGCGACTGCCACCGGCACGGCCACAGCGACTGTCACTCAAACCGCGACAGTGACAGCAACTGGCACGGCTACCAAGACTACAACGCCGACAACCACCGCAACAGCATCAGCGACTCCTACTGCGACAGCCACTGCCACGGCGACCCCAACGGCAACTTCTACGTCTACTGCAACCTTGACGTCGACTGCTACTGCAACTACAAGTGAGACTCCGACGGCAACTGCAACCGCAACGTCAACAGCAACTGCGACGGGAACCTCTAGTATAACTGCAACACCAACCGCGACCCCCACGTTGCCGTCGCCCCTGACAGTTCGACCGACTTCCCTAAATTTCGATAAGACTTCTGTTAATAGAAGGAGTAACTATAGGACAATTCATGCGACGAACACGGGTGCTGTCGCGATAACATTAAACGGTGTACTAATTACCAAGGATTTTCGCCGTGCCGGTGGCACTTGCCGCAGCGTGTTGGATGGGCACCAACAGTGCACCTATCGGCTGTTTTTTTCGCCAACTGTGGCGGGAGTTACTCTCGGACAATTCTCGGTAGGTGACAGCGGCTCGGACCGGCGCCAAGCCGTTTCGCTCTCGGGAGTGGGTAAATGAGATCCTTCGCCCAAATGAATGACACGGACGCCGATACCCCCAAAGCTCGCAGATTGGTGACTTGTTCTGACAAGAGATCTTCGAGAAGACAAGCAGAGAAAACTTGATAGCCTTGACTCGCAGTTCTGCAGACAGTCGGGTCATTCGGCGGTGGCGTATAATTCTCGCCGTTTGTATCCTCGTAGTATTCGCGGCTTCGGAAGCCAGCTTGGCCGCTCAAACCCCTGGCATTTATAATCTTATCGAAGATTTTGGGGCAGATCCAACGGGAGCGACCGACAGCACGGCAGCCGTGCAGTCCTTCTTTAGCACTGTTGGGATCGGCCAGGTTGGACTGATTCCACAGGGGACCTATTCGCTCACATCAACGATCATCGTCGTTAACCAAGCTGGAGCTAGATTCAGCGGTCTGGGACCGGCAACAAGCGGACAGACCATTTTTCGATGGGACGGTCCTAGTGCCGGAACTGTATTCCTTATCAACGGGGTTGAAACAACCTACTTCAAAGATTTTTCTATTGAGAGTGGGTCAGGCCAGATTGGAGTTTGCATGGATACAGATGCAATACAACCTATATCCCACATTTCGTCCGATAATCGGTATGACGATATCTCATGTAGTGGCTCCACAATCGCCGGGTTCAGATTTAGCCACACAAACCCGGAGAACGATGATATGCATTTTCTCACCGATATATCTGTTCAATGCAACGGTGGAAAAGGCATTTCAGTGGAGGGCCACGAATCGAAATTCAATCTTGTGAGGAATGGCTCATTTAACAATTGCGATGTAGGCATTGCCATTGTTCCCTTTGGCAGCCTTCACGCCTGGAATCCGAGATTCACTAATAACAAAATAGATATGCAACTCGCATCTGCGTACGACACGATCGCGCTGTACCACCCCGTAAGCGTAGGATCGCAACAACTATTGAATCTTGGCGGCGAATCCGAAGCACCTTGGCCGGTTCTGATAGAAAATGGCGACTTCGACGTCAGTAGCATTCCCTCTGGAACGAATGCGATCGTCGACCTGGGACCCGGCCCGTTGGTGTTGAAAAATAACAACTTTCATAGCAACAACGTGGGCGCCTCATCGACCTTCTCAATATTGTCCTATACGTTCGGTTCAGGTGGTGGCTTGTCGTCAATTGGAAACGTATATCCGGGTGGTTCACCATTTCAAGGAAATGGCCATCTTGTATCGGTCGGAGATATTTTGAATGGAGGTGTTGGGCAAACTCCAGCGCCCATAGTCACTGGTTTGATCCTGAGCGCGCGCCCCACTCGATGATTTGCCCCTCCGGTTCACCAACCGTAAAAAGGACCGTCGACAACACATCGGAACGGTAGTGGATTCCTATTGCACAATAGTCGGTTTAGTTACTCGCAAAAGAACATACGATCGCGCACTCGGCAGTTCCGGGGCACGAACTCGACCAGAACCGAATGACTACAAAGGATGTTTGGTAAACACGGAGCGTCTTTTGCCTGTAAATTAATCGGGGAGGTCCAACTCGGTGTAGAAGAAGCCCGTTTTGCATCAGATCGTGAACGCGCGTTGGCCGAACAAAAACTCTTTGAAATAATGTTGAGCATTCAAAAAGCCAAAACGCTCATGCGTTTTATCGGTTTTAACCTAAAGGCAATCCCCCTTCCTTTTTATCCGTGAGAGTCAGGTCCTTCTCTTATTCGCCCTAACCGCTGCGCAGCTCTACGGCAAAGGGAGCAATTGCTGCCTCAAGCAGTGCCACAGAATCCGCTTCTTGCCACCGTCGGCAATCGTGATGCCTTTCTCTGAAGTGCGAAAAGAAGATCCGCAATAGCAAAGTTACCCTCGCGACCGAACTGGCAGGTTCGTTCTAACCTCTTTTTCCCAGACCAAGGTCGTGAAGCGGGTTTGAATAACAGACTTTAGTTTAAAAGAGTTCCTCAAACAAATCGGTAAGTCACAGTTTCTCCAACTGAAGTAATCCAAAAGGTTTTCGCGACAGCCGGCCAGCGATCGTCCGAAGACGCGCTTCAATTTGTCGCACGCGTTCGCCACTTATGTGGAGTTGTTTACCAACGGCCGCAAACGATAGTCCTTGACACCGAAGATCAAGAACCTGGCGTTGCCGCGCTGTGAGCTTGGCGGCACCAAGGACACTCCGCAACGCCAAAGCGTTCAGCTGCCGGCTTCGTGAAGCGAACAAACTACCCTTATGCGTCAATCTACTCCGTCTCGAAAATTGCAATCACCAAAATAGTACTACAATGAACGAAGCATGCAATCCAGCGAACAACTCCAGTTATGAAAATAATGCCTCGTTCGTGAGCAGACCTACACTCAGAAAGGCTTCTTATCAGCGACGATCTTTACTAGTAGTTCGAAATGCAACTCTAAGAAGAACTCTCTCGTCGTTTTTTCAAAATGAGGCTTGAGAACTTATTTTGTTCTAAAGACGCGCGCTAAAGTGAACAGTTTTCCTAAGACGAACGCCCTCTGGCCTGAACACTCAATTTGTGTGCATAGCTGTGACGCAGCAGGATGCTATTCACGAAGTAAGTTGCTGTGTTAACGACACAAAAGTGACAGGCAAATAATTGCCAGGGCGACACGATTACGACGCACGTTAACCATCCTCTGTCCCAGTTGTGTTGTACCTCAAAGTGTCGCTGCTTCTAATAGCTCGCAGCTCACCACCTTAGACCAATGGAAGCAACTCGACAGTTGTAATCGAGAGACCGTTCTTGTCCAGGCACAATAGTTGGAATCTCCAGAGACGAAGGTGCAAGGCGCAAAAAAGTGGCGTCGAACACCTACAAGGGGGTTCTATTGAAAACTACTCGCTACGTCATTCAGTTCCTGATAGCTGTCGTGGGATTACTGTTTACTCTAGCCCAACCGGTTATAGCTGCTGAATTCTACTTCAACGTCATAACTCCAAGCGGCACCGTGATTCCGGTCGGGCCGTATCCTAATTACAGCGAAGCGTCCGACATGTTCGGATCTGCTTTGTTTTCTCACCCGTGGGCCTGCCATCTTGGTCTTGGTCCGACTAAGATCACCTGTCGAAACATTGGCAACGGGTTCGCATTTCCTCGATACATGCCGTATCCGGTACCGCCCGATGAACCTGACTACTCTATGCTAGACGAATCACCCTACGATCAGAAGAATTCGCCTTACAAGCTGAGAGCAGGCTGGTACTTTCTGTTCTTCACTACCACCGGCGGATCGATTGAGAAGTGCTCGGACCTGTCGAAGGCGCGGCAACTGGTTAGAACCGTGCCCGGCGATGAGATTGGGTACTATCGGAATTTAAGTTGTCAGGGAGCGCCGTGCTTCTCAGTCGGGTTCGATACCGCCTGTAATTAATCGTCCGACAACTGAAATCGAAGAAAAATAAGCGGGGCTGGCGGAAACGCTGACCCCGCTTCGTTTCTGAAGCAGAGCTGTGGCTACCAATTACAAGCCTTCTGGTTCTGAGGTGACAAGGCCAGTTCGATTACCACGAAGCGGTACCGGGCCTTCCCTTACCCGGCACTGGGAGTTCGAATCGGCCTCACTGCCATTTCGCTTGTGCTGTTTACCTATACTGTTGGTTGCCTCGCCGAGCGGACGTTGGATCAGCATGACCGAGGGCAGTAATGGAACCATCGAGCGGGCAGAGGACAATGCCGAACGGACTGTTTCCTATTTATACGACCCCAACGGACGTCTGTCCGGGGTCTACGACGCGACGGAGGAGAGACCGCCTACCAGTACGATTCTGCCGGCAGGATGTTGAGTAAGCGGCGCGGTCAATCCGTTCAGCGAAACGAATGACTGCGATGCGGCGCTGCCGCCAGGCGCGAAGTGCACCATAGGAGTCACCTTCACGCCGACAATGCAGAAAATGAGCCGCAGATTCTAACGGCGCGAATTGCCCACTAGTCGGACTGTTGACAACCATCGCGATGAGACGTTGACACAGCGTAGACAAATTCCTATAAGCACGTCCTAGCTGGTCGATTCGATCGAGAGATTGAGCGCGGGGGTTGGCGATCCGACTGCTAACGGTTGCTCAGTTCCGGCATAAAGATAGCAGACATATCGATCTAGTTCCTCACGAAGACCAAAAGGGGAGGTCTTGGACCGCGCGCGCGCCAGCGTGGACGCAGGTTTGCGGCTAAGAGGGGGCGGATGTTTTTATTGGTATTGCTTGCCAACTCGTGGTGTAGGACTCGCGCCAGCCGCAGAACCGTGGCTTGGTTTGCAGCCGCCGTACTCGTCCTCTGGCTTTTCGTCGACGCCTTTCCGAAAGGTAGCTTCGCGCAAACTTGCGATCAGACAGCGCGGTTTACGAGGCCCATTCCTTTGGGAATTTCGGGCGGCAACGCATCTGATAGAGGGATTATGCACGGACGGGAAGTGTGTTTCGGAGGAACACTTGGTGCGTTGGTCACGGACACCGCCGGCGTAAAGCAGTATATCTTGGGCAGCAATTCGTCACTGGCGCTAGGAAACCAGGCAGCCATCGGAGCAAAGGTCGTTCAACCAAGCCTGGCTGATCGTACGTGTAAGACCAGTAAAGGCAACGTAGTTGCTACGCTAAGCAAGAGTGTAAAGCTTTTGTTCTCGCCGCACGCCGAGAACCTTGAAGATGCAGCGATCGCTCAGGTTAAACCAAACGAAGTCAGTTCCCAGATACTCAATATTGGCGAAATTGCTTCCACTGTCGCTACACCGCAATTGATGATGAGTGTCCAGAAGATGGGTGAGGCGACGTGTCTCACGACTGGCACAATTACAGCGGTTAACGTCAACTTTCAATTGATCTATCGCAGACCGAAGAGGAAGAAGCGCGCCAATTTCATAAACCAGATTGCGATCACTTCGTTAAGCAGCACCATTCCATTTGCAAGTGACGGCGATTCGGGTGCCGTGGTCCTAACGACAGATGCTTGTCCGGAGCCAGTCGCGCTACAGTTGGGAACTGGGACCTTCGGAGTCGGTATGACCGTTAGCTTCGCGAGTCCTATTCAGCCTGTTCTCGACGCCCTGAATGTGAACTTTGTGGGTGGCTGCTCGACCGGGCCATCTGTGTCGCACTCCGACCAAACATCCGATGGCCAAGACAACGATCCCACGCTCCAGCAGGCCGTCAATGCGGCGACCGCCGTCAGAGACGCGCACGCTCATGAATTGATGAAAATCCCTGGCGCCGTTGGGACGGGGATTGGGATAGATAGCTCGACTGGTGCAGTGGAAATTCAGGTGTACGTGAAAGATTTTGGCTCAACGAGGCCAACATTGAAGGACTCCACCATCGACTCTATTCCGGTGGCAATTGAGGACACAGGTGAAATTGTCGCTCGTTGACCCAGGTATCGAACGAGCGATTGAAACTTCAGACAGCATGATAGTTACAAATAAAAACCGCGTCGAAGGCGTCTGCCGATGTCGCGAATGACAGTTCGAACTCAAAGAGGTCGGCAATACTCTCTTCTAGCCGGCGTGCTTATGCTCTTTGCGTTTCTGGTCTACGTTGTGCGAGGAAACGCCGATCTGGTTGACGCTACCGCCGATGTGGTCCTCGGTCAGGTCGATTTCAATGGTAACACACCCTCGATCGGGCAGGCCGGTCTGAACATTCCCGGCGGGGTCGCTGTCGACCGAGGGTCATCACCAAATCACTTGTACGTGGTCGACACCGCCAACAATCGCGTCCTCGGCTGGAACTCTGTGTCCGCCCTGAGCAATGGCGCAATGGCGGATCTCGTCATAGGTCAGACGAGTTTCACAACGTCTTATTCAGGGGCGGGCCTGGGCTCGCTTAGTGAGCCAGGCGGTGCGGCGGTGGATTCAGCCGGAAATTTGTTTGTCGCTGACACCGTGAACAATCGGGTTCTGATTTTTGACACTCCATACTCAACGTCTACGCCATGCACTGTCATGACGCCTTGCATGGGGCAATCTTCGACGACGGTGATCGGACAGCCCGCCAGCACCGGTGGCAACCTGTGCAACGGCGGCGCCTTGATGCCAAGTGCCACGAGCCTCTGCAGTCCGGCATCTGTCGCCTTTGACCGAAATGACAATCTCTACGTCGCCGATTCTGGTAACAACCGAGTCCTCGAGTTTTTAAGCCCAGACGGTCCGCAGAATCCGAATTGCATTGGGACTGGTACCAACCCAGGATGCCCGGGAGACCTCGTCGCCGATGTCGTCTTTGGCCAGGGTCCGGCCGACAATATCTTTGCGACTGGTCTCTGCGGACTCGACTCGTCTTCGTTTTGCGGTCCCTCGAGCGTAGCCATTGACTCCACGAATAACCTTTACGTTAGCGATTCGACCAACAATAGAGTGCTGGAGTTCGACGATCCCAGCTCCGCTACGCAATGTGCCGGACAGGGAACCAACCTGAAGTGTGCTGGAAACGTCGTCGCAGACCGGGTTTACGGCCAAGGCCCAAGCGGCGACCAGTTTACGACCCGCGTAGCTACCGGCAATAGCGGCGCGAACGATGCGACGTCAAGTGGATTCGATCTGCCTACCGGGATCGCGGTTGACCGGAATGACAGCCTGTACGTCATTGACTCCACCAACAACAGGGTTTTGAAATTCAACTTTCCGCTAGAGAACTTCACAGCCACGCTTGTATTTGGTCAAGGCGGGAACTTTACCTCGAACACCTGCGCGGCTAGCGACGTGGGCCTATGCTATGCGAACGACGTCGCAGCGACATCGCAGGGACAATTGGCGTTTGACTCCGGTTCGGATCTCTTCCTAGTTGATTCGTTGAACAGCAGAACTCTTGAATACCTGCAACCGGTTTTTCCAACCCCAACGCCCACTGCCACATCAACTCCGCTTGTTTCTACTCCTACTCCCACGGCTAGTTCCACTCCCACATCTAGTGCTAGCCCCACCCGTACTCCCAGTCCTACGCTTACTCCCGCACCAACGCCGACTCCAATCCTGAGCGGAAAAATTAAAGTGATCCCAAGTTCAGTCACGTTCAAGACCATAAGAGCGGGAAAGTCCATGAGTGAAACCGTAACCATCATCAACGTTGCCGACACTGTTTTGAGCGGTACCGTCGAGAATGGCTTATCTACGCCATTTAGTCTCAAATCGGCGGGCGGTTTCGATTTGACTCGTCGTCAGAAGAAGAAGTTCACGGTGGTATTTACTCCAACGACGCGAGGGAAATTTAGTACTTCAATCACAATAGATAGCAGCGATCGTACGCAACCTCTTCTAGTCGAGGTAAAGGGAAACTCTAAGCAATAACCTCTCAGCTTGTGCGACCTCATACAACCTCACTCGTCGTCGGCACAAACCAGCAAGTCCGTGGGATAACCCATATCAATCGAGGCTCTAACATTTGCGGGTTAAACTACTTGTCTAGATCTTTGATAGACCGCGAATGTAGAGCGATTCCAGCCAGGCACCGCACAGTCACTGGCGAATAATGCGATCTGAGGAGGATAGCCGAATGCCCTGTCATCAGTTGGTGGGTCGTGCGCGGTCAAAGGGGAACGCCCAACAACAAGCGATTCGGCCGATCTTACCAATTCTGCCAAAACGAACGCCTCTCGGGGTTTTTCCGACGATCCCGCGCTTGGTTGGCATAGCACTTTTGCTTCTTATGGCAATCGCGGCTACAAGCTGCATAGTTGTCGATCACTTTTCGCACAGAGCTGTACAGTACAATCGCGAGGCGGAACAAGTTCAAGATCAAGATCTTTTGTTAAACATTGTCCGCGCCAGCAAGCGCCGCCCCCTTGAGTTCTCTGGCCTTCAGACTGTCTCCGGAACTGGCCAATCGTCCGGGGGCATCAGCATGAGCTGGCCGATTCACCTGAACAACGCTACCGCCGCAACAACTCTCAACCCGACGGTTGCATTTTCGGGAGGTCCTACGTTTGCTGTCGGCGTTCTCGATACCCAAGACTTCTTCGAAGGCATTCTAAGCCCCATACCTCTGGATACTTTGGATCTCTACTACCAAGAACGCTATTCCGCCACGATGCTATTCAATCTTTTCGTCGAGAAAATAGTCATCACGCAGGGCGACAATGTTCTGGAGATTCCAAACAACGTTGGCCGAGATGTGGACGTCGATCGTTTTCAAGCCACCATCGATTACCTTTTAAATCTCGGTTTGAGCACGCAGTCGAAATCACACGCTACGGTGTTTGGACCGTTGCTCAGCAGAGATGAGGCGGCCGATCTAGCCGACCTATCTCGAGCAGCCACAGCCGGCCTTGAAGTGAAGCCGGTACAATGGTGCGATATGACCGACGCCCAATTGCAATTTGTATTTTCTCAACACGACAGCAAGAGCAACATCAAGTCAGACATTACCGCTTTACGAACCGAGTGCAATAAGAGAGATGACAAAACGGTTGACGTCACGATAACAACCGTACCACGTCTTCCCGATACACTACCTCTTGTCCTTTTCAGCGCTCAGAAACCTAACAAAAGCCTTCAGCTATGCTTTCAGAGACCGCCGGATAGCGCATTGGAAAGTCAACATGCGACTATCGTTCCGTTAACAGATCAGGTAGTGATTGAGAGTCCAACGACTGGCAAAGTCATCAGCAACATCTATAAGAGTGCCGCAGCATGCGGAGATCACAAGAACACGGACACCACCAGTGCAACCCTCGCTTCTAGTACAATGCCTGCTGTGCCTGAAATCAATACTGATACTGCCCCGTTGGCTTCTACTGAATTCACAAGCCAATTGGGTTTAAAGAAGCTCGTTTTGGGGGAGGACTTGGCAAAAAAATTAAATGCCTTGGATAGTCCCACCCAAAAGAACGCAGAGATTTGGTATCAGAGTGAAAAGGCAGCTCTAGATGCGGGCGCACCCTCCATGCCAATTCCTTCTTGTTTGGAAGCTTCATGTTCGACATATCACAGAATAGACTTTAAGAAAGAGGTAAAACTGTCTCTTATTCCACGTTCTGCTGAAGGCGTCCTTTACTACCTGGGCGAGATTGTGCGGCGTGAAATAGACCCGGATGAACAGCCGATTCCAACGAAGAAGCAATTCGAAACAGCACATCGACGCACCATCATGATAAAGTATGATCCGGCGTTGCATGAAGCTATTCCGGATGATATTTGTCTGACCCCACCAAAAGATAAGACCCCAGTACCCTTGGCTGGCGGTTTTAGATGTGAACCAATGTTTGTGCTCGACCAGGTTCACCACCCAACGCTGCCTATCCTAGGTGTGATGTACGAGGCGACGGGTTATCAAGTTCCTGACGACTCGATCCGGGGAGGCCGAAGTACCCAAGTTCTGGATATCAATTTGCAACTGATCGGTCTATTCAAGTCGGCCAAGACACTTCCGACCAATAGCGTTTTCACGTTGATTTCTCCGCCCTAACGCGAAAAGCGTTTCGCAAAGGGTTGTCGAGAAAAAGAACAGGCTAGGGGACGTGATAGAAGGGATTCGGTAGCTTGATAGGTTCCTGGGCATAGTCGCCAGAGAGGTCACTGTATTGATCGCCCACGTTCAGCACGATGACATACCCGGCGTTCGCGATCGCTTTACGAGCTGCCGTCTTGAAGGTGGCTAGAGATTTGGGATGCGAATCATTAGGCTTCATTATGAGGTCGCTGTCTGTGAGACCTTCGTAGCCCGCCGCTCGCAAGTTGTCTGCGGTCGCGGCACGTTGGGCTTCGGTGCGCCCGGTAATGAAAAAGACCCGGAGACCCTGTGATCGAGCTTGTCGATACAGCTCCAAAGTCGGCAAGATAGGAGTCGCCTTTTCAAGTTCAACCCATTTGCTCCAGCCGCAAGGCGCCTGCACGGCACCGTTGACTGACAGATTGCAAGGGCCGCTCAAAATGAATTTCAAATCATCTGCTTTCAACTGGGGCCAATTCGACAGCGCGGTTTCATCAATATCCAGAACCATCGCTAGTTTGCCTTTTTCGGTCGAATGCTTGGTCAGATATGTTTTGGCTTTATCGATAGCCGCTTTGAGATCGTGATCGTAGCGGCCCGATTCCTCGTAGCCCAACAGATACGCCCTTTTCGGGCTGGGGTTGCTAGTTTGGCAGTTGGATAGGTTCGGATGACTTTGACCGTGAGCAAGCCCTACAATCCCCAATAGACAGATAGTTATGACAACGGGGAGGAGGCGATGTTCTCGCGGCACTGCAGATTTCATCTTTGTTAACAGAAAAGAACTATGTAGTCAGAATGGAAGATCCACGTCCATCTGGACTACTCCTAGATCCCACTATTTTAACATAACAATATACTTCACGATATGCTTCCAGAAAACTCTGTATGAGCGGAAGAGTACCGGAGCGCAGTCCAAGCAGGAACGCCAGCCCTCGTCCCGAACCTCCGCGAATGATTTCAGAGCATTTAGAAACAAAATGACCGCCTCTTTCTTGATAGCCGAGGCGTTGGTATCAAACGCCGGAGACTCAAATCGCAAGTTCTCGACCGGAACAGCGTCAGCGTCAGTTCAGAAGGGCTGCTTCTGGCAACATGCCGGCCTTATTGCTACTAGAAAGAGCAGCAACTCAAGTAGACAAACGGACTAGGAAGGGAGGAAGACATGGCTCCAAAAGCGTCCGAGATGGTGATCTCCTACCGCGGTCTCAGAGGTTTGGTAGAAGGTGGGCTGGAAGCGGTCGCTAATAATCCGCCAGGTCCTGACGCAGCCCTTATTGATCCAATCGAAGATGCTGCGATGATTGCCGGCCTCGAAGCCGCACTCATACTGCTCAAAAGTGCTGAGAGCGATCCGCGTGCGGAAGGCTGCGCGCCAGATGTACTGGTCGCTTTCGACCATCGGCCCACCTCATTGCTGCAGGGTTTCCTGGCGGAGGAAGCAGCTGAGGGCAAGGCAACCCCGATATCCTTGGAGAGCGGAGGATACGAAGCTCAGTTTGACGAAAAAGATGCGCTGGGTTGGGCGGCGAGCCTGCGCTCATGGTGGCGGCGTTACCTCGATAAGCACACATTCGTCTCCCCTGCTGAGCCCGAGGATATTGGGAATAACGTGCGATTGGCAATGCTGGGCGACTGGGGAACCGGTCTTTATGGGGCGCCACAATGCGCAGTCAGCATCGCAACCGCGAAGAAACCATACGACATACTGTTACACCTCGGAGATGTTTACTACGCCGGGACGGAGGCCGAAGTCGAAGGCCGATTCCTCAAATTCTGGCCGGACGTTCCAAACGCGATTTCGCGCGCGCTGAATTCGAACCACGAGATGTACTCAGGTGGTAACGCATACTTCCGCCAGACGCTCCCGGCCTTTCGTCAATCTTCGAGTGTCTTTGCACTTCGTAACGACAACTGGTTGTTGATCGGGCTCGACAGTGCATACGAAGGCAATGATCGTGTGGGCGGCAGGTTGTCGGACGCGCAGGCAGGATGGGTCACCGCCCAAGTAGATGAGGCCGTGAAGAATGGACAGCAAGTGATCCTTTTTTCTCACCATCAACCGTTTTCTCTTTTTGAGACCCAGGGTGCGATACTTGCTGGTTGTCTCAAAGGCGCGTTAGCTGCCCGCAAGATATTCGCTTGGTACTGGGGACACGAGCACCGATGTGTACTCTACGACCGCCACCCTGATTGGAATTTGTACGGCCGTTGCATCGGCCACAGCGGCTATCCGTACTTCCGTGATATCTTTCCGGGTGCGCTCAAGCCGCAGATCAATTCGAACGGTTCTAGATGGATTGCCTTGATCGCGAGGAAGGGTGCTCCCACGGGAATGGTTCTCGACGGACCAAATCCCTACATCGTTGGTCATCAGAATCAATATGGCCCGAACGGCTATCTGACATTGGAGTTTTCTGACAGACAAATTAACGAAATCGTCCACGCGGCTGACGGCACTCCTCTCTACAACCGCCCATTGGTCTGACTCGTAAATTAGGGGATGCAATGATTCAGTCTGAAGTTGATTTGCTGGCCCGGGCGAAGCGAGCTTTTGGCGGACCCTTTAGACGAGAGGTTCTTGACCGCTACCGTGCCGTAGTTGGACCAGTTCGCAGTCGAGACGCATTGGTCGAGAGCGCCTACGACAAACTGCACAACGGCGAGACGCCGACACCACAAGAGCTAGTCGCCCTCGAGCAAGCAATTCGAGCATTTCGCCCATCCGTGCGAGTCCGCCAGGGCGTCGTTGGCGACCTACCCGACGAAGTGACCGCCTTCCCGACCTGGAAGGCCTTCGGCGAAGTGATTAAGGATCACCTCAATACGATCGGGAGAATCGATTTCGAACGTCACAGTAATAGTATTCAACAAGACGCGGTCGGAACCGGTTTCCTGGTCGAGGATGACCTCCTGTTGACCAACTGCCACGTACTGGACTTTCTTTCGATGGGTCATCGCGTTCTGGAGAAAGGCCAGGCGGTGATATATTTCAAGCAAGATCAAACCATTCCGGATGAAGACCCGGTGCCGATCCTCAGCGTGGTCGGCTATGATGCTGCCTTGGACACGGCGGCGTTGAGGATCGACGCGATACCCCGCGCGGACGGCCGCCGTCCTTTGGAGTTCGACTCGACGCCGCCCGCTGCTGGTGACCCGGTCGTGGCTATTGGTTACCCCTTTCCCGACAACGACCGCAACCCGGCCTTCGTCGAGATGGCATTCAGCGACGGCCGTTTCGGAGTAAAGCGCGCAGCACCCGGCGAGACCCTTGGCGCAGAAGACGCGCTAGTCTATCACGACTGTTCGACACTCGGCGGCAACTCCGGCTCACCTTTGCTTTCGATGGCTACG